>Ga0114966_10000025_pt1 | contig 124355 bp, 110 predicted proteins | sample M_130207_XF_Meta_FD_87029 | JGI IMG/M metagenome (GOLD analysis project Ga0114966, IMG submission 87029) | Freshwater microbial communities from Lake Montjoie, Canada to study carbon cycling - M_130207_XF_MetaG | ecosystem: Environmental > Aquatic > Freshwater > Lake | place: Lake Montjoie...
TCCTGTTCCAGTTACTCCTTGGAATCCTAAGATACCTTGAATACCCTGAATGCCTCTTAACCCTTGAACACCTTGTATCCCTTGTATTCCTTGAGCACCAATACCTCCAGTACTTCCTATAGAACCTTGAGTTCCGGTAGCCCCTTGTGTTCCAATTCCACCTGTAGTACCTTGATTTCCAGTAGCTCCAATTGTACCTTGAGTTCCAATACTTCCTTGAGAACCTTGAGAACCAACGGCACCCTGAGAACCTATAGCTCCTATAGCACCTTGCAATCCTGTAAGTCCCTGTAATCCAGTACTACCTTGTGCACCTGTTCCACCTGCTGAACCTATAGCACCTTGAGAACCAATAAAACCTTGTGTCCCTTGAGATCCTGTAGAACCTGTTGTACCTATAGTACCTTGACTTCCCTGAGCACCGGTTGCACCAGTTGTTCCTGTTGTACCCTGTAAACCAGTGGTACCTGTAGCACCCTGACTACCAGTAGTACCTGTAGTTCCGGTAGTACCCTGAGTACCAACTGCACCCTGGCTACCTGTAGATCCAACAGAACCTTGAGATCCCGTAGTTCCTGTAGTTCCCTGAGTACCAGTTCCTCCAGTGTTACCAATAAAACCTTGGATTCCTTGTGTTCCTATAACTCCTTGCTGTCCTTGAATACCCTGTATTCCTTGTAAACCCTGAGCACCTTGAGTACCAGTTGTTCCTACTGTTCCTTGAGCTCCTTGTGAACCATTAGATCCAATAGTGCCTTGTAAACCTTGAGTACCTTGAGATCCAATTTGTCCTTGAGAACCTATTGTGCCCTGTGTACCCTGTATGCCCTGAATTCCTTGTGTTCCTTGTGTTCCAGTAGCACCTTGACTACCAGTAAATCCTTGAATTCCTTGAGTTCCAAAAGTTCCCTGGCTTCCTGTAGTACCTTGTGTACCAAATGTACCTTGACTTCCAGTTAAACCTTGTAAGCCAACACTTCCCTGCAAACCTGTAAAACCTTGCACACCTTGTGATCCCGTAGTCCCAGTTGTACCAGTAGTTCCTTGTTGTCCAATAGCACCTTGAGTTCCTGTTGTTCCAGTAGTTCCTTGGAAACCAAATATACCTTGGCTCCCTTGACTTCCTACTGCACCTTGACTACCTTGTGATCCAACTGCACCTTGAGCTCCTGTATTTCCTAATAGACCTTGTGTTCCCTGAGAACCTTGAGCACCACTAGTTCCTGTAGATCCAGTAAATCCTTGAATACCTTGACTACCTTGACTACCTACAGCTCCTTGAGAACCTGTATTTCCAACAGTTCCTTGAAAACCTGTAATACCTTGCATACCTTGAATACCCTGTATACCTTGTAAACCCTGAGTTCCTTGAGAACCAGATGTTCCCGTAGTACCTGTTGTACCTTGGGATCCTGTGGTTCCTACACTTCCTTGTGTACCAGTTGCACCCTGAGAACCTGTTGTTCCAACTGAACCTTGAAGTCCTGTTAAACCCTGTAAACCAGTAGTTCCTTGTATGCCTTGTATGCCCTGAGTACCTTGTGTTCCAATTAATCCTTGAGTTCCTGTATTACCTTGTATTCCTTGACTACCAACAAAACCCTGTATACCTTGTGTGCCTGTATTTCCTTGTGCACCAATATTACCAGTAAAACCTTGAATACCTTGAATTCCTAATAGACCTTGTATTCCTTGTATACCCTGGAGACCAATAAGACCTTGAAGACCAGTTGTACCTGTAGTTCCCTGAGATCCTACTGTACCCTGTGCACCAGTAGATCCTAAAGTACCTTGTGCCCCTTGACTTCCTGTACTACCTGTATTACCAATAATTCCCTGAATTCCTTGTGTGCCTTGACTTCCATTTATACCAGCAGTACCTTGAGAACCAATTGTTCCTTGTGTTCCAGTTGTTCCTTGTGTACCAATATTACCTTGTGATCCAGTTGCTCCTTGTGATCCCGTAGCCCCAGTTGTACCTATAGTTCCTTGAGAACCAATAGCACCTTGAGTTCCAGTATTACCAATAGATCCCTGAGAACCTGTAGTACCAGTAGTACCTTGGAATCCAGTAGTGCCCTGTGCACCAGTTCCTCCAGTAGATCCAATTGCACCTTGACTTCCAATTGCTCCTTGAGAACCTGTATTTCCTGTTGTACCTGTGGTTCCTTGAAGTCCTTGAGTACCCTGAACACCTTGAAGTCCTTGAGTTCCTTGAGATCCAGTAGTTCCCTGAAGACCTTGGATGCCTTGGGAACCAGTAGTACCTTGTAAACCCTGAAGACCTTGCAGACCCTGAAGACCTTGTGAACCAGTAGTGCCTTGAGATCCAGTTGTGCCCTGAAGACCTTGTAGACCCTGAGTGCCTTGAGTCCCTGTGGTTCCTTGAATACCCTGTATTCCCTGAGTCCCAGTAGTGCCTTGAGACCCTGTGGTTCCCTGAAGCCCTTGAGTACCTTGTAATCCTTGAGTTCCTTGAGTTCCTTGATTTCCTTGGATACCTTGAACACCCTGAACACCCTGGAGTCCCTGGAGACCTTGAGTTCCTGTTCCTCCAACAGCACCCTGAGTACCTATTGCACCCTGAGACCCTGTAGTACCTATTGTACCTTGTGATCCAGTTGCTCCTTGACTACCTATTCCTCCAGTTGTTCCTGTAGTACCTTGTGAACCAATACTACCTTGAGTACCAGTTGTTCCAGTAAAACCCTGACTTCCTGTTGTTCCTGTTGCTCCTTGGGATCCAATAAATCCTTGGCTACCAACTGTTCCCTGAGTCCCTGTTGTTCCAGTAGATCCAATAGCTCCCTGTGAACCAATTGTTCCTTGGGTTCCGGTTGTTCCTGTGCTACCTTGAGTTCCTGTTGTACCAGTAGAACCTTGTGATCCATTTATACCAGCAGAACCTTGACTACCAGTAGTTCCCTGTGAGCCATTTAAACCTTGAGTACCATTAGCACCCTGAGTACCAACAGAACCTTGAGAACCAACGGCACCCTGAGTTCCAGTAGTGCCCTGGCTACCTACTGTACCTTGGATTCCTTGTAGACCTAAAATACCTTGAGTACCTTGTGTACCAGTTGTTCCCTGACTGCCAGTTGTTCCTTGTGTACCTACAGTTCCTTGAACACCTTGTGTTCCTTGAGTACCTTGTGAGCCTTGAATACCTTGAATTCCCTGTAATCCTTGTAGACCAGTTAATCCTTGTATACCCAAAAGTCCTTGAGTACCTTGTATACCAAGTAAACCTTGAATACCTTGTAAACCTGTTAAACCTTGCGCACCTGTAATACCTTGTAAGCCTGTGATACCTTGTAAGCCAAGAATACCCTGAATTCCCTGTACACCTTGGATGCCTTGACTGCCGGTCTGACCTTGAGATCCGGTTGTACCTTGAGTACCATTAATACCTGCTGTACCTTGTGTGCCTATGACACCTTGAAGACCAACAGCTCCTTGAACACCTAATAATCCTTGTGTCCCTTGGATTCCTTGTGTCCCTTGAGCTCCAGTATTTCCAAGTAAACCTTGAATACCCTGAATTCCTTGCAATCCTTGTAAACCTGTAAGCCCTTGAGTTCCTGTTAAACCTTGAGTTCCAGTAACACCTTGTAATCCAATTGTTCCCTGTACACCTTGAAGTCCTTGACTTCCTACGGCACCAGTTGTACCCTGAAATCCAACAGCCCCTTGACTACCAGTTGATCCAGTAGTTCCTTGGCTACCAGTAGCACCAACAGTTCCTTGGGAACCAACTGTACCTTGTGCTCCTGTATCACCTATTATTCCTTGGAAACCAGTTTCTCCTTGAATACCAGTTTCACCTTGAATACCAGCACCACCAATTATACCTTGATTACCTTGAACACCTTGTAAACCAGTTGTTCCTTGTCTGCCTTGAATTCCTTGACTACCAGTTTGACCTTGAACTCCTAATGTTCCCTGTGTACCTTGACTACCAGTGGTTCCCTGTGAACCATTTATTCCACTTGTTCCTTGTAAACCCAAAGTCCCTTGAGTACCTTGAGCTCCTGTTAAACCTGTAGTACCTTGAAGTCCTGTAGTTCCTTGCGCACCTGTGCTACCAGCAGTACCTTGACTACCCGTATTACCAAAAATACCCTGAGTACCTTGTAATCCTGTTAATCCTTGAGTTCCAAAGGTACCTTGTGCACCTGTCTGACCTTGACTTCCTGTATTACCCTGAGAACCAAAAGTACCTTGGCTACCGGTAATTCCTTGTGTACCCTGAATACCTTGTAATCCCTGAAGTCCTACTGTTCCTTGAGTACCAATTGCACCTTGCAGTCCAGTTGTACCTTGCAGTCCAGTAGCTCCTGTAGCACCTTGAGTTCCAGTTGTACCTTGAGACCCAGTAGTTCCAGTAGAACCCTGACTTCCAGTATTTCCTAATATACCTTGAATACCTTGAGTACCTTGTGCACCTACTAATCCATTAGTACCTTGAACACCTTGTATCCCTTGTGTTCCAGTTATTCCTTGTAGACCTAAAATACCTTGTGTTCCTTGAGTCCCTTGCAATCCTATACTACCTTGAGAACCTGTATTTCCAGTGGTACCTTGGGTACCTTGAGAACCAACAACACCAAGTATACCTTGTAATCCTTGTATTCCTTGGCTGCCAGTAGTACCTTGATTTCCTAATTCCCCCTGAGTTCCTTGACTACCTTGTAGTCCAGTTAATCCTGTAGTTCCTTGTGTTCCTACAGCTCCTTGACTACCTGTACTTCCGGTTGTACCTTGACTACCAGTTGTACCTAAAATTCCTTGTGTCCCTTGTGTACCCTGAGTACCTACTTGTCCTTGTACTCCGTTAGTTCCTTGAGTTCCTGTTAATCCTTGTAAGCCTGTAGTACCTTGAGTACCTATAGAACCTTGTGTACCAGTTGTACCAAGTATACCTTGAGTTCCTTGTATACCTTGCACTCCTTGAATCCCTAATGTACCTTGAGTACCTTGGGAACCGGTTAAACCCTGTGATCCTGTAGCTCCGACAGCACCTTGTGTTCCTGTAACTCCCTGAGAACCAGTACTACCTGTGGTACCTTGGCTTCCTGTATTTCCTGTAAAACCTTGTATACCAACAGCTCCTTGAGAGCCAGTGCTTCCTGTTGTTCCTTGAGAGCCAGTATTACCTAAAGTACCCTGAGTTCCTTGTATGCCTTGTGTTCCTTGTACTCCTACTGAACCTTGTGAACCTACAGTACCTTGATTTCCAGTTGTACCTTGATTACCAAGTATACCCTGTGTACCCTGTGTACCTTGATTTCCAGTTGTTCCAGTCTGTCCTTGTGTTCCGGTTATACCTTGTGAACCAGTAGAGCCTGTTGTTCCTTGGGAACCCGTATTTCCATCTAATCCTTGAGCACCTGTAGTTCCTTGAACCCCTGTAGAACCAGTTGTTCCTTGACTACCATTTGCTCCAATACTACCTTGAGTTCCAGTTTCACCTTGAATACCAACTCCACCAGTAAATCCTTGTAAACCTTGAAAACCTTGAATACCTTGATATCCTTGGATACCTATTCCAACAAATCCTTGTATTCCTGTAGGTCCTTGAAAACCTTGAATACCTGGATATCCTTGAACACCTATTCCAATAAAACCTTGAATTCCTTGTGGACCATCAAAACCTTGGATTCCCTGGATGCCTTGTATTCCTATAGGTCCTTGAATACCTACATTACCTTGTATACCAGTGGTTCCTTGTACACCTTGTCCTGCAAATGCACCTGAAATACCTTGAATACCTTGGACACCTTGAATACCTTGGATACCTACATTTCCTTCATTACAAAGCCAATTAACTATTTCATTTAAACCTTGTGCTACCGTAGTATCTTGTGCAATTATGGTAGCACCTTGACATACAATATCAGCACCTGTATATACAATACAATCTGCATCAAATGATTCAGCACACTTCTCCTCATCACCACAAGCTTCTGTTGTGCATGGAGGGGGTGTAGTTAATCCAGATGTACATACGTTACACTTTCCACAGTTATTGCATCCTGATGTAGGAAATACTCCCTCTATAGAACTAGATTTTTTAGGTATCATCTGAATCTTCTAAATTTAATGTCCCAAAAATATTTTAATAAATATCTTGGTAAATATCTTAACAGGTCTGTTATACTGTATAAGTAATTAATAATTCAGCTCCTGCTGTAGTTGTACTATAAAAAAATGCTCCACTAGCAAAAGTATTATTTAATGCACCTGCATCAAAGTTAATTGTTTCTCCTGGTTTAATAATTACTGTATTAACAGTAGCATTACCAGTTCCTACATTAGAGAAAGATATACTATATATTGCTGCAGCAATTGAACCATTTGAACCAGATACCCGTAAAATTCCAGGTGTTCTTGATATTGGAGATAATAAACTAGTAGCAGCTTGTGTATTTATTTCTACATCAACAAGAGTTGCTTCGGTAGCAAGTCCTGTAGTGTTAATTACAACTTCTGTTAGTTGATCACAAGCACACTGTAGTCCTTGTAATGATTTTAACTGATATGGAAAGTTATTTCCTTTATTTCCATATTCTTTAGTATTTCCAATTGACATATCTATATAATTTAATGAGAATGATACACACTATATATTATAATATACTAAAAATAATTGGTATAACCAAAAAACCCCAGATGTTTCTTCCAGGGTTTTAAATAATTTAATAGTTGTTATACTATGATAAGGTAGTGAATTTTAACTACATTGTTTAAATTATCTACACTAGAACTATTACTAAGAACTAATCTAAATGAACCATTTACAATATTAGTTACTGATGCTACAGGAATACCAGAACTTCCTGGAGCATTTGCATCACTATACTCAACTGATACTAAAATCTTAGATCCAGTAACTACATTTGGGTTATTTACTGTAAAACCAGTTACATTATCAGCTACTAAAGTAGAGGAAACTGTAGTAATAATACCATTAAGGGCATTAACAGTTACTGCTGTTGAAATAGTTCCAGTCTGAGTTACATTAGCTGTATTGTACAGTGTTTGTAATGGTGCAGCATTAACTGCAAGTGGTAAATAACTATCATCACGTGTAGGATCTTTTGCTCCTACAGCAAGTAAGTTAGACACATCGGTTGGTAAAGTAGCACGGTACTGACCGTTCTTAATCCAAGAAATAAAATTTAAAATATCCATAGCTATAGTTTTTTTTGTATACAGTATAATATACAAAAAATATATGATATAAAAAAATCTCTAGCTTATTTTTTAGAGATTTTATATATTCTATTAAATAATATTAAACTAACCACATAAATAACCTACAACAAATGATATTAAAATTATCAAAGCAATGGCTATATTACTAATTAATCTAGCTTGTGGATCTTCTTCCCAGACATGATGTGTATGGTTGTAGTAAGGTTTAGTTATATTAATTGACCATAACCAAAGAAATGCTACAAAAATTGTGACTATCCCCCAACCTATTGCTTTTAAAACTAGTATCATAACAAGTCAATTCGTTTCTGTAAATATACTAAAGCTTTTTGTAAATCTTCTTTTTCAGTAAATTTATTTTTCTTCCCAGCTCTAGCAACATACTTAACAACATTACCAAGATAAAAGTCTTTGTCTAATCCCCAAGCTTCAAGTACATTGAAGACTTCAAAAGGATTATCCTTACCACCATAGTGCTCAGGTCTTAATGCAGCTGGGTCAGTTAATTCTACAATACGATGCTTGTAATCCTTACACAACATTCCTGTTGTGCTAGTTGCTGTATATTCAATTGGCTCTTCCATGACTACCAAACAATTACAACATCCCCTTCATTAAGCACAAATTTAACTGAACCACCAACTTCAACTCTTTCTACAACTTCCAAGTTCAATGCAGATGTACGGATATAAACCTGGTCTCCAGCTTTTACATCTTCTACTTTGTCTCCAACTGCATACACAGTTAACTTGTTCCACAGCTTCATAGCTTCAGCCATGATGTGTTCTTCATCTTTCTCAGATAACTTTATACCTGATTCTTTTTTTTGAGGTATCTCTACTAAAATAGCACGGCCTCTTAACAATTTAAATTCTTTCATTACTTATTTTTAAACGTGATTACTTTTTCTATTGCCATTTGTGCATTCACCAGTTCTCCAACTGCATGATCAAACAGTAAACTTTTAATTGGAGACTTATCTCCTTTTTGATACTCATCTAATAATAAATTAGTAAGATCAGCCATTGTTTTTTTTATTTGGTATACAGATCCTTCTTCTTCTATAGAGGAGTCTATGTTTATTAATAGTTCTCCAAAAGATAAAATCTTTGTTTCTTTAAAAACTATTTCTGGTTCTTGATTTTTTATTTCTTCCATTATTCTGTTATTTTGTAAGTTAATTAAAAAGATTAGGCATCGTATTGACTCAAATCTTTAGTAGGATTATCAACTTCATTTCTGTGATTACTCAACAAATCAAATTTAATTTGTTCAAGGAGTCCGATCAAAGTTATTGCAGGCATATTTGCTTTCTGACTATTGATCTCAATTTCTATTCCATCATTCTCGTGTACGTGAACCGCAAGAACTGTAATTTTATTTTCTGACATAAGACTTTGGTTTTTACAAATATAAAAACTTTTTTTGTTTAAACTAAAAACCTATAAAAAATCTTTTTCTAAATTTAATAATTTTTGAGATCTTTGCTTTATAACTTTTGCAGGAGAACCAAACAGTACAGAAAAAGGTTTGAAACTTTTTGTAATAAGACAGTTGGCTCCAGCAGCTACTCCTTCATGTAACGTCACCCCCGGTAATATTACACTACTAGCCCCAATAATTACATGCTTTTCTAAAGTAACAGGTTTAGATATGACATTTCTATACTCGATAGGTGTAGTAGGGTTGGTTAAATAATTTCCGGAATAATCATCAGTAGATGAATATATAGAAACTCTAGATGATAGACCAGAAAAGTCTTTCATAATAATTTTTTCTACACCTATCAATAAACAATAGCAGGCAATGTGTACATAGTTTCCTATTACTATTCCTTTTTCACCAGCAGATAAAATACAAAAATCATCTATTCTGACGTTGTTACCTATTTCAATATTGCTTGGATTATATAGACTAGTCTTCTTCGATAGAAGGACATTGGTACCAAAGGACTTGAGTCCTAACTTCCCTAATTCAGAAACACTATAGTACATACACAGGATATTTTGATAGATCAGGATAACACAACTCTATATCTACATTATCTTTCTTACTACCATCTTGATTATAAAATTGAGCCATTTGTTGAATACCTCTAGCAGCTAGTTCTGGTATCATGTAAAAGTTCCAGCCTAACATTGTAAATTCATCATCATGATAAGAGCATTCATTTCTTCCACTAAATCTAGCTCTTTTAAACCACGCATATGCTACAGGATCATCAGTAAGTATTGCTCCTCCTTTAGATAACTTAAGATGTTTATGAGCTCCGGTAAAAGATAAACACATATATGTTCCCGGCATATACATATCTGCAGTAAATCTTAAAGCTGAATCCCAAACTTTTGTTGGCTTCAATTGATATGCTCCTTTGAATCCACCTTCTATAAATTTTACTTTTCCACCGGCATGAATAATCTCACAGGGAACAGAAGGATATGTTTTTGATGGTATAGAAACTTCTATGTCTTTAATACCCTCATACATTAATCCTAAAAATAAAGCATTGCTCAAGCTATCTACACAAATCACATATGGAGCTCCAGTATATTCTGAAAGTATTTTTTCAAAGTCCTTGGTTATTGAATGAGGATTTACTAAACTCATAGTAGCTTAACTAATCTGAAGGTACTTTCTTCATAATACAATTTTGTTAACTTTTCAGTTTCAAATTCTGGAAATGAATAATGTTCTAAGAAGTCCTTTAAACTATAATATCTTTTAAGATAATGATACATAGTAAAATGATATCTATTAAATCTTGTTCCTTCTGGTGGAAATGCAACGTGTGCTCCTCCAATATAATTCATTTCTCCTACAGATTTTCTAAACATTAAAGGCTTACAATACCATGGATGAAATGAACCATGGGTAAAATCTCTAGGATCAGGGCTATCTGTAGCCACCATGTTATAACCTTTAACTTTAACAACATCATAATCTTCTAATGAAGGCAAGTCAGCTAAACTAATATTTATCAGTTCATCCTGGTCAACCATAATAATCCATTCAGCTTCTGAATCTTTCCAACAATTATTTCTAATATAAGTTACCGAATCACCTTTAGGTTCTTCACCAATATAATCAATAACATTACAGCCTCTACTCCTACAGTAGTCTCCAGTCTCATCAGTAGAATTATCATTATAAATATTGATAGTACATCCTGGAAACCTTTCCTGATAATGATCTAGGAAAAGTGGGAGTATATGCATTCCATTATATGCCGGTACAAATATTTCTACTTTCATAGTTATTATTCTGACAAATATAAACAATAAACCCCAGTACTCTCATACCAGGGCTCATTGATAATCATTTAGAAAAACATCATCTTCACATAAAGCAAATATGAACAGTACAAATATAAAAAATTTTTTTATATAAAAATAATCCATGTAACAGTTTGTGGTGACTCCTTACTGAAAGGACCCCCCGTCCATCCAGCTGCGGTGGTACCCCCCTTGCTTTCTGACAGGAATCTTTCAGGTCTGCTAGGAAAAAAACTATTTCCTCCTACGTCAGAAACTGTTTTTGTCTATGCAGACAGGGGCTAACCCTCAACTGCATACTAAATAAAACTATTTACTATGAAAGATCTTGTAACCAAATCTGCTCTCGTGAGCATCTTTAATTCCAAACAGCATGACTTCCTTTACATTATAAAGCAAGTCAATACAGAACTCTTCTTACCAAGAGTTCCGAAGGCTGTTGTAAAAGATATGATAAAGTCCGATGGACTATATAATATCTCTTACAGAATCTATACTAATGAAAAAGGATATGAATCCATTTACATTAGTAAAGCTTCAAAGATTGTGACCAAATAGGTCATAATCTTTTTTCTTCCCTCTTCTTGCTAACCCTAAATTTAACTTAAATTAAAATTTAAGTTATGGCAAAATACATCAACATTGAAGGCAATCAGGTTATAGATCTTACACCTGATTATAACCGTCCACTTGCATTAGTGGACATTACAGTTCTTAACAAGTTAACAGAGTTACTGCCGAAGGGAGACTTCAACAGTATCAGACACAACTTCAGAGAACAAATTATGAAGACCATTAACTTGGAAGAACTTGTTCAAACTTCAGAAGACTTCATCACTTTCCACCGATCAGTAAATCTCATTAGAGAAATATGTCAAGGTGAAATACATGAGGTAGATGTAGACAAGTTACGAAGAGGTATTGGTAAATTTGAGATGGAAGATTTATAACATCTCATTATAACTATTTTAAACAAGAAAGAGTATCAGGCATTAGTCTGATACTTTTTCATATTTCCCTCTTTTTTGCTAACCCTTAACTTATTTTGATAAATTTTTATTCATTAATTAATAATTAAACATTATGAAAGCTATCTATAGCAGCAATTACCTTCGTAAAGAAGGTGATCAAAAAGGAAAAACTTTTCACATTTACACCATTAAGGGTACAGTAGAAGAGTTGAAAGCATACATGAGTACTCCTCAATTTAAGAAGTATCCACGTAAATCTCCTACAGGAGAACCACAAATGCATACAATGTATATGGATGCATTACGTGATGAACTTCCATTGTATCTTAAACAAGACGGGAATTATACATTGGATCAGTCTGAAACACGTAAAGATACTGCAAGATTGGAAATGCTTGAACAAAGTTCAAGTGCACTTGCAACTGCATTTGCAAACAGACTTGCAGATAAAGTATTTGGTGCAGGTAAAGTATCTAATGCAAATGCATTCATACAGGAACCTGTTGCAACGGGTGCTGATGCTGCATTGAATGATGATATGTAAACATCATTAGATGATTGAGTAGGACTTATGTCCTACTCTTCATTTTTTAGTAATTAATAAACCCTCTTCTTTGCTAACCCTTCACTTGCATTGAGAAATAATGCTACCGCATTATTTTGTTTTTTTTAGTAATCAGTAATTACAGTATGTAGTATGTGTGCATTTACATATATACTCAATACTCAATACTTATTACTAGAATTATATTACTATTTGGTAGTATGTTGTGATACTTCTGTAGGAAGAATAGTTTGTCTCCACCGTGTGGAACAAGTAGACTCACTCATTGATAATCAGGTAGTTATAAAAACAGATAAATGCAGATGTGTGAGTTAAAATGTTGTTGAGTATTAAACTCTACCACATAAACTACACATAAGTACATACTCAAAACCCTTGTAATCACTTAATAACAATATATTTTATATAGCTAAACTAAAAACTAAACTTATGAATGAGAAAGAAAAAAGAAATGACAACATTGTAATTGGTATTATAATAGGAGCAGTACTATGCTCTATAATACAATACATATTAATTCATGTATTACATGTACCTGTATGATAGAGATATCTTCCGGGATTTATGATTTTAAACTTATAAAACAATCTAATATGAATTCAACTATGATTAAGACTGCAGAAGCAGTAAAGAATGAGCTTGTTAAATTTGCTCAACAGTTCTATGGTACAGAGTTAAAACAAAGTACAATTAATGAACTACTATTATTACCTATTGATGACCAAGTATGGTTACTCAATCAATACAAAGAAGAAATTAGTACAACAGTACAACCTGATTTAGCTGATATATACTAATGTATAGTATAATCTTCCGGTTGTATATATTACTAGGGATAGTAAGACCACAAGACGATGTGGATGGTAGAACTATATATACCATCCACACTAAGTCTACTCATATTGAGTATGCTTATAAAGCAGAAGTACTCCAGTATTTAAAAACTGGAGTCTTTGTTTATGATGAAACTATAGATGATCCTGTGGATACATCTATATTTATAAAATAATACATCAACTGTAAATAACCGAGGGGGAGTTTTTCAAACTTTGCACTCTATGCGGTTTACATACAAGTAGAAATACTTGAGGGGGTTGTTGATGTCTGAGCAAAGTAGTAATGTACCATTCCTGATTCCCAAGGTCAGGCAGTTGTAGTAATAGTTTCTTTATGGCAAATAAAAACTTAGTGTCATCTTAGAATGCGTAAAAGGCCTGAAATACTAGTTCTACTATTACAACTGAGTACAGAGGGCTAAGTAGTGTAGTACTTGAACTACACATAGGTGAAAACCCTTGAAGATGTAACCAGACATTGGCACTATGGATACTAATGTGCGAAACCCCAAAGTATTAAAACTAATAGTAATGACTCTTGCGTGATGGAAAAGAGTCCGAAGGATTTAACACCCCGAAAATGTAGAATAATAAAGGGTTCTACCATTACTATTTTTATAATGTATAAACTTAAAACCTAGAAATTATGGGAAGTGTATTAGATTATATAGAATGTCCAAATTGTAAAAGTGAAGCAAACAGTGATTACTATTACAAAACAGGTGAAGAATATATTAATTGTGGTAACTGTGGTTATCATCGTTCAGTAACTATTGTTAATAGAGATAAGAAATTATCTGAATTAACAGATGATGATTGGAAAGTTGAAGAGCTTAAAAACCCTTATGGTGCTTATAGATTAAAAGTATACCATAGTCCTATTAGACAATGTGGTTCATTAGAAAATGAAGAACAGTATAATAACTTTAAAACAGCTAATGAAGTTGATGTGGAGATAGAATATTGTTCTGTATCAAGACTAATTGATGGTGAAATTGTTACTGAAGTTATTATTGATAATGGACCTGAAGTAGATTCAGCTGGATATACAGCAGAAGATAGAAAAAATGAGAATGACCTGAATGCATTAGAAAATTCAGGTACAGAGTATTAAAAAACATAGCAGGTGAAAGTCCTGCATTTAAATCAATTTAAAAATAAACTTAAAACAGAACTTATGAGAAATTTAGCAGCAAAAGGTTTGAGTATGTCTCAAGCACAAAGTATTTCTAATCTGTGCAATCAAAATGCACAGGAGATACAAAGAGAAATTGAATCTTACAACAACTGTAGTAAGATGATTAGCATTAGTGGTCAATCTTACTTAATGCAAGAAGGATTAGTTATACCAGGAGATATCTTAGATAAACTTAAGACTAAAGGTGATTTACATGCTACTCAGGCATTCCTTATGGAAGCTATTAAGAGTAAGGAGTCTGAATTAGGAAGAATCCGGAATATGGTTCCTGATTTATCTCATTTAATAGAACCTGAAAGAATATATGCTCCTGATTATGAAATACAATATAATGTAGAAGAATCATGGGGTTGGTCACAGCTTACAGATTCTGAATACTCACAGTATTTACAAGAAGAAGCATTAGCATCTCATCTTGGTCAGTTTATCCATAAACATGGTAAGTTAACTGAATTAAGAAAAGAACTTCCAAATATAGCTACTATTGAATGGTTTGAAGTTGAAGATGGTAAAAAGACTCCGGTTAAAGTTACCAAGCATCATCACCCTAGTTCATTAATGGAACTACATGAGGAAGTTGCAGAACTTCATAGAAAACATGAGCAAAAAGTAAACTACTTCAAAGCTAAGGTTAAGAACTTAGTAAGTGATGAGAATGCACGTATTCAGAAAGAGAATGCAAACAAAGCAGCTGAATTCTTGAAGCTTGAGAAAGAACTCAACCAGAATTATCAGTTAGCAATGGATGCATACAATGGTGAAGTTCTTAAACAAACCATGGACTTTAATAGTGGACGTGAGTTACTTATTAAAGCAACAGCAGCATTAAGAATTAATGTTGATCCTCGTTTTCAGCATGTAATAGATTTATTTATTACTGCTGAGTAGTATTAATATTAGGTGAGTAAGAGATAGGCACAAGCTGATTCTCTTACTCTTCATACCTAGTGACAGGAATTCATATATACTTCGTGGCATTGACCACATCTAAAAAATGTAATGTTATACATAAACTTAAAAAACCGCTTCTCTTCAACTTTACTGAGATAGAACTCATCATCAGACAGGTTACTCCATCTAGCGGAGATAACTGGCTGATACAATTGAGACTATATTTTTGTATTTGCCTTTGTGGAAGAGAAGGTCTTTGAATTTGTATTTGCATTTGATTTTAGCTATATATTCCTGTCACTTGGTGACTATAAAAACTTGTATTATGAAAAAAATGACATTTAATAAAGAAGATAAAAAATGGTATATCTTCCTACCTCAGTGGGAAGGTGATAAATCTGATTTAGAGATGGTTTCCGGTGCTGATAGAATGCTTGATTATTTATCAAATAACACAGACACTGTTACTGTTGATGTTTCAGAAGAACCAATAGAAAATGCAGTCAAACTTAAAAAGCTACATCATTTATATGGTGGTGCTGATTATAAGGTTGAGAATTGTCCAGATGTAGACAGAGCATGGTTATGTAAAGTAACCAAGTTTGTTTATGGAGGATACATGCCTAATCTTTTATACATCAAAGCATGAAAGAATTAATCATTACGGCTTTACTAATGGTGTTAGTATGGTCACAGAATTACTTAAATCAAAAAAAATAATTATGAAATATATGAATTTTTTATTTACAGGAATTGCAATAATCACTATGACTTGTTGTTTAGTCTTAATGTGGACTGAACCACAGCATGTTATGTTTGCAACATACGTGTTTTTATTAGCAGGTGTATTGGGTACAGTATCAATACTTAATATTCGTACAAAATAGTTTACTTATATAATATAAAATGGAAAAGATTATTACAGAATTAAAAGAAAAAAGAGACTATCATATTGAAGAACTAGAAGATCTTCATAGATATGAACCAGCTGAAGAGTATTACAAACTCAGAAGAAATGAACTTGAATATCAAATAGCATGTTTAGAAATGGCTATTGATGAGTTAATGACTCAAAGTTCTTTGAAGAAAAATCAAACTAAAAGATTAATGGCTACTGTATTACTAGTAGCCATTGTATCATCAATTATTTATTTACTTTTATTTTAAAGTATTTAGATTCCATAGCTCAACTGGATAGAGCACTACCCTTCTAAGGTATAGGTTATAGGTTCGACTCCTATTGGAATCACTATTTATTGTTAAACTTAAAATATGATTATGAAATTATTTAAAAAGTTATTTAAAAAGAAAACGAATGGTCAAAGTAACCATAAACTATTAATTATTAATGATAATGCTAATCAAATAGATGAAGTATTTGGTATTAGTGAGCAACGATCAGATGAGTTATTAGACATATGCATTCATGCTTATCATAAAAACCATCAACTACATGAATGTCTTGTAGAAGTTGTTGATCAATGTAAACATACAAATGAAGTTGTATTTGCCACTATGATTATGCATAGAGTTATTGATAAATATAATTCTAAGCATGTATTGTCTGGTTTTCTTAAAAACATGTTTGGTAATGGATAAGAATATTATTTATTCTGTATTAGGATTTGATCTTGATGCAGAGATTACAGATAATGAAGGAAATGTTATAGCTTCAGGAACTACTTGTAATTACATACCTAAAGAAACACCTCATTATTCTTGTAATGTAGATTATTATAATAAATGGACAAACTTTAATACAGATCTTTTATCTAAAATAAGAGATTATAAAAGACGAAACACATGAGAATATCTGTAACATATGATGAGACTGATGTAGCAAAAGCATTAGAGTCTATCATTAAGCATCCTAATAATACAGAATTTGTAAAACTACTAACTCCAATGTTATGTCAAAGTAGTAATGCAAGTACTTGGTTTTTTAAACTTATGCTTGGTAATAAACTAACTAATGTTATTCCAACAGGTACTCTTTGTAAAATTAAAGTAGAACATTTAGGTTATGGTAGTAATAAAGATGCTATTAAGGACAAATATGGTGATGAAAATGGAAATGTTGTTGTGACTGTAGGAGAATTTAAGGGTTATCATGATTATACTAATTATCAAGTTTTTTATACTAATGTAGATGATCAAGGTAATGATAAAAAAGACTACACACATGTGCAAGCTGAACAGTTAGAAATAATTGAAGAGCTTTAAAGATAGTATATCTGTAATATACTTTTCCAAAATAAATGATATAGGGGGGAGATTTATCTCTCCCTTTTCATTGTTAGCTATATATTACTGATTTTTATTACTGTATGTATTATGCATTCATTTAAATGTTTTAAATTTATCAGCATATTTATATATGCATTTAAATGTTATATCAGTTACCAAACGGAAAAGTAATACATCTATCTATTGAGGAATATCTTGATCTAACTGATGAAGATATACAGTATATGATGTCACTTGACTTTGGTGAACACATTCATAATCCTTTTACAGGATCAGCTGTTGATAAAAATGTCAAAGAAAAATTTTATGACTTCGAATTCCTTGCAGAAGATGACGAAGAAATAAATAATATAATATCAGATGATATTCCATTTGATGATATTATAGATTTATCAGATAACACAGAGTAAATATATTATATTACTTTTCGTAGTATAAACCACTTATTACAGTTTGAGTAGCTGTATTATAGTATCCACTCAAAAAAATCTAATTATTTATTTATTAATTTTTAAAACTGAGATTATGAACTCAAAAGTAATTGTATTAGCAGAAGAAACAACAGGAGCTGTAGTAAATGTTTCTCAAAACAATTCTGATTTCGGGTACATCCGTGTACAACAAGTAAGAACAATGATTGATGATAATGGTTTCTTACGTAGAAAACCAGTATCAGCATTAATCCCTGGATCTGTTTCTGAATTACAAGAAACTGGATTCTTTGCAGGACAACAATTAGATGGTAAAATTGTGGTTGAAGAATCATTAGAACCATTTAATGACAAAACACCAGAACGTGATCTTAAGATTGCAGGTGAAACAGGTGTAGTATGTACATTAGGAGGATTACCTATCTTTCGTAGAACTAAATTTAGTTTTGATTCTAATGGAGCAGATACATTAATTAAACATGATAATATACAGCAATTACGTGCAGCTTACTCAGCACAAAATGCTAAGTCTGCAGCTTTGGAACCAAATGATGATTTTTCAATTGGTGGCTAAAAAAAATAGTTAAAAAAGATTGAGGGGAGGCATATGAGTCTCCCCTTTTTTATTTATGAATTCAAATTGTATGATTAAGATGGAAAAGTTAAAACAAGATGTAAGTCATTACCAATTGCATGCAGGTAAAACCTATATGCAGTATGAACAAGATAAATATTCTATTTATCAAAATTATTTGTATAAAAGAGCAATCTATGGATTAGGGTCTCTTTCAGAACAAGAACTTGCTACAATATGTAGTAAGAAAAAACAAAGAATAAACAATGTGTACAAACGTGCACAAACTGTATTAAATACATTGAAACAGAAACTTACTATTAAATATAGTAATGATATATTTCAATGTTTGTTTCCTAATTCTAAAATGACACAGGATATATTGAATTATTCAGACATTGATGAAAAGTATAAAAATACTTTAACTTTTAAAGATTTAAAGGTCTCAAAAGATGATATTATTCGTATATTTATAGCTGAAGGTATACTTCCTAAAAACTTTTTAAGTTTAGAGAATGCACCTATTAGTTTACCAAGTCTAAAGAATGAAAGTAAAGCTTAAAGAATGTGATGGATGTAATAAACCATCGGTTATTTGGAAGAACCATGAGGGGTTCAAGTATTGCAAGTATTGTTGGAGTTGCCGTAAGTCCATTGATACAGATAATATTATACAGAAACCAACTGATTATAAAATCCCTCTGGTTTCTTCTAAAAAGAAAAAGAAAGATGTTGAGTATCTTAAGTTGAGAGAAAGATTTCTTACTCAAAATCCAATATGTCAGGTCTCTGTAGCTGGTTGTATGAATGGTAGTACTGATGTACACCACACATATGCTGGCTCTAACAGAGATGCTTTCTATTTGGTACAGTCTACATGGAAAGCAGCATGTAGGAATTGTCATGATTGGATTCATGCACATCCTACAGATGCTAGAATATTAGGCTGGTTAAAATAATTTATTTATGATTTAAAACTTATGATTATGAAAATGATTGGAAAAGAACTTAAAATTAAATACACAACTAGTTACTCAACGTTTGCGGTATTACCTATGAACAGAGGTATTGACAGTAAACATGTACAAAAAATGATTGCTAGTCTTAGAATACAAGGCTGTCTTAGAGTAGTAATATGTTGTAAAACAAACATTATTGAAGGAGAATGGAAAACATATATTATTGATGGTCAACATATGGCTACTGCATTAGAGAGAGAAGGTCAACCGATTCCATATATTGAAATTGGTATTGATTCTGAAGAAGATTTAATTAAAAAGATGGCTTATCTTAATAACTCTTCTAAATCATGGGATATGATGAACTTTATCAATGCTTGGAAAATGATTCGTCCAGACTATATGAAGTTATTCAGATGGAAGAACATGTATGATATTGAAGTAACTATGTTAGCTATCATTGGTGTAAACAATGGTGCTATTAGACATAGTACAGGTGCTCTTAAGACTGGTAACTTTAAAATTACCAATCCAAAAGCAGAAGATATGTGCAAAGCTTTCAATGATATCTTTTTAAAGATTGGTAAAAGTGATAGAGCTGTTAAGTTTCAGTTCTTAAATGCATTTTTACAAGCATATACTCCCAAGTATGATCATACTAAAACTATGGTTGCAATTGAAAGACATTTAAAAACTGTTAAGTTAATGGCTATTGGTGAGGAGACTGGTGCATTTATTAGAAAACAAATATTTAAACTTCCAAAATAATGGATAGACAAGAAATACAATCTGAAGCATTAGCTGCTACAGATAGTAAACAAAGAAGTTCAATTTGTTTAGGCACAGGGGTCGGTAAGACCCTTGTTGGCCTAAACTATATTGAAAGAAATAGTACACCACTAATGAAAATATTAGTTGTTGCTCCTAAAAAAGCAATATTTCAGTCATGGAAAGATGATGCAGAGAAATTTAATATGCAACACTTATTAGATAGAATAGTATTTAGTACTTACTTAAGTCTAAATAAGAAAGATCCAAAAGACTTTGATATTGTATGTTTAGATGAATGTCATTCATTACTTGATAGTCACCGGGGGTTCTTACAATTATATAAAGGTAAAGTATTAGGTTTAAGTGGTACTCCACCTAGATATAGAGACTCAGAAAAAGGTAGATTAGTACAAGAGTTCTGTCCTGTAGTTTATACTTTTAAAGCAGATCAAGCAATAGAAAATGGTATCTTAAATGATTATCAAATTGTGGTACATCAGATTAATTTATCTACAGAAAAAGATTATTTGGTTAAAATGTCAAATAAGCAATTTATGACTGATGAAGATTCTAACTATGTGTATTGGTCAAGAAGAATTGATGTAGGGTCTGGTAATATGCACATGCTCAGAGTAATGAGAATGAAGGCTATGATGGAGTATCCAAGCAAAGAGAAGTATGCTAAAAAGTTAATGGATAGCATTGATAACAAATGTATTTTGTTTGCTAATACTCAAGCTCAAGCTGATAAATTGTGTGTACACAGTTATCATAGTAATAATAAAGACTCTGAAGAAAATCTTCAGATGTTTAAGGATGGTGAGATTACAAAGTTATCTACTGTATTGCAGTTAAATGAAGGTGTAAACATTCCTAATCTTAAACAAGGTATAATCATGCATGCTTATGGAAATGAAAGAAAAGCAAGTCAAAGAATTGGAAGGTTACTCCGTCTTAATCCTGATGATAAAGCTATTGTACATATACTTTGTTATGTAGGCACTGTAGATGAAAAATGGGTTACTGATGCTTTAGAAGGATTTGATCAAAGTAAAGTAGTATGGAAAGATTTTGGAGTTAATCTAGATTAATCCTAAAATTTCTGTATATTAGAGTATTATGGAAAACACAAAAACACATAAATTAGTTTTGTATAATGATTCTGTCAATAACTATGGTTATATCATGGCATGCTTAATTAGATTCTGTAAACATGATCCAATACAAGCTGAACAATGTGCTATAATTGCTAACAATGTTGGTCAATGTTCTGTAAAATCTGGTGATTTTTTAGAAATGTTAGAAATAAAATCTACTTTTGAAGAATTACAGATTAAATCAGAAATAGAAGTTTATGAAAGTCATATGCATTGATGCAACTAAAAAACCAAATAGAATATCTCCAGATGAATGGATAAAAGAAGGTGTAGTTTACACTGTTATAAATGCCATGAAAATGGGTCTACAAGCTGGAAAAATTGGTTTAGAACTCAAAGAAGTTAAATTAACTGAAAGATCATTTCCTTATGAATACTATGATGCAAGCAGATTTCTTCCTATAGAAGGATTAATGGCTGATGCAAAAGTAAAAGAGGAAGAGATGGAATTAGAATTAGATATTATTTAATATGGAAGATTACACTAAAGAAGATGTTATCAATCAACTACTTCTTTTAGATCGTGATTCTCGTAAAAGACATCTTGTTGATCAAAGAAGTTATCTTATAGCAATATTAGCATATAAGTTTATGTTATCTGAACATAAAATTGCTAGTATTATTAACTACAAGAGAGATAAAATAAATTATAATAAAAAACTAGCTCTTCAGTATCATCGTGATAAGTCTTATATGCAAAACATATATGTTTATTCAGTTATGTTTCCTTTTGAGCTTGATGTCATTGATGTAATGAGAATAAACAGATCACAAAGAATTGAGTTAGATTTAGATCGTAAGTTTTATTTAAAACTTAGAGCAGCTGGAGCTATACTAGGTCATAAAGATGTAAGAGTTACTATCAAATTGTTTCTTGAAAAAAGTTTAAAATTATGGGACGAATGAAAGAAGTCTGTATTCAAATTATGAATGCAAATGATGGCATACCAGAAGGTATGACTATAGAAGATGTAGTTAGAATGAAAGAATTAGAAATTTACAATTGGCGTGAGTATGAAAGAGAAAAGGACAAACAGAGACTTAAATTCATTGAATCAGAAAATTCAAGAGAGACTGGCAAAGTTAAAAAAGTCTTCAAAAAATTCTCCTCGGTCAATGGAAAAACAAGAAAAGAAAAAAGGAACAAACAATGAAGAAGGAGATTAACTTTCTTATGTTCTATCTATTTACTGTACTTGTTGCAACAATTATTGCTATTACGGTAGAGAATGAAAGGAGCAGATCCTCTTCTACTGCAGTTGTTAAAGCTGTTTTTAATAAGCTTGATACTGATTGGACTAATATTCATAATCCAAGAAAGAAAGCATATTTAGAACATCTGTATTACACAAAGAAAAAATAAATGAGTATTAATTAAATAAATAAAAAAATATGTTTACCATACCAAATCCAACAAAAACAATTACAATTGACTTTTCAATTGAACAAGTAATGAAAAGTATACCAAGAGTTCAAGTTGCTTCAGATAATAAATATAAATTAACAGAAGTTAATCCAATATTTAATCAAGTGATATTAGAATGTTTAGAATTCTTATCTTTAGGTGTATTTATTGATTTTAACTTAGTAAAGAAATCAGATACTTCCACAATAATTACAATGGAAATAAGAAGAAAAATAGGTTCTTTTGATACAGATGTAGAAGTACAAAATGCAAATTATCATTTTAAAGATTTAATAGAGCATTTATCTCAAGTTATAGTATTATCTGATGTTGATTTTAATAAAAAATACAGTGCCATTATAGAGAATATTAGTAAAGCTAAAGAAGAAGATGATAAACCTTGGTATGCAAAAAAGCATGTTGCTACAGCATATATAATTTTAGGTGTTGTTACACTACCATTTTTAATAGGTTTTCTTATTTTACCTCTTGGTATTTATGCAAGAAACAAAAACAAACAATATTTAAATAGTTAAAGTGAAACATTTCACAAAATATCTATTGGTATGGATAAGCCAAAACTTGTCCATACCTTTTTGGATGGTAGGTCATGTACATCTTTCAATGAATGTATATGCTGACATCCACGAGATACTTATGTCCTTTGGTATGAATATCATTGTGGCAGTGGGATTTATTATTGATTACATAGATACAAGAAAAAATGAATAAGTATTTTAATTTTAGAGACAAAAAACTAAAAACCTTAATTAATGATATATGTCATGAACATTGGGATGTTTCTAAATCAGAAGACAATAATATGGGTTATTTATGGTATATGTATGCTGCAGGTCATAAGAAAGGAGATTTTAAACCTTTTATTTTCCTATCAGAGTTAAACTTACTTGTTAAAACAAATTATGTTACTGAAGAAGAAAAACAAAACATGCTTGGCATGTTATTAAGTGAGGATGATGATAATGCTCATCTTACTGGATATTCTATACTTACACTTAGAAAGAAAAGAATAGATGATATGGGTCTTTGGACACTTGATAATAAGAAGTATGAAAAATTAAATTATACTTCTGATATTATAAACCCTGAATTTTTTACTAACCAATTATAATTAAATAAAAATGATATGGAAAATAAATCCTACTTAAATGCAGACTTAATAGGTTCTGATGAACAATTTGAAAAATCTATAACTAATGACTTTATAGGCAATGACTTTGAAGAACAATTAGAATGGTCTATGCTAATGATACAGAGTAAATTTAAGCAAACAAGGTTAAGTAATGATGCTAATATAACAGCAAATACTTTTGATAAAGCTTATTTAATGTCTGCATCACTAAATGATGATGTAAAATATCTTAAACCTTTTGGTGAGTTACAAGCTACACCAGAAATATTTCCAAATCTAAACATAAAGTTTATGATTGTATCAGATACTATTAGCCTTCAAAAACATAAAGAGTTATCAATAATAGAAAAAAGAAATTTGTCTATAAAAAGTAAGTATGCTTATGAGAAATCAATTGCTTTTTATAATAAAGATACAGAGTCTTTTTATACATCAAAAGAAGGTTATGAAGTAAATCCTACTTTTTTTAATGGTATTAATAATTTAAATGATTTACCTAAACCAATATCTTTAAACCCAAATTACAGCACCAATAAAAACATTTTGGAATTTGGTGTTGATTCTGCAACAGATATTATAAATGGAATAAGTATGTCTTATCAAGTAGCATTATCATTGTATTATGAATGGTCTATATACATCAAAGAATATGATAATATTGGTTTAGTAATACCTATAAATCCTGAAATATTATCAGAAATTTATAAAACTTCTTTGCTAGAATTTGAAAATAAAAAAAGGATGATTCATTTTGTTAAAAATCATTACCGTAGAAAAAAGGCAGATGTAAATCAAGATTATTCTATTTTTATACAAAGATATTTAAGAGGAGAAAATAAATTTAATTATAAAGGATTTAAAGCTGAAATAATTCCTCCTAAATATGATTTAAATAGAGTAAAAACAAGAAAAACTTTTATTAATACATTAGAATAAGATGAAACAAACAGCAGTAGAATGGTTAGTTGAACAACTAATGCCAAAATTATTAACAGCAGAACAATATTATCATATTGAAAAAGCTAAAGAGATGGAGAAGGAGCAGATGAAGCGTGCTTGTATTAGAACTGAATATGAAGATAAAGCTTGGCAAAATTTAATGGAAAAGCAATTTGAACAATACTACAACGAAACCTTTAAACAACAAGAACAATGAAAGAGTATCCACAATGGTTAAATAATCTTATTTACTTTCTTGCTGGAATTGGCTTTTATGGAATTTTAATTTATTTTTTATAATCATGACAGAAAATCAACTAATTGAACATGGATTTAAAAAAGAAATGTGTTCTGATTTAGAGAGTAATAATGGTTATGATTATTACTACTATATTTTAGAACTTTGTGAAGGTATTTGTCTTGTCTCTACAGACAGTGATACTATTAAAGATGACCACTGGAAAGTTGTCTCTTTTGATATACCTGCATTAAAAATTGAAACAGAAGAAAATTTAATTAGTTTTCTTCAAGTAATGGAAAAATTAATAAGCTGTGAAGATGTTTAGTGGTAAATTCATAAAAACTAATGGAAAGTTAGTTTATGCTCATCCTAAAGATAAACTGGCATATGAGATTTTCCTAGAGAAGATTCCAGAGGGTCAGAAAATAGAAATGTATTTAGATCTAGCTGATGCAGATCACACTAAAGCACAACTTGCAAAAGTACATGCTTGTATTAGAGAAATGGCAAAAGAATCTGGATACACCTTTGATGAAATGAAATGTGTCATTAAAGATGCATCTGGTATTGCAGATAAGTCCTTTGCTGATTGTAGTAAAGATGAATTGATGTTAGCTATTGAAGCTTGTATACAAATAGGAAGAGAAAATTGGAATATTAACCTAACTTAGGATCAACGTAACCTTCTTCTCCTGGTTCAGGAATTTCCTTTTCTGTATATAATTTATTTTTAGTAGCTTGATTTTCTATTTCAGCAAGAAGTAGTGCTATAGTATAAAAAGCTCTTTGTTGCTCATCAAGAGAATTGTATTCTTTACTCATGATATCTTTAAAGTATGCATCTCCTTTTTCAGGAATGTCCATACCTTGCAAAATTACAAATGAAGCAGCTTTAGTCATTAAATAAAAATTTTTATTTACTTCTATTGTTATAATAGCATCATCTTTTAGTTCTTTTACCTTTATCATAATTATAATTTTTATCAAAAATAACAAAAAAATGGATTTAAAAGAAATTAAACAAAAAATGTTTGAGAAATTAAAACCAAACGGATGGGATAAAATTCTTAAATCTTTTATATTTAGTTCTGAATTTGATGATATACTCACCAAACTTTGGACTTTAAGTGAATCAGATAAAAGATTTACACCACCTCTTAAACAAGTATTTAGAGCATTTGAAGAATGTCCATATCATGAACTTAAAATAGTTATGATAGGTCAAGACCCATATCCACAGTTAGGTGTTGCTGATGGAATTGCATTTAGTTGTGGAAACACTTTAACAGAGCAACCTTCATTAAGATTTTTATTTAATGGAGTAGAGGAGGGTTATCCTCATAGGTATGAAAGAAATTGTGATTTGACTAGATGGTCAAATCAAGGTATTTTAATGTTAAACACTGCACTTACTACTGAAGTAGGTCAAATAGGTGGACATTATGATATTTGGAAACCGTTTACTGCATATCTGTTAGATACTTTAAATAATCATAATAACGGATTAATATATGTGTACATGGGTAAAAAAGCTGAAGATTGGTCTAATCTTACCAACGATAATAATTATAGGTTTTATGTTAAACATCCTGCTTCTGCTGCTTATAACGGCTCTAAATGGGATTGTGATGATATATTTAATAAAATATCTGTTTTAGTAAGAGAGAATTACAACCAAACTATAACATGGTGATATGAAAGAAATCTTTAAAAAACTTGCTGATATGGGAATAACTCCTAATGCATTTTACATATTAGATTGTGTAAAAGAAGGAATTGTTCCAAACACTTATGTTAAGGCCAGTCTTGAAGTAACTAGATTAATTAGAGATAATTGGTTGACACAAGATTTGGAATTAACAGATAAAAGTGTTATTTTTACAACTGAAATAGATGGTTATTTCAAAAGATCTAAGAAAAAAACTTCTATAGATTTACTAGGGCATAATTTTATGCAAAACATAGAGGCATATGTACATATATTTCCTAATAAGAAGTTATCTTCTGGAAAATATGCAAGAGTACCTGCCAAAAACTTAGAAAGTGGATTTAGATGGTTTTTTGAAACTTATGATTACGATTGGGAAACTATTTTTCAAGCAACACAAAAATATGTTGGAGAATATGAATCTAAAAACTATGAATACATGAGAACTGCTCAATATTTTTTGAGAAAGCAAAATGTAGACAAGAGTTGGGATTCTGATTTAGCAACTTATTGTGAATATTTAAAAGACAGTCCTGATGATGAACAAGTATATTTTAGTGAGTTAATTGTATAATTTAAATTTTAAAAATCTATGGCTAATTTATTTAATGGTGCCCGTCACTTATTACCAGTTAGTGAAAGAGACAGTTTAGAAAAGGGTCTTATTAAAATGAAAGCTAGAAGAGAAGGTAAATTACCATCTCTTGTTAGTGCATGGCCCAAATTTAATGATGCCTTTTGTGATGGATTAGAATGGAAAACTATTACTGTAGTTGGTGCTCGACCCGGAACTGGAAAAACTCTTTTTATGGAACAATTGATATCTGATATCATTGATCTAAATAAAAATGAAGACTTCCGTGTTCTTAAATTCCAAATGGAAATGGTTGATGAAACAAGTGCAATAAGAAAGTTTGGTCTGAAAACAGGTGCTGATTACAATACATTAATGAGTAAAGACGGAAAATTAGTTGACAAAAGAATATTTCAGAGGTGCGTTGATTTTTATCATGAAAGTGCATCATCTGATATTATAAATGTTGTCTATGATGTATGTACTGTCAACGAAATGTGTTCTACTGTTCATCATGAATTAGAAAGACACAGAAGAGAAGATGGTTCATATAGAAACATGCTTGTTGCAATAGATCATTCTGCTCTATTTAAAAATGATGTAGGACAAAAGGATAAATTTGAAATGCTGGGATCATTGGGTGAAGCCTTGACTCAAATGAAGAAAAAATATCCAGTTGCATTTATAGTCTTAAGTCAATTAAATAGAAACATTGATGATATTAAAAGACAAGTAGAAGGTAATTACGGTAATTATGTATTAGATTCTGATATATATGGTTCTGATGCTTTGTTACAGCATGCAGATGTAGTAATGGGTATAAATAAACCTTCTATAAGAAGAATTAAACAATATGGTCCTGAGAAGTTTCTGATTGAAGACCCGGATACATTAGTGTTTCATTTTTTGAAGTCCAGGAATGGCACAACACGAATAAGTTTCTTTAAACTTGATAGGGTAACTATGAGAATAATAGAAATGAATACCCCTGCTAGAGCTGTAGCACAAAAAATCCAAGTAAATTAATAAATATGAGTAGTAATTTAAGAAAAGAAAAAGAAAGAGAGTTCTATATGCAACATATGGATGCTTTCAAAGCAATTGGTATTGCTGATCCATTTTTCACAATTAAAACTGCATTTTTCAAAAAAGGAAAATTTGGAAGACAATGTCAGTTTTTTGAGTGGGAATTGAAGAAAGGTGAAGATATCTATATGGAGTTTTATGACAATGCCTATGATGGTAATGGTAAAACTATTGATATTATACCAATGAATGAAGACAGATCATTGTTTAAACTCAAGTACAATCCCTATTTCCAAGAGGAATATGATGTAATTGAAGGAGTAGACAGTGAAGGAAAACCAGATAGAAAATATCTTATTCCTGTAAATGAAATGATGGTTGTATTATCTAGTGGTCAAGAGATTAGTCATTCTCTTTATGAAAAAAGAAAAGAAGATGCTAAAAATGATTTGCCAGAATTACAAAAATCATTAAGTTTGTTTCCCGATTTTGAAAAAGAATATTCTCCTAAAGTAGAGGAGGTTTTTTTGAATAATGAAGATGAATCTGTTTCTGATATTTTAATGAGAATAAGTGTAGAATTTCAAAAATTAGCAAAAAAGTTATGAGTATAGTACTTCCAACAAAGAAAGAAAAACCGACAAGATTTAATCCTAAAAGATTAATTATTTATTCTAAACCAAAGACTGGTAAAACCAGTGCATTTGCAGGATTAGATGATAATCTTATTATAGATTTAGAAAACGGTGCTGATTATGTAGAAGCTTTAAAAATTAAAATAGACTCCCTACAAGAGTTATTAGAAGCAGGTAAAGCTATCAAAGATGCTGGTAAACCATACAAATATGTTACAATAGATACTGTAACTGCATTAGAAGATATGGTTATGCCTCTTGCAATCAAGTTATATAGACAAACTAGCATGGGTAAAAATTATGATGGAGACAATGTCTTGTCATTACCTAATGGTGCTGGTTATTTATATTTAAGACAAGCTTTCTTTCAAGTTTTAGATTTTATTGATACTTTAGCACCCCATATTATTTTATCTGGTCATATTAAAGACAAACAGGTAGATGATAAAGGTGAGATGGTATTAGCTGCAAACATTGATTTGACAGGTAAAATCAAATCTTTAATCTGTGCAAATGCAGATGCAATTGGTTATATGTTTAGAAAAGGTAATAAAACTATTCTATCATTTAAAACCAGTGAAGAAGTGACTTGTGGTGCAAGACCAGAGCACTTAAGAAATGAAGAAATAGTAGTTTCTGAGATGAATGAAAAAGGTGAACTAGAGTTTCACTGGGATAAAATTTATGTGTAACAAATAAAAATAAAAATAAAATGGCGTTAAGTACAGATGATTTAGGTACCGGTGGATCCGGTTTACCAAAAACGATTAGTCCAGGAAACAAAGTGTTGAAAATCAACAATGTTGAGTTAGAACAATTTAAATTTATTGACAATGCATTTCATTTGATATTGCATGTTGAAACTGAACCTATTGAAGGTTTTGAAGGATTTATGCTTGATAAAGATGATGAGTCAAAAGGACACTTCAAAGGTCAAATTGGTAGAGTTAAAGCAAGTCAATATGCATTTGCAGATGGTGAGACCAAAACTGGTATCAAAATACAAAGAGATAGATCAATTTTAATGTTCTTACAGAATCTTTGTAAAACAATGGGAATCAATGATTGGATGGTATCACAGCATAACAAACATGATACTATTGAAGCTTTTGTTGAAGAATTTAATAAAACTGCACCGATTAAAGATAGATATCTTGAATTTTGTGTTGCAGGTAAAGAATATGTTGGTAGAACTGGCTATACCAATTATGATTTATGGTTACCTAAATCAGAAAAAGGTAAGTATGCATTTGGTGAAGTTGAAGAAGGTAAAGTTATTAGATATGATGAATCTAAACATTTGAAAAAACTTGAAATAAACAATATTGAAAGTTTTGGAGATGATGATTTAAACATACCAAATAAGCCTTCTACTGATTTCTCTTTAGACTAATAAAGTCAGGGGGAGTCAGTGATTCCCCCTAATTTTTAAATTTTAGTATATGATTTCTACAAAAACAATAATTTCTGATTTAAATGAAGTACCTAGAGAATGGGTATTTGAGTATTATTTAAACCTTACTGAAAGACTTTGTGGTCAAAGTTTAAAAATAAAATCTGCATTTAATCCTACTGATAAAGTTCCTTCTATGTGTATATACACAGACAATAAAGGATTTTATAAGTTCAAGGATTTTTCATCTGGATTTGGTGGTGATGGTTTAAACCTGGTTATGCATTTATATAATCTAGATGGAAGAGGTAAAGCTTCTTTTAGAATTATGTCAGATTATGATGTTTATATTTCTGACAATACATATGTTCCATTAACTTATCTTCCACAAAGTAAATACACGGTCTCTGATTTTGAAATCAGACACTGGAATACTTTAGATCAGTCATATTGGAAAGGTTTTAGATTATGTTCTAATATATTAGAACATTATAATGTACATCCTTTAGAGTTTTACAATATGATTAAGGAAGACGATGGTCATATTCTTGATACTGTTAATATAAAAACTAATTTTATTTATGGCTTCTTTAGAGAAGATGGTAGTTTGTATAAGATATACACACCAAAAGTAAAAGATAACAAATTTATTAAAGTAAAAGATTATATCCAGGGCTCTGATCAGCTTGAGTTTAAATCTAAATATTTGATTATTACTTCTTCTTTAAAAGACTTAATGTGTTTTAAGAAATTAGGTATAAGTGGAATTGAAAGCATTGCTCCAGACAGTGAGAACAGTGTTATCCCAGAAAATTTCATGAAACCTCTCCTAAGTAAGTATCAAAAGATACTTGTACTATTTGATAATGATGAACCTGGTCTTAAATCAGCTAAAAGATATAAAGAAAAGTATGGTTTTAACTATATAGTTCTTGACATGTCTAAAGATTTATCTGATTCTGTTAGAGATCATGGTGTTGAAGCTGTGAGAGATGCATTGTTTCCTTTAATAAAACAAGCATTATGAGTTGGAGATATAAAAGTAAAGAGTTTGATGAATTATGCATTCCAGAAGGAGCAATAGGATTTATTTACTCTATGACAGCTATTCTTGATGGTAAATCTGTTGCATATATTGGTAAGAAGAACTTCTTTGCTAATATAAAGAAACCTATGGGTAAGAAAGCTTTAGCTATGTCTACAGACAAAAGGTTAAAGAAATACACCCGGGAGCTCAAACCTGACTTTATGAGATATTACAGTAGTAATAAAACTCTTAAAGATGCTCACAAAGCAGGTGTTGTAATTAAAAGGGAAATTCTAATGATTTGCTATTCAGCAATGGAATTAACTTATCAAGAAGTAAAGCACCAGTTTAAATATGAAGTGCTTGAGAAAGAAGAATATTTAAATGCCAATATTCTTGGCAGATTTTACAAAACAAAATAATATGACAGAAAATGAAATGACAGGCCTTCTATTAAAGTTGGCTGACCTTGGTGTTACGGGAATTAAAATATTCTACTCAGGTGGAGGAGATTCAGGAGATATTGATGATGTTTTATATACTACAACTAAAGAAGCTAGTTTTAATGATATTATGAATTTAAGTACTTATGGAGAAGATATTCTTTATTTAGCAGATCTTGATGGTTATCTTAGAGATGATTTAATAGACTTTGCAAATGAAAAAATTCTAAATGATTTAGAAGATTGGTGGAATAATGATGGTGGTTATGGAGTAATGCTCATTAAAATTCCTTCAGGTGAATATGAAATAAATAATACTATTTATGTTACTGATACTGAAGAATTTGCACATGAAGGAGATTTAATTAGTAAAAGTTTAGAATAATGGCACATCCAATGCAACATTGCAAATCCTCAGTTAGAAAATGGGGTGGTCAGTTATCTGATTACCAACCTATTCATGATTGGTTTGATGAAACTAAGGCTTGGATAGGACACAGTAAGCATAGAATGTTTAGACATCATAGTGAAGGTATATTTGAATGTGAAAAAGTATTTGGTAATTCATTTATAAATTCAGATGGTAAAACTGTATACACTAGATATGTTGGAGAACAGCATGTAAAAGAAGATTGTAATAATTACATTCCTACTGCTAAAGAATGGGTTGATATGATATCATCAGGTAAACCTAAAGAATGGGCAATAAAAACTTTAAAAATAGAAGACTAATGACAGAAGAAGAATTATATAAGTGGATATACAATTTAAAATTGCAAACACTTACAGATGAACTTAAAGATACTATAGTTGAAAAAATTCAAGATGTAGTTTGGACTTTAACAAATAAATAATATGATTTTTGACAAAAAAGAAACAAAGAACTTGTTGAGCATGCTACGTTCAACAGATGATGAAAATGCAACAGTAGCATTTCAAGCCCTTGAGGGTGTTGATGTAAAAAAGTATTCGGGAGAATTAATTGTATTATACAAGTTTGGTAAAAGAAATATGGGAATTTGGGAGAAACAAGCTCCTAAATGTCATAAGCATATTGCTAAAGTATTAAATCCATTTGCTAAAGATGGGGGTAGTGAGTTAAGTACAGGATCATGTTTGTCTGCAATGACTGCAAACAATACAAGTAATCAAGCTATTGAACTCTTTATGGAGTTATTTACAGATAGTATGATAAGCTTCCTAGGTCAGATGGGATATCCAGCTGATAAATTTGAAATTAATATAAAACTAAAGGATGGACAAGGCACAGAGTCTTAGTAAAACAGCCAAAGATTTAATGTTGAAAGAGCCCTATTATGGGTTCTTTCTTATTATGTTGAATAAGCTGTGGAATAAAAAAGTACCTACTGCAGGTGTTAGTAAGAATGGTATCAATTATCAATTAGTGATAAATGAAGAGTTCTGGACAAGTTTAACTGAATTAGAAAGATTAGGTTTACTTAAACATGAATTATTACATATTGCATTTGGACATCTTACAACTGTATTTAAGTTCAGTGATAGAAGATTAGCTAATGTGGCTATGGATATGGAAATTAATCAGTATATTGATGCTTCCTGGCTTCCAGGTGGTGAATTAAGTTCTGATGAATTCAAACAACTTAAAGAGTCTGTTAAAGCTGAATTAGAAACAGCTAAAGAAAATGGTGCTACTCAAGAAGATCTTCTTGCTATTAGTAAGAAACTTCCTTCAAGAGGTATCATGATTGATGATTATGTTGAACTTAATTTAGATAGAAAAGCAGGTGCCAGATACTATTATGATAAACTTAAAGAAGCAAAAGATAAGAAAGACCAAACTGGTACAAGTGGTTCTGAAGCCTTTGATAATCTTTGTGATCAAATGGATGCTGGTGACGGTGATGATTTGCCTGACCATAGTACTTGGGATGAGTTTGAAAATCTTAGTGAGGCTGAACAAAAATTAATTAATAAACAATTACAAAAAGTTTTATCAGATGCCAAGGAACAGACTGTTAAGAAAAGAGGCAATGTACCTGGTGAGATTGATGGAGTTATTGTAATAGAGGAAATAGTGCCACCTAAGTTTGATTGGCGTGGATATATTAGAAGATTTACAGGAGTTAGTACTAAAGTCTATACTAAAAAGATTAGACGAAAAGAAAATAAAAGATTTGATGCAAATCCAGGTCTAAAAGTAAAAATGAGACAACATATGTTGTTGGGTATTGATACTTCAGGTTCTGTAAGTGATTCTGAATTAAAGGAGTTTATGGTAGAAATGCATCATATTTATAAATGTGGTGTAGATATTACCATTATTCAGTGTGACACAATGATTAGATCTATTGAACCTTATAAAGGTAAACATGAACTAAGTGTACAAGGCAGAGGAGGCACAGAATTTGATCCTGTCTTAGAATATTTTAATGCTCATTTGGGTAAATATACTAGTTTGGTATATTTTACTGATGGAGAATGTTATACAGATGTAAAACCTAGAGGTAACGTTCTATGGGTTTTGTCAGAAAGATCGTGTATGAATGATAGTTTGCCTGGAAAGGTCATTAAATTAGAATTATAAAAATTAAAGTTATGAGTCAAGTTCAATTAAATGTAGAAGAATTAAAAGGATTTATTAAACACATGGTTGGAAATAACCAACACATTCAGTCTGAAGGAAAAGTTCCTGTGGCTATTAATATTGAGGGTGATGCTGGTCTTGGTAAGACTTCTGCTATTATGCAATTGGGTAAAGAGATGAATATGCAAGTTGTAAAACTTAATTTATCTCAGTTAGAAGAATTAGGTGACCTAGTAGGTTTTCCTGTAAAAGAATTTCAGATTGCAAATGCTGAAGGTAAGACTACTTGGATTAATGAATCTCAGATATCTGCAGCAAGTGCAAAAGGTTATAAAGTTGTAGATAAGAGAATGTCACATGCTGCTCCTGAATGGATTCAGGGTAAAGGAGAGGGTGGATTCTTAATCTTAGATGATTACACTCGTGCTGATCAAAGATTTATGCAAGCAACTATGGAGATCTTAGATAGACAAGAATATGTTTCTTGGAAGTTACCTAAGAACTGGCATGTTATCTTGACTACTAATCCAGACAATGGTGATTATAATGTCACAAGTCTAGATGTAGCTCAGAAGACTAGATTTATCTCTGTTGAGTTAAAGTATGATTCTGAAGTATGGGCTAAGTGGGCAGAGAGTGCAAACATTGACGGTAGATGTATTAATTTTATGTTGATGCATCCAGAATTAGTAACTCAAAGAATTAATCCAAGAGCTATTACTACATTCTTTAATGCTATCAGTTCTATTCCTAAGTTTGAAAGTGACTTACCTCTAATTCAGATGATTGGTGAGGGTTCAGTTGGTCCAGACTTTAGTTCTATGTTTACTATGTTTATTAACAACAAACTAGATAGAATTATTAGTCCTGCAGATATCTTAACTAAAGATGAAATATATGTTTTAGGGTCTTTGACTTCTGCAGTAGGGGAAGGTGATGATTTCCGTGCTGATATTTCCAGTGTAATTGCAACCAGGATTATAAATTATTCTCTTGCTTTAGCTGATAAAACAAGCATTGGTAAACCTATCATTGATAGAATTGCTAAGTTAACTACAGATTGTAAAGCATTCACTGATGATTTAAGATATTACATGGTGAAGGAGATAGTTAACGGTAATAAAACTAAGTTCTCACAATTGATGATGAATCAGAACGTGGTGAAGATGGCTGTAAAATAAATCTAACGTAGAAGATTTCCACTTTAAAAACCCATTATTTTAATTAAATACAAACATAGGGAGAGGTAATACTCTCCCTTTTTAAATATTTTAAATATGAATATTCTAAAAATAACATGCGATGTAGCTAGATATAGTGTAAACTATGATCGTTTTCCTGATGGAACATTTGAAATCAATATGATAACAGGAGATTTTAATACAGAAATTACTGATTTATTTAACTTAGTTAAAACACCATATAACCCTAGTAAAGGAGATAAAATCTATTTTTTACCGGGTGTAAATGTACCTAGAGTAAAATTTAAAAATGTATGTGTAGAATATGGCATTAGAACTATACGAGATATAGAACAAGCAACTGTTATATTTGCTTCTAAGAAAAGTTTAAGTGATATTACAACATCTCATTGGTCATACAAATGTAAGACTGAAGATTTCAAAGCTTTTATTGAACTATACAAATCTGATATAGATGATCACAATCTTGATAAAATAGAAACTGCATTGGAGTATTATGATAAAGAGCTTATTGCAATAGACTATAACTTAAAGGACTGGATTTCAAACAAAATTCCTCAAGATGCTGCTTTTCCATACAGTGAAAGATTATCTATGATTAAAGATGAGTATGCTGATTTATATAATTCAATTCTAGGTAAAGAACTTTTAGATGAATCATGTGTAATGAATGTATTAAATGGTGAAGATGCTACTGAAATTGATAAAGATATGTTTGAACATCTTTCAGAAATGTTTGAAAGTTCAGATAATGATAATCACGTTCTTGCTATGGAAATCATGGCTAATTCTAAGTATGTAGAAAGTTTGATTTATTTAGAACTTTTGTTTTATAAATATGCTGGTAAGATATCTGATAGACATACTAGAAATCATGTTAATTTCAAATCTTTAATTGGTTATCTAGGTAAAGATAAAAGTTATCTTAGTACTAATATTGATGATATTGCTAAAAGTTTAGAGAATAAAGATCAGTTTACTACAGATAAATTAGAAATTATCATGGAGTATTTAAGTAATGATATCCAACGCACTGGAGACAGTGAATACTTTACTGTAAAAACTATTACTGTTCATCCTGATCATATTGCAAAATTAAATTCAAATTATACTTATGAGACACAAAAAGATTATGTCCCTACATTAGTAGAAAAGCCTATAACTGAAGAAGAAATAGAAGAAATTCCAATTCAAATAGAAGCAGTTATTGAAGAACAAGAATCTGAGATTACAGTAGAAGATATTCTAGAAGAAGAAGTTGTAACAAATTTAGACAACATTTGTGACAAACCTGAATCAAATAACAATCAAATAAAAACAAATGACACCAATGACTTTGACTGGTTCTGATGAACTTGAACTTTTTTACAAAAAAAAGTTTTACTTTAGTTACAGTGGGATTAATAAGTTATTGTTCTCACCTGTAATGTTTTACAATCATTATGTGCTCAACCAAAGAGAAGACAGTACAGACACGCACCTGGTAGCAGGTCGTGTCTTACACTGCCTTCTACTGGAGGAGGACAATTTTGATAAACAATTTGTAACTTTACCTGGTAAGATCCCAACAGATAGCCAGAAAAAAATTATAGATAATATTTTCAAATATCACTTGTCATTAGGAAATAATACCTTAAATTTGTCTGATTACTCACAAGAAATACTTACACAACTCCTTACAGTTAACTTATATCAAGCTCTTAAAACTGATCAACAAAGAATTGACAAGATTTTAACTCAAGAGAACATTGATTATTTTGAATTCCTCAAAACTTGTTTAGATAAAACAGTAGTTGATGAGCCAACATTAGCAGCATGTAAAATGTCTGTAGATGTTCTTAAAGCTAATCAGGAAGTAAGAGCACTGTTACAAATAAACAAAGATGAAGATGACAAAACTATTGAGGTTTACAATGAGTTATTTATTAAAGCCGAACCAAGTGAACAGACATTTGGCTTTCATGGAATGCTTGACAATATTGTTATAGATCACAATACAAAAACTATCTTTATTAATGACTTAAAGACTCTTGGTAAGTCCATACAAGATTTCCCAGATTCTGTGGAGTATTATAGATATTGGATTCAAGCCATTATTTATATACAGTTAGCAAAATATCATTTCACAGAATTTGCAGATTATAATTTTCAGATTACATTTATTGTAATTGACAAGTATAATCAGGTATATCCTTATCAAGTATCTTCAGAAACACTAATTAAATGGAAATCTGATTTTGATACTGTAATTTCCAAAGTTGCTTGGCATTATGATAACAAAAAATATGATCTTCCATATGAATTAGCATTAGGAAATGTAAAACTATAAAGATTATGGCTTTAAATTCTGTTTATAAGAAGTATTTTCAAAAATCCAAGGTGTTTTTATATCCGCTACTTGGAATAAAAAGAGGTGTAAGTGTTATTCCAGTTGAAACTTATTTTGGTTGGGATGGCTATTACAACTCTGAGGATATGAAATTAATATGTGTATATGATATAAGAACAGATGATGAGTATATTTTATTTGAGAAAAATATTTTGTTAAAACACAATAGACTTTGTGATTATATAAAAGTAAACTCTCAAGCTATATTAACATTTGATTTTTCCGATATGGAAAATGATTGGTTCCATTTAATTAATGGAAGATATAGTAAAATAAGTTTAGAATTAAAGCAAAAAATCCTTGGCTTTTTTGATAAATACAGTGGCAATTATGCATACATACATAGTTATTTAATACCAGAAAAGTATTTTAATAATTATGCTGAACTTTTAGATGTTGAGCCTGAGATGTTGATAAAAGTTGGAGAATTATGCAGCAAACCAGATACTGCTAAAGAAACTTTAGTAATTGAAATAGCAGATTTGGATAATATAAATGAAAAATTGTTAAATTTGTCAAAACCATAAAAAAATGAATAAATCAATGATGCTTGTACAAGCAACTTGGCAAGAAAGCCAAACTTTTAGAATGATTCCTACTAGCACAGACTGTCCATATGTAGAATGTATCTTTGACCCTACTAGTAATGTATTTGTAGTGATCTCTAATATTAAAAAAACAACATTACATATGTTGCCAAAATTAGATGAATACGGTCAACCACTTACAGGAAGTAAAGGAATGAAACAAGAAAGACATAAGTTGGAAGTTTTTCAAGAATTTTATGTTGAAGATAAAAAAGCAACAGAAGAATTAATTCAAGCATTTGCAGTTAATGCAGAGAGTTTTGATTACAAAAAGTTTATGAAAGAAGCTAAAAAAGCATAAATTTACTATCACTTGAGAAGGGTGGGTATATGCTCACCCTTTTTTTATTTACTAAAAGGGGAAACAGCTTAACTGAATAATAGCCTATGAGAACACATTGGGTAATGGACTATGAAACTCTTAAAAATTGTTTCATAGGGGTATTTGAAGATGTAAAATCTGAATACCGAGAAATATTTGTATGTCACAAGTCTAAAAATGATATTGTAGACTTAATACACTTTCTAAAAAGAAATCAAAGTTTAAATGAATGGCATATATCCTTTAATGGATTAGCATTTGACAGTCAAATAACTGAGCACATTCTTAGGAATGAAGATCAGTTAGTTTATGGTTATGGGGATGGTGAAGAAATTGCAAGATGGATTTATCAGAAAGCACAAGAGTCTATCCAGAAAAGTAATGACAGAGAGTTTGCTACGTTTAGTCCTAAAGATTTAAGTATTAGACAAATTGATGTCTTTAAACTTAATCATTGGGATAATCCAGCTAAGAGAAGTTCATTAAAATGGATTCAGTATACAATGGATTGGAAGAACATAATGGACATGCCAATACATCATACTACTGAAGTAGAAGATTATCAGATTCCCGAAATCATCAAGTATTGTATTAATGATGTTAAGTCTACTAAGAAGATCATGCACTTAAGTAAAGAGCAAATTAATCTTAGAAAAGCATTAACAGAAGAATATGATATAGATTTGTTTTCAGCTTCTGAGCCTCGTATTTCTAAAGAATTGTTTTTACATTTCTTAAGTAAATCTACAGGTATCAAAAAATATGATTTGAAACAATTAAGAACACAACGTGATCAAATTGTCTTTAAAGATATTATATTACCTTATATTGAATTCAAGACAGCTACGTTTCAAAATCTCCTAAAGAAGTTTCAAGAAGTGGTTTTATATCCCGGAGAAACTAAAGGAGGTTTTAAATATTCTGTGCAGTATAAAGGTGTAAAGACTGATTATGGTCTTGGTGGTATTCACGGTGCAAGACCTAGTAAAGTTTACAACTCAAATGATGATATGATTATTATGAGTTCTGATGTTGTAAGTTTTTATCCAAATTTAGCAATTAGAAACAATTGGGCACCAGCACATTTACCTAAAGAAGAATTTTCTCAACTATATGAGTGGTTCTTTGAAGAAAGAAAGAAGATTCCAAAATCAGATCCTAAAAATTATGTATACAAGATTATCTTAAATTCAACCTATGGATTGAGCAATGATGAGAATAGTTTTCTGTATGATCCTCAATTTACAATGAGTATTACTATAAATGGTCAGCTAAGTCTTAGCATGCTCTATGAGATGATTTGTGAAGAGATTCCAGGTGCTGCTCCAATAATGCAGAATACAGATGGTCTTGAGACATTAATCCCAAGAGAGTATGAAGCACAGTATATGGAGATTTGTGCAAGATGGGAAAAGATGACTAATCTTTTATTAGAACATGATAAGTATTCTAAGATTGTTCTGGGTGATGTAAATAATTACATTGCAGTAAATGAAGCTGGTAAATCTAAATGTAAAGGTAGATTTGAGTATAAAGATTTAGCTCTTCATAAAAATAAAAGTTTTCTAGTAATACCTAAAGCATTGCATGCATATTTTGTAGATGGTGTTAAACCTGAAAAGTTTATAAATGAAAATTTAAACATTTTTGATTTTTGTGGTGGTGTAAAAATTAAAGGAGACTGGAAGTTTACAGAACACAAAGTAGTAGATGGTCTTTATAAAGAAGAACCTTTACAACACACAATAAGATATTATGTCTCTAAAACAGGGTCTAAAATTATTAAAAAGAATAACTCAGACAATAGAGAAATCCAGGTAGAAGCTGGGAAATGGATGCAAAGTCTAATGATTGACTATGTAGATAAACCATTTGAAGAATACAATATTAACTATGATTACTATCTAGAGAAGATAAGAAAAGAAATAAATTCTCTAGAACCATTTTCAAACCAATTAAGTTTATTTTAATTATGCCAAAGAAAATTCAACACACAACAAAAGCAAATTTGTTATCAATAGATTTGCCACAACATGGAGCTAGTTACACTGTAATTAGTCATGAGTTTATTATTAATTATGCACACCAAGCCCTGTCTGCTGCAGGGTTTATAGTTTTAGAAGAGGAGTACAGATGTACTGCTGATGGGCAGATTGCTCAAGGAGTTTATAAACTAAACTACAATAATGATCCTGAATTAGCTATGATGTTTGCTTGGACAAATAGTTATAATAAACAAGTAAAGTTTAAATGTGTAATCGGTGCTTATGTAAATAAGACTGGTTCAGTTATGATTTCAGGAGATATAGGTAGTTGGGTTAGAAAACATACAGGAACTGCAGATACAGAAACACAAGAGACAATAGATTCTTACATTTCTAATGCACACATGTACTACAATCAATTATGTAGTGACAAAGCTTCTATGGAAACAATCTCCCTAAATAAGAGAAAACAATCACAGCTATTGGGTGTACTATTTGCAGAGTATGAAATTCTAACAACTGAGCAAGCTAGTATGGTAAGAGATCAAATGAAGAAACCTTATCATGTATTTACTAATACAGATAGTTTATGGGCCTTTTATAACTATGTTACTATTGCTCTTCAGACATCACATCCTAAAACATGGATGGAGGATCAAAGAATATTACACTACTTTATTTCTAGTATTAATAACTTTGCACAGGCTCCAGCAGTTGTTGTTGTTCCTGTAGTAGAAGAGGTAGTTGTACCGGTGGTCTATTCAGATCCTAATCAAACAAACTTGTTAGATCAGATTGCCGATATGGAGGCTGATATAATAGATGAAGATATCAGATATGCTGCAAATGATGAAGAAGAAAGAGTATTAACTGAAAATGAATTAGCTCATCAGTTATATGGTGTAGATAATGACATAGAAGTCTCTATTGCTGCGCTAGAAAATGAAGAGTTAAATGATGAAGAAGAAGTTATAGATGAATTAGAAGTAGAAGAACTAGCTTTAGAGCAACCTGAAGAATCTATATTGCAATATACCGATAAAGATGGTAATACATTTGAGTCTATAGAATTTCATAATGCAGCTGTAGAAACTTCAGTAACAGAAAAAGAAATTATTGAAGACACTAAAGATGAATTTGCATTAGCAGATAATTTTGAGCTAGACTTCAATGAAGAAACTAATGAAGATCCAGATTCACTTCCGGACTTCTTTTAGTGATGAATAAATTATCAATTAAGGGGTGGTGAAAACTATCCCTTTTTTTTTACCTTTGTAATATGAAAAAACAACTAGAAGCCGTAGAAAAGTTCCATAATGCATTTGGACAAAACAATGGTAAATATCCAAGACCATTAACTGAAGATGAATATGAACTTAGACACTCTCTTATGCAAGAAGAGAATGATGAATACTTAGATGCATGTGATGAAAATTCATTAGTAGAAATTGCTGATGCTTTAGGGGATCAGTTGTATATCTTATGTGGTACAATTCTTAGACACGGTATGCAGCATATCATAGAAGATGTATTTGATGAAATTCAAGCAAGTAATATGAGTAAGTTAGGTGATGATGGAAAACCAGTGCTTAGAGAAGATGGAAAAATCTTAAAGGGCCCTGGATTCTTTAAACCAGAACTTAATAAATTTATTAAACAAGAATAAGTATGTTTCAAATTAACTCAAATCTTAACAAAAGATTTTTTGTAGTAGATGACTTCTATGAAGATCCTATGGCAGTAAGAGAGCATGCATTAGCTCAGACATACTTTCCAGGAGAAGGAGCTGTAGGTGAAAGAACCCGTGATCAGTTTTTATTTGAAGGATTAAAAGAAAAGTTTGAAGAGATCATGCAAGTTAAAATTGCTGATATAACTGAAGATGGATTTGGTTGGTATAATGTAGGTATTAATGGTAGATTTCAATCTTGTATAGGAGGAGTACCACAAGTTTTTCATTGTGATGCACAGAAGTGGGCAGGTGTATTATTCTTGACTCCAGATGCTCCACCTCAATCAGGTACAAGTTTTTATAGAAATAAACAGTCTAAAGTTTATCATAATGAGCAGATAGACTGGTCTGTTGGTGAGAATGGTAATGCATTCAGTAAAGATACATTTCTAGATCCAACTCCATTTGAAAGACAGGATACAGTAGGAAATGTATTTAATAGACTTGTCCTTTTTGATGGAGGCCTGATTCATTCAGGTAATGATTACTTTGGTCACAATAGAGAAACTGGAAGACTATTTCAAATATTCTTTTTTAACGAAGCATAATGGAAGATGATATAGAAGCATCATTAACAAGACAAGGTGTTGATTTATCTAAATATAAACTAGTAGCAATAAAAGAAGATGAACAAAGTAATGATTAAAAAGCTTCTTATTGAAGCTTATCTTTCTGGTGCAGAAGCTATGTACTGTGGATGTTATGCTATGCCTACAAAAGCTGAGGCTAGGGATTGGTATGATCAAGAATATGGTATACAAGACACAGAAACCACAGAAGATTGTGATTGTTGTGAAGAAAAAGATTAAATAAAGGGGACTTAACGGTTCCCTTTTTTTTTCCTTGTTACTTTCCTTGAGAATTATATCTTTTTTTATAATTCTTTGAACTCTTAAGTTTAGATGATTTAGTTTTTGAATGTATCCCAGGACGTGATACCTTTACTTTATCATGCTTTTTTATTAATCCTGTTGTTATTTTTTTTGCCATTTTTAACTTCCTCTTTTAGAACTGTTTTTAACCATATTTTCAAATTGTGTAACTGGATCCCCAGTACCTCCGGATAAACCAAATATCTTACCTAATTTACTCCAAATCTTTAGTTCCCCTTCTTGTTTCCAAGAATAAGGTCCAGTATCTCTTTTATATCTATCCATTTCTGAAAATGTTACAAAGTCTAACACGTCTCCAAATATATCAATATAAAGTACAACAGTGTTATACCATGATGTTGTTGTTTGTGTGATCATTTTTACATAGTCATCTGACCCAAAGTTTATTCCTTTTATATTAGGTAATGGAACAAATGCACTAGACTCTGCTTGAACACCCATTGCTAATAGTAACATGTGGTTTGCTAAGAACCCATAAGTATTAAAACTATCTTCATTAATTGCACCAGACTTAGCTCTTAATTTTTTCCATTTATCATCATCCTCTGGATCAAATCCAAACAACATTAATGATAATAGAGCAAGACCAATTGCAAAGAATCCTTCTCCGGCCATTTTTCTTACAGCACTTTTTTCTTGTTCTGTTAAATAACTATAGTTTTTAAAACCAGATTTCATAGTTTTAAGCATTGTTTGAAATGCTGTTATGTAAAAACCTTTACCGTAAGATGTTGTAGCCCAGTCATATCTCTCACCACCACCGGTCCATGAAATAGTTTTAGTATCAAAACCAACTCTATTCATTAACATAGGTGTAAACCATTTTCTCATAAAGAAAAACATTCTGTAGAGTAATAACTTATTACCTTCAGGTTGTCCCATTTCATCATATGTACCAAATAGTTTTCTTGAAGTACCTTGAATTCTATTCTTAAGTCCCATAAATAACTCTGACTTAGCAGTAATAAGTTCTTGACCATCTTCAAGCTGTACTTCAGATTTAATCCTGTTCTTAGCTTTAAGCTCATCAACACTTATGTAATACTTTTTAGCAATTTCTGCTAAAGTTTCACCTTTAACATACTCATGATAAACAGAAAGATTATTCCATCCTGGGTGTACTCCTTTTTTTAACCTAATAATACCATCATCATCTTTTTCCCAAGCTTCAATGTATCTCATTGATTTTTTAGTACCGTCACCAAGAATTTGATCTATTTTTTGTCCATACATAAAAGCACCAAATAATGAAACTGCAACTTGCATCTCACCAAATTTTCTGTGCATGTACATCCACTCCATATTAACTAGATCTTTTACTAATGATCTCTCTATCTCTCTACCGAATTGGTCTTTAGATTTAAAGGTAGGATCAAAGATCTGAATTAACTGTGTAGATATAGCTCCAGGTCCTGTTTGATAGATGCCTTTTGTTGACCATTCTAACATAGCTCTTTCTGCCCAAGGTCGTGCTAATGCAATATCTTTAAGATTAATAAACTCAGCACCTGCACCTTCAATGATCAACTGTACATAAGCACCGTATTTGTTTTTTAAATCAGAAGGAATATTGACAGCTAATGAACCCATAGCAGATAAACTTTGAAGTTGATTTATCCATTTACCAAATCCAGGGTGAGTTTCCTCAATACCCTCAACCATCTTACCGTAGTATTCTCTTTCAATTAAAGATTTTACTTGACCAAGTCTATTATTAGTTGCAAACTTTTTCTTTGCATTTGTAAGGGTCCCTTTTAAACTATAGATATTCTTATCAAACTTCTCTAATTCTTTAGGAGCATTATCAGGATCCTCTAAAGTGTCTAAGATACTTTGTACAAGAGGTAAACTTTCTAGAAGTTTTCCTTGTGTTTGTACAGACAATGCATATCTAAATAATCCTTGGAAAACATCAGCATCTTGTACAGCAATGTCTAAATTATAGATACCAGATACTGGTACGTATGATATTTGATTTCCATCAAGATCAGTATTTACTAAGTTGTTTTCAGGATTATAGTTTAAGTCATTCTCAGCATCCATTACAGATTTACCTAATGCTTGATTATACCACTCCTTTACATTTGCCCCTAATTCAGAAAACCTCTGACCATAAGCACCTTTTTGCATTGCTTGGTATATGTCTCCTTTTTTAAGAGCATATCTAGGCATGTCAAGATATAACTTACTATAACTACTTTGTCCTTTTTGATTTTCTAAATGATATTCTTTAATTGCTTCAAGTAACTTAAACTCATTACTATTAGCAGCTTGCATTTGAAAATACTTTTCATTCATGAATCTTTTGTCACGAGCACTGTATTTTGAAGTTGGATCATAAAGTCTTGGTAACCATTGATTTTTATTATCAATATACTTACCTACATAATCTGATTTTGCTTCACCAAATGGGATAGTTCTGTATGCATCTTTAACCTGATATCTAGAATGTCTTGCATTAGGTACACCCATAAGAACAACTTCTTCTCCATTTCTATCTAAAATTTTAGTAAACTTGATGTTACTTTCATCTTTAGGTATAGAAACAGTATTAGCTTTTGTTCTTTTGTATCTAGCAATGTATGCTCTAGTTGGTTTATCATACTTTTGAATCACATAATGATTTGTGTTAAACCAACTTTTGAATGCCTCATCAGCTTCTAACATTTCTTCAAACTCTTCAGTATTGATAAAGTCATCAATCTCATCAATCTCTAACTCTTTAATATTTTGTTTAGACAAATTGTAATTTAATGTCTCTACGTAATATGTAGTAGGCATGTTTACAGATAAGTCAGATAACTCAGAGAAGATATCTTGAATTCTAGCTGAATCTTCAGGACTAATTCCTTGTGCATTTAGTAAGTCTAATAGATACATGTATCTTTTAGATTCTGCAGACCCAGCTTGTAGTAATCCTTTTCTAGCTTTTTCTGATAGTTCTCTTAACTCTTCGGAGTCTTCTTTAGAGAGGCCCGTGGAAGAATCAAATCTAAATTTAAAATCTACAATATATTGTTCTAAATCTCTGATTCTTTCAAGTCTTGTTTGACCCATAGCATTGCTATCAGGTTCCCCTTGCTCATCCCTGTAACTATAAATAAGATCATTAATAGTTTGGAATGCTTCAGCTACATCAAATTTAGATTTAGTAGCTTCATTCATTCTAGTTTGTAGTTCTCTAAGTTCTGTTACTAATGCATTTCTACTTTCCCAGTAACTAGGATCATACTCCATCCTAAGATTTTGTCTTCTCCATTTCTCTAACTCAGCTTTAAAGTCTGCTGAACCAGGATAGATTTCTTTAGTTTCTAATAAATCTGCAAACTCATTGTATGCACTTTGTAGTAATCCTTCAATAGGTCTCCACTCATAGAAACCTTTTGTAGCAGCTCTATGTTCTTGTAAAACTTCAGCAATACTTAAGTCATAGATTCCATTCTCTGGATCATCTACTTTAGAAGTACCATCTTCATAAGTAAGAGAATATAATTGTTGGAATTCTCTAAATGCAGCTTGAATAGTAGAGTATTTTTCAAATCTCTCATACTCATTCTCCATACTGTTTAGTAAGTTGTTGTAAGCTTGCAGCTTTTGCTTTCTAACAAAGTATGCTAATTTACCTACCTCAGACTTTTTAAAGATATCATCTTTCTCATAGAACTCTGGCACATACTCTTGCCACATGAAATCTCTTTTAAACTGCTCAAACTCCATAAGTGCATCAGCAAGTTTTGTTTGATCTTCAGTTTTCTTTGCTTCTTCTATGTTCCACTCTAATAAATCATAGTGGTATCTATAGTCTTTGTATTTATCTAGATAAGCGTAAACTTCTTTTTCAATAGGTTTACCGGTTTCTTTATCAAAATAAAGTATCTTATCTTTGAATGCAAGCTTGTCTCTTAACTGAATAGAGTTTAGTTTACTAAATCCTACTTTAGGTAAAAGCTCTTCTAGTTTCTTTCTGAATTTCATGGATTGTTCCCAAACAACATTTTGTACCTGGGTTCTTTCATTCTGAATAAACATTGCTAATGGTCCTACTATAACATCATTACTTGAACTATAGCTTTCTAACCATCTATTAAACCAACTAACATCTTGAGCTCCTCCTGTAAGAGCTGCTCTAATCTTATCTTCATCAACAACTAAATCCTTGTATTCCTTGAGAAATCCTTTTAAAACATCCGCAGGAATACCTTTCTGTACTAATGCATCCACATCAGCATCAGTAAGAGTTTGTTGAACAACTTTGTTATATAAGTCATCAACTTCTTTCTCTAACTGATCTGCAGAGAAAGTTTGTTTTAATGCAATACCAAGGTTACCTTTAAGTCTATCTTGAATATACTTAGACATGTATCCAGTAATTTCTACATAGAACTGTATGTTATTGTTCTTAAGGATATTTGCAATATTGGTATTGATTCTTGTAATGTTTAATACTATCTCATTCAAGGTTTGATAGAAAGGATTATTACTTTCAATCAACTGACCATTTGGTGAAAGAGAATCATCAATTGCTTGAATCATTTTCAACCATGCTTTTGAATTTTGTTTGTATAACATCAACAAAGCAATAGTACTTCTATTGTTTATATTGGTATTGCTGATTCTTGAAACATCAAGTAACATGTTTTGGGTCATGCTGTTGATATTATCTAATGTATTTACCAATGCTACTGCTCTTTGAAGGTCTACATCTAGGGCCCCTTTAGCAGCATCTAATGCATTTTGAATCATTTCATCTTCTGTAAAACTTTCAGTGTCTACATTAAGATTGTCTTTTAGTGTACTAACAACTTCACGTAAGTATCTATTTGTTCCCTTTTCAAATAATGACTCCTTTAAGAATTTTTTTGAAGCTTTGTCTCCTTTAAAGTTCTCAGCTTCTGTAAGAATTCTTCTATTGGTTTCATATATTTCCCTGACTACTTTGAGTTGTGACTCTGCATTAGAAAACTTATTTAGTTCTTTTGCTCGGTCAACAACATTCCGTGAGAACATAACCAGATCCTCTTCAGTAATATTATCAGTTTTAAACTCAAAGTCTTTATCTAAGAGCATATCTGATAACTCCTCTAATGTAGTATCCACATCTAGTTTTGCCACGTTTACCTTTGCTCCAAACAAGCCTCTCAACAACTGTTTAATAGCAGCCAATAACTTGTTCATGAAACTTTGGTAACCTTCTGTCTCTAGTTCATTATTGATTCTATTCAATGCTCTTAACTGCATAGCATATGCAAGAACTTCTTCCTTAAATAAATCAGAGTTCTCTTCTAGTTCAGGATAGTTATTTAGTACATAGTACTTAATACCTTGACCTTCTTCTGTAGCTAATGCTTGATCATATAGTTTCTGAAATAGGATGTTGTTTGTTTTTCTCAGTCCCTGTAATATCGGGTGAGAGAATTCGTGAAGCACCGTTCTTACATTTACATTGTCACCTACTATATATACAGTGCCAGCATAATAGAATGCTGCTTCTCCATTGTATTTAACGGCTCTGTTTTTTAAAATGTTAGCAGCCTCTTCTTGTGTAATGTTTTCAAATTGTGCACCAATACCTTTAGATAGTCTTTGTGCAAGTACTTCAGCAATTTCTTGTGATCTTTGACTTTGTAATTCATCAAGTTTAACATCCATAAATAATACACCATTGATCTTTTGTAAAGATTGATCTACTTTAGGATTATCTAAAGCATTTGGCATATCTTTAATCATCATTGCATCATCTGGTCTTGCATTATACAAGTCCTGTAATCTCTCAAAAAGTTTTACGTTAGGTTCAGCTCTAAGTATTCTAACCTTAGCATCTCTGTAGTAGGTAGATCTTTGTGGATCCACATGCTCAGACATGTTCATACTAAATAACTTAGTACCATCAGTTTTTAAACCATACTTTGTTTCAGCTAATGCTGTTATCTGATCATTTAACTTATCAAAAAGATCTTCATTGATGATTCTTCTAACATCATTTGTAGCTCCTTTATCTTGTAAAAACTTAATTGAATTTAATTGTACCTGGCATACCATATTATGAACATTTAAACGGATCTTCTTCTAATTCCAATTGTATTAATATTTCAGCATCTGAAATTCCTTGACTTGCACTCACTAAGTCTCTCATTTGGTCATACTTAGTAGAACCTGGATTAACATATTGAAACTCTTCAAATAACCTCTTACTTAAATATACAAATAATTCTTGAGGCATGATGTTAGGATCACCAAATCCATACTCTGGAAATGCAATTTTACCATCTTTATCTTGAATTTGTTTGATTATATTAATTCTTTTTTCCCAAATATTTTTTAGTGTTTGGTATTGGTCAGGACTAAGCTCAACTTGTTTACCATTAACAACACTTGCAAATAAATTAGTTGGAAAATTAATAGACATGCTAGGTATTTCTGACATAAAGTTAGATGCACCACCTAGATTAGTACCTTTTGCAATTTGCTCAGGTTTAATTTCATACACACTTGTGTTGTGTATGAACACTACATCCGGGTTATTCTTACCTATGTTAGTGTAATAGTATATGTTTTTAGCATTGCTATCATTATACATAAATACTCCTTCTTTATCTGTAGATCTCAAACCAAGTCTTTTTACTTCAGCTGTAGTATCCATATTAGTAGAGTCTTCTTCAGCAGTTTGCTCACCTCTTTGCGGTGTAGGTGTAACTGTAGGACTAATTCTTTCAGGATTAGCATAATCCATACCTGATAAATAGTCTTTGAATCTATTTTTATTTAGATTAGTAACTGAGTTTTGTCTAATAAACTGGTCATAGAAATTGTCTAATACAGTAAATCCTTTTTTATCTAATGCATCTGTGAATTTACCAACCTCATCTTCTACAATAGTTAAGAAGTCTGTGTAGTCAACAATGTTTGTAAAGCTTAATTTAGTTTTGTTAAGACCTGTTTGTAAGAAAGCAAATGTGCTTAAGTACTTAAACATGTCACTAATTCTAGCATTTTCTTGTGGATCACTAACTTTTTGTACAGTTGGATCAGCCAATCTTTTAAGATCATTACTATAAAGATTTGACTTATCATTGTCAAAATCCTTATCAGCTAATAAGATATTGAATGCAGTCTCAGTTTTATCTGAATCAAGTTTTAATTTACTCAATACTGGGTAGTCTTTTGCAAGCTCAGGATTATTTTGTAACAACTTAGACATTCTTACAGCAAAAGCATTGTCACTATCTTGGAATAAGTTGAAGAAGTTATATGAGTTATCTAAAGCTTTTATGGCCAATAGTTTTTCATATGTATATCTTACAGCTTTTTCATTAGATAAATCAGGTAAGAGTTCTTTTGTAGTTTTTAGTTCCTCTTGGAATTCTACTGATGTAGAGTAGTCCGTTGTAAGAGGGTATATTGATCTTAAGTATTCTCGTTCTGAAACAAATTTTTGATATTCACTAAAGTTTGTTTCTTCATTATTCATAAATGTTGATGGATGTAGTGGGTATAAGCCTCTATCTTCATAACTATTTTCTGAATCTGATCCTTCAATCCAAGCTTTTGCTTTAAATTCTTTTTGCAACTGTTTAACATCTACATATAAAGTACCACTTTTAACAAATGCACCTCTCTTAAGTTCTTTTACAAGTGCAGTAGGGATTTTAGTCTCCATGTTTAAAGACATAAATCCTTCTTCAGCTTTGTATTTTCTAAGGGCATTCTGTAAAATGAAACTTACAATATCATTTCTGAAGACATTGCTAAACATTTCAATGTTCTTACCAGGGAAAGTTGTTTCAAGTTCATTTTTAATCTGATTCTTTCTTGCAATTAAATAGTCACTAATCTGCTTGTGGTATCTTAATTTAAATAATGGTCTACTTACAGCTAAGGCCATAGGTCCGTTAAAGAAAGAACTAATGATAGAGTCATTCATCATACTATTCAAAATTTCTCTTGGAATTCTTGAATCAAACTCTAACTCTTCAATATTAGCCTCACTTTGCTCTACATCAGAAAGAGTAGACTTAGTAGCTGTATCTGGATTAGAACTCATTTTAAGTGCTGTGTATCCAGAAATTTGTTGCTCCAACTCAAGATAATGTAAGAACATAGCTTTTGCAATTGCACTATCTTTATCATTGCTGTTAATAAGATCTTCCATTTCCCTTTCAGTAAATGTTTTTTCTTTTCTGTTTTTAAAGTGATCATCCAATAACTCTTGTCCTTTCAAGTATCTAGCATCATTACTAGAGTTTTTAGCTAACTCAGCTTTATCAAAATGATTTCTAATAACTTCAGATGCAGCTTTGTATTTTACTAAACCTGGACTATCTGGTTTCTTATTAAGTACATCAGCAAAGGTAGACTTAGCAAGACGTTGTTCATCTACATACTCTCTTACCAATGGATTAGATACAAAATAGATTGCTTCTTGAACAGGTACACCAGCTTTAACTAAGTAAAGCAATGTTGGAGCCACCTCATAATTTCCTTGAATAAAGAAAATCCAAGCATCTTTTTCAACATCCACCCATCCATTCATCATTTGAGAAATAACATCTCCTATCTTATTAATACCATCAACATCATATAAATCTGACATAGAGATGACTTCTTTGCCGTCTACTGTCATTTTATTGTTTCTTAATCTCATGTTACTTTTTCTCAACTCTTTCTTTAAAGTGTATTCATCTGGCATATAAGCACCAAGTGAATTCATAATAACATTGAAAGTGTTTTCAATAGCACCAAGACCTAGAGTTTTCTTACCTACAATATTAGATTCATGTTTGTATATGTTATACATTGCTTCTAATACTCTTGTAGGACTAATTTCTCCAGTATTTTCTGTCATTTTATTAGTCTTAGGATTGTACTCTGAAACTTTATCTGATAATTTTTCAGCAATACCCTTGAGAATAAATGTACCATTCGGCATAATTAGAGATGAATAGTTATCAGGAAGCTCAAGAATGTTTCTGATATCTTCTATGAGTTCATTTTCTAATGCAGCTTTTTGTTCTTTAACAGCTTTAGCAAAATTGTCAGTACCTCTAAGATTTTTTATTGCTTGATTGTCTTTATAATTACGTTTAATTACATTACCATCCTCATCAAGTGTGTTCATGAAAATTGTAAGTTTATCAATATCAAAGTCACCCCCTGACTTAGCAACAATTTCTGCTGGTGGAATAATAATATTACCAGCTTGTGGAGGTAAGAATTCAAACACCTCAGCAAACTCCATAGAGTTAAGACCTTGTACAGGAATACGTACACCTACAAGAGTAATTGCTTTTCTAACAGCTCCTTCATTAGCATCTAACCAAGAGTCATCTTTAATTTTTTCATTTAGTCTTGCCAATGATTTGTCCATGTCAAGTGTACCATCTTCTAGATAAACTCCTACAGTCTCGTCATTAGCATATTCTAAGTTAAATAAATTATAATATGATCCCTGCATTGCTATCATAACTTTTGCAGCAGCAGTATAACCATTTGCTTTTTTATGATATGTAGGTAATAAGTACGTTGTAGAGGCCCATTTTTTGATCTCATCTTTACTTGCTTTTCTTAAATCAGGCTCTGTAAATTGATTTGCATACAAACCAACAGATACTTGTACCAGGGGTTCTCCTGTAACTTTCTGCTTGATTACTCTTTTGTTAATCATAGAAAGTAATAACTTCTCTATCTTAGCAGCTTCAGGATGGAAAGAAAGATCATGAATTAAATCCCCATTGTTGTCAAATACATCTATAAACTCAATAAGATCATCACTCAAAACTTCTTCTCTTTCAAGATTAGTTCTGATCATGTTTACTAGTTTTGCAATACTTGATTTGTCTTTAGCTTTGTATTCTCCAGGTGTAGTTTCTTCATAACCCATCTCTTCAAGAAGCTCTATCTTTAATAGATTAGTATATTCTTCTACGTGGTTAATGTATTTCTTTACTCTTTCTTCTGTAATATCTTGATATTTTGTAGACTTGATTTTACCTTGTTGGTAAAGCCCTTCAAGAATTAATTTTCTTAACTGTGTTGAGAAGATTGACTTACCTTTAAAAGTTGCATTTACCTCGGTTTGATTTTTCAAAAACTCAGCATAAATAGTATTTACTGTAAATTTTGAGTTTTTATCAAATGTACCATCAGGATTTAATACAACATCACCTTTTCCAATATGACCTACTTTAGAACCAGATTCAAATAGAACATAGTCTATCTGATCTTTCATCATTTTTTCATGTAAGTCATACATCGGAGTACCCTCTTTTGCTACTCCAGGAATAATAGGAGCAAGTGAGAACTTATGGAAAGAGTTTACAGGAAGACCTGTTGATTCTATATTTCCAAAATACTGTAACTTATATGGAGGGAAAAATTCTACTACATCTTCTGCAGTAATATTTTCACCCATAGAAACTTTTCTATATAACAACTCTTGTGGATCACCCCAGTTACCTTCTAGATTTTTTAATCTTCTATAAGTCTCAAATGATACAATACCTTGACCATCAGCAATTTTCATCTGTGGTTTATCAGTAGAAAAATACTCAGCTGCTGCTTTGTCAGCATTTTCTTTTGCTAACTTTCTATTCTTAGTTCTTGCATAAATGGTTTCTTCAATTGAATCTCTGTACTCATTGTACATGACAGAATTGAATTGCATTTCTCTTATGATTGCTGTTTGTAAAGTACCATCATAATTTCTTACGGCATAACCTCTTCTATCAGCATAATAGTTCTTCAAAGAACTAACATAAATCTGTGCTCTTTTATCTGCTCTAAACCCTTTACCACCGGATGCAAGACCTGCATTACGTTTATGGAACTCTTCTTTAGCATGATTGTATTGTACTAAATCTCCATATGCAATGATAACAGTCTCCATCTTGTGAATGAAAGAGTTATAGGTATAAGCTTTTACTAATGCAGTTTCTATATCTTTTTCAGTAAGTTCATCATTTGTAACACGGATTCTTTCTATTAATCCTTTATCTACATATTTAGCTTTTTGAAGTCTAGCATAATTAGCATCTGTATCAATATCAAAGTATTTTTCAACATCTTTTCTAATTAAATCTCTTAAGGTTGGGTTGTTATCCAACTCAGTCATTAAATTAAAATCAGATAATTTATTATCTGAAGCTGCATCAATTATAGAATACAATTCTTTTTGTGTAGTTTGTGAAAGGATGTCATCAAATGCAGTAAATGCTTGTCCAGCCATAACTGAAGTTTTCTTACCATCTTTTCTTTTTACTTTTCTATTGTATCCAGCATAATTTTCAAATTTGTCAAGATCCTGTTGGAATCTAAAAATTCTATTAGCTTCACCAGTTAGGTAACCTTCAATGATATCATATGACTTGATTGTACCATCAGCATAAGGTAAGAAAGACTCCATGTCTACATAAAGTTTAGAAGCTTTTTTACCATTATAAGTTTTGATATCACCATCAATAGACATACCCATTGCAGTGTTTTTAGAAGCATGTCTCATGAATTCTTCAACACCACTTAATAACATCGTATGAAACTCTTGTAAGTATTTACTAGTAGCATCCATTGATGCTGTAGAAGTACCTCCTTCATTTCTACGACTTACCATCTGAGTACCAGCTACATTCTGTAATGTAATTTTTGAATCAGAAATCTTTTGTCCATATGTTGGAGACATAGGGTCTAAATCAAATATAGAAGTTAACAGTTTTGAAAATGGACTAAATGTATTGTTAGATTCATTTAACCATCTCATGTGTTTAAATCTTCCATTTGGATCAGCCTCAGCTGTTGTAAGTTGTTGCCAGTTGTCAGCATAATTAATAGCTGTAACTATTCTTGTAATAGTGTTATCAACCATGTGCTCCCACACTCTGTTTCCTTCAGGAGTTTGTACACTAAAGTTTGAATAACTATCAGAAAATGCATTTTGAATTCCTGCTAAAGCTCTGATTCTACCTCTTACTTCGTCACTTTGAGATTGATTGTCTCTAAGTGATTCAGGAAGACCATTAATTAAGTATGTAAGTGGATCTTTCTTAAACAAGAATGCATCTGCTGATGAACTTTTGTTTACTTTTTTAATCACCTCATACATTCTATCAACACCAAATGTTGTACTGAATGGTGTAGTTCTGTTGTTAATCATTTCTTTGATTGCAGAACTAGACTGATCCAATACAATACCAATAGCTTGTAAGAACTCATTAGCTTTACGATAGTTAAATCTACCATCAGTACCAAAGTCTTTTACAATTTTAGCTGTGTTCAATATGTTATTACCATATTTATCTTTTGATACATATGGGTTAATTGTACTATCAGCATTCATAAAATTAGTCTTCCAATCCTGAATTACCTGGTATACATCAAAGTTAGCTTTTGCAACACGGGCTTCAAAAGATTTACTTACACCTTCCTCAGCTCTAGCTTCTTCTTTGTTTAAGTTAAGCTGTATATAAGGGATTCTTGGTTTCTTAAAGTCTTGCCAGAAATTAGTCTCAGAAGAAAATTCCATTGGAGTATACTGACCTAGAGCAGTTTTATCATTGAAAAAAGGATTTGGTAATAACTTTTGTAATTGTTCAAGCTCTGGATAATTTTCAGAATTTTCAAAGATTCTTGAATACATATCCATTTCATCAAATGAACCTTCTAAAATTTTAGCAAGTTTATTCCAAGTAATGTTAATATCTTGTAATACAGGGAGGCCAAAAAGACCATCTCTACTGATTACAACCTCACCATTTTCTTTGGATACTTTAAAGATACTAGCTAATAACATCATAGTGTCTTCACTAGCTAGTTCTTTAGATGAAATACTGTTACCACCATCATTTAACTTAAAAAGATTACTCCTTTCAAGATTACTTGGATCTTCAATCTCAATATATTCATCTCTTAATACACGGAATCTAGACTTCTCAAGATGATATGCTATAACATTGTTTTTTTCTTTACCTTCCAAACTGTCTGTTAGATTACCAAAATTAGCTGTAATTTTATCTAACAATACCAACTCTTCAAAAAACTTAGGATCAGTAAGTAACTCATCATCTGCCTCTAAATCAGAAACATAAGCAATTCTTAATCTTTCAAATCTATCATATATATCTTTATAAAGATCTGTCTTATTCTCAGGATCTTTAAGAAGTTTTAATGCTGCAGCTGTTGTATTAAAGTCTCTATTATGAGCTTGGAATATAACAGACATCATGCTATCCATTGCATCAGAAATTTTCTTAGACTCTTCTAATGTAAAATTATCATTGATAATCTTGCTTCTGTTTAGTTTCCCAAACATAACATTATCCATAGAAGGTTTTAAATTTGATAGAATCTCTGGATTTTCTGAGGCTCTGTATAAATTATCAAACAATTCTTTTACTGATTCAATATCTTGTAAGTTTGTAGCAACTTCTTTTTTAGTAGTTTTTCCAAATATTTTTTGTAAAAATTTATATATTGTGTCAAAGATTTTAGCAAAAAAACCTTTTACTTCTTTTTTACCCTTTGACTTAGCATATGATCTAAACTCTTCTGCTATGTCTTCTTCTATTTCCTCATAATCTTCCTGCTTAGAAAAAGTTTTTCCTTTATATTTAGGAAGTTTTGAAACCTTTTCATACAACTCAATCTTTTGATCTAATGTTAAAAATAATTGAGAGAAACCATGCCATGCTTCATGATAAACATCAACCATAGTACCACCATCAGCTTCGTATAGAGTAATACCATAACCAGACCATGTAGCAAATGCATCTGAGTTTACTACTTCAGTCATTCTTTCAAGACTAATGAACTTACTTAAAGGAGAGTTCTTCCACCATGTTTCAGCTTTTTGTCTATCAGCTTTAGATGTAAATACTTTATCTAAAAACTTATCTCTAAGTTTAGATCTATCTAATCCTTTCTTTTTATATAAAGCACTGTTAGATGAACCATTAATGATATCATCTAGTAAGCTTACTCTAGTTGCTGGATTATTTTGAATGTTTATTGCTTTAGCTTCAGTTTCTGTTTTAGGAGAAGTTTTTGTTGCAGTTACTTGTTTTGTTCTAGGTTGTTTTTTTGGAAAAGCTTTTGGTGCTTCTTTATCAACTTTAGCTTTAGTAGTAGGTTGAGACTGAGTAGGTTTTGGTCTACCAACAGGAATAATTCCATCAAACTCAACAGTACCTTCAGGTATTGCATAAGTAAGATAAGCATTCATACCATTCTCATAAGCATTAGTCTCTGTTGTATAAGTAACTTTGACATATGGTTTAATAGCATCAAAATAATCCTTAGAAGATTCAGTTATCTTATCACCTTCAATAGTGTACTCTGTAAAAGTTTTACCTTTATACTTATTATTGTATTGCACATTAGCTGGCCAGAATTCATCTTTAACTTTGTCTTTTGGTCTAGCACTTAATAAGTGTTCTACAATAAGTTTTTTACCAGTTTCTGTAAAAAGAACATCTTGAGGTATTTCTTTACCATTAAGTTCTACAAAAAATGTTTTTTCATTATTTACAATAAGAACTTTTGCTCTAATTCTATCTCTGTTATATGGAAGATTTGTTTTGTATCCTGTTTTAGGATCCTTCATTAAAGCATTGTTTATGAAGATTTCAAAGTATGCTTTTCTTTCATCAGGTGTTAACTCTCTTCCTTTTAACTTTGCTGTAGTAGTTAATACTGTTGCAAGTTGTTCAGCCAAAGATTGATCAATATCTGATCTTTGTAAAAATACTTCTTGATCAACATTTAATCCTCCAGCTTTAGTTTTTTGAATGATAACATATTGTTTACCACTATCTTTACCAGTTGTAATACCAGTATAGTTTTTAATATCCTCTTCAGTAAGACCTGCTTCTTCTAAAGTCATAGTCTTAACTGCAGTTCTCGGTATACCAAATGTTCCTCCTAATATTGGAAGAATGATTTGTAAATCTCCATTAGACTCTTCAATTAATTTTCTTAACTGATAGAGCTCATTCATTTCTCTATCTTGACGATCTTTAATAGACTTAACTAATTTTTGAAATTCAGCTTCTGTTACTTTTACTTTACCATTACTTTCTTGTTCAATTATGTCTGCTTGTCTTCTAGCAATAACTTCTGGTTGTACAAGATTATAATGACGATTACTTCTATTAGACAATAATAATTTACCGTCAACAAGATTTATTTTTCTAAGGTACTGATAAACAATCTTACCCTCTGCAGGATTGTCTGTAATTGTACCATCCGGTTTAAAATATACAAGACTTCCTTTTGAATCTGTAATAACAGCAGCTATACCAGTATCATTAGGATTCTTCTCTAGGAATGCCCTATCATCAGCAGTCAATAGTTCAGGAGAAATGTTTCTTGTTAACTGAGTAGTCAAAGCAAGTATTACTCCATTATATTCAATCTCTTCTGTGCCCGTTCTTTGTTTAGCTATTTCTACTATAGCTTTAACTACATCAGAAAATAATTTCTTTTCAGGATCTATGTTGTTCCTTTCTTCCTCAGATAAAGTTTCAGGATTTCCAGCAAATGCAATTTGAATAGATGTAGCCCAAGGAGTTGATACCTTAGCACCATTATCTTCATTGAATGACCAGAACTCTTTCTCGTCTACTTCAGGAACAAAGTCTTTTTTAGTTTTGTTTGTATTTTTAATTTCAGAATCAATCTGTTGTTTACCTTTTTTTTTAGTTGCAATATCTTTCCCTACCTCAGTAAGATCAGCATATTTTTTTCTCATTTTTGCAAGAGCAGTAAAATCAAAACCATTATCTACTAGATAATCATTAGCTTCATTGTCTTGAGTAACTAAATGAAATACATCAGGAATAGCTTGTGCATATAACATAGCTTTAACTTGATCTCCTGTAGCTTCTTTTACAACATTGTATGTATCTTGAACAATTTTATTCAAGTCAATTGCAGGTAATTCAGAATCACCTAATCTATCAGATACTTCACCATAAAGTACTTCATATAAATCTAATACCTGTTCTCTATTTAAACTACATGCCATTTTAACAAGTTTTTGAATTATCAGCTAATTTATTTAATCTTGATTTTTTATCAGATGCTTTTGATTTTTCTTTTGCTTCAGCAAGTGCTGGTGCATCATTTTGAATATCTTTGATAGTATCTTTTGATTCATTAGAATCTTCAATATCTACAGGAGTTATTTCTACATTTGCTTCAGGTTGTGTTGCTTCCATAGTTATTTTTTCAAAATTTTCTATAAGTTCTGCTTCAGTAAAATCTCTTGATTCTTCAGTCTTAATATTTTTCAATTTAACGGAATCTTTATTCTTTTTTACCACTATAACTTCCTCACCAGAGAAGTCAGTAAAGATAGGATTTTTACTTATAAGATACTCATCAACAGCAATATTTTGAATAGAAACAATTGTTTTTAATTCTTGTAATCTATTAAGATAAGCTTCCCTTATTGGAGTAGTATCTTCATTGTTTTTAACTGCATCTAAAAATGCTTGCTCATAGACTTTTTCAATAGTATCTAGTGTAGCATTATTTATATCTTCAACAGAATCCAATTCTTCTTGAGCTTCTACAGGTTCTTCAAAAGTTTCACCTAAACTTTCTTCTCTTGCTTGTTTGACAAGGTCTTTAAGTTCCGTTGTTGTAGCTGGTCTAGAAACTCCTTCTGCTGGTTTTCTGCTAGACCTTTCATTCTCAGGTACACTAGACCCTTTCTGTACTTCTGCTGATCCTGGCCCAAAGACTTGGTCGGCTGCTTCTTGTTTTTTGCTAATTCTTCCATTCTTAGTTAAATTAATTAATTGCATGTCATTAAGTAAATCATTCAATGCATTAATTTGATTAGTAATATCATCTACTATATCTCCACGATTAATTACAGTGTAACCTAATGACTCTAATTTTTGAATAGTGTCTTTAGCCCAGTTTGTAATAGTGTTTAGATCTGATTTCTTTAAGCCTTGAACTCCACTCTCTATCAAAGTATCTAATACATCTGGATATTCAGCACTTAATATTTCTGTTATTGCTGTACCAATAGTACGTGATAAAGATAAGTTATCTATTGCTTTTAAGTCTTGTGTTTCATTTGCTTTTGTAGTATCTCTAGTCAGTCTCTGGAAACTATTTGGTAATCTATTTAAAGCAAAAATGTAATCATCAGCATTCTCTCCATATACAAACATCTTTTTGTTTGATTCAGCAAGAGATACTCTTTTATTATTTAGTTGTTTAATTTGATCTTGTAGTTTAGCAATCCTAGTAATTAAAGCATCTCTTTTATCAGAGTCTATATCTTCTGTAGAGACAAAGTTACGTAGGTTTCCAATTTTTTGAGAAAGCCCACCAATCTGTTTATCAATTTTACTTATTGTTTCGTCATTAGACATGTAACTTAATACTGTTATAGTTCCAGTTTTGTCTCTTAATACATCATACCTTACACCATTAATGGTTGCAATAGTATCATCATTATTAGAGAATGCTGCATTAATAACTCGACCATTTACAGTTGAAACTTGGCCAACATTTTCAGTTTGTATTACTAAACTTACACCAGCTTCATTCAAAGTTATTTCTCCATCATATACCTTTAAACTATCTTTTTGTAATGGATATACTTCAGTAAGTCCTTCTGCTGAATTAATTGCATCAGATATCTTTTTGATATCTTTCTCTAATGCTTGAAGTGTTTCTTCAGTACCGTATTTTTTTTCTACTGTTAAGTTAGCTTGTAAAGTATCTAATGTAAGTTGTAGTGTTGAAATATCATTATTTACAGTTACTTCAATACCAAAAGATCCATCAGGCATTGTTACTAATTTACCAACTCTACCATTTAAAATAATTGGTTTATTTACATTATCAATAATTTTATTTTTAGTTGGATCAGATTCTTCAATACCTGGATTTGTAGTAGCTTCTTTAGCAGTCTCTCTTTTAATAGGTGCTTTAATTTCAGGCGTTGTTTTAGTAATACCGTAGTTTTCAATTTCTGGTAAGTATTCTAAATCAATTGTATCTTTTCCATCCTCTACAATAGAAGCAAGTTCAATATCATTAATATAACCATCAATAGTTACATCAATTTCAAATGGCATTAACTTCAAGTCAGGTGTAATAGCTGTATTATTGTGGAACATGTACCCATATATAGACTGTTGAGCACGGAAATATGTAGACTTATCTTTAAGTGTACCTTTTCCAAATTCTTTCCATTTATCTTTACCTGCAGTTTTAATATCCACAATAGCAACTGAACCATCTTCTCTTACTAAAAGTAAGTCAAGCTCTCCTGTTACACCATTACCGTCTCGTAGATTTTTATCAAATAGTTTTACGTTCTCTGATAAGATAGTATATGTACCATCAACTATTCCTAGTCTAAACTTAGTAACAATACCTCCTGGATTACTTGGTGTAACCGGTGCAAATAGTTTGTCAAAAACTTTTCTGGCCATTACATCTGATATCTTAACAGGTCTACCTTTTATCTCTACTTCAGAATCATAATCAAACTCTGAGAAATTAGATTTAGTTCCTGCATTAGGGGTGAGGAATACTCTGATTAGGTTATCCACCACATCTCCTGCATCTGCAAACTCTCTAAATGCTGTTCTTGAAACTATATTTTTTAAATTTTCATATGTAGGTCTATTACCTAATGCATCTTCAATAGTTTTTAATTTCTTTTCTGATCTAAATACTTTCCACCCACCTTGTGATTGATAAACTTTTCTTTTAAAAGCTTCCATAAATAATCTTACTCTATCTTCAAGTAAAATTTCTGGATCATTAAAGAATTGATTAAATAAATTCTCAAGTGGAGCAGCAGTAGCATTACCGTCAGCATCAACTCCAGGTTTTAATGGATTGTATATAAACGGATCTTTACCTAACATGTTAGTCTCAACTTCTTCAGCAACTTGAGTAGATCGTGCTGGCATAGGATCATTAGGACCTCTATCTCTAAAAGTTCTACCTATGACATTACCATCTTCATCAGTTACATCAACAAGTTCGTCTTGTTTGTTAATAATATATTCCTGTATGATATTAGTAGTTTGTTCTGCAATATTTCTGGGCTCAGATGCAGTTACTCTTGCATTAAGATATCCAGTTAAACCTTCTATATCATCTTTTATGTTTGAAATGTCTTCTGGAGTCAGCTGTATAAACTCACCTTTCTTTTTAGTATTAGGATACTGGCCATCTTCTAAAAACTTTTGAAATCTTTTTACTATACTAGATATAGTATATGTAGTTGTTTGACCATTAATTTTTGTAGGAATAAATTTAAGAACAGGAGGTTGAGCCAATCTTTGAGCTTTATCTAAAGCATTTTGTTTAGACTGCTCATTAAATGATTCAATTAAAGAACCTTGTGTTTCTAACCAGTTACTTCTAAGTCTATCATATTCAATTGGATTATTCACTTTAATGTCTAATGTTTCCACTAAAACATTAACTAAATAATCATCAAATGCTTTTGTTATCTCATCTTGAAATTCTAAATCAAAATCCTCAAACTCAGTTTTAGTTGAGTAGGTATCAGGAGTATTTTCATCTACACCTTTCTTTCTGAAATCATTTTTTACTTCAGCAATAAGATTGTCATACTTATCATTAATAGCATCTATTGCTTCTTGATAAGCTAAAAATTCTCTTGTTTTTGGTACATCAATTGTTGGAGCTGCAGGTTTTTTAGTTAACTCAGCATCAATTTGAGCAAGTCTTGTAGCAGCATATTCACCATAGATAACAGATTTAAGAGCAGCATCAATTCTTGTATTAAATGCTTCTTGTTGATCATCTATATCAGAAGTGTCATACTTTTGAGATAAATCAAAAATGTTTTTATTTTTTTGTTTATCATTCTTTTGTATCTCTTCCTGCTCACTAAAAAATTCTTGAGCATTAAGACCTTGTTTTTCTAAAACTTCTGTAGCAAGAACTTCAGAAGCAGCTTGAACATCTACATAATTATCAGAAGCTAATTTATCAATAGCTTTTGTAACTAATTCTTTTTCCTGCTCAAGTGCTTTTCTTTCTTCATCTGTAAGTTCTTCACCAGCAAGACGTTCTGATTCTTGTTGTAAGTATTCTTCTTCAGTCAGACCGTATTTTTCTTTGAACCTATTATCATATTTAGATCTTTCAGCATTTAATAAATCACCTCTTTCATCCTCAAGTGTTTGAATTCTTTTATCAAGTACTTGCTTTTGTGTAAGTGGATCACCAGCTGGTTTTTTCTCAGAAAGTTCAGCAGCTTTTATAAATAATTCAATGTAATCTTCATAAACAATAGAACCTTTATTAATCATTCTGTTATTTGTAACATCAATGAAGAACTCAGGTAAATATCTTGGATCTTTTGACCATTTAGAAAACTCCTCTAAATCAACAAATATTCCTTGATCAGCTAATGTGTTTAATAAAGTATTTTTCTCAATAGCTGATATCTCTTGGTTTACAATATCTTTAACAATTTCTTCTCTATTATTATAAAGATCCTTCATAAATTTGAAGTTTCTCATAATGTGCTCATAGAACTCTCTTGGATTAGATAGTAAATTTACATGTTCAGCAAGTCTTGCTGACTCATTTCTTAATACATGTGTATCAAGCAAGCTATCAAATAATTCATCAATACCACCTAACTCTTGCAATTCTTGTTCTAATTGCATTCTTTTATCAAAACCACCAGCTAAACCAGTTAATAAATTAGAAAATGATTCTTTGTAATCTAAGAACTCATTACTTTCTCCATTGTCATACTGTTGTACAATTTGATCAATACTTGCTAAAGAAGCATCTTGATCTGACATACCTGGATTTTCTCTTAGTATTTCATTTTTAATATTATCAAGTAATGTTTTATTGACAAATAAATCCACAAGACTTTCCTGTCTTTCTTGGAAATTAGAATACAATTCAAGAAGTTCTCTTTTTCTTGATGCTTCACTAATTGATTCTGAAGTATTAAAAGATTCTAAGTTCTCTACCTCAGTCTTTAACATTTCAACCTCTCTCTGTAATTTATTAGGATCAGTTAATGATGTAAAGTCAGAGAAGTTAGACTCTCTAATTGATGATAAGGAAGATAAAGTTTCGTATAACTTCTTCTCTCTTTTTACATTGTTATCAAATGACTCATGTAAGAAAACATAATTATATAAAGCTTGATTGTATGCTTTATTATAAATCTGAGCCATTCTATATTCTTCAGTATCTTTTTCATAGTCATCTAAGTTGGCCATGAATTTCATTTTAGATTTAGCAGTATCCCATCTGGTAGCAATCTTTTTTGCATTGTCTAATGACTGATCAAATCTTTCTAATGCCTTAGTACCTTGACCAGGAGCTAGACCCCATGCTTCCTCTAAGTCAGTTGCTGAAGCTTGTTTGTAATTTTCATAATGGTTTAAGAAAGAATTAAAGGTTCCGTTTTGTAATGAACCTAATACTGCAGATTGAAAAGCAGCAAACTCAGTATCTCTAATTTCTTTTGTAGTTTGATTTTCTGGATCATCTATTACTTTACCTAACAGAGATTGATTAACATAATTATTGATTCTATCGTCAAAGAAATACTGTGGATTTTTATACATAGTATTTAATTGATCTACTACAGTATCAGCTAGTTCTTCTCTACCATCTAAGTACTCTTTATATGAAGAATCTTTTTTAAGATAATCATTGTACCCAACAGTTGCATATTTTTTTATATGGCCAGGAGCTTGTAAAATAGAACCCATTAAGAATCCAGACAAAAATGTTTCAAGTCCTTGAGAACTGAATTGTTTTTTTACTGAGTCACCTAGTAAAGCAGTACTATATCTATAAGTTCTTGCATCAGGATTATTATATGTATCTACATAATAGTTTTGTGTAGCTTCCTGTAATACATCTTGAGCTAACTCTTGACCACCTTCTACAACGTTTGCTTTAAAATAATTTAAACCAACTTTACCATATGTACCAGGTTTAGCCAAAGACTTAATAGCATTAACTAAGTTTATTCTCTGCTTAACAAAAGTACCTTCTAGTGCAGTCTTACCCGGTTGAAAAAGAATTTGGAAATCTTTCCCTACATTAGTAACCACTTTACCAAAACTAAACTTTGGTGCTCCCTTTAAGAAACTAGCATTAGTAATTGAAGGAAACACATGTTTGTTAGAAAGAAATATAAGAGCTGTATTAGTAGCTGTATTTAAAAAGGCACCTTCAGATGATTGTCTCATCATACTCTCTTGTTCTTCTAAACTAGGCCCTTTACCATTATGGTCTTGTACAAATTTATTGTACAGTCTATCATATGTCTGAGCTCTTGTAAAACCTCCTTCAAGTTTACCTTCAGAAAGAGCCATGTTCAAGTTCATCATGTCATGCCACAATGCACCTGCAGTTGTTGCACTTCTTGCTAAGTTTGTAATGTTGTCAGTATTCTTTAACTGTTTGTATGCTTGTAATGTATTACCTAAAGGATTTATAAAGTTACCAAAGTTCTTAGCTGAAGAACCAAATAATTCTTTTGCTTTACTCAGGTTAGAAAAGTTCTTTACACTTGACAATAATTCTTTTGTACCTTTAGCAGCTTCTATTAATGATTTAGGAAGACTTCCTAGTTTGTTTAGGAAAGTAGTTCCTCCCTCAATAGCTCCAGTAGCAGCATTTCCACCACTAAATAAACCACCTATCAAAGCTCCTTCTACAGCACCTTCCATTAAGATACCCATTGAATAAGCTGCTGAGTTAAATAAGTTTACTGTAAAACCACCAGCACCACCTTTTGATGATGCTCCAATAGCATTAAAGTATTCATAATCTCTTGCACTTTCAGCACTGGCATCAAATAAACCATTACCATTTATTATACTTTTATAAGAATCAATAGGATCCAAAAATCCTTTAGTCAACATAGGCCATGCAGAATGTGTTGCCCATCTTGTTAGATCATCTCCAAATGTTGTATTCTGATTAAATAAAGCTTCATTATCAATAAGTGGATGAAATCCAATCTTATTGTATGTATCCTGACCGTAAGCTTTATACCTTGCTCTAAATGTTCCTTTAGGAGATGCATCAAAAGCATAAGGTTCAGCATAGTTTCCTACATCTGATTTACTGTTTATGTCAGCCATACCTTTATCAAGCATAGCACCAAAACCACCTTGACTAACACCATTTACTCTAGCTGCTTTTACAGATGAAGGATAATAGTCTGAAGATACACCTGCTGTATTATCCTTAATATAATTAGTAGGATTTACAAAATTGTCTTTCCAATTAATCTTTGGAGCAAGGGGTTGATCTACAGTTGCAGGATTTAAGAAATCACTTTTAGCCATCAACTCATTAAAAGCAGATGGTTGATTGTTTAAATTCTCTACAGTACTTAATGTTTCTTCAGCCATTTTAATTATTTGTTATATTGCCAAAAAGGGTTATTAGTTATAGCACTGAAATTTTGTTGTGCATTTGAAATAGCTTTTTGGTCTCCAGTTTGATGGATTCTTCTAAACATTTCAAAGTTCATAGCAGCTGCTTGATTTAAAATTGAATTCATATTTTGTTCTTTTCCTTCAATTTCTCTACCACTTTTAACATCTACTGCAAAGTATTTATAATGTGTATTTTTAGAACCATCTGGCATCATCTCATAGAATTCTCCAACACCTGAGTAATCTCCAACACCTGGTGTTTTCTCAATAGTATATTTACCATTACCAGCAGGATCACTATATTTAATTGGTCCCTGTCTTAGGAGGACTTCTGTAGGAGTTGGGAACTGTTTTGAAAATAATGGATTGCTGTCCCAAATATTTTTAGGTGCAATAAATGTAATACCATTTTGGTAAATTTTATCAATTTTAGCTTTAAGGTCTTCTGGTTTACCACCATCTGACATACTTTCAATTACTTTTTCAATTACATCTCTCGGAGCTGTAAGTTTCATAGACCCAAGCTTAGTACTTTCCATTGACATATTTGTAGCATGAACCATAAAAGGTTTTAATTCAGGATCTGAATTTAATCTTCCTTGAAGTTCTCTTACAATAGCAGTTGCTTCATTTTGTGTAACACCTGTATTTTCCCAGTCATCATCTGAACCAGGCAAGTTATTTCCGTTAGTAGAAATTCTAAATTTATTTTTATCCTGATTCCAGTTTGTACTTAAAATAGTACTAAACATTTGAGAAGCTGCTTGATTTCCTGGATCCCAAGCAATACCTGGAGCAACCAATGTAGTACCAGTTTCTGCAGCTAAAGCTACTTTATTACCAGATCTTTGAGTTCCACTAATAGGATATGTTTGTAAACCTGATTCAGGATTCATATCTTTTGCAAGTTCTTCAAATGAATTATCAAATACATCGGCTACCCAAGAAGCTTTATCTTTTACATTTTCTCTACCATCACCAAGAATTCTTGGAAGTGTTGTTAATGGAACAACATAGTTATACCATTTTGATTCAGCTTTTTGATTTGTAGATTTTCCAATACTAAAACCTAGAATATGTGATATTTGTGCATCTACTTCAGGAGCCATTGCTTTAAATTCATCTGTATTACCATGACTATCTAAAGCATATTTAGACATCATTAAGTTTACAGCTTGTTGAATTTTAGCATCATTAATATTTTTGTATGCTTCTGGATCTTTGGTTTTTACATTATTTATAATGTAATTTAAATCCTGTGTAAATTTAGTTTTGATTTTATCATAATTGTTATTTCTAACAACATTCATAGCATCATCAACTCTAGCAAGTTGATCTAACTTAATCATAGACTGATCTTTAAAATACTCTTGTGCTAATCCACTTCCAGAATGTTGAGCAGTCCAACTTTGCATCAAATTATTTACATTGTATATTTGACCTGAGTTAACCTTTTCAGATGTAAACTTATTAGGATCAGCTTTATAACCACTCCAAATTTGATTCCATACTTTAACAATGTCTGGTTTGTAATTTTTACTTCCCTCTTTTAAAATTCTTTTTGCAGTTGGCTCACTTGGATTTAATTTTAAAACAAATTGAGCTAACTGAGCAGCACTAAATGAATCACTAGTTACACCGTTATTAATAAACTTCATTAAGTTATTTACTGGTTCAGTAGCATTTTGACTAATCATTTGATCTCTCATGTATTTATTTGCTGCATCAAGAGACATTTCTTCAGCTGTTGTTCCATCAGGTGTAACAAGATTAATATTAAAACCTTGACTTTGAGGGTTTGTATTTAATTGACCATCTTTAGTAAAGCCCCAGTATCCTTTTTTAACATTATAGTCTACAGCTTTTTGATACATTTTTGCTTGATTTGCTCTGTCTATTTCAGACTCTCTATCACTGTGAGCTTGTTTTTGTCTAGATCTAGCATGTTTATCTCTTAAAAATTCTAAACCTACAGGGTTAGCTTTGTATTCAATTTCTTGATTAAGTGTTGCATAATTACCAGATGCTTTCATAATATCTTGTTCTGCTCTAACTGAAGCAAAACCAGCATCAACTTTTAATCTAGCTAATTCTATATCACCTAAGATATCTTCATCATAACCTTGTGCTGCAGCTGTAGATTGTTTATCATTAATCTGATTATTTAACTTTTGTGCATTATCAGCTACAGTAGTATTAACAGCAAACAAATCTTCTAATGATTTACCATAGTTATTTTGTTGTGGATTTACATTACCATTATTCACATCTTTTTCAAGATTACCTTGCAAACTTTTAGTAGTACTTAAATCATCTTGAGCTTTAACATTTTTATCAGAAGCATAATTTTTTAACCAATCATATTTTTCTTTAATGTATTGTTTCTCAGCTTCTAATTTATTACCACCATACTTTTCTGCATTTTGATTTGCATAGTTCATTCTTTCTACAAATGCACTTTCTCTATACATGTCTTGTATGTCTGGTCTATTTGCATATTCTGCTAAGAACATATTCTGAAGTGTAGGTAATATCAACTCTCCATTTTTTTTTCTTACTAAATATAAGCCAGATTGATCTGGTAATGTTTGAACAGATCCTACATTCATCTTTTTAGCTAAGTCCATATATTCTTGCACAGCATTTACAAAAGGTGTGTACTGAGCATTACTCATATTTAAAGTTCCCTCTAAATCAGAATCTTTAAACATTTGTCTTCTCAACTCTAAACCTTGAATACCTGTACCCCACCATTGTTTTCTTTGTTTCTCATCTTGAGAATTCTTTAAAGCATTTGCTGAATTATATGTATTCTTCCAATTCTTTGTGTATGCCATATCTTTCATAAGATACTTATCTTCATAGAAAGGTTTGAATACTTGCATAGCTTGAGTAACATTCTGCTCTAGAGAAAGGTCAAGTCCAGATACTCTTTTTAAATTAAAATCAATTTGTTTTAAAAGTTCATCTTTTTTCTTGATATTTAAATCATGTGTTAAGTCAGCACCATAAAGTTGACCATATAGATTATTTAGTGATTGCCAGTTTGTATCATACTGAGTTTGTTTAGTCTGCATCACATTTCCATAGAAATTTAAGTCAGGCTGAAACGGCTGATAATCTGGTATATAATCTGTGACTCCTTGTAAATACGTTGCCATAATTTATGTTTGTGTAAATCTATTAAAATTTTTTAAGTTTACTAAACCTTTAAAGTTTATAGTAAAAATGGTAGCCATGAACTAATATCAATATAACCACTGTTGTCACGTACTGAACCACCTTTTTTTGTCTGTTGTTGTGATCCATATACACTGTTTATTATATTTGGATCTGGTACACCACTTCTACCTGGCTTACTTTGTGAATTCATAACTCTTGACATACATGCTGAATGATCTGTTGCATTAGGATTGTTTTGTTTACACCAATCCATTGCTTCTTGCATTGTCATAGCACTACTAGCACCTCTACCATCAACTGTTTTAGGAGTAGGTTTAAAATCCATACGTCCACCAGAAGGTGCATTAACTGCATAGTTAGGATACATTTGATTTAATGCATCTGTTTTCCACTTATTAGTAATACCTTGAGTATAATAGTTTCTAACATTGTTTCTCATTGCTAATTTAGCATTATCAAACTGTTGATTAGCAATAGTATTTTGATCATACAATCTTTGATTAGTTGCTTGTCTTAACATACTATTTTGATTTATAATATCATTTGCTTTTAATTCAAATTGATTAGCAATATTAACATTAGAATTATTATACTTAGCTAATATGTCAGCAGCATTTTTAGCAGCAGAACCCTGAACACCTGATGATCTTAAACCTTGAGGTCCAGCAAACTGTGCTAAAGCATTTGTCTGAATAGCTGCTTGTTCACCATTAGCACCAAGTTCTCTTGTAGGATCTACAAATGTAGGTCTTGGTACACCCAATGATACATTAAAAGCAGCTGGCATTCTTTTCTTAAGACCCATTAGATCTCCAAATGCTCCTGTAGTTTTGATAGTATCTTGTAACCACATTCCAGGAGGTTCACCTGGTACAGGAATATCTTGATCTTCTGTACAAGGAGGACAATTACCATTTACATCAACAGTCATCTCTATTACAGTACCATCAGCTTTTTGACATGGACATTTTTTTGGAACTGGATTACATGTACAATTTCCTTGAGCATCATTTGGTTTATAATTAGGTTTATTTGGATCAAGACATTGACAAGGTTCTTCTCCAGGTATATCTTCAAATTTTAATCCATGAATAGCTTGTTTTTGATCTTGTGTAGTGTTTGTATAATAGGCATCAATAGGAGATATGTTAGTAACAGCTTGACCTGTTTCATCATTATATCCTGTTTGTTTTCCATAAGGAGTAAATCCAGCAAAGCTTGTAATACCTAACAATGACATTTGTGTGTCTTCATCATAGTTACCAGGATTTGCATCAAGATCTTTCATTAATCTATCTGCTGCAATAAAACCTGCTTGTTGTATGTATGCTTCCTCATCATAAGGTGAATCTGCAGAACCACTTCCAGTTTTTCTATTCATAGGTAAACCCATGTCTTGAGAAACTGATTGAAGAGATGTAAAACCTGCAGTTTTAATTTTATTATACATGTCTTGAACTTCACTATCTGTTAAATTGGGATTAGCTTCTTTCACAACATCTTTAAAACCTCTTCTATCTCCTTTTGCATCACCAGAACTTTCAAAGCCTCTTAAGTCACCATTATTATCCTTATACATCCAAGAACCATAAAGAGGAATACCTAACTTATCTTTATAAGTTGTAGTTTTCAAGTTACGTTCTTGCATCCTAAGATACTTATTTACAATTTCATCATCACTTAATTGACTTGGATCTTTACCAAATCTTTGTTGATAAGTTTTAGAAAAAGCACCACTTTTACCTTTGTATGCTTGTTGGTCTGTTAAAGTATTTCTTACTTGTTTTGCAAATGTAGCTTTAGCTTTTGGATCATTAAATGTTTGTGTTAGTGCTTCATATGTAGCAGCAGCAACTTGATTACCATTCCACTTATCTAAATCAGAACCTGAGTATTTATCATAACCTGTTGCAGAAACTTTTTGTTCTACTTTTTTACCATCAGGTTGTATAACATAAATTTTTTCTTTACCTCTTCCTGATTGAACATAAGCTCTTCTTAATGCTTGTTGAAATTCAGCATCAGTTTTATAATCAGCACGTTTAACTTCAATACCATCTCTAGCTTTAACCATACGTGTTATAGGACCAGATGCAGGAATTCTTTTAGGTCTTCCTTGATAGTTTTGAGATATACCTGTACCCATTGACATACCATACTCTGCTTCTGGCATATCATAGAAAGGCATATCATAACCACCCATAGACATTCCATAAGCAGCCATTGGTGGTGCCATTTGTTCTTCTTCCATAGGAGGTTGTTGACTCATTGCTTGTTCTTGTCCACCTTGAGCTTGGGACATAACTTCTTGAATAAGACCTACTGCCTCTTCTTGAGCTACACCCATTTGTGTAAATACTTGTACTATAGCTTCAGGTGGAAGACCATTTTGTAATAGACTCATAACAACTTGAGCAGGTTCAGCACCTCTTTGTAAAGCACCTTGAACTTCTTGTATAATCTGCATCATCTCATCTTGACCACCACCTTGAGGACCTTGTTGACCTTGTTGAGCTTGTGCTTGTTGTTCCATCATTGCCATTTCTTCAGGAGATGGTTGTTGCATACCTTCTGCAGCCCTTCTTAATCTTCTCATACCACCACCATACATCATCATCATTTCTTGTTGAGACATTGGTTGTTCTTGAGCTTGTGCAACTGGTTGACCTTGATTCATTTCTTGAGCTTGCATCATTTGATTTTGCTCATTCTCTGATTCCATAGTCTGATCTGAATTTTCCTGTTGTTTCATTTGTTTCTTCAACTGGTCATTCAATACACTAATCTCTTTAGATGGTAAGATCTGTTCTTCTGTAAGACCTCTAGCATCCATACAAGGTTTAGCAACAGCAGGAATTCCTTGAGGGAAACCTTTCATTGATTCTTGTGCTAAAGCTAAACATCCTAACTTAATAACATATTTTTTCATCATTAATTCAGCAGACTTTCTTTCTATAGCATCAGTATCAGGATCTTCTAAGATTTTTCTGTATTTCTGAATATCATATTGTTTAGCAAGTTCTGCAGGAGTAAAAGATTTACCCTTACCTGTTTTACCAAACATAGCAAGTACATTAGGATCTTTTATCATCATACCTCTCGTATCACTGAAAATAAAAGTATCTTCTGGTAAACTTAATGGTACACCACCAGCACTATGTCTTGGTCCTTTTATGAATTGATGTTCTGCTAATCCATCACCGTTGATGTCCCCGTATACAGTTTCACCACCTTCTGCTTCTAAGTTAGCTTCATCTCTTGGTACAGCAGTAATATACTTACTAGCTATAAGTTTAGGCTTTCCTATATAAGCATTATAGTCTGCTCCACCCATTGCTGGAACATCATTTACTAAAGCACCTTGGACTTGATATCCTGTTTTTGCTTGAGGTAATTTCTTAATTCTAACTTTTATCATCGGGTTATTTATAAATATTCAACTTGTCCTCCTGCTGCTAAGAATTGTTCTAATTCTTCTGGAGTCATATATACTTCTTCATCATCCATGTAACCACCATCTTGCATGTAACCACCATATTGAGCAGCATTGCTATTTGCAAAATTACCAAATGTTGCTCTACTGTTTCTGTCTGATCCCATTTGATCATATCTATACATACCTGTCTTGGAACCAAAATCCACATGATCTCCCGTGTCTGTTAGATTAGAAGCCACTACATTATTCATAGGATCAAACGTGTCTAATAACATGTTATTCTCTATAGGTGCATTCTTTGCTCTTTCAAACATTCCTAATGCACCATTAGCTAAAGCATTAAAAGCATTAACCCCTGCTTCACCATCAAAATTTCTAGCAGTTTTACGTTGTCTTTCTACACCAACATACTGGTTTTGATTAGGTTCAGGTGCAGGTGTAGGTGCTTGTGGAATAATTTCTTGTCCTTGATTACCTACTGTGTTACCTGTATTTGCAGTTTCAGCATAAGAACCTGTTCCAGTAGGAGTTATAAAATTAAATGGGTTTTGTTGTTGAGGCATGTTATTTGGTGCTCCTGTACCAAACATATTATTTTCAAATTGTGATTGTTGTGAATAAGGATTATAACCAGATTGATTCTGACCAGCTCCTATACCAAAACCTGTACCAACTTCAAAAGCACCACCCATTCTTTTAAAAGAAGGATTTTTAATTTTATCAACTAAACTTTTAACTTTACCATATGAATCCTTTACATTGTCAACTGCATTTTTAGCACCATAGTAAGCTTGATCAATGTTATATCTAGCACCACGTCCTTGTTCATATCTCTCAGCTTGTCTTAGATTTCTTTGACCACGTTTAGTTTGTTCATCCCATTCTTGATCACTAAATTGAAATCTTTCTTTTGCTTGATCTTCTAAACGATCTCTTCTACTTTCTTTGTTAGGACTTTCTTTTGGAGTATTACTTTTTACTGAAGGCATTTTCATATTTTTTCTACCACGGTTATCTAACATACCTTCAAGTTGTGTTAAATCACCCATAGGAACTCCAGTAGCATTACCATTACCATCAACCTGATAGATATCAATCCATTTTTTTCTACCACCTAATAAACCTTTTTTAGTAGTATAACTAGCAACAGGTTTATCTGGAATAAGACCGTTATAAGATCTACCATCATTTAAATAATATGGAGATTTTTTTTGTTTAACCCAAGAGCCAGCTGACTGAAATATAGGATTCCATGGTATTAAGTTACGTCCATAACCACCTGGATTTCTAACTTGAGTATAATTATAATTCATTTTTGCTATAGGAATGCACATTTTATATTGTTCATTCCAAACAGTACCAGGACCACACTGAGTTTTCTTTGGTTGCAAGCTTGCACTTGAGTTTAATACACAAGCAGATCCATTCCATGTATATCCTGCTGGACAATTACCATTAGTTACTTTTTCCTCTGCACCTTCATTAGTATAATCATTTAATGCGTCATCATAAAAATTCTGATAATCATCATATGTTCTACTATCTAAATTAACATCAGCGTCATAGTCTCCATCTGGATTAGCAGCTTCCCAATCTTCTCTTTCACTTTTTCTATTTAATATTTCACTATCTGCCCATTCTTGATAATTCATTTTATCTTGCATACCTCTTGACTCTCCAGCTCTGTTGGTAATAGTAATACCATCTCTTGCTTGTTCTAGACCGTATGGTTCATAATATTCTTCTTCATCTCCACCGTAAATAAATTTAGTTAGTGGTTCTTCAGCATCCATATCTACAAACCCTCCAAAAGCTGCTGTAAAATCTGTATTCATAGGTTCCTCTTCTGCAAGATTTTCTTTGAATCCATCTTTCATTAACATGTTTAATATCTTTGGATTATTCTGTGCATTCTCATAAATATCTTTTGATATTGCTTTATTAGAATTATTTTTTAATGTACTTATAAAAGAAGATTTCATGTTAGCAACATCATTTGTCAAAGTGTCTTTTCTTTTACCTTGACCAAAAGCTGCATCTCCACCTTCAGCATACATTGAAACCATTCTATCAATAAATCTATTTTTAGAAACACCACCTTTTGCAAAATCATCAGGCAACACTTGATTTTGTGTATTTGGATTTACAACATTTGGATCTTGATACCTATAGTAATTATAATCACTTGGAGTTTTTCCTTTTAAAAACTTCATACTATCAGGTATCTGTAATGAATTTGGATACATTAGTGTATCTTCTTGAATAGGTGTAGGATCTAAAACTCTACTTGGCCCTACATCAGTTCCACATGTACATTTACCAAGAGCATTTTTAGGTTGGAAGTTTGGTAAATTAGGATCCTCACATTGACATGGATTTGCTAATGCATCATATGTTTGATACCCTAGATAACCTAAACCACCACCAATAAGTGTAGTCTTTAAACCTAATCTATACTTATAGTTAATAGCATTCTTAATATCAGATGCTGTTTGTGAATAAGGTATAGCAGCAGGATCTTGCATATTTGGTCCAAGAGCCATGTTTGAATAACCATATACAGGATAATCAACAGATTCAACTCCTTTTGCACCAGTTCTAAATAATTGGTTTAATCCTGTAGTACCATATGTTTCTAAAGTTCTACCAAGTTTTCCTCTATTACTTAAAGTATCCCATGTATTTGGAGGTAAACCTGTTAGTTCTTCAAGTTTAAAACCTTTTGCACCATCAAAAACATTTGGAAATGGAGTACGTTCATTATCTCTCAATACCATATCTCCCCAAGCACGTGCTATTGACGTTCCTATTGGTCTATTTACTCTTGATTTTGTTTGAGTACCCATTGTTAATGGATTACCTAACGGATCAAATACACTTAAATCACCTGTCTGAGGATCTTGATTGTAATAAAATCTATTTTTAAATGTAACCTCTTTAGCTTTTGGAGGAGTTGTACCAAAAGGTAAACTTTGATTAGGACCAAAAGTATGTTTAAATTCAAAAAATTTATTACCTGCATCATCCACACCACCAATAACTTTTGTTTGCGGTGGATATACACCACTAATTAAACCTTCTTGGTTAGACATATTACCGTAATGTTCTAATGTAAAAGGTTCATTAGTACCGTATTCTAATTTTCCAATTATACGTTTAACATCTTCTTGGTCTAATACTAATCTATCTGCTTGTAAACTACCATCAGTTCCACCAGCATATGTTCCGTTCTGACTAAACACTCCTGTTTTTGGAGCAGCTCCATTAATAACATTCCAAAGTTCAGTTCTATTCTGTGTAAATGGAGTAGCTAATTTTGGAGCAAACTTTCCTCCTACATAAGGTAACCTAGTCATTGCATCACCAATACCAGTAAATACAGGTAAAGCTTTACGTAGAGTAGATATATTAGATAAAGGATTAGCTTTATTAGCATATCCTATAGTTGGGATATACTCAGCTAATTTTTGAAGTGCTGATTTAGGAACTTGCAAACCAGTTCGTGCTCGTGGTAAATAATCTTGAGGTTGATAAGAATCAGATGCACTTCTGTAGTCACCTAAATAAGATGCTAAATCTGGAAATTCTTGTATCTCTTGTGCACCTGGTGTCATAGCAATTAAGTCTTCCATAGAGAAAGGTTTTTCTTCAGATGTTCTTCCCGGTGTACCATACTGATTTATTACAGCTTGTTCTTCACTTATCTGTTTATTAGGATTCATATCATCAAATTCAGGATACTCACCACCATCATCAAAGTAACCACCATATTTAAAAGCACTTTCCTCTTCATCCTGTGTCATTTCTAAAGCAGAATTCTGATTCATCTGTGCATCTTCCTCATCATATAGACCACCATCAGAAATTGCTAGTTCTTCTTGCTCTGCATCTGAAGCTGCTCTTTCATTATCCTCATCTATTTGTTGTTGTGGATCAACTCCTTGTTCTGGTTCAGTTTTATCTTTAACTACTTCAGGATCTACATAACCTTCCTCAGCAAGTTTAGACATAGCAGATTTAATAAGCATCACTGATGTATTCTCATCTAATGCATACTCATTAATAAGTTGATTATATAAAATATCAGGTGTTGCATCATTTTTTAATGATATATAAACCTGATCATATATTTGATTTAGTTTAGCCGAATCCATACTTGGAGCTCCAACTTCCATACCCATAGCTGCTTTCTCTAAAAACTTAGCAGTTTTGTTATAGTACCCTGGAGTTTCTCCTGGAAGTGCTTTTCTAATTCTTACTTGCTTCTTCATAACGTGTTATATATATAAATATACTAAATTTTAATTTAATGAATACACTTTAAAAGTTTACTCATCTTCAATGATATAACCATCTTTAATATACTGATCAATTTCTTTTCTAGATAGACTAGTTACAACCCCACCTTTTTTATTTTTCCAACCAGGTACATCACTAATTTGTTTAAAGGCATTACCTCCTGTAAATGGGTTTGCTGTCTCTTTATCCCATCTATCACGGGCCTGTGTATTCATTTTCTTAACAATTTGTTTTCTCCATTTTTCAAGTTGTTCTGGTGTAGCATTTTGTATATCTTCCATTTTTAAACCAAGACCACCTCTCATTTCCATAACAACATCTTTAGCAGGAGCTGTAGTTAAATAATTATCTTTTTGTGCTTTTAACAAATCCTGATAAGTACGTGGTAATGTATCTCCTATTCCATTTACATTTTTTAAACTATTAGGGTTTAACATTCCTTGATTTCTTACTGAATCTTGCCAAGGTAAATGTTGTTGTAACAAAGCTTCTTGACTTGGTGTTGTAAACTTACTTCTAAAATTTGGCATAGATGCATTAGGAAATAAGGTAGAAAATAATTCTTCTCTACTGTTATCACCACTAAATGCATTAAACATAGCCATAGCTGGATTTTCAGGTTCTATATCATCAAATGCATTTCTTGCTGCTTGCCAATCACTTTGTTGATTTACAAGATCCGTTAATTCATTTTCTGTATAGAAGTCATTTTTACCTGGTACCCATTGAGGATCTGTACCCATGTTCATCATAGCTTGACGTGCTGCCCAACCATCTGAGAAATCTTTAAAATCAAAATCACCTACTCCATTAAATAAATCTTTTCCATATTGAGGAAGACCTGACATGTATTTATTAAGAGAATCATTAGCATTTTTTAAACCTTCTTTTTTCCAATCCAAACCTTGATAATCTGCAGGATCAATATTGTACCATTCATCACCAGGATGAGGTTCATCACCAAATTTTATTAAAGAAGTACCCCCTAAGTCAGTAGGTGAATGTGTTAAATCAATAGTATGAGAATCCATAAGTGGTAACTTATGTATAGATTGTTGAACGCTATTCATCAAAGGTTTTGAAACGTTTCTCATATTTGGTATATGACTAGGAAGATTTCCTAAGTCATCTAAACCAGATAGTGTACTTCTAAATTCAGGAGTTGATTTTAATAACTTACTGAGATCACTTCCTGTTTTAACTATTCTTCCTAAGTTAGCTTTTACAAGACCACCATCTTTTCTTTCTTCTGAAGTTAAATCTAATTCTACATAATTATTAGTTGTTCCACCACTAATATATTGTTTAGGAACTTCTTGATATCCTTTTAACCAATGTGGTTTATCTCCAAATACTCTTATGTCAGATGCAGGAATTTCACGTAATGCATTACCAGTTTCAGGATCTATAACTCTATGTGCATAATGTCTTCCTTTAATAGGAAATCCTGTTACTGGATTTATTTCACCTCTTTTAAATGTAGGCAATGCTGTTTCAAAAACAACAGATCCTTCTGGTTTTGCATATGACATATCAGCATATCCTTTTTGAAATGATGGAAATGATGTAGGTCTTGGAGGTAACATAAAATTTGTACCTTTAACTAATTGTGCAGGTGCTGTATTATTACTTCTTAATATTCCTGTATTAATAAAATCTTTATAAGCATCCATTCCTGCTACTCTATAGGATTTATTTAAATTATTTAATTTTTCTGCCCAAGGATTAATTTTATATGTATTATTAAAAAAAGGAATAGCATTTAAAGGGTTTTTACCTAAAGCTTGTAATCCTTTAACAATTAAACCGGTTCTACCTTTAACTAAACCACCATCTGAATAACCAAGTAATGGGTAATTACCTGTTCCAAGATAACCTTTTGGATTTTGCTCTAATACAGAAAATTCTCCTAAACCTAATCTTTTACTTGCTTTGTTTAAAGGATTAGTTATAGATTCATATATAGGCTTTGCTCCAGTAATATTTGGATTACCAAGAACAAGACCTGAACCTGGAGTAGCTGCATTGTACATACCTGTAAATCTAGAAGGTAAACTATTAACTGCTACAGTACCAGGAGTACGTAATGAGTTTAATGTTTGTAATGTACCTACGGCAGGTTTTATACCCCTTATAAGAGGAGCTGCTCCCCAGTAACCTTCAAGTGCATCTAAAGCAGCACTTCCATAGTTACCTTGTTGGAAATTATCATATGCACCAGATATATTTTCTGGTAACTTTGCCATAAATCCAGCATTAAAAAAAGGACTATTAAATGCTTGTAATCCTTGTTTGAATCCTTGTCCTGAAAGTAATGCATTTGTGCCTTTCATGATACCTCTTTTTGTACCTATGTCAATTAATTCATCTCCTGCAGCACTTAAAAATTCTCCTTTATCATAACCCTTTCTTAAATTACTTCCAATCTTAAAAGGATTTGCAGCCTGAAGCATAGTATAATCTCTAACTATAGAAAGAGGATTATCATTTGGCATAAGCCCCATATCAACACCAGTTTCATTTTGAATATCTTTTCTTGTATCATAAGATAAATTACTATTTCCCCACATTTCTTCACGAGGATTCATTGCAAAATATGCTGCATCAAAAGGATTAGTTAGTACATCTTTTATTTTAGAACCTGTAGTATTTTCATTAATACCAGTTCCTTGCTTCATTGTATCACGATTCTGATTAAGTGTAAATAAAGTATTTACCCTCTCATTTAATACGTCATTATATGTTTGCTTTTTATTACCAGTTTTTTGTCCTAATAATTTTTGCATTGCATCATTAGGATTCTCTTGAAATGATTTTAATATTTCTAGTTTAGCTTTAGAATTAGAACCAGCTGCATCTAATGCTTGTTTAAGAACTTGTTTTGTTGTATCCATTCCTAAATTAGAAGCATATTCTCCAAAAGCATTGTTAAAGTCTTCAGCTTTAGCAGTGTTTGCAGCAGCTGATGCATTCTTTTGATTAAGATTTTGATTCCTTAACATGTTAGTATTTCTAACATTAGCCATAGCATCATCTTTTGCAAAAGTAAGTCCATCATACTGACCTGATTTTCCATACTTATCCATCCAATCTGAATAAGCTTTATTACCTCTATCAATTTTTTTAGATTGATAAGTAAGAAAGTCTCCTAAATTATTTGGACCACTGTGATATTTTCTTTCCCAAGCATCCATTGGATCACTTGATTCTAAGAAAATTTTACGATCCTGCTCAACTTTAGATGCATCTGAACCAGGTATAGAATCTATATTATTATAAAGTTCAGAAAAAGCATCATCTATTATTTTATTTGTAGGTTTTTCAAATGTGGCTTTTAAATTAGATTGTTCCCCTAATTTAGGAGAGAGTCCTTTAATAACTTGATCTACAGGTTTACCTTGCTGAATAGCTTTTGTAAGTATGTTCTGAGTTACCTCTGCTTCATAGTTAGCTTTAGCTGCTGCCATTAAATCCCCAAGTTGTTCTTTTACTTGTTCAGGATCTAATCCCCAGTAGTTTTTAAATTGATCTGCTTGAAAACCATTTTTAATAATCCTATCTTGAACTAAGTTTAAAGGATACACTTCTACAAATCCATCTTTCTTATGAACAAGAAAATTATTTTTTAATTCAGCTTCTAGTTCTGGTGTAACTTCAGATTCAGGAAATTTTTTATAAGGCTCTATTTTATCTTGTTTCTTAGATTTAGCAAATGTTTCAAGATATCTATTAGTATGATCAGCTTGCCATTGAGCACGTTCATCATTTGTTTTACTACGTATATCATTTATGTCTTTAACTAAAGCTATTTTTCTAGCATCCAGTTTAACTTTCCAGGCTTCTTGTTCTGCATTAGAAGCAGCAATATATTCTGATTCAGTTAAACATTCTCCATTAAAATCATATTTACCTGGAGGACATCCTTGACCCTTCATATAACCTGGCAATGATTCATTCCAATATGATGGTTGTTGTACACCTTGTACTTCTACCATAGGAGTATTGTCTGATTCAACAATCTTACCTTTTTTAGCTTGTGGAATACTTGTTATTCTGTACTTTGCCATTACTATATTTTTTCAAACGTATAACCTAATTTTTCTAACTTCTTCATAGTAGCTTCATCTATCTCATCTCCAAGTGTATAATCAATAGAACCTCCGTCTTCCCATTGTTTAACTGTTTTAAAAGTTTTAGGATCAACTAAAAAATTATTTTCAATATTAAATGGTTTACCACCTACTAAACTTAATGCTTCTACATTTTGTAATGGTTTAAAATAAGTAGAACTTAAATATTTTTTTGCAAGTGAACTAGGTTTTATAAATGCAGAACCTCTTTTTTCAAAAGGATTTAAATCCCATTTATCATAAGCTTTCCATTGCATACCTTCTGGAGTATCACGGACATCCCATCTATAACCACCTCTTACACCATATGAATCATTATCATATATAGCATCTGTAAATTCTGGATCAGGACTTTTTGCAACTTTATATGTTTGAATCCATGGATGATGATAAACAGGTTGACCCAAGAATTCATCAATCTGACTTCTTCTTAAATCAGCCCAACGATTATCTCCAGAGTTAATTTTTTGCAAAGGGTGTGGATTTAAATCATAAAAGTCTTTTGTTAATCCAACTAACATGTCTCTTTTACCATCCCATGCTTGACCTTTAAAACTATTAGCTATTATATCATTTTTTCTCTCAGCAAAAAATTGAGGAGTATGTTGAAGACCTAACATCTTGTAAGTGTTATCACCTATTTGTTCAAGAGTATTATATTCTTGTGGTAGCTTTAATCCAACTGCCCATGCATCTAATCTTCTTTTACCTATATCCTCAAGTTGCATCATAATTTCTGGATCATAATCTTTGATAGCCATTATTTTATCAGCTTCAGAAAATTTATCCCACTGTGATTTTGATACATCTAAGTTATTAAGTAATTTAGATAGATATTCAGGTGCCCCATATTTTAAAGACATACCTGTTCTAAAAGCTCTATTATCATTACTAAAAGTATTCTTATATAACTCAGACGGCATTCCTGTAAATTTTTCTATTATGCGATAATTAGCAGGATTAACTCCTTTGTATAAAAAAGCTCTTAATGCATTACCAGGAGTTAATTTAGAAGCAACTTTTGCAATACCACCTAGATTATATTTTCTAGTAAGTTTATAATTTGGTATTCTTATTTCTCCCCAATCTCCTCCAGTAACATTTTCAAAATATGCTTTTTCCATTAAACCTCTACCCAGCAAATCTGCATTTATTCTGTCAATCATTTCTGCAGACATCTTTGGATTAAAGACTCTTCCTGTACGAAAACCTGTTGGCACACCTTCTATACCATCAAATAACTTACTCTTTTCAGATACAAAATTTAAAGGAATATGATTTTCAAAATTCATATCCCAGTCTTTTCTTTTTGCCATGTTTAACAATAGATTATAAGAATCTAAACTTAAACTATGTGGTTCTAATATAGAAGGAAAAGCTTGAGGAAAAGAATCATTAATTAATTTCATTGCTCTACCTGCTTCCATAGGATTAGTCATTTTAGTTGCAAAATGAAAAATATTATCTTCTACTTTATTATTAGGATAAACTGAAAAGTAACCACTATCACCAGCTATTGTCAAAGGAAATTTTAATTGTTTTACATCCAAATCAATTGGTATATTTCTTAAATCTACTACACTATTTTCATTAGGTGGCAGATAAGTAGTAACACCACGCTGAGTAAGCGGTGTTATAAGAGTTCTAGAAGCAGGTCTTCTTGCTGTTTTACCAACAGATATTAAACTTTTTAAAAGAACTGGTAAACCTTCTCTAGCTTTAGTCAGTTCTGGAACAGATATATCTTCTATAATAAAACCACCTTTAGCATATTCTTGAATTTCTTCTGGTGTAAGATCTGCTTCGATGTAATCTCCACCATCTTGTTTTTTAGGAAACATAGATTTACCATCTTTTTCAAATTGTTCTTCACGAACTCTTGCTTCTCCTTCTTCTGTAGTTGGATCTTGATACATTAAAGCATTTGCACCTGGAAAACCTTCTGTAAATTCTTGTAATTTATTTCTTGGTATAAATTGTAAATTAGGATTAGCTTTGATCATTGCATCTGTTTGGGCTTCTAATTCAGTATTTCTTCTGTCATAGTAATTACCTATTGCTTGATCTGATGCTACAGTATTATTAGGTCTTTGACCTAAAAAACCAGCAGTACTTGCACCACCTCCTAAGTTTTGCAAATGGTGATACTTTTCATGTTCTGTCCACCAACCATTATTTTCTATTGATCCAGGTCTTGTATCTTGACTTATTTCACCTGTTGCTGCATTATATCCTGTATTCTCATCAGTTTCAATTACTTCTGGTTCTTGCCATTCTACACATTGACCATTATAAATAACGTATCCTTCTGGACATTCTGATTCTCCACCATCTTGTGCATGTACTAATCCTTGACCACCACATTTATGACATGTAGTAATATCCTTACCACCATCTGCAGCATCCCATTCCCAACTACACTTTTTACATGTTACTTCTTTAGTAAGTAAAGCACCACCCTCTTCATAGTACTTAGCATTAGGATCATACACTTTATTCTTTCTAGACGTAGGTTTAGCAAAGAATGAATTTTCAGTAAAGAACTTATTTGTAGCCTCTAAACTTCTAGAGTATCCTCTAGAGTTTTTCTTTCTAGGCATCTTTGGTAAAGAACCACCTTTTTTAAAATCATCTGGAGTTTCTAAAGTAGGGTCGTTATCTTCGTAATAGTTACCTGCTATTTCTTCTCCCGGTTGAATGTTCTTAAGAGCTCTTAAATATCTTTTGTTACCTTGAATTATAGAACCAGCATTGTATGCATCATCAGAATGATTGTAATATTTCCCTATTACAGGAGTCTCTTTACTTTTTAAATAAGTCTCACCATCTTTTTGGAAAGATGATTTAATATGTGAAAGACCAATTATCTCACCAGCTCTGATTGGTTCATCAGCAAACAAACCTTTACCTTGTATATTAGATTTTTGTATACTAACTTTTTTGTAAGGTTTCTCATTTAAACCACCTTTACTCATCAAAGGATTTCCACTAGGGTCTACCAACACATCTTGTTTTTTAGCAGGTGCTTTAGCACTGCCAAGATTTTTGAGTGAATCTATAAGAACTTTTTTATTATACATTACCTAGGAGAAAATTGATTTTTACTATTAGACATTTTAAATATTACATTGACATCATCAGCTTGATGTTTTTTTAAATTGATAAAATTCAAATAATGTCTAAACTTCTTTCTTTGCATTTGTGGTTTAATATAATCCAAGTTATTTGGATTTAATACTCTAGTAAATCCATCTGGCCCAGTTATCCATGTATTCTGTGAAGAATATGATCCTTGAAGAACAGTTGTTCCTGGAACAACAGGTCCTGTTGGTGGATAATTAGATCCTATTGGAAACTCTGCTCTTTGTTTTGTTACATCCCAGAACTGATTAAACCTGTACTTGTTCTCCTCTTTAGAGAAAAGAATATCATAAGAGGATAAGTTTGCATTTAATTTTGGATACTGCAAAGATTGATTAACATTATTTTTAGGATAGATGTTAAGATTAAGATATCCGGAAACTTGCTCTGTATTATATACTACAGCTCTATCAAAGTTATAATCTAGTACATGATGTTGATCAACACAACTATCACCACGTCTTCTGTATGCTTCTAGTATATATTCAATAGACCTAGTTGTCATTACAGATTGACCAGTTATAACAGGAAATTCAATTTCAAATCCATACTGTGTACCATAATAATTGCAGTAACCATCACAGATGTAATTATGTTTCCATAAAGTATTCTTTTTACTACTGATAAAAATATCTTTTGTAGGAATTAATAAATCTGGATGCCATTCATGAAATGATATAAAGAATTGATTCTTAGGGTCATAGCTTAATGTCCATGAAGCATCATCAAATAAATAAGGATCACCTAAATTAAATCTTAAATTTTGTTGACCATCTACTATAAAATCATCACCTGTACCATCTGGATTAAGACCTCTATACTCTACTCTGCCTTTAAATATAGGTTTTAACTGATAATCTTTTTTACTAAAGTATAAGATAGTGCTTGAACTATCATAAGTAGATTGACAACCAATACCGGCTACTGGATTATCTTGCCATGGGTAGTCAGGAAAATCATCTGTTAATTTATATGGCATGTACAATACAAACCACCATTTCAAACCAGATTGAGAAATTTCCTGTAGACCTTGACCATAAGTAAAAATTCTTCCTTGATTCTGAGACATATAAAATAACCCTACAGGAGTATTAATTACTGATAATCTATTTTGAGAAGAACCAAATTCATATGCATTATCTGCATTAGTTACAGACTGCTGTGGTTGACTAAACAAAAGACCATCACCAATAGTAAGCTTAGTACCTAAATCAGTTTCTAATGTATCAGTACCTTGATACATTAATGGGCTTTCATTTTTGAATGTAATGAAGATACCACTTTTGTTTACTGATTTAACACCTGAGATCTGACCTGTAAATTCTTTATAATTATTTATTAAATATATAAACCAACTATCTTTAATTGCCTCTATTTGTTGAGGCAACGAATAAATAATTCTATCTGGATAATAAGTATAACATAACTTAGCTACATTTGGATCATAGTATCTACTTTGTACACTTCCTGCAGAAAAATACTGATTATAAAGTTTGGATACACTTAATGAGTAATCATAAATGTACTCACTAAGCATTCCCATAACATTAGGATTCATATTAAACATTGCTCTGTAATCTGTATATCTATACGGATCATAGTGTTTACCTCCTTCTATTGGACTTTGTTTTCTAAAGTCAATAAGTACTTCAGACTCTACAAAGAAATCTCTAATACCTGAATTAGCTAAATAAAAATATGCTTGATTCACAGTCCATAGACCTATATATCTATCACTGAATACTCCACCTGGTTGTGAAGTACCAGTTGCATAGTTATATTTTCTAATAGCATCTACATAATAATCAAGAACATAAAAAGAACCCGGATATGCACCAGTACCTGGTATAACTGCACCATTAAAATCAAATATTTCTGATAAATAACTAACATCATATCTTATACTATTCACTTTAAATCTTGTTAAAGGAATCATACTGTGCAAATAGTAGTTGTATTCAAATCCATCTGGTTGACCATATAACCAATCATAAAAAAACATCATATTGTTTTTCTCAGTGTATCTATTTATATATGTATCACCACCAAATAGTATAGGTGTTCTTGCTATAACTTTAAAAGTGTAAAAAACATTATCAATAGGACATGTCCATGTTGGTTCAGCTATAGTATAATTTTGTAACTTCTGTTCACATGGTGTAATTGTAATTTGACTTTCACTACCTATTTGTCCATATTGATTTCTTACTCTTCCTTTTAATCCACCATAATGACTAGCAATAGTTAAACTAAAAGGTTTTGTTTTTGAATCCTCTTCAAAATTAGGTAGGTTTGTGCTTATAAAAGCAGGGTCACTACTATTTTGAACTATTGTTCCTAATGTAACTAATGACTTATCTGTTACACCTGTTGTAATTAAGTTTGGACCAATAGTTACACCGTTTGGATAAGCCCCATTATAGTAAGGACCTGATTTAGTTCTTACTACAACAGCATCAGATCTCTTTAAGTTATTTATATTATAACTAATAAATGCACCTGTATTAGTTTGATACTTAGGAACTTCTTGTACATTATCTCTAATGTAAAAACTATCTTCTATTCTAAATCTACTTAATGCTGTAGTAGATAAACTTGTCATGTTACCATAAAAACCATGACTTACTTGTTGTAATGCAAATTGTTGATATTGAATAAAAGCATAAAATGTTTTTAATACTAATTCAGCACCTTCTGCAAAATAAAATGCCAATGCATTTAATGCACCTAAACCTCTTGAAATAGGATCTAGATATGCATACCTAGGTAATTCAATTGAACCAGCAACAGCTAATGATACTATACCAGCGTCATTACCTGCAAGATCAACTGCTCCCAAAAGAGCACTTTGTGCATTAGCAGCAAAAGTATTTTCATAACCAGCAGCTAAACCTATAAATACATCTGCTAATGCTTGACCTGATTGGTAGTAATTATTTACAAAAGCATTATAAGTATTTACAGCAGGTCTTATTATAGTACCTAAAGCAGTATTTTGTGCAACAGAGTCATCTATTCTACCACCAGATCCAGGTGTACTTGTTCCTGAAATAAATGTTCCTGACCCTGTTGCACTTGCTCCAAGATTAATTGCACCAACTCCACCTGTTCCTCTATATTGTTCAGTATAGGGTGCAAGTTGTGGCATATTATAAGTTCTCTTACCAGTCATAGCAATAACAGTCTCTATAACCCCTCCTACCATCATAGCAGCTACAACAGCATTAGATAGTAGTTTCCATTTTGGATGTCCATTAGGTTCTTGGAATGCCATGTTAGCATAACCATTTAATGTTCCATATACTTTAAATTCTGTAGTAGAGAGAAACGGTGTTCTAAACATTGTATCCGGAGAATGGAATGTAAATATGTCTGTAGGTATATTTTGATTAACCACAGTACCATTTACAGGTTCATTCTTAATGTATGGATCATTATAAAGATAATTATTATTTGAAGCACTGTTTGTACTACCTATTGGTATAATAGTATTATACGGATAGTTAGCATATAATCCTGTAAAGTTTTGTGCCAATGCTCCTCTTGGTTTAAAAGTACGGAAGTTATTTACCATTCCTTTTGCAATGATAGTTTTGTTTCCTTCTCTAGAACCTCTTAATATCTCATAACCAGCAATACCAGGAATATCAATTCCATCTTGATCTTTAGGTAGAGTTATATTTTCAAATACAACACCCATTAATCTTATATTATAATTTTGACCAGATGTTGTAATATTTGAATTTGGTCTAAAGTGTAATGCATCAGTTGTTGTACTGTTATTTATAAAATTTTCAGGAAACTTATGTTGTCTAATATGTTGACCACATAAATCAAATGGACCTACTGTACTATTAGGAGGAACTTGTGCTGCTGAACCTGTCCAACAGTATTCACTAGCGTTCCATATATCAGGTCTATTATCAGGATATATTTCTGAAGATTCCCAATAACCCATCTCCCCTATAGCAAGTAGTACACCACCATCATCCATTACCCATTGACCAGATGCATTTAAAGTTGCATTTTGTACTGTTGCAGGATATGGTAATTGAGTTGCAGTATTATATACCTCAAATACTTTGTCATCTGTTGCTAAAGAATTTGCTACATCAAGATCAGCTGTTTCAAATATAGAACCTACACCAGGTACATTAAAATTTCTTGGTGCTCTACCTGGAATATGATATGAAGCAGATTTATCTCCTGTAGTGTATACCCATCTAATATAAAAAGTATAAACCTCGTCTCTTAAATAGTTTGTTTTATTACCACCTTTCATATAATAATCAGCTGGGTATTCAACACTAGCCCATCTTGCACTAATCATATTAGCAAGTGGTTGATAGTTGAAATCAAATTTAGATCTTGGACCTACTTTTAACAAGTAATTGTTAACATCTGTAATTTGATCTGATGTTTCAAATACAGGTGTTTGTATTGGTAACATCTCAAGTGGAATTTTTTCTAAACTAGGATTAATTTGATCAATTGCAATTCTAGTAGTAGTAGTCGAATATAATCCTATTCTACTTGCAACAGTTTGTTGATTAGTAGCTTCTACAATTACTAATTCAAACTCATCAAAATTCTTGTAATCCGCACTTACATCAAGAGTTAATGAACCCTCTAAATCATTTACTGAATATACAAATTGAAAATTACTTTGAGAAAAGTAATCAGTTACTTTTTGACCTTTTATTGTATATGCAATTAAAGCAAAGTATGTACCATTAGCTATAGTTCCTCCTTGTTGACCTATTGATAAATTAAGACAAGGTGTCTTCATCAGTCTAGCTAATCTAATATGAGGACAATCTAAAGTATTAATTAAAGTTACATAATCACAATTATTAACTACAGCTACTTTTTCAGTCCAAGCTACACCTGGCCATAAAAAACTTATATTGACACCGTTTGAGTAGTAGTTCATAGATGATGCACCACCACCTAACCAAGCATAATCTGGTGTAGGCCAAGTTTGTGGATCACCAACATTTAAAAATCTATCTGGATTAAAACCATCTGCCCAATATACTTGCCATGAACAGTCTTCTTTTTGTCTAGAAGATCCAGATATAAGATATCTTTTATCAAAATTTAAACAAGAATCTTGTACAATTTCTCTATACTTACATACATCTTCTTCAAACAATCCTATTTCAGACATTAATCTTTTTCCAGTACTTCCGTGTCCAGCTGTAAAAACTATCCACTTATCTGAATAAAGATATATTGCACCAATTATATATTTATCTGTAACTGTAGCAGGCATAGTTCTACCTGTAGTGCCACAAAGTATATTTGATATTTCATTAGATAATGTACCTATGTCACCTTCAATACTATTATTAACCATATTAATAGCATGGGTCCACATACCTTCAGTAACAAATGAAGGGTCAGAATCTTTATTTAACCCTTTTACAAAAGAGTTAGTAGTGATCTTACCAGTATCCTGTAAACCTTGATTTTTTGCCATAACTAAAGAACTCTATTATTGACATTTCTATATGGACCATTTGGTGAATGACTCATAAACATATAGTAATATTTACCATACATTGCTTTTCTATTAGTCCACCACATTTCTTTCATCTCTCTAAAGTTTGGAGTATTAACAAGACTAAGTGCATTATTTCTTGCAGGTTTTAATCTTGATTCTACAAGCTGTAATCTTTGAGATACATCTTCTCCATTTAAAAATAGATTTTCAAGTATTCTAGACTTCAATGCATACTCATAATATTCATTCAATAAATCATGATCAGGAACCATTAAGTTACCATTGTCATCAGTAAGATCTCCTTGATAATTTAAATATACTTTACCAGATTCAAAAGTTGTATTTAAAAATCCATATTTAATCCAACCTTCATTAGGTGTATTAAAATATAAGTTAGGACAATCACACTCAATCTCCTGACTTGTTTTCATTCTTAAAGGAGTTAAAGCCGTATACTGTCTTGTAGTAGTTGAATTAATAACTTGAATAAGTTCCCATTTCTCTCCTTTACAGTTCATGAATACTCTTGGAGCAATACATGTATTACCATAAGGATTTAATGGATCATATTCTGTAGGAATTGGATCTACTATAGGGTGGTTTAGGTCACAGGCAGCTGTATGATTACATGGGTTTGAATTACATGTTCTACAGTTTACAGTTTCAATAGCACATACATCTACATTTCCTGGTACTTCTTGATAACGTACTTCTTGCATGTTAGTACCACCGGCCATACCATCATAGCCAACAATCTCCTTAAAGTTCCCACATATCATGGCAAAGTTAAAAGTGTAAAAATCATCAGGTAGTTTTACCTTATGATGACACACATCTAGAATAACTTCCTTAGTCTGATTAATTCTAAGACCTAAATCATAATTAATCTTCTTAGCTAATTTGATAAGCTGTTGTGGCTCAATCATATTCTCAAGAGCAAATGTATTTAAGTCAATAGTAACATCTTCCAGCAACTGGTCAAATGTTCTATATTTTAAAGTGTAGTTAAAGTCCATTATCTTAATGCATTTTGACTATCGTCCGGTCCATCTGTTGGAACTTGTATAGCCATAGTTAATTCTTTTACAACAAATTGCTCTATCTCAGAAAATAAGTATTCAGGAAAAGGTAATGGATTGTCTTGTCTAATTAAACAAGCATCACTTTCACATGTGTCAACAGCTCCTTCAAAAATAGCTTCCATTCTAATAGCATCCCAATCTACATTAGGACAATAGATATATCCATTAAGAAACCAGAAGTATTGTTTTCTATTATATTTAAATGTTGTTGATTTTGTAATTGATACCCATGTACCCGGATCTGTACGGAACATTTCTATAGATCCATCTATAGAAGATACTGTACGTATAATAGGACCCATTGCACCATCAAAAATTGTAGGAAGTTTATCTTTAGATCTTTTAAAATAACATTCAGAGTATACACCAATACAACTAGCTTCTACTTTATCTACGTCAATTAACTCAATATAAGGAAGCACATTAAAGATAGAACTTATCTTCATCAATCTAAATTGATTATCTTCCCTCTTCAAAAGAGTTTGTCCATATTTTATCATGGAATAATAAATGGTTCTATCAGTTAGAAATGCATCTTCCTTTACGGCTTTTAATGTATTTCTAACTCTTGATATAGCTTCTCCAATTGTTGTCATATCTCAAATTCATTATAATTTTCTAAAGCTTTTTTATTTACTTTATTTAAATGATCTCTATAAATTACACTATTATAAACTTTATCTATTTTTGCTTTTGGTAATACTTGTAAATACATATTCCAATTATCAGGATATGACTTAGCTACAGCTCTTTTAAATTCTCTGCATGCAGTAAAACTCCAAAATTCTCTATTCTTCATTTTGTGTTTAGGTGCATAGTTTGTAAAAAAGATTTTGGCTAGTTTACCATCTGTGTCCCAGTTTTTATTGCTTACTTGTATTCCATATTTATTTGATTTAGCAAAATCAATATTATCTTTTTTACTTCTTTGACAAGTACCAATAAATAACCAACCTATCTGTTCAGGTAATTGGACACCATCCCTTGTATCAATCACTGTTTGATATAATACTTGGTTAAATCTTTTAATGATTTTTCTAAGTATTTTACTATCCAGATCCTTATATTTAGGATATGTTTTTTTAAAGTTATCAAAGAACTCTTTGTTCAAAATAGTGCATACTTCAGGTCTATACCTAGAAGCATTTAAGTTAGGTTTGTTAAATTCCCTCATAATAATATACTAAAAATAATTGACATTAGCAAATGTAACTAAAAAACAAAGCCCCTGCAAGTGCAGAGGCAATGTCTTTGTTGTTACAGGTAACCAACAAACCGTAACTTCTTATAAAATTTTTTTAACCTACTCTTCTAATAGCCCAATCTATATTATCACCAAGAGTACGTTGTTCAGTATAAGCCACACCTGTTAAATTTTGTATTTTTAATACTATTTGAGTTCCTACAGATATAGGTACACCTTGCATACCACCTGTCATATAAATTTTATCATAATAAAAACTTTGTACAGCAGTAAAAGTATCTGCACAATAAATAATTGCTGCACCTGTTGGATCTGTTATACCAATAGTAAAAGTTCCTCCTACTTCACCCCATCCATATGTATTTGCAGGTGAACTTAAATATACATTATAACTTAAATCATATTTGCCTGTTTGAGGACATGTCCAAACTCCAGTAATTTGATTATATTGTGAAGTAACATTTACTCCATTTTCTATTTCATATTGTATAACACCATTAGTAGTATCAAATACTACAGTAGTACCTAAAGAAATATTTGAATTAAATTTATTAAAAGTTAAACTAGGAAAACTATCAGGGCTAATATAACCTCTAAAAGCTGTACCAAATAAACCTGCAGTAGTTTCAATAACATTTCCTAAAGCAGTTGTAGATAAATTATATGCAGGGATACCTGTAAAAGTTCCTGTACCATAATTATTTAAAAGCAATTGTCCAGTACTTTGTAAAGTTAGTTGATCTTCAGGATCTACAATTCCAGTTGGTTTACCTTGAATTATAAATGTAGAAGACATTGAACTTTCACTTGTATTATTAGTTTTTCTAGATATTATTCTATTTGTAATATATGCATTACTATTTCCAGCTGAAATAGTATTTCCAAACTCTATTGATACTCCTGATCTAGAAGAACCATTATCTGTACTTCCTAATCTTAAAGCAATTGAATTTGTTGGTCCAGCTGCAGAACTTGTTGAAGTTTCAATATATACAGCAGGAACAGCACTTATTGGAGATACTGAATTTTCTAAATTATTACGTCCTTTAGCTCCTATAGCTTGAGATCCTATTAATCCTCCTGACTGACACACAACATCTACTACAGGTGATAAAAAACCAGTTGTAGTAGATTTTGCAGAAATAGCTTGAGCAGTAGTTGCTGCAGGATTTACATCTAATGTAAAACCAGAAGCAGAAGTTCTTTGTAATGCTAATGCAGGTACTGTAGTACTATTTATATTTAAAGCAAATGTAGAATTAGTAATAGTTGTATTTTGAATTAAAGGTCCACCTAATTGTACATTATTTGAAGTGGGACTCATTGTAAGTCCGTTATTTGCTGTTGTATTTGTAATATGATCACAAAAATAATTTACTATATCTTCTAAAGCTTGATTAATACTAGAATCTTGTTGCACAACAGTATCTGCTCCACATAATAGAAGTGGAATTGGTGTTGAACAAAAGTAAGAAACTATATCTTCAAGTGCTTCATTAATACTTGAATCTTCAGTAACAACAATATCTTCTCCACATAAAATTTCTGGTATAGGAGGTAAACAAAAATAAGAAACAATATCTTCTAAAGCTTCATTTATACTAGAGTCTTCTGCAACTACTATATCATCATTACAAGTAATTTCTGGTATAGGCGGCAAACAAAAGTAATCTACAATATTAGTAATTGCAGCTTCCATGTTTGTATCTGTAGGAACTACTAAATCCTCATTACATAAAATATCACCTCCGGTATACATAATACATTGTGCATACTGAATCTCAGCACACTCTTCAAAAGGACATCCTATTGCAGTAGGACATGGAGGAGGGGTAGTTAAATAACTATCCTCACATCCACACTTTGCACACTTGTTATTAATGCTCATTATATTTTATATTAGGATGGTACACATGGTGTTGGTGTTGGTATAGGATCAGCACAAGGACTTATATATGTTGAATATGGATCTAATTTAATCCAGCCAAAACCACCAACTTGTTCTTTATCAGATGCTTGACAAGTAAATGGAAAAGTATATGTATCACCTGATACGAGCTCTACTCCATATTGTAACTGTAGAGATTGTAAGCCAGATGCTGGTGAACTATTCATTACACTAGTTGCATCTCTATAAAAAGGAACATACTCACCTGTTTGTACATTTGAAATAAGATTATTTGCTAATGATGTTCCATAAATATTACCTGTAATACTAGATGCTGACTGTTCAATATCTTCTACTAATTGAAAAGCTAATTTTTTATCTATTGTAATTATTGGTCTAAAAAGAGTAGTTAACATACTAGTTGTTATTGATGCAGTAGCTGATACCATTTGAATATTTCTCCAAGCCATTTCCCAATTAAATGAATAATTATCATCAAGATTTATAGCTAATGGTAATACAGCTGCTGGAATAACAGAATTACCTTGATTAAAAACAAGTGAACCACCTGAATTAAGAACTACAGAACCTGCCCCAGTTTCTGCAGGTTTTATAGTTGTTAATGGTGCATATGTATTTATACTTGGAGCTTGATAGTCCCATACAATTGGTGCATCTGATATTGGATTTGCTAAAGGAACCATAACTATTCCTTTAAAATAAATTACATTTCCAATTCTTCTAGCTCTAGGACGTTGAGAAATAATATTTGGACCATACCACTCAAATCCATTTAAAGGATGCCATCCAGTATCCTGTACTAAAGCAGTAAGAACATTTGAAGGAGACAATGTTAAACTAACAGTGTTTGTATCTTCTACAGTAATTGTATTAAGGTTATCTAAAGCTTCATACATATCACATACTACTATCCAAAGATTAGTTATAGCATCTGCTACTGTTGTAGGAGTATCTACCCAAGTACCTAAATATTCAGTTCCAAAAGGTACTGGAGGATTACTTAAAGTAGGTGTTGTAGAAGTTATACATTGCGAGGATACTGCAGAAAATAAATCGGCACCAATCCCTGTTGCATCAATTAATGAACAATATCCATTTGTAGGATCATTCACCAATGCATTTAATATTGTATCAATTGGGTATGCTGATCCACCAAGAACAGTCGGTGACAATGTACAGGCTACAGTAATACTTGGTAATGTAAATGTTTCTTTTGGTGCATTCTCTAATACAGTTACCCTAGCATCTATATTATTAATCTGAGTCTGTAAACCATCTATAGTTGTAATTAAGTCACAAACTCTTTCTCCAATCATTTGAACATAGTCTACTAATTGCATAGTAGTTTGTGTACCAATAATAAAACATGGTGCTATAGATACTACACAATCAGGACATGTTGATGTACTTGGATTTGTATTAGGACTAACTCCTTCTAATGCACAAATATGATTAATCAAGAATTGAATCAATGCTTGAAAATCTACTGGTGGACATGCACTTGAATTAAAACATGTTAGATCATAATTATTTACATTAAGTTGATCTAAGATAGTACATAATTCTGCAGCCAATTTAGCAACAACATCAGATACTGTATCTCCCTTACATAATTTAATACAAGCCAAGTCTGGTCCTTGCCAAATAACACAATTACTTGACGTTGGACTACATGGTGAGTTATCTAAATTTAACGGCTTCATACTTTTTCTATTAATATAATATACAAATAATTATTAAGAATTGCAAGTATTGCATCCACAATCATTAGGTTGACCACAACCACAACTATTTGCAGGGGCACATATGTAATCCGGATTATACAATGCTGCTAAATCTATTAATTCCTTTTTAACCAACCAATACTCATCTTCTTCAGGACAACAGTTTGATATTCCATATCTTAATTCAAGAACTTGTCTGTACAAAATTTGTGATGATCTACATGAAATCTCTTCATATTTCTCTGCACTACAAGCCGGTGTATTATAACCAGGTTTGATTCCTCTTTTAGGATATATTGGAGCAGGACATACTCCATTGTTACAGTCTCCAAAGTATTGGTAAAAACTTTGACATGATACTGTTGATATTACGGTAGGAGTTTCTTGAGGAATGCTTGAAAAAGGTTTCCAAATTCCTGAAGGACAATCAGATTTTGATGGAGGTAAATAGTACTGTGGTTCTTCCGCAGAATTGTTCATAATCCATTGAGTACCATTATAATAAATATATAATGATCCCCCTGGAAATGCATCCCAAGAATTTTTAAAATTAATTAAAGTACCTGATGCATTTAATACAGTACTAGTTACACTAGATCCAATAGTTACTGTTCTAATTAAACAGTCACATCCTTCTGGTTCTAACCATTTAATTAAACAAATCTTAGGACTTGTCTCTCCTGGTTGTACAGTGACTGCTACAGTATCCCCATAACAATTAATGTAGTCATATGTATAAGCAATTGTATTATCATTTCTTACATTAGAACAAATACATGGTGCTGTTGTAGCACAAGTAACACAATTGTTATAAGAATTAGTTACTGTAACAATACTTGGATTAATAGGAATTATAACTAACTCAACCTCATAACAACCATCACAGTTAGCAAGATTTACAACCTGACCTATATATTGACTTATGTCAGTAAAAGTATCTATTGTTTCATCTGTATTACATTCAGTTAATCTATAGTAAGGTCTTTCACATGAAACACAATCAATAAAAGATGTAATAATAACTATTGTTTGTATAGATGGTGGTGCATAGTTAATTAGTTCTACTATAAAACAACCACAATCTGTTAACAAAGTTTGATCTACATACTGTGATAAATCATCATAAGTATATTGAGTATTAAATGATTCATTACAACTTGTTAGTTTATAAGCAATTATTTCCTTACATTCTTCACAAGTACTAGTATTAAATACTACACGTACATCAATTGCACAATCACAATCTTCTTCAGTAATTTCTACTAACCAACATTCTGTATAACCAGCAATTTTTATTACATCTTGATTTATAGCATGTGGTAGTAAAACAAATGAAGTGCTAAAAAGAATATTTAATGGATCCTCACAATCTATAAGCTTATAACATTTTGGAGGACAATCATTGTCAATACAATCTCCTTGTGGACTTATCGTGTAATCAGTTGATGTATTTCCAACAATAGGATATATTTTAGAACATAGTGTTAACCATGGTTGTGTAGCAGCTGGTGTAATCTGTAATAACTGATCTTCATTATCAATATATTGAACATAAGTAATTCCTTGAGCTCCTTCAATAAAGTAACAAATTGTATCACAATCACATGTAATGTCACCGTCAATAATTACCTCAACACCATTTTCACAAGTTGTTTCATCTTCTTGTAGAACAACATAAACACAACCAGTAAATTCACCATAAGTAACAGATACAAATTCATTAACATAATTTTCTAAATTAGCTGTAATGCTTATAAATGGAGGAGTTATACCATCACATGGAATTAATAAATAACATGCACATTCTAAAAGAAATCTAGTTTCAATTGTACATACAGGAACACCTAAACATTCATTTAAAGTATATCCTTCAGGACATTCCCAAACACCAGGAGTACTTGGATTAGGAACATTTAGTCCAATCATATCTTCAGTTGAAAATATAATATATGGTTCTAAATTTGCAATTGTATTACCACAGTTTCCTGCACCTAATGCAGGAAATGTAAGAGTAGATTGGAAAGTTGCAAGATCAATATCATATATTTCACCAGCAAAAGCACCAGGTGTGTTACCTACATTTATACCACCAAGTCTTATAACATGTGTACCTGCAGTTAATGTAATAGGAAATACATGCCACCAATTAAAAGGTGCCGTACCACTAGCTCCCCCTACATTTAAAAATACATTTAATACACCATCAACATAAAGTTTAACTTTATTATCTCCAGCTATTCCAACAAGATATTGTTTTGTTTCTGCAATTTCTATACAATACTCAAAACTTAATTCAGGACCATCTCCTGTAGTTACATTATAAGCAGTATTCCATAAACCTGTAATATTTAATCGTCCCCCATAACTACTTGTGGGACCAGTAAATGTTGAACAAGCTGTAGGTGTTTCACATCCCCATAATGTGGACTGTACTCCTGATATAAGAGGAGTAATAGTAGCTCCGGCACCATTATTAGCTTTTACTAAATATGGATTTCCACTACCAAGAAGTGGTTTAACACTAGCTGTAATATCTGGATAAAGTCTTAAACCAAATTTATTAAATGATATCTGATTAGCTGCAGCATTAAGTTGTACTGTAGTACCAGTATAAGTAGCTTCTATAATAACTGTTTCAACACACTCCCCATCTATTTCTACATATCCTTCCGGACACTCACAAGTTATGACTGTACATGGTGCACACTTTGGATCATCACATGTGGTTACATATTGCAATTGAACACTTGGTGGTGCAGCAGGATATAAAACAGGTGTTTGACTTATAAGTGATTCTATAACATAACAGAAGTCCGGTTCTAATGAACCACCACTTCCTACAAAAGGAGTAGTACCTGAAAAAGTATAAATATTACCAGATGTAATAGTAAGACTTCCTGTAAAATAAATTACAGAGTCATCACAACATTTTGTAAATTTATAATAAGGATATAATGTTGTTACACTCATAATTACTTTTTATTATATCTATTTAGACCCGATGTTTTTGGTTCTGCACTTTTAATTGTATCTGTTAATACCTTAATAGAATTCTCATAACTTTGTATACAATTCTTACATACAAATACTCCGTTAGTAGCTTTTTTCTTTTGGCATCCACAAGACAACGTTGCTTTGCAATTTGGACATGCACTCATTTTTGTTGGTTTTTAAATTATTTAACAATTTACACAACTCATTTTTTTCAAGAGTTTCATTGCATAGTTGTACAAGCTCATTCCTTTCTGAGGCTCGTGACATGTTTCTACTTTTGATATTGCAGCTTGAAGATACATGAAAATTAATCTCAATGCTTCTAACTTTTCTTTGATTACAAAAGGAGGATCACATGCATTTACATCTACTTGACATAAAACTTTGTTGTATAGGTTTAATGCTTTTGATATTCTTAAATGATTGTACTCTACGTACACTTGATCATTTGGAGATACACTATATTTAATTATGTAAATTCCATCTGGAATATCTACATAACTTGTACCACAGTCTGCTGTTTGTAAGCCTAAGTCACAAGCAGTCAAGTTCTGAATAAAACCTGAACTAACAGGTAATTCAACAGAGTAATTGAAACCTGGCACTGTAATAGCCAATGTTTCACATACAACTGGAATTAGATCTGTGTAAACACTAGTATCCATAACAGTTAATATACATGTATTTAAAACTGTAGGTACTTCTAAACTTAAGACGTGATTTGCCATAGTGTATAATAAAAAAAGGGGAAAGGAGTTTAGAACTCTTCTCCCCTTTATGTTTTTAAATTTGAGTTACTTGATTAGTTACAAGAAACTACATTGTACGGATTGTATACTGGAATTGCTGGGAAGTTAACTGGAACATTACATTCAGTTATACATGCAAATGCATCATCAATTTCACAAACTCCACACCCGTCTAACCAATTTGTTACATTAGTATCAAATGTAGTTAATGCACCAAGTGAATAAATTTGCAATAAGTATTGGTCATTATCAAATGTTCCAGATGGATTATTAAAACGAGGTACACTATGTAAAATATTATATCTGTAGTACAATCCATTTCTGTCAATTGAATTAACAATTTGATTTCCTTGAGTAATCTCACGGATACGTAAGTCTGTAGCCAAGAAGTTTTGTCTGTAAGATTCTGACATAGTCAATTCTCTTAAAACTGTTTCTCCTAAACCTTGAACTTGTAAACCTTCACACTCAGTAACAACACATAAAGTTGTAAATGTACATGGATCACCTGTTAAGTCAACTTCTGATGCATACAATCTAACTGGCTCAACTTCATAGAAGTCAGTCAATTGGAATGTACAATCACCAAATTTAGTATCAACATAAGCTCCGTTTAAGATTAAACCAGCACATTCTCCATCTGTATGACCAGCAGATACATAGTTATTCCAAGTATCAGCACCATTAGCAGCTAAGAAAGTTGCAGATGTTCCTGGTGCATACCAAAGAGTACCATCTTCTGCTTGTACAACAACTTGTACAAAAGGAGATACAATTGGATTGTTAGTAATTCCATTTGCCCATAAGATCATTACTTCAGTTGAGTCAACTGCAGTTGGAGCAATACTAGCTGGATCACAACATCCTGTGTAAGCATCAACAGTATTATATGCATTGTGATCTAAGAATCTTAGTGCAGGAGAACCTTTAATGTCTAAACGTAGACTGTATGTTTCACCACATAAATATTCTTTACAACAATCTGGAGAAATTCCACATCCTGTTTGAGCATGAGAATCAGTTACAGTAAGAATTGTAACAATTGCATTTCCAGCTGCACCAGATGCATAAGGAATAGTAACTGTATCACCTACAGCATATCCTTTTCCTGGATTAATAATAGTAACTGAACTATTACTTACTTTACCACCAGAAGTAGTATTATAAGAAATTACTAAACCTTGTCCTGTTCCTGTAGTAGTAACTGGAGCAGCAACAACACCTGTTGCTGATGTAGCATATAATGTGTTAGTTCCTGTAACAGTAGTGTTTACTGTTAAAATACCACCACCTGCAGTCCAGTAAGTAGAACCTACGTGAATTACATTGTTCTGTGGTTCACATGGAGCTACTGTGTAGTATCTAGATACATACTTAGGGTTAATCATTTTAGACTTGTTAGTCTCAATGTAACCACCTGCTAAAGGACCAATTTTGTCATTTGCAAAAATTGCTGAACCAGCAAGATATACATTACAACATTCTGTTGGAGTAATAGTCAAGTTAGTTTTTGGATCAAAGATACCAATGTATCCTGTCTCTGAAGCAGGTTGAGTTAAAGCTGCATTAGCTTTTAACTGATTTAACCCATAAGTTGGAACACCATTTGTAGTTACATAACCACCAGCAGTAGTTGTAGCAATAGTGCTCCCGTCAGGGAAAGTAACAGCATAAGCTGTTTGTGTGACCCCGGATGCTAGGAATGCTTTTTGAAAAGCATGATTAAAATAAGCCATTTTTTCTAAGTTTTAATTTATAAATATATACTATAATATACAAAAAGTTTTTTAAATAACAAAATTATTTTAAGAAAAGAAGTTTATACTTAGTTGATGTAATAGACTCTTTAACTAAATCTAAATTATTAACAATCTCAGAGTAAGGCATCATGCCTTGTAGTTTGTTAATTATGTTATACATATCTCTTAGATATGCAACACCATCTGCTACAGTATCAAGAGTTCTAATAGGCATGTCAGAGTAAGTTAAAATCTTTTCTGTTACACCTTGGTATCCCTCTACTAAAGTATCTGCATGATCATGAAGACCTTGATAAAATGGATTAAGTGCTGTATGTGCTGCAAAGGATCCATCTCCCTTAACTTTTAAGTGAAGTCTATGAAAACTGATTGCAGCATTCATCATCTCTGTTGCACAAGCTGATGTCATAGTATCTAACGAACTACCACCAACTCCAGTACTTGGAGTAGGTTGTGGTTTAGCTGGTTCACTCTTAGGTTGTGTTACAGTAACTTCTGGTCTACTAACAGTTTTTGTAGGTTCATTAGTTCTTTTTAACAATCTAGGTTTTGCCTCCATTTTTTATTTAGTTATTTCGTTCTGCAGCTTCTTGACTTCTTGAAAATTGATTTCCTGATTCAATGTCTCCAGCCATTATACTTACTGCTTCATCTATTATTACTTCTATGATATCATCTTTAAATTCAGATTGTACTTCTACTGTAGAGATAAGTCCGGTGTAGGGATCAGAACAATCTTTAATTTGAATTTTTCTTGGTTGTCTGTAGTATGTAAGATATGCATCTTCAACATCAAACTCATTGTTAGTGTAAATATTTAGATCATTGTTTATCAATGTAGCAAATGTTTCACCCCACTCAAAGTTTGGTTGTTTAGATTTATCTCTTAATAGTTGACTTAAGTTTCCTTCTTCTCCTAAATAAACAGTCATCCTTCTACTATCACAACAATCTTTTTTAGCAAAAGCATCTACTCTTTTCCACTGTAAATAGTTATCAGGAAGATCTGCAAAATAATAGTCTGTTTTTTTTGTAGTAACAATAGGTTCTTTAATCAGAAGTTTTTGTAAATCATCCTTTCTTCTATTGGATTGTTCATCACCTTCCTTAACCACATTAATACCATGAAGCTGTCTTCTTACCCATTCTACCTGAGCTTTATTAAAAGACTCAACTACTTGCCAGCAGGTTATGTTGTCATAGTCCTGACTGTCCAGCTTGTTAAGCCTTTGCTTCATCTTTATGGTTATCGTACTATTTAACATCTCTTATTTCTTTTTGGACTTTACAGAACCACCTTTTTTTTGTTTAATAATACTATCCATTATAGGTGTATTAGACTTTGGTTTATTAGTTATAGAATCCATTTGAGTTTTGTACATTTCCTGTGACATAGCTGATTTTTTTGCATTACTATATTTATCTCTAGCTTGTTGTACAATAGTTTGTTTATCTAAATAATCCATTCTAGGATTATTAGGAGCAGAAGATGTAGATTGAGTCTTATCAAGAATTGATTGGTTCACAGTATCTACATTACTTCTATTATTTGTATTTAATATACCATCTTTATTAATAGAATAGTATCGAGCTTCACGAATAGCATCTGCTACAGCAGGTACAACAATACCATTTCTAGCTTTAGTTAAAGAGTTTTTTACAACCTTTTGTCTAGCCTCATTTGCTTTTCTAAAAAAAGTTAATGGGTTTTCCTTATTAGTCTTTTTCATTTTATTTGTTTTTTGCCATTGCTTTAAAAGTTCTTGCCAAAGCTTTTCTCTTTGGAGTACATGTAGGTTTTGACATAGGAGTACAATAACCTTTATGTTTAGGGTTGACTGCTTTTTGAATCCACTTCTTATCAGTTTTTTTCTTTGCAGTAGCCATGATTACTTTTTCTTTGCATTTCTTTTTGCACCAGTAATAATATCTGCTCTTGTAATTTTATTTTTTGGAGCAGCTAATGCAGCTAACTTAGCACGTTTTGAAACAGTACCACCTTTTTTCATCATTCCATTTTTACCATCTGTTTGACCAGCACCAGCAGCATAAGGAATACCAGCAGCTATTGAACCACCTTTTGCCATTTTCTTTTTTATAGTGGGTCCACCACAACTCATACAATTACCCATGATATTTTATTTTTAAAAGTTAACAATTCCATTTTCTTAAAGCAAGAGTCTTTCTTGTAGGCTCTCCATTTGGTTTTTTTGCAGGACCAGGCATACCAGACATTCTTGCACAAAAACTTTTTCTTCTCTTTGCTGCTTTGCCATTTGGATCCAACTTAGATGGCTTAGTAGTAACTGCCATCTTAAGTTTAGATCCCGGATTAGCTGCTCTATAACTGGCTACTCCCTTTGCATTTAAACCTCCGGTTTTATTTTTACCTTCTTTTCTAGTCCAAGCTGCTGTCTTTGCCATAACTTTTTATTTTATAAACCAGCTAAAAATGATGTAGTTAAATCTACCCATCCTCCAACACTATTATATTTTTTAAATGATGTAACATCAATATAAGCATTATATCCATCATCTGTATTAATAAATGTTCCTGAACAATAAAATACATCTATACCTGCTCCAACATTAGCAGCAATAATTCCTGATGCACCTGTTAAAAAAGTATCTGCAGATAATCTTATTTTTTCAGTGGCATAAACCATTTGAGCACCATAAGTTGGTATAGCTGCAAGAGCTGCCTTAAATGGAAACAGTATAGCACATAGTGTATAATTTTGATAATCATCTGGAAAGTTTGCTACAACTGGTGCAAGAGCATTTGCTGCAACCCATCCAATTGCTGTAGCAACTGCACCACAAGTATTATCTGTTAAAGATTGAGCTTGAGTCTTACCTCTTCTCCAAACTCTACCTACATTTCCTACTTGAGAGATTCCGATGTGGGGCATATTAATAAAAAATAAAGCACCATTTGTTGTATTTGTAATATGTGATCCCCAAGCTTGAATACCTAATATTCCTGTGTGAGGATATCCAGATAAACCTCCTGACATAAAAGGACCTAAAAAATCATTTTGTGATGCCGGAGTTTGACCAATATTTCTTATATCAGAGTAAACAGGACCATCAATATCATCTGAACAAATTGATTCAGATAATACTACATTGTCAGGAGTATAACCTTTAGCTTGTATAAAAGCTTTTGCATAGTCTCCAAATCTTTGTGAATTTACACAAGAAGGATATGTTATTTTAACAGTATTATTATATGATACGGGATTAACAACATTTCTTTCTATACCTTCAACAACAGGAAACCAATCTCCTGATACAGGTTTAATATTAGAAAGAATTAAAGCACCAGGTACAACAGTATTTGTTTTTGGATTTTTTAATGCATAAGGTCTTAGAGCAGCCATAACTATTTCTTTTTAGTAGAAGCTTTAATCTTCTTCTCTTGTTTTAACATTTCATTAGTAGGTTTCTTTCCAGAACCTTTAGCAGCACGGATGTTATCCCAGAGACCTCTCTGGGAATAACTACCGTCTTTTCTTTTAAGCATTTTTTTTAACATGATGATGGTTTAGCTTTTTTAGGAGCTTTAGAAATACCACCAACTTTACCTTTAGGAGAAGTTTGTTTCTGTACATTTTTGTTTGTACCTCCAACTTTTCCACCAGGAGTTTTATCTGCAGACATTAATTTTTTAGATTTAGTCTTAGTAACATTTGCATTTTTCATTTTATCTTTGTTTTAAGTGTTCCAATATTTTTCACATGAAGCAATCATGTCTTTTAAAATATCCTCATTTAAAGGATTTTTTAAGTGCTCAAGCACATCTGACACGTTTCTTCCAAGTAAACTATTTGTTTTAGCATGATAAATATAACCATCAGGCTTACTTATAATATACTTAAAAAATGTGGAATCACGTACAATTGATTTAATTTTTAATGTTTCCATATCTAAATTAACTGCATCAATAAATGTTTTTGCAGCTCTTTCCTTGTTAGATTCAGCACCATCACCAGAAATATATCTATCCATATTTTCATAGATAACATCTAATGGTGTTGACTTTCTATACTGAGAACTATTAGCATCAACTACTTTAGCAATGTAAAATAACTTAGTACTATTTTTGTCAAATAATTTCTGAAGTTCTGACAATGCTTTGTTACGCATTTTCTTATATTCAGTTCTTACCATAACAGTTTCTTCTTCCTTATCTAGGTAGAATTTTGGTGGTGTTGGTTTTGATCTTGCATCATCATAACTTTTTGCAATCATTGCAAACCCTCCAGCTTCAATTGCATGAAGTTTAATTCTATCAAAAGGTTTCAGTGGATCTAAGTATACTGGTTCATTTCCACAAGCCATACTTATTTTATTCCAAAATTCTTTATTATCTGGTTTAAGTAATTTTACTTTATTCCAGAAATCTTTATCCTCAACTTCAAGAATATTAGCAGCAAGTTCTCTCTCTAATTCAGCAATAGAAAATCTTATCTCTTTTATTCTTGCATCTCTGGCTTCAATAGTAAGTAATTTAATTTCAGGTGCAAATTCATTTAATCCTGTAATGTATCTAATTACTCCGTTGTTTTCTAAACATGCTAATTGTTCATTATGAGTTACTCCGTCATAAAGACTCATCCCATAATCTTCAAGCCCCATGTTTCCGGCTTGTTTGTCAAAATAAGGTCTAACTGCAATAGATGTTTTTTTAATACTGCCGACACCTACTTCGACCATTGTGAAATTTTCCATTTTGTTTGTTGGTTTTAAATTATTAAGTTTTGTATTCTAAAAGTAAAAATGGGGTAGGTATAAACCCACCCCATTTTTTATGTTGTCTGGTTAGAATGATCCACCAGTGATAGGGTTTCTCATAACAATCTTTAAGACTTTAGTTGGATCTTTTACCCAAATAGCCGGCATTGTTTGAGACATCATTACACGGTAACCATTGAATTGACCAGAAGACTGGAATCCTTGTGTTCTACCCATGTAGTCCATTGTACCATTTTGATACCACCATTTTAATTGATTATCCCAAGACAATTTCAATAAGTAGATATTGTCATTAGTATTATCAGTGATATCAAAGATAATGAACGAGTAAGATGATAATGGGAAACCATCAATGATTGGGTTTTCAATATCATTTGTATGTACGTTGTCAAATGCTGGGTTCAATACAAACTTAACATTTGCCAAGAAAGGAATTACATAAGAAGTGTATGCAAATCCAAAGTTCAAGTCCATACCTTTACCAGTGATTGCACCAATATCAGCAGCTTGAATCAATAAACCAGATGCAACAGCTTCTTTTTTAATTGCTTCATTTACCATTCTCATTCCACCCATACCAGTTTGAACTACTAGAGATCTTTTTGGATCTGGACCTTGGAACTCAACCTTACCATTGAAGAAGTTGTAGATTTCTCCACGGAACAAATCAAGAGTAAAGTTATTTTTGTTGTAGATTCTTTTGAAAGAGTTATCCAACTGTCTCCAAAGACCGACAGATAATCTGATATCATCTGGACCATCTTGACGAACTCTACCACCTTGTCCCCACATTAAGTAAGTTTCAATGTCAGTAGCTACTTTTGTCAAGTGAGCAGATTCCATTTGTGTTAAGAATGTTCTAGATAAGTCACCGTTGTCAAATGCACGTTTAACTTTGTCTTTACCCATTACTTTAACCATATCATCTAAAGATGAAATTGATGGATCAATTGATTTGTCAAATGTTCTCCAGATTTCAGTTACAGGAACTGTACCATCTGCATTCATTCCACCTTTGATCATCAAGTCTGCACGAGAAGAGATAGAGTAGTGAACGTGAGCTTCAGCACCACCAACAAAGTTATAGAATTCACGGAATCCAGTTCTTGTTGTGATGTCAGAAAATCTTTCACCATACTCTCCACGAGCAGAACCTTTACGGAATACTTTAGTACCGTTAGCTAAGTACTTGTTGTCAATGTATTTGTAGTTGTCATTGTTTACCAACTGTACAGTATAGATATATCCATCACCTAAAGGTAAGATATCTTCGTCTGTAATGTACATCTCAACACCGTTGTATTTGTCATATGTGATGATATCACCATGTCCAAACTCACGTCTGTTTAACTTGATACGGAATGTTGTACCATCTACACCTTTGAAATCATTGTTTGGTTCAATGTCTTCAATGATATAAGGAAGATCCACAGATACTGGGGTCTGCCATCTATACTCTCCACGAGCATTATCTACCATGATTACATTTTTACCACCAAATGAGGACATTTGATAAAGTGGCATTTCAACTTTTTGAGCCATAGCCCATAGATCCACAGGACCTAAGTCCATTGGTTCTGCATCTTTTAGCATGTTCACCAGGTGGTAAGAATCCACATGGGAACTTGCATTGTAAGCGGTATCCCGGAGGAAAATACCATTATTCATTACTGGAGTTGCCATTTTTTATTTTGTTTTTATTTGTTACTAATTAAAATCTTCTGAACATAGTCCCCTTAGAAAGCTTTCTAGGTTCAGATTTTGATGTTGGCCTTCTAGGCTCATCATCATACTCGTTGTTAATAGAAGAAGTTATTTTTCTTGATTCTTCTGTTTTCAATTGTCTTACTACTTTTTCTGTAGCTTGTTTACTTCCTTGATCTCTTACTTTACTTTTATAACCATTTGGATCAGCAAGTAACCAAAGTGCTTCTGCAATTAAGTCATGTCTTGGTTCTACAAATTGATACTTCTCTAATAGGTGACCAAGTAAGTTAGTTGGTTTCCCTGATATAGAAGGGTAGTTTGGTTGAACTAGTCCGGAGAATAATAATCCTTGAACTTTTTTGTCAAGCTTCAAACCACCAATTGTACCACCAGCTAATGTACTATAAACATTTTCTTGATATGCTTTTGCTTGTTCTGCTTGCATACTCTTCTTTTGTTCTTGTTCTGCTAACTGTCTTGCAATTATTTCTTCTTGCATCATATCTAACTTAGGTTTAAATTGATTAGCTTTTTGTTCTAATCTATTTAAATCTTTCCAGTCTTGAATCTCAGCTTCAATTTCTTCTGCTGTTCCAAATCCTGTAGTATGAAGATATGCTCTTGCAATTTCTGCTTGATCATATTCATCTGAAGGATCAAGTTGTCTCATTTCTTCTACGTGAGCTAGTGTTCTAAATAAACCTTTAAGGTCTTGTCCACCATCTGCTACATATTTTGCTGCTACTTGAAGTTCTTCAGGAAGTGCATTAAAGAATTCTCTTGGAGTATTTTCTCTAATTGCATTTTCTCTTTCTTGGAAGTTTGCTTCAAAAAGTTCTCTAAAATCTTTTGTTGTATATTCTTCTAATGGTTTGTCATCATCAAAACCAATTAAAGAACCTTCTTCAATCATTTTACTAGCTAACTCAGCAAGACCTGATTTATCAACCTTTGGTCTTCCTTTGTTACCTGCTTCTTCTTCTTGAGCAATAAGACTATCAAGTTCATTGATAGTTTCATCAACTTCAATCTTTTTTTCTGCAGCTTCCTTCTTATCTTCTAAAGTAGTGGAAGGATTGTCAAAGAACGTAGTATCTACATTTTCTTTATAAAACATTGATTTAGGTTTTTCATTATCAGAATCTGGTAGCATTATACTATCAGCTCCTGGTAATCCAAACAATTCATCAATGTTTACATCTACTTGATCTACCGTTGTAGAATCAACAACCTCATTGAGGTCTTTTGTTTCATCAGTCATTCTTGTTGGTTTTATGTTATACTTTAATATACAAAAATAAACTTGAAAAATTTACAAGTCTGTAAAAAAAAATTGTAGTATATAGCTAAATACTATTTTTGTTTTCCAGGTTTTACATCAAATTTATTTTTATTTTCTTGTGCAACTTGTAATTGTTTATCAGCAATCTCTTTTTGAGCTTGAATTTTCTCTCTCTCCATTTGATTTTTCTGATTCTCAATTGTCATTCTGTTTACTTCTTTCTCTCTTTGTAAACCTGCTTGCTCTTGATATTGTTCTGTATCTCTAATATCTTTCATAGCATCTTGATAATCTGACATTTGATTTTGATCAACATCTGCAGTAGCACCATAACCAGCAGCTCTAATTTCAGCAACAAGGATATCTCTTTGTCTATCTTTTTCTTTTTCAGCCATTGTTGAATCAATTTTCATTTTCTCAATTTCTTGTTGAGATTGAATTTGTTGTTCCTGCATTTGTTGTTGCTGTTGCATTTCTTGTTGTTTCTGTTGTTGTTGTTTTTGTTCAGATTCTTTTAATGCTGAATTTAATTGAGCAATTGAATCTGACTGAACAACTTTACCAAGATCGTAGATAGAAGCACCAGTAGTATTATTCTGAAGAGCCATTTGTTTTAATTGCTCAAGAATAGATCTATGATTAGCAGTGGTACTTACTGCAATATTTAAATCTCTTAGTAATAAATCAGTACCATTAATCTCAAAGTTAACTTTCTCATCTGCTGTAGTAATATAAGTTAATCTAGCTGATGGTTTGGTAGAATGATAGTATTGTGCCAAGTCAGTTCTCATTTGATGTACTCTTGGCATTAAATAATCACAGTGTTGAATAAAGAATATTTCTGTCTGTGCATAAGAAGCTGCAACAGCTTGTTCTACTCCGGTTGCAGTTTGTTGTGATAACTGTTGACCCATTCTTTGTGGATTAACTCCAATCACCTCATATGCTTGTTGTTTAAAATAGTTAGCAAGTTGGATTCTTGACAGCAAACGGTTAGTCTGTTCTAGATCTAATTTTTGGAAATGTTGAAAGTTAGTAGCATTCTCAGTGTTTGTAATTGATGTATCTAACGGAAGAATCTGAAAGTTCTTCATTGCAACAAAAGCTTTTGCATAATTACCTTTTCCCCAATCTTCTCCTAATGAGTGACGAGGTAATGCATTTTGATCAAGCATGATTACAGTACCAAGTTCATCTACTAAGATATCTGCAATCTGATTATTAACAATGTTGTATCCAATCTGGTATGGTTTCATTAAGTCAAGCAATGCAGTAGACTTAGTATTTCTATCTGAAAATACAGATCCTTCTACCGGAAGTTTACATCCATACAAAGAATTATCTCCTTTAAATTGAAACTTAAGTGGCCCAATATGATTTCTATTAACACCAATGTATATTGGAGAGAATCCACCAGGATTATTCATACCCCAGTAACTAGGAATATTTGGTCCAATTTTTACACCACCCCATACTTCATTAATCCAGATCCAATCAATATGTTCTCCAAACAATAAATTATCTTTTGTTTTGTTTTTGAAAACTCTTGTGTCATAAATAGGTTTATCTGTAATTACATAATCTTCAGATATTATGTCATTCGACACTTCCCCTTCTTCAGTAATCTTAACTAAGTGTCCAATTTTCTTTTGAGACTTCCAGTATCCAGTAGTTACTCTAAGTAAATAAGCAGTACCTTGATCATAATAGTCTTCTCCTTCAGCTAAGATTTGACTAATAACATCTGCACCATCTAGTATATTACCAGCCATAAAAGATGTATATTGTCTCATTCCTAATGATGGCATGTTCGTATTCCAGTCATGTGATTTAGTTCCATCATAGAATGAACCATCATTTTGAACACCTCCAATGTTATATCCTGCTGATCTAATTGGATATACATTCTCTAAGGCCTCATGTTGTTCTTCTGTAAGAACGTGACCATACTTATCAATAACATCTGATACAGTAAACATATCTGTTTTACCTACCCAATTTGATTGAGAAATATATCTAATATCTGGAGACTTGTGATAGAAGGTAAGAACAGGATTCCATAATTCTACTTCATAATCATCTTCCATCATTTGAAAATGCCAGAATTCTCTGTCTGTAATAAGCATATCACGGAAACCTCTTTCCTCTAGCTCATCCATTCTAAATCTTTCTACATCAACAGCATGTTGATGAGAAGCCCATTGTTCTACCATAGAGCGGTAATCTTTCTTAAAGAACTGTTCAATTTGTGGTAGTTGTTTTATAGCATCAGGTGCTAGTTGTTGTTTTGCTTCTTCAGATTCAGGATCAAGTCCTTGTTCTAACATTGCTGCAACTATTTTTGTTTGAGCATCTGTCATTAATGTTTCTTCTACTTGTGCTCTTTTTTGTTCAAGCATTTCATTGTAAGAAAAATCATCAATAGCTCTATATGTTAATTTAGTAGATCTCTTAGCAAATTCAGCCACTAAAACATTAATAACATTTGGAATGATTGGATAAAATTTTAATTCTAATGCTGAGTAATCGTCTTGTACAAGAGTTTCTACTATATCTCTATACTCATTGTTTTCTTCAATAATATAATCTGTTCTATCAATAATACCTTTTGCTAATTTATAATTCTTCATTAGTCTTCTAGCATTTCTACGGATTTGTTTCAATCCTTGCCACTCCAACCAATCAAGATTCCAAGCTGCCCATTCCTCAGTTTTATCTTTTTTAGGAATAAACTGTAATGGTTGGGTAATACTACCCATCCTGTTTTGTTCAGTCTTAGCACCTTTCTTAGCCTGTAATGCGTTTATTATTTGCATAACTTATTATTTAATATTTTTAAATGCAGATTTTTTAAATCCACTATTGAGCATATTGGTTTTTCCACCACCCATGTGTCTAAACATACTCTTATTTAATTTAAACAAATTTTCTGACTTTTGCAAGTTTTTGGCAGTATCATCCATGATTACTTTTTTAGTATAACCTCTATTTGTTTGTTGTATCCTCATGAATGCAACCAATGCAGCAAAAGAAACTAACCTATCCACATTGACTCCTGGTGCATATTCTCTCATCTCTTGAAGTAACATTTGATCAGGGATTCTTTCAATGCCATATTTTGTACGTACAATTGTACCATCAGCTTTAGTTTCTACATCAAGTTCTTCTTTACAGTATTCAATAGCATAACTTAATAAGTGAGCTTTAAATAGTGTACCAGTATTTTTCCAACCATACTCCTGGAAGACGTTAGCATTTGCACCAAGATCTTTTAAGAACATAATTTGGCTTTTAGGTACTAAGTATCTTTGTTTTTTTCTTGACATCATATACTGAATAAATAAGGAAATGTTATTCTCAATAACAGTCCAAGCATTGTACCATTCAATAATTAACTCAAGTTTTTGATGTGTTTTATTTATATCATCATATCTACCACACCAAGCTGCTACAATTTTATCTGGTTCTATATAAGTTTCTGTCTCTGTTCCGGTTATTTTAGTTACCTCTATAGGAGCTTTCATAACATAGATAGAACATAATGATTCTGAGGTGGTTGTCTTACCTTCTGACACGGGGTCAATAGATGCATAGTACTGACCAAATGATGGTTCAGCTACTGGTCTTTCCCATACTACAAGACATCCTGTTTTATCTTCAGTCTTTTTAGTCATTGGAAACTCCTTAATTGGTTGTTTATTAGATGCTTTTACAACTGGTTTTCCATTTTCATCTGTACTAATATCTAAGAACTCATAGCCATATTCTTTATCTTCAATTCTTCTTTGTTGTGCAGTAAGTAAATGTGTTGGGAATACAGATACAGTTCTGTGTGCAAATGCTTCTTCAATATTTCTTGGATGCTGAGAAATCCTTAATTGATAATCTTCTGGGGATAACTCATTTTTCCATTTAGCAAACTGTTCATCTAAAGCTTGTAATGCTTCTTCTACAAGTGAATTACCATACTCATCAATATGTGGTGGCATAGACCACTGCTCAGGAATAAATAATCCTGACATACCTATAGTACCTTTTGCATCTATTAGATTTGTTTCAACAGCATAAATGTCTTTTGATATAGGGTTAAGAATCATATCCCTTAGAGGATTACATTGAGATAAGTCTCCCACAGATCCTGCGGCCATGAACATTCCTGTTGTAATCATACCTGATCTCATGGCTGGTCTCATGTACTCATATGTCTGATCCATCTTAGGAGCAATCCCTGCTTCCTCATGAAAGAAGTATTTTACTGGACCTCCTACACCATTTGTAGGATCTTTTTCAAAAGACATACCTTGCATAGTACCTTTTAAACCTACCTCATTCTTTCTATCTCCTTTTCTAACTTCAATCTTTTGTTGCCACATTAGTACTTTGTCTGGAGACATTGGTCTATACCATGCAGTATGTTCATTTAAGAATGCTGCATACTCAGACATAAATTTCCATGAACCTTTTTCATTGATATAATCTTTAAGACTAGCTCCCATTTTAAGAGTTACACCAGACTCAAACCAGAGTTGATTAAGTAACTTAGAAATATGAAAGTATGATGATGCTATCTGACGTTTCTTTAAGATAGCTACATGCTGATAGTTTAGTTCAGCTAATAGTTCATATATTGCCATATGATACTGTGCATCTCTGACTTTAGCAAAACCAAAGTTTTGTTCTTCTTTATCAAAGATAGGTAAGAAGTTTAACCACATGTAGTAATCTCTTGTTAGATACCAAGTCTTACCATTGTTTTTATAGAATACACCTTTTCTACATTTATGTTTTTCATTATCCCAGTAGTTAATAAAATCTTTAGATTTGAAAGGTGCTGTACAATATACATTGTTTTGTTTAAATTTTACAGACTGCTCATTAAATATGAAACTTGTTTCATCAAATTCATATTGACCAGGTTCTTTAAAGAGTTCTTGAATGATATCGGCAAATTCTTGTCTAGAGTTATAACTAACTGTAGTCCAATCACCATTATCCCAACAGGGTATATCTTCGTATATTTGACTCATAATTAACTATCGTAAGCTAATCCCTGTCCACCTCTAACTTTACTTGATTGTTCATCTTGAAGATCTTTGTAAACTCCTTTAAATGATGCTCTAATTTGATCAAAGTTTTTAGCTGCAGCAACTAGTGAATTAATGTTACCATCTCTTCCTGCTGTAATTTGTGTAGTCTCCATGTATCTAGCCAATCTATCTAACATGGATGCCATACCTTTGTAGGCTCTTGATGTAGGAGTTTCATACATTTTTTGGCAAAACTGTAATGCAATAAATATATCATCTTCCTCTGGAGAAAACTCTGCTTGTATCTCTTGTAGGATAATTGGTTCTTTATCTATCTCAGGAGTATGAAAGAAAGGATTCATATCTGGATTAGGACACGTCATATAAAACAAGTATAGATAAATCTTAAGATGATCTTCAGGATATTTATCCATTATATCTTTAAGAGCTTTTAGTGTATAGCAATGTTCTGTTGGAACTACTACTCCATTTTGTACATCAAATAGTCTTGTTATCATTTCTTTTTAATTTTGTGTTTGTTGTTTTGTAAAAAATGCATAATACTAATTACCTCATCTACAAGATAAGGTACTGACATAGGAGTAACTTCTTTGACAATTGGATTACCATCATGATCTAACTTAGCAATAGGATAACCCCATTTGTCTTCTTTTTCTTGTTCAAATGTAATATGATGTATAAAAATTTTTCCTGGTTTTAATTTAGGATTATGCTTAAGTATAATATACATATAAATACTCAACTGTAATGCATAGTGATTAAAATTACAATCATCTAAATGACTTATAGGATCAAGCATTTTTTCTGATACACCTTCCCAATTAGTAAATGCTTCAGTCTTAATTTCTTTATTAGTCTTATAGTCAATTATATTTACTTTACTATTGACTACTTCAACTAAATCTGATTGACCACATATACCTGCAGATCTTAAATAAACCATATGTTCTGGATATACACCAGAGTCAAGTTTTTGTAAAGGTGCATATCTAATACCATCCGTTTCACCAGATGGTGCAAATACAGGAATAGTAACTCCTTCTCTTTCCATGGAAGCAAAAGAACATAAGTCATCTTCTCTTTGATTATGATAATATGTCCCTAAAGTAGTAGCTCTATCTGCTTCATTCTTCCAAATAGCTTCTATGTCTTTAGGTTCAACACCATACCATTTTGATCTTTTATTTTTAGAAACTTTTTCAGCTATAACTTTTGCATCAAATCCTTTTTTTAAACTTGATATGATTGTAGTTACACTTATCCAATCAATTCCTTCTTCACCATCAATACTTTTATAGCTATGATCTGATGCGTTAAATACTATACTCATAACTATACATTTTCTATAATTGAATCAGCTAATGTTCTAGATGCTTCATCTTCTGACATAAGCATTTTTCTAATATTACTTACTTCTTCTTTTGTAAACTTACCTTCCAAGCCTAGTACTTTTAATCTTAAACATTTATTATCAAGTTCTAATTTATTTAATCTATTTATAAGTTCTGATAGAGAAGTTGTTGGAATTGGATCATAAGGTATTGTACTGTTTATTTGACTCCATACACCAGAACCTGTACCTGAAACAGTTCCCTCTTTTAGAGGATCATAATTAATTAAATTTTCATACATAGCATTAATCTTTAAGGTTATCTAATACATCTTCTTCTTCTACAGTAGCAAGAGCTTCCCATTTACCAAGTGGACAATCAGCTGCCAAAGATCTTGTTTTGAATGTTAATGAACATCCACACTCATTACAACAAGGAGCTGTTCCTTTAACAGCACACTTTTTTCCTTTACTAGGACAGTCATCACAAATAGAATATCTTAATCTAGCAATTTCTTCTACTGTTTCATCACGAATAACACTATTGGTTATCCCCTCCAGAATCTGTTTCCTGTTTTGCCAGATTAGTTTTAGAGTATTTTTCATCTTTAAAAGTTTGTTTTTTTGTTAGTTCTTTATCTATCTTCTCATTAATTTTATTCAAAAGTTCTAATTTCTCTTCCACACTTTTTTTATTATGATATGCACCAAAAGTTGATGTGTCATGATTATTTAAAACCTTTTCATAATGAGGTATTGCTCTTTTTACTTTTTGTATTTTTACTACAAAATGTCCTAGACCATCTACATTTGTTCTCAATTCACTGAGACTACTTAAGTTTTTTCTTAATGTTTTATAGTATAACTCTACCAAGTTTTCAACTAAATCCTCAGAAACATCAAATTCTTTTGTTATTTCTGTGTATAATTTATTTGCTTTCTTCGGTATCATTTCCTAAAAATTTAAAGTCTAATAAAATAATACCTTCAGTTTGAATTTTTAAATTTGGATTCAACATTATAATTTTTTTATTAGTTGAATCTTTTACTATCAATCCATTCTTCTCAGATTTATTTACACTATTTCTTACTGTTTGCGGAGATTTAAAAATCCAATCCTCTTCAGAAGATGCATCAAGACAAAAATTACTCAACTCAATAGGTTGATTAAAACTTAATAATGTAAGACAGTCTAAATCAGAATCACTCATTGTTACACGATTAATATAACAATGAGTGAGAATCTGAAATTTAACAATATCCCATTTGGGCATTCTTACCCTTTTCTGTACTTGATTAACAAGAGCCATTAGCCTCTTCTTAATTTTTTACCTGCTGCCGGTGCTTTCTTTTCAGTAGGTTCATTTTCTAATTCTTCTTGTTCCATCTCTTGTTGAGCAGCCATCATGTTAGCATATTGGAATTGCATAGTTGCTCTTTTGTATCTTGCCTCTTCTACATCAGTAAGTAATTTCTCATACTTAGCTTGTGATTCAAGATACGGAATAGATGACTCATAAAAATTCTTCATTTCTAATCTTCTAGCTTCTAACTGTTCTGCAGTTAATTGCTCTTCTTGTTGTTGGTTTTCCATAATATAATATTTTAATATTTAGACAAATATACTAAAAAAGTTTAAACCTAAATCATTTAAACAAAAAAAATCCAAGTACAGAAAGTACCTGGATTATTATAGCTTAAATAAGAGTTTTATTTTTTAGTTTTAATAATGCCTCCTTTTTTTTGTTTTTTATTAAACATGTTACTTACAGTTTTATTTGTAAGTTCTGCAATACCTAAACCTACTGCTCCTGCTCCTGCTACTATTTTAGCACCAAGACCTAATTTTTCACCAGCACTTCTAACTCTAAATGTTTTAGTTTTTCCACATTTAGGTCTTCTTCTACGTTTTGGCCAACCATCTACCATAACAGTCTCCATACAAGAGTCATCGGATGATCCTCCTGTTTCATAACTTTTCATAGATCTAATTATTTGATTTTTAGAATGTATCATGACTATCTGTTTTTAATTGTAAAATTAAATAATGTAAACATATAGAATTCTCTACATATGTCTACTTCAATTGTTAAGATATCTAATTTAGATATTCTTAATCTTATTGCAAATTTGTCCCATTGTTTGACAGGGGAATTCCAATTGTTTCTAAATTTCATAATTGTTTGTTTAATTATTTAATATCTTTACTCTCTAGTAAAGTATATGTAAAATGATTACCATGAAAATCTTTAGCTTTATTTATTATTTTCATAAACTCATCAAAATCTTTTGTTCTTTTAAATACCTGGCAACCTTCTGACCAATTCTCTACAAAGTTTGAGACTGAACCTGCTTTGTGTATATTTATACCAAACATTCCAGTATCTGTTTCTACCTCATCAAAGGTCATGTTTTTATTTTTATCTCTCCATACAGTTACATCACCTAGTCTTTGGCACAATGCTTCATACTTTCCTTGGTGTTTAGATATAGTATACACACCTCTATACTGTCCTGGTACTAATCTAGCAACACCATTTGCATTGTGAAATTGCATCACTCCCTTTTTACCTGGCTCAGTAGTATTGTCCCATTCATGATACTTCCATACCCCATCTAACTTATAAGATAAAGTCATCTTATCATCAAATAAATTAGTTACTGTTTGACCGGTATCAGAATTTCTTACTCCTACTATATTAACATCATAGTTTCCAGGACCTGCAAAATATACATATCCTTTAGCTTTTATTGCTTTTTCTATTTGTTCTCTAGTGTAACTCATTAGTTTTTAATATTTTTATAAGTATCTGATGCTTTTTCTATACCACCTCTAATTTTCTTAACTGTATCTGATACCGACTTAAGCATATTATTACCTGTGATGTCAAACCAGTTCTCATTGATAGATGATAATTCTATTATAGAAAATATACATAATAAGAAGTTAGTATAGACCGCTGTTGTAGGAAGTGTAAATCCATAATTTAATCCTTTTATTACGTCATTAGTAAAAGGAGTAAGTGCATAGTAATCTAGAGGAAATAATGCTCCGGCAAAAATATAATATCCTGCAGCTTTAAATATATAACCTCTTCTAAGTATTTTTGATTTAAATACTTCTCTGTATTTTTTACCTTCTTGACAGGCAATCTTTTTAAGAGATATTAGTTTAACTATTGTATCTATAAAGATAATTATCATTAATAGAATTGCACATAGTTCTATTGGAGCAAAGAAAGAGAATATAGACAAAATAGCTAGTGTTATTTTTGTTTTCATGGTAAAGGAATCTGAGATTTAACAATCTTTATAATTACATATATTAAAATTATAATCATCACAATACCACCTACAACAGCTAAAAAAGTTACCCACCAAGGAATATACTTAATTTTTTCCGGCTTTAATGTTTTAGTTACAACTTTAGTATGATAAACATCATTGCCCTTAATCGTCCTATATATTGTCTGGACTTTAGCCTTAGATGTGTATATGTTATTTTGTAGTTTTGTTTGTAGACTTATTAACTTACCATCCTTGTCTCTAAGGTCTCCGTTTAGTTGAGATATAACATTACCTAAAGAGTCACAATAAAGTGTGTCTAATAGGGTTATTGTTTCTCCAGGAATAGTTATGGTGGTATCTTTAAGTTGTATTACAGTTATTGTACTATCTTTTTGTACACACAACGGGCAATACTTAGCTAGTCTTTTTTCAAGAGAGCAAGAACTAACAAAAACTAAAAGTAATAGATATATAAAATACTTCATATCTATAATATACAAAAAAATTTACAACTTTCCAAACATATATTTTTCTGCATTTTTTGTAGTATCATCATCTGCCAACATTTTTTTAATTATATCTTTATCTATATGTTTTGGATGTACCCACCAGTCTTCATAAGGACAGTTATCCCTTGAATGAGATATATTACTTACTATTAAAATATAACCTTTATTTAATAAAAATTCTCTAGACTTTTTTCTAAATGATTGTGTTATATCTGTGTAATGATCATGTTCATATGTAATTACTCCAAAAGTACATTGATTCCAAGGTAACATTGTAAGGATATAATAGGTAGTTTCTGGTGGCTCACAATCAACTTGTAAGTAGTCAATGTGACCTTTAAGTACAGAGTAATCAAACTTTGTAGCATCACATAAAATAACATCATTTTTTCTTTGTTGTTTAAACTTAGTTACTTCATATTCTAATATTTCTAATGAAGTACCTGTCCATCCAATTTTTTCTAAAAGAGCTGTGTTATTTCCATGAAATGGATCTGCTGCACCAATTTCAAAGTATGTTCCATTTTTTTTACCATTAACCATAGATAATGCAAACATATCTTGGTATGATTGAGAAAAGTTTTTTTCAATGGATTCTGATCCTGGGAACTTAAATTTTAACTGATCATGTAAACCTTTATGATATCTTAAGAATGGATCTGGTCCAGAACCTAAAGATGTTATGTTAGATTGAACTAGTTTTTTATATTTATCAGATAATATATGAGCATTAACTACTAAATCAAGAAATATTTCTCTAGCTTCACTTCCTCTACCAATCCAAAAAGCAGAAACTCCTTTTTGAAAAGTAAGTTGATAACTATCTTCATATCCTAGATTAGCAGTCAGTGGTTTAGCATTTGCATAATATTTTAATCCTAATATAGCATAACTATACATTTGATTATATTTTTTTTGTTTTTCATAATACTCACTTATAAATAAATATGCTTCTGGTCTTTCTATATCAAAATTAAGAGCATTAAGCCATAACCCTAATTCAGTAACATCTCTTCTTTTAAGAGTAGATAAACATTTAGCAGTCATTAATAATGCTTCATAAGTTTTATTTGGATTTTTTGAGTATTCTGCTGTTCTTAAATAAAAAGACATTGCAGATGCATAATGACCATTTAAAAAATAATATTCTGCTAATTCAAATGTAACATCTTCATTGTATGGTTGATAAATGTAGTTTTCTAATTTTTTTGGAGTAGCTGATATTAGTGCTTTTTTTATTGTAGGTTTTACAAGTTTAAAATCACATAATGTTTCTAAAAGATTAATAGGAAATTTAAGAATAAAAGCTGTAGAATCTTGAAATCCAAATGGTATTATAATATCATTACCATCAAAAGCTAAACCACAAGTAAATTCAATTGCTCCTGTCATAAATTTTAATTCAGAAGAATGAGCAACAATATTCCATTTTTTATCCCATATAATAAATCTATGATAGTATTGAGCATCTTTTTTTCCTTGCTCATTATGCCAAAGGTCTACTTCATGTGTTATAGCAACATAATAATTTCCAATTGTAATAACTTGTGAACCACCTCTAATATCTCTTGGAAATTTTATTTTTTGTTCTACTGAAAAAACTGTTTCAGAAATACCTTTAATAGGATCTACTTTAACTACTTCAGTAGGATTAGTCCATTTAACATAATGATATGGTAAATCAAGAATAGGCATCCAGTTCTTTTCACAATAGGAACCTTTTGTAGGTGGTTCAATTCTAACTCTTTTAGTTTCTTTACCTTTATCTTCTATTGTAGAAAGTTCCATTCTACCTTCTCCATTAGTAGTTGTATCTCTTCTAACTCCTGAAAGATATAAACTATTATCCCAATATATTACTCTTGCATCTTCAAGACCAATAAATTCCCAAAGAGGTTTAACATCTAATTTAGAAGTATCTATTTTTTGATACTTATCAATAGTTAATGTATTAGGATCTAATTCACAAAAATAATTAGTTGTTTTTAAAGTAAGATCATCTTCTGGATTAAGATATGCTAATGGTCCCCATGAAGATTGAAATTTTTGTTCTCCTTCACTATGATATAGTGCATATTGAACATGTCTAAGATTAAGAAAATAATGCCCATTATGTATAAGAATAGAAGGATTAGTTAAACCAAAACCTTCTGTTATAGTAGCAGGTAACATTAAGTAGTTTAAAGACCCTCCTTTTTGAAGGGCAAGTTGACATAGATTATTCATTTTCTGTATATTTTTTTACAAATATAAACAATTATTTATCCTGCACAATTATATTGTTGTGTACATTCTTCACAATGACCTGGATAATCAAAGTTGTATATAATAGTTGCTGTACCAGATACAGTAGATACAATTTCCCAACATCTATCTAAAGTGTCAACTATAACAAAACCAGGTCCAAGATAGTTTGGTGCATATACTGTCTGATTAGGTAAAAGACCACAACAGTCACTTACTTCAAATAATAAAGTTAGACATGGATTATCTTGAAGACATTGCTTACATTCTTTATAACTACCAGATATATTACTAATTGTCATTGTAGCAGGACCTGTTAAAGACCAACTAATAACTTTCCAACATACTTTTGTATTCGGCTCTAAACTAGTATCTAAAATTAAAACTTGTCCAACAAATAATCCAAATGGAAGTGCTGCAATTTCTATTTCACCTGTACAACACTTTTGTAATACATAGAATAAATCATCTGTAGGACATGGATCATTAGTTATACAAGTTTCACAACCACTAGGTGTACTTATAGATGCTGCTTGAATAAATGCTCCATTAACAAATTGAAAATCATCTGCATCAGAAATTGACCAACAGTATCCAAAGGTGTCAACAAAAGTATCACCTATTGCAACACCACCACCAATTAAATTCAATGTTGTTATTAAACCTACTTCCGCACAACATGATTCAATTAAAACAACATCTGGACAAACATTATCATCTGTACATGTAGCATCACTACAATCAGTTTCTGTATAAACAGTATCAACATAAATTAAATTTGTAATAGGTGATGGTGTAGTTCCTGTTACTTGCCAACAGAACCCGTATGTATCAACAAAGGTATCACCAACTACAACTCCTGGTAATGCTCCTGTAAATATTTGTTCTGGTTGACCACAACATGCTTCAACAATTAGATTTTCAGGACATGGGTTTTCAGCAATACAAGTAGCACATGATACATAACTAGTAGTAACAGTTCTTGAACTTGTAATAGGAAGGTATGTATTAGTATAAGCTTGCCAACAGTTTCCTTCATTATCAACAAAGTAATCTCCTGGTGATATACTTGGGTTATACACAATCTCTGAAACTGATAGTTCACAACATAATCTTAGTATCATGTTTGGTGCAGTATCAACTCTAGAACAATCTCTTTGAACTGATAATGTGTAAGAAAACTTTAATATCCAAGATGAATCTCCATCAGTATTATCTAAACCTAATGCTACAAGAAATAATGTATCACAAGCAGGTAAAGTTTGAGATAAAACATGGGTTGTACTAAAACAATAATACGCTCTTGTTACTTCAAAACCTTCAGTAAAAAATATAGTATTTGTTGGAATAACATCTCTTGGACCAAATCCTAAATCACTACAATTAAAATATGAAAGATTTGTTGTAAGTGTAGGAGGTGATCCAGGTATTCCTTCAAGATATGTCAGATATGCTGTTCCACATAATGTAATAATATCATTAGGAAATAAATCAATTGCTAAAGGAACACCAGCATTATTTTGATCCCCTTTTATTCTAGTGATAAATGGTCCAGAGTCAGTCATCTGCCATGGTGCTGTATTCCAACCTCCTACCTCATGACTATAAAACAATTCATAAGTATTAGGAACTATATTATTAGTATATCCACTGTTAGATGCAATAAGCATGTAGTCATAATCACATCCACATTCAACTGTGATGTTAGCTTGACCACCTCCAGCATCTGTTGCTGTTATACAAGAACCTAAGACGTTAATTGATGTAGCAGAAGATACTACTGTAGTACCTTCATCTTTAATAATAAGTGATCCACCACCTATTGATACATTTCCTATACAAGCAATAGTACCAGGTGCTGGAGAAATATCAATATTATTTGCTGATAAGAATGAAACACCAAATGTATGATATGTTCCGGAATCCGTATTAGAAGTTACAGTATAAGAATATGAAAATCCAGTTATAACAAATGATATTATAGAACCTATAGAAATAGAATCCAAAAATGCATCAACATTATTGGAATTTATGTCAGTATCTGAAATATAAAACGTATTAACTAAGCTTCCTATAGAACCCCCATTTGTAAAAATTTCACCACTTGATACTGATGTAGATGTTCCCCATTCCCAACATGCTATAGTAGAAGTTGAACCAGTTATACCTTGAATACCCTGTAATCCTTGAATACCCTGTACCCCTTGTGTTCCTGTTCCAGTTACTCCTTGGAATCCTAAGATACCTTGAATACCCTGAATGCCTCTTAACCCTTGAACACCTTGTATCCCTTGTATTCCTTGAGCACCAATACCTCCAGTACTTCCTATAGA
>Ga0114966_10000027_pt1 | contig 123367 bp, 115 predicted proteins | sample M_130207_XF_Meta_FD_87029 | JGI IMG/M metagenome (GOLD analysis project Ga0114966, IMG submission 87029) | Freshwater microbial communities from Lake Montjoie, Canada to study carbon cycling - M_130207_XF_MetaG | ecosystem: Environmental > Aquatic > Freshwater > Lake | place: Lake Montjoie...
CCTGCCATTGCCACGCACGACATCGCCATGATCAACGTGGCGCGCGAGCACGCCGCCTCGCTCGGGCTGGCGAAGGACGCCTTCGAGTTCCAGATGCTCTACGGGATCCGCCGCGACCTGCAGCAGATGCTGGTGAAGGATGGCTACCGCGTCCGCGTCTACGTGCCGTTCGGACGGCAGTGGTTCCCCTACTTCATGCGACGCCTCGGTGAGCGCCCCGCGAACCTCATGTTCGTGCTCCGCGGTCTCGCCGCGGACCGTGGGTAGCCGAACCCGCCCAGCCGTTGGTCAACGGCCGCGCTTCGTGGTTAGCTAGTAGCCAACCATGAGCACCGTCGTCGCCATCACTGGCGCCTCCGCCGGCATCGGCAAAGCCACCGCCCTTCGCCTCGCACGCGACGGCGCCTCCATCGCGATCTGCGCGCGACGCCTCGATCGCCTCGAGGCCGTCGCCGACGACATCCGGCGCGCCGGCGGACAGGCACTCGCCGTCGCGGCGGACGTGACGAAGCCCGACGACATGCGCGCGTTCATCGACGCCACAGTGCAGGCGTTCGGCCGCCTGGACGTCGTCATCTGCAACGCGGGGTTCGGCATCTACGGTGAGATCGATCGCGTCACGCCCGAGCAGATGCAGTCGATCATGGACGTGAACTACTTCGGCACCTTCCACACCGTCCGCGCCGCGCTGCCGCTGTTCCGCACGCAGGGGCACGGGCACACCATCATCATCTCGTCCGTTGCGGGGAAGCGCGGCATCCCGTTCATGGGCCCCTACTGCGCGACGAAGTTCGCGCAGATCGGCATGGCCGAGAGCCTGCGCGCCGAGCTGAAGGGCACGGGCCTGCACGTCTCCATCGTCTATCCCATCTCGACCAACACCGAGTTCTTCGAGGTGATGACGCAGAACTCCGGCTTCGCCACGCGCGCCAACGGCCCCAAGCAGTCGCCCGACAGCGTCGCGGACGCCATCGTCCGCGCCATCCGGAAGCCGGTGCCCGAGGTCTACCCCTACCTGCCCGCCAAGGGGCTCGCCGTGCTGAACGCCATCTTCCCCGGCCTCACCGACACGCTCACGAAGCGGTGGGGACGGAAGCCGATCAGGAACTAGAGGTTGGAGGTTGGGGGTTGGGACGCATGACCGCGAACGATGAGGCGCTGGCCATCGCGCAGGCAGTACGCCGCGAGGGCGGACGCGCGCTCATCGTCGGCGGCTGGGTGCGCGATCGCCTGCTCGGCCACGACGAGTCGAAGGACATCGACATCGAAGTGTTCGGTGTCGACGCCGCGCGACTGCGTGCACTGCTCGAGGCGCGTGGCCGTGTCGAAGCTGTGGGCGAGAGCTTCCAGGTCTACAAGTGCGGCGACATCGACGTGTCGCTGCCGCGCCGCGAGTCGAAGTCGGGCCGCGGCCATCGCGGCTTCGTCGTCGCTGGCGATCCGTCGATGGGATACGACGAGGCGGCTCGCCGCCGCGACTTCACGGTCAACGCCATCTCGTTCGATCCGCTCACTGGCGAAGACATCGACCCGTTCGACGGCCGCGCCGATCTCGAGCGGCGCCTGCTCCGCGTGGTCGATCCCGGCACGTTCGCCGACGACAGCCTGCGTGTGCTGCGCGCCGTGCAGTTCGCGGCGCGCTTCGCGCTGACGCTCGACGACGAGACACGGGCCATCTGCCGCGCCATCCCGCTCGACGATCTGCCGGCCGAACGGGTCTGGGGTGAGTTCGAGAAGCTGCTCTTCGCACCGAAGCCATCTATCGGGCTGGCGCTGGCGCTCGACCTCGGCATCGTTGAACGGCTGTGGCCTGAACTGCATGCGCTGGTTGGCTGTCCGCAGGAACCCGCGTGGCATCCCGAAGGCGACGTGTGGGTGCACACGCTGCAGGTGGTCGATCAGGCGCGCACGCGCGTCGACGATCTGCCGCGGCCGCAACGGCTCGCCATCATGCTCGGCGCCGTCTGCCACGACCTGGGCAAGCCCGCCACAACCGCGTTCAGCGACGGACGCATTCGTTCGATCGATCACGAGGCACAAGGCGTCGCGCCGGCCACGGCGTTCCTCGATCGGCTGAACGTGCACTCGTTCGACGGTTACGACGTACGGGCGCAGGTGCTCGGCATGACCGAGCAGCACCTGAAGCCGGGCATGTGGTTCAAGGCGCCGACGCCGGTCGGCGACGGAGCCTTCCGTCGCCTCGCGCAAAAGGTCGATCTGGAACTGCTGGCGCGCCTCGCGAAGTCCGATTGCCTGGGACGCGCACCGGGCGTCTTCAGCGCTGACGCCATGGACTGGTTCCTCGAACGCGCGCGTGCCCTCGGCGTGCAGCACGCGCCGCCCGCGCCCATGCTGCTCGGCCGGCACCTGCTCGACCTGGGCGTGAAGCCAGGCCCGCGCATGGGCGAACTGCTGAAGGCGGTGTACGAGCAGCAGCTCGATGGCAGCGTTGCGTCGATGGACGACGCGGTCGCGGCGGCGAGACGCTTGGTCGAACAAGCGTAACGCGGTCAGGCTGCGCGCCCCCTGGTGGCCGCCGACCGGGCTGATGCGGATGCCCTTCGAACCGACCCCGGTGAACGACGCCGACAGCGTCATCTGGAGCGCCGGTCCGTCTGAGCGCGCCGTAGCCGCCCGCACAAATTGTCGTCCCCGCCCGCGCAAATGACGTGGGGAGCGCGTCGGCATGGAACAATGACGTGCGCCTTCGAACCGGCGCTTGACCCTGGACAGTGGAGCTATTGATGACCTACTACGGTGCGAAGAACCTCGGCGCGAGTTGGCGGACGGTGCGGACGAACACGATTCAGGTGGCGCAGGAGATCCCGGAGGAACATTACAGCTTCCGGGCGGCCGAAGGCACCATGAGCGTCCGCGAGTTGCTCGCGCATCTCGCGGTGTCGCCGCACTGGGCCGAGCAGCTCCACTTCGTCGGGCGCAAGGACCTCGTCACCATGGAAGACTTCGGGCGCTACCACGCCGAGGCCAACGCCGTCGCGGCCACCCTGACGAGCAAGGCGGCGATCATCGACGCCCTGACATCGCGCGGTGAGACGTTCGCCGCAGGGCTCGAGGCGATGAGCGAGGGTGCCCTCGCAGAGGTGGTGGCATTCGGGCCTCCCATCCCTGGACCGGGCAAGTCGCGTTTCGAGATGCTGCTCGGCGTGAAGGAGCACGAGATGCATCACCGCGGACAGTTGAACCTCATCGAGCGGATGCTGGGCATCGTGCCCCACCTGACGCGCGCGCGCCAGCAGCGCGCCTGAAGCAACGGGCACCGGTCGCCGTCCTCGGCCGTGTGTCCGCGTGCAGCCCGATCGGCGCGGCCGCTGCGGGTATCGACGATGCCGTGGCCCGGCTACGAATCGGTCCATCTGGCGCAGGGGCGCCGTTGACTCGGCGTTCCTGACCCTCGACGACACCCTCACCATCATGCAGCGCGGCAAGCGGATCGGCGTCGCGACCAGCGACATCGGGGCCGGCAGGTTCGACGCCGTGCTGACGGCGGCACACCGCGGTCTAGGTGGACCACCTCGTCGACCCGGCATTCCTCCCGCAATCCGCACCGTGACATGCAGCCGTCGCCGAGAACATTGCCAAACTCGGCTCCCAACCCGAAGTGACCGCGCTCGCGCTGATTGGTGCGGAGCTGGAGTTCGTGACGGCCTCCCAGCCGATTGCCCTGGCCGCCAGCCCTGGCGACATCCGCATCCAGGCCAGGCACCGGGCCTACCCAATTACAGTTATCGCGGGATTCGGCGCTTGACCCTTATCTGGCGGGGAGACACACTGACCGCGCTTTTAGGTGTGCTAGCGAGCGGGCATCCGCACCGTCACTGCAGCGAAAGGACTTCACTTATGGCAGGTAGATTTTCGCGGACGGTCGCAGCGGCCATCGCGGTCTGCGGCCTCTTGGTTCCGGGCCTTTTGCAGGCTCAAGCTCTCACCGTCGGGGCGATCGCGCCGACGCGGCACTGGACCGGCCAGGGCATCTCACCGGTATACGAGGGATTCGACGTCAACCAGGACGGCTCGTACAACCTGTGGTTCGGCTACATGAACCGGAACTTCGAGGAAGCAGTCGACGTTCCGGTCGGCCCGGACAACAAGTTCGACCCCGGCCCGGACCGCGGTCAGCCGACGCACTTCGACGTGCGACGTCACAAGGACATCTTCAAGGTGACGGTGCCCAAGGACTTCAGCCCGAGCGCCAAGGTTGTCTGGACGCTCAACGTGCACGGTCAGGCGATGTCGGTCGCCGGCACACTCGGGCGGCAGTGGCAGATCGACCGCCTGCGCACCACGCGCGGCGGCAACGTCAACGACATCAACTCGAACCTGCCGCCAGTGGTTGACGCCAAGGCCGACACCGCGTCGGTCGCCACGGGTCGAGCGGTCACGGTGAACGTCTCGGCCACCGACGACGGTCGGCCGAAGAAGCGCGGCAGCCCCACGGAATCGGCGGGCATGGTGGTCGAGTGGGCGAAGTACCGAGGGCCCGGCACGGTCACCTTCGCGACGGCGAAACTGCCGCTGCGCGACGGCAAGGCGTCCACGACGGCGACCTTCAGCGAACCTGGCGACTACACCCTCATCGGCGTGGTGGACGACGGCTCCGGCGAGCTCTCTGGTGATTTCGGCTATCACTGCTGCTGGACCAACGCGACGCTGAATGTCACCGTCACGGGCGCGAAAGGCCCGTCGGCCGCGGCGACTGCGGCGCCAACCTTCACCAAAAACATCGCGCCACTCTTCCAGGAGAAGTGCACGTCGTGCCATCACGCGGGTACCGTGGCGCCGATGTCGCTGACCACGTATGACGAGGTCCGTCCGTGGGCACGGTCGATCCGCTCGCGGGTCGCCAACCGGGAGATGCCGCCCTGGCACCTCGACAAGTCGGTCGGCATCAGGAAGTACAAGAACGACCTCTCGCTCACCGACGACGAGATCGCGCTGGTGACGCGCTGGGCGGACGCAGGCGCCCCCGCGGGCAATCCGGCCGACATGCCGCCGCCGCAGCAGTTCACGGCCGAAGACGCGTGGCACATCGGCAAGCCCGATCTCGTCGTGAAAATGGACGGCACGCACAAGATGTACGCGAACGGCCCGGACTGGTGGATCGACTACTTCGGCGACACGGGACTCACCGAAGACCGGTGGATCAAGGCGATGGAGGTCAAGCCGAGCACCCGCAAGATCGTCCACCACGTCGTGACCTACGTCATCGAGCCTGACGCTCCGGCCGGTACGCCCGCGGGCGGGGTCAACCTGCACGAATACGCCGTCGGCAAGTACGGCGACACCTTCAACGACAACACCGGTCGGTTGTTGAAGGCGGGTTCGAAGATCCGCTTCGACATGCACTACTTCGCCTCTGGCGAAGCGCTGACCGACCAGACTGAGCTCGGCATCATCTTCTATCCGAAGGGTTACACCCCGAAGTACGACGTCCGCTCGATCTCGTTTCGCAACCTGCCGAACGACGAACTGGAGATTCCACCGAACTCCATCGTGCGGCACGACGGCTACCTCCGCCTGACTCGACCGGTTCGCCTGGACGCGTTCCAGCCGCACATGCACATGCGGGGCAAGGCGATGACGTTCGAGGCCATCAATCTCGACAACACGGTCACGGTCCTGAGTGCCGTCGATCACTTCGACTTCGGCTGGCACATTTCCTACCTTTACGCTGACGACGTGGCGCCGCTGCTGCCGGCAGGGACCATCCTGCACATGACCGGCGTGCACGACAACACGGCGGCCAACAAGAAGAACCCGGACCCGGCGATGTGGGCGGGCTACGGCGAGCGCAGCGTGGACGACATGCTCCAGGTCTGGCTCAACGTCGTCTACCTGGACGAGCCCGAGTACAACCGGCTCGTTGCGGAACGCAAAGCCAAGCAGGCCTCGCGGACCTCGACCAACCAGCAGCAGCAGCAACAACAACAGCAGTAAGGCACGGCACGCGCCAGCGGGGTCGGGGCGAGCGGCGTCCTCACCCTGACCCGCTGGCGCGATCCCCCTTCCCCGCTCGAGGATCCGTCATGCCGAAGCGTCTCGCATTCCCCGCACTCGCACTCCCGGCTCTGGCCATTGCCGCGCTGGTCATGTACTCCTCTGGCATTCACGGCCAGAACGGATCGGCCAAGGGGGAATGGCCGCACTACGGGGCCGACCTGGCCAATACCCACTACTCGCCGCTGGCGCAAATCAGCGCCGCCAACTTCGGCAAGCTCGAGGTCGCCTGGCGGTTCAAGACCGACGCCCTCGGTCCGCGCCCGGAGTATCAATTCGAATCGACGCCGCTGATGGTCGGCGGCATGGTGTATTCCACAGGGGGCTCGCGTCGCGCGGTTGTCGCGCTCGATGCAGGCACCGGCGAGTTGAAGTGGATGCACAGCGAAGACGAGGGCGCCCGCGGCAGCGCCGGCCCGCGCCTGTTGTCGGGACGCGGCTTGTCCTACTGGACCGATGGTCGCGAGTCGCGCATCCTCTACGTCACGCCAGGCTACCGGCTGGTCGCGCTCGACGCGAAGACGGGCAACGTCATCCAGACCTTCGGCGAGCACGGCGCGGTTGACCTGAAGAAGGACGACGACCAGGTCATCGATCCGATGAGCACCGAGATCGGCCTGCACGCCACGCCGGTGGTGGCGAAGAACGTCGTGATCATCGGCGCAGCGCACCGTTCGGGCGGCGTGCCCACGAGCAAGACGAACGTCAAGGGCTACGTGCGCGGCTTCGACGTAAAGACCGGCAAGCGTCTCTGGATCTTCCACACCATCCCCTCGCCAGGCGAGTACGGGAACGACACGTGGGAAAAAGACTCGTGGTCGTACACCGGCAACGCCGGCGTCTGGGCACAGATCAGCGTCGACGAGCAGCTCGGGCTGGCCTACCTGCCGGTAGAACTGCCGACCGGTGACTACTTCGGCGCGAATCGCCCCGGCAACAACCTCTTCGGCGAGAGCATCGTCGCCGTCGACCTGCAGACCGGCAAGCGCAAGTGGCACTATCAACTGGTGCACCACGGGCTGTGGGACATGGACATTCCCTGCCCGCCGATCCTGACCGACCTGGTGGTCAACGGTCGCCCGGTCAAAGCGCTGGCGCAGCCAACAAAGCAGGCGTTCCTTTACGTCCTGAATCGCGAGACCGGCCAGCCGATCTGGCCGATGCCTGAACGACCGGTCGCCAAGGGGGCGGTGCCCGGCGAGTGGTACTCGCCGACGCAGCCAATCCCGCTCGATGCCACCGGTAAGCCGTTCAACTACGACACGCAGGGCTTCGTCGAGGACGACCTCATCGACTTCACGCCCGCGCTGCGTGAAGAAGCCAAACAGAGTGTGTCGAAGTACAGGATGGGCCCGATCTTCACGCCGCCGGTCGTGAGCACAATCGAGGGTCCGCTGGCGACGCTGGTCATCGGGTCCGGCGGTGGCGGCACGAACTGGCCGGGCGGGTCGTTCGACCCCGAGACGCGGATCGTCTACGTGTCATCGAACAAGTCACTCAGCCAGCTCGGGCTCGTGCCGCCACGCGATCCCTCGAAGAACGACCTGCAGTTCGTCCAGGGCAACGCCGCCCAGGGCGCACGGACGCGCGCCGGGGCCGGCAGCGCACCGGCGGCTCCGGCCGAGGGTGGCGGCGAGGGTGGCGGTGGCGGCCTCACGGTGCAGGGGTTGCCGATCATGAAGCCGCCGTATGGGCTGCTCGCCGCGATCGATCTCAACAAGGGGCAGATGATCTGGCAGATCGCGCACGGCGAGACGCCGGCGTCGATCACCAACCACCCGCTGCTGAAGGGGCTCACCATTCCCCGCACGGGTCGTCCAGGCACGGTGGGTCAACTGGTGACCAAGACGCTTCTGGTGGTCGGCGAAGCGGGCTTCGGGCCGACGCCGAACGGCCAGCGTGGCGCCATGCTGCGCGCGTACGACAAGGCGTCCGGCAAGGAAGTCGGCGCGGTCTACATGCCGGCGCCACAGGGGGGCGCACCGATGACCTACCTGTGGCAGGACAAGCAGTACATCGTCGTGGCCATCGGCGGCGCCGGGTATAGCGGCGAACTGCTCGCGTTCAAGCTCGGGACGTCGTGATGCGGCGACTCGCGGAGGCCGGCAGCGGCGCGACCGCGTGCACACCGAAGCACTCGTGACGGGTAAGGCTCGCGCGATCATCGTCGAGCTGCAGTAACCGGCCGCCGTCGCCTTGGGCCGCGGTGCCAGACAGCGGCTGAGGGTGGCGGCGCTTGGCGTGATGCCGGGGAGCAGCGCCATTCGCCTGCGCGACCTGCCAGTCTTCGCGACAGCTTGCTCGTGTTCTCCGGGGCGGTCCTGAGCCTGACCGCCGTGCCGACGTTGGCCTTCGTGCTGTGCTGGACGGCTATCGTCTACCACGTGTTTCTCGGGTCGGACACCTCCATGGTGAGCGCCGTGCTGATGGTCGGCGACGCCTACGGCTAAGTCGACGCGAAGGACCTGATGCGATCCGGGCTGATCCTCTCCGTCGTCGAGTCGCTGACCCTGCGTCTCATCGTCCCGCTGTACTGGCCGCTCATCGGCATCACGTAGCCGGCCCTCGGCCGTCGGTCTCGCGCAGCAGCGTGTGACGCGGGTCAGGAAGCACCGCGCGTGGCCACGTGGCATACTTACCGGTCTTGGCGGCTCATTTGCAGCCACGCGATTTCCTGTGCGCGGTCGAAGTCCGTAGCGATGCGGTGACGCCCGGTAGCGTCAAGGAGACGTTCTTCTTTGATCGTCGATACGAACAGGCAGCGACTGGTATGCCAAGCATTTCTGGCGTGGCGCAGCAACGTCAGGCCGCGTCATCGCAGTCGCCCCGTCGTACTTCCATCATCCCGACGTGCCGGCGCGAGTGCTGCGGCATCTGGGCACGATCCCACTCGTCTGCACCTTGCGCGACCCGACCGACGTTTCTCGATGTACTTGCGCCTGCGAAGCTACGGCCTGAAAACGATCGACTTTCGTGATGCGGCGCGGCAACGTCCGGAGATTATTGAAACGGCTGTTCTATGGAAAGCCTGGGAGCGACAGGCTGCCCCGGCTGACGGACGACGAGCGCGCGTGGGTGATCGAACAACTCGCCGACCAGATCGACGGCGTTCAGGAACTGCTGCAAGTGGACATGTCGCGTTGGAAGACGGCTCCAACTCGAACGAGCCCTCTGCTGCAGACACCGTAGCGCCGATGACGCCCGAAGGGATCAGATAGGTTGTCCTCGACCGCTATCTCCGTGTGCGACACCGCTCGGCAGCGTCTGCTGGTCTTCGTCATCGCCTACTATGCCGAGGACACCCTCGCCCGCGTGCTCGACCGGCTTCCCCGCGCGATCTTTGCCGACTATGACTGCGAAATCCTCGTGGTGGACGATGCGTCTGAAGACCGGACGCAGGCGGTCGGCCGCGCGTATCGCAACGCTCATCCCGACGTCGTCATCACGGTCCTGCGCAACGAGCTCAACCAGGGGTATGGCGGGAACCAAAAGGTGGGCTACGCGTATGCCATCCGTGAGGGCTTCGACATCGTGTGCATGCTGCACGGTGACGGACAGTATGCGCCGGAGGAACTGCCGAGCCTGGTAGCGCCGCTGCGAGACGGCCATGCCGAGGCCGTGTTCGGCAGCCGGATGATGACGCGGCTCGGCGCGCTGAAAGGAGGCATGCCGGTCTACAAGTTCGTGGGCAACCGGATTCTAACGACACTGCAGAACCTGCTCCTCGGCGCGAATCTGACGGAGTTCCACAGTGGCTACCGCGCCTACGCTGTTGCGGCACTCAAGCGGGTCCCCTACCGGCTGAACTCGAACGACTTCCACTTCGACACCGAGATCATCATCCAGTTCATGAACGCCGGTCAGCGCATTGTCGAACTGCCGATCCCGACCTACTACGGCGACGAAATCTGCCGTGTCAACGGAATGCGGTATGCGAAGAACGTGATGGTCGCGACGCTCAGGAACGTGGCGCACCGGTCCGGGATTCTCTATCGGCGTCGCTTCGAGCCCCTCAGCGAAGGCAACACCCATTACGACCTGAAGCTCGGCTATGCAAGCAGCCACCAGTTCGCGCTCGATGCCGTTCCCAGCGGCGCCAGCGTGCTGGACATCGGCGCGGGACCCGGGGGAATTGCCCGTGAACTAGTGAAGAACGGCTGCCGGGTGGCGGTGGTTGACCAGTTCGAGCCAACCGGCGCGCTCGATCCCGACGTCCGCGTCTTCACGCAAGATCTCGACCAGGCGCCGACCTTCGACGTCCGTCCGTACGACTACCTGCTGCTGCTCGATGTCATCGAACACCTGAAGGACCCCGAACAGTTCCTCGACCGCGTGCGCGCGCAGTTCGACTACACCGCGAAGACGCTCGTGCTATCGACGCCGAACATCGCGTTCGCGGCCGAGCGGATGATGCTGCTATTCGGGCAGTTTAACTACGGCAAAGCCGGAATCCTGGACCGCACCCACACGCGCCTGTTCACGTTCCGTTCGCTGCAGCGACTGCTCGTCGATGCCGGCTTCCGGATCAAGATCGTCCGCGGCGTGCCGGCTCCGTTTCCGAAGGTCTTCGGCGACGGCGTCCTCGGAAGGACAGGGCTGGCGATCAATAACGTCCTGATCGCGATCAGTAAATCACTCTTCGCGTATCAGATCTTCATCGTCGCCGAGACGACCCCCGACGTGGACTTCATCCTGGCGGACACCAAGCGCCGCGCCGGCCTGCCGGCGTCTCAGCGCTCAACCAGTTCGACCAACCCAGACTCAGAATTGTCCGACGCGTAACGCAGGAGCACAGGCCGGACCGGCAGGACGCCGTACCGGCTCGGAGTGAGCTCCCGGATTGTCGCAAGCGCGTGCGGAAAGCGGTTCCACATGATGACGTCGCACTGGACCTCACTCTCGGGCGCGTAGCCGGCCAACTGCTGCCCGATCGCCTGCTGATTCGCCAGCGTCGGCCCGTAGCCCTCGCGCGTGCCGCTGCCGTGCAGTCGCACGAGGAGAAGGCCAACCGCGAGGAGATTCGCCGAAGCCAGCTGCGCGGTGGTGGCCATCGCCACACGCCGCCACAGGGGGCGCTCAGCGAGCGCGTCGACAGCGAGCCACATCAGGACGACGAACGCGATCCAGGTGCCATTCTCGTAGTGCGGATGCTCGAACTTGCCGCTGATGCCGTCGATGACCATCTGGCAGGCCACCGCGGCGACGGCGATCCCCGCCACGTGAGTGCGCGGCGTCCACGTGCGAGTCTGCACAGCCCGTCGCACTGCGAGCAATGCGACGATGATGCCGAGCCACACCAGCGGATAGGCGACGAGTGAGGCGGTTTCGGCGGCTCCGAAGAGTTGTCCTGACACCGGGTGCGCGCCGTAGAAGTATTCGAGGCCGCTCGCGCTGAACAGGCGGCCGCCGGCGAGCGGGAACAGCACGCCCCGCACGACGATTCGCCGGCCCGACTCTGGGCCGTGCGCGGTCACGAGGTAGGTCCAGTACGGCCACGCGAGCACACACACGGCCGCAATGATCGCCGTCAGGCTCACCTTGTGCGTCCACAGGCTACGCCCCCGTATGACGATCATGTGCGCGGCGAGGGGTGCGACCAGCGCGAGGCTCATCAAGTGGACGAGCGGCAGAAGCACGAGCGCTGCCACCGACACACGTAGCCCGGCCGACGAGCCCGACTGGTTGTGCGCGGCGTATCCTGCCAGTGCAAGCGCGCCGAGCGGGATCACGAACGGGTTGTCCCAGAGGACGCGCGAGTAGAACCAGAAGTACGGCGACAGTAGTGGGAGCGGCGCGAACCACACCCACAGTCCCAGCGACCGCGACAGCCACCAGAGCGCAACCCCGGTTGTGACGCTCATGAGCAGCGCGTGGAGCACAGCCACGAGCACCAGGTCGTGGCTCACCGCCATCAGGAGCTGGTACACCCAGGTCGGCGCTGGCCCGTAGGCAAAGCCGTACGTGCCAAGGAGCCCGACTTTGGCGAGTTGGTGCGCGTGATTGGCGCTTACGGCGCTGGTAATGAGCTGCGGTTCGTCGTTGATGAACGGGATATCGCCTGGCCAGAGAGCGGGGATCACGCAGGCGATTGCCAGCGCCAACGCTGTGATGGCGCGTGGCCGGCCGTGCAGCCAGTCGAAGATGTGCCGTAGTCGACCGGTGTCCGGCACCCTCTAGTCCGTGTCCGGCGTCGGCCCTGGGGTCACCACCGGTTCGCCATACGCAGCGAGCGACACGCACATCGCACCGATCACGAAGAAGTAGTAGTTACAGAACGCCTGTTTGTTGAACAAGAAGAACGCGAAGAAGGTCAGGGCCACCGCCGCGCTGAACCCGGCCGCGCTGCGCGGGAGCCGCCAGAGGGCCAGCCAAGACGCCAGGCCCGCCATGACGAAGGCAATCGCGGCCGACGGCTGCTCATGCCCCTTGGACGCCCACCACGCCAGCACGCTGAGCGCATCGGGCCGGAACGGCTGGTGGAACTGAAGCGCGACGACGCTGTTCCAGAACGCCGCCGGATTCCAGAGGACGAACGGCAACGTCACGGCAGCGCCCACAAGCGCGGCCTTGGTGAGCAACGTCAATAGCCGACGGCGGTTAAAAGGAGTTCCGACCAGCAGGACGGTCAGGGGCAACGCGAAGACCATGTACTGCTTCAGGGCGACGAGCGCCCCGAACAACCACGGCACGGCGCGGGGTCGGCGGCAGGCGGCGAAGACGACAGCGGCCGTTCCAAGCACGACGAACGGCTCGGTCCACGACTGTGCGAGCACATAAAACAGTTGCGGCGTCGTGAGATACAGCGCGGCGGCGAGTAGGCCCCACGCGCCGCGGCGCGCGAACACCATGAGCACGGCCGCCAATTCCATGGCCACGAGTTGCGCCCAGCGCGTGTCGCCCGCCAGCAACCGGCCAGGCATGGCCAGGAGGAGGCTCAAGGGGAAGTACGGGTACCCGAACTGGAGCCGGTCGTCGACCACGACACCAGGACCGTAGTAGTTCCCGTGGCTATAGATGTTCGGAAAGGTGATGGCGTAGGGGTTCGTACCGGATCTGAGGGCGGCGACTGCGTCACGCTGAAAGATGTGAACGTCGATGGGCGGCCCAGGATTGTGCTGGATGATCCACACGCCGAGCGCGAAGTGCACGGCCACGAGTGCCGCGGTTGCCGCCACCGTGAACGCGAACCGCCGGCTCAAGAGCGCCACGCCAGCCGCGAGGTTCAATACGGCCAGGCCCACGTGAAACGTCGACAGTCCTGTAGCCAGGCCCGCACCTCTCACGCCGAGAACGTTGATCGGCTGACTTGTATACAGTGCCCAGAAGTGAGCGGTCACTCCCGCCGCAGCGAGCAGCGGCACTCCGTCCGTGTCGAACGCGGCGAACCGCCGGGAGCGTGGCAGGACGGCGGCGGAAAGGAGCAGTGCGAAGGCGGCGACCGTCAGCGCCAGTGCCTTCGGCGACAGTGTGCCGCCGGACGTCTGCAGCGCGGCACCGAGGGTGACCGAGGCCAGCACCAGCGCGGGAGCGAGCCAGCGTTCGGACTCCAAGCCGACGGCATGTGCGCCACGGGCGGAAACGGGTGAAAGCACGGCCCGATTCTCTCATTAGTCGATCAGAGGTACAAGGCAACCGTCAGCGCGGCAAGTCCTTCAACGACAGGCCGTGCTCACCGAGCACGACTTCGGATTCACGACGTTCAACGCGCGCGAGCATCCTCGAGCTGAAGTAACCGGGCGCCTCAGCGCTTCATCCGTTCGGAGGTGAACTGCGCCCTCACGGCCGCCGGCACACGCTTGGCCTGGAGTTCGTGAGGAACGTTCAGGTCCATGGTCTCCAGCGTAGCGAACGTCCACGCGGAGTCAGTTCGACCGGTCGATGACCGGTGGTGACGCCGGATTGCCACTCTGCCCACACGTTCATCAGCGCCTGCAGCGACTCGGCCAGACGGCCCATGGCGTTGATGAGATTCGTCTCGACAGGACGCCGGCCCCTTCATCCACCCTCGGCTGAGCACACGCCCACTGGGCAAGCGCCGCCAGCACCAGCGCGGTCTTCTTCCTGATTCAGTCCGGGAAGTATTCGGAGAATACGAGGAATTGCTCGGCCGTCAGGTCGAGCGCCTTGTCGAACGACACTTTTGAGCCCTTGTCGGCGAACGTGAGGTACAGCTCGGCGCGCTGGCGTTCGGTGCCGGCGTCACCCAGGATGGCCGGCCCGAGTCTCACGACCCGGGCGCGCAGGCGCTTGTCGCGGATCCCCTCGGCGAAGCGCTCGAAGAAATCGGCGCGCGTCCCGTCGAACTTCCAAACGTCGTTGGCAAAGCGGCCAACAGTCAGCAGGCCCGACTTGCTCAGCCCCGTCTCGCCAGGGTCGACACTGCGGATGCGGTAGCTGTTGTGGTGATTCGACGAGGCGGTCAGCATCATCACCGTCCACTCCGTCTCTTCGGACAGCGACGTGCCTGACGGCGCGACCCGGAAGCAGTAGGTGCCGCCCTTGGAGTAGAACGCCAGCGCCGAATCGACAGCGGCCGTCTGGGCCGACGCGGTGGCGGCGAGACCGGCGAGCAACCACACACCGAGCGCGCGAGCGATCGTCCGAATCAACCGACCCTCCCGCCTACTCCGACGATGAGCGCGAGCCCTGCGCACACCGCCGCCGGTGTCAGCCGCTTCATCACGCTATTGCGCCGGTGCATGGAAGCGACCGGTGTAGACCGCCTTGCCGATCACATGGCCGTCCATGGCCTTCAGCATCTCGTCGCGCGACGCCGTAGCCGGGAGGTCGAGCTTCGCGTCGAGCGCGAAGAACTCGAAGACGTAGTGATGGAACGGACCTGGACCCGCGCCTGGACCGAAGTAGGCGCCGGGGTTGCCGCCGCGGTTCGCGATGCCGGGGCCGTTGCGCGAGCCGTCCGGCAGGTCGCCCTTGCCGAGTCCTTCGGGCAGCCCCTTGGCCGTGCCGGGGATATTGAAGATGGTCCAGTGCAAGGTGTCGGTCGTCCCCTTGTTCGTGGAGTTCTCCATGTCGCGGAAGACGATGGCGTAGCTCTGGAGCTCGGCGGGCGCAGCGACGGCGTTGCCGCCCTGCGACCAGTTGAACGTGACGTCGGGCGACGTGTTCGCGCCGCGCGACGAGTGCTTCATCGGGATCTCGCCGCCGTCCGGCCAGGCCGAGCTGCTGACCGAGAGAACGACGCGCGCGGCGGGAGCCGCACCACGGCCGGCGGCAGGTGCCTGGCCCGCGGGCGCCTGCGCGAAGACGGGCGAGACGAACAAGGCGAGGGCCGCAGCCGACGCCAGCACAATCGAAGACGTGAGTTTCATACCAATTCCTTGCGATGCGGCGGGAACGAATGTTTACGGGCACGCGGATACTGACGAACGGCACGGCGCACTGTGCCGCCACCTGGGCGGCGGAGGCCGTCTTCGCGGGCGACGGCCGTCGGGACTCGGCGTCGTGCCACGGACACCTTCGGGGCTACTTCTTCTGGCGCTTCTCTTCCCACTCGATCGAGACTTCGTCGTCGGCGGACAGGAGGCGCAACGTATCCGAGATGTCGCGCGTCCGGACGTCGATGGGCGCCGACACGCTGTAGCCGACTTCATCTTCCGACTCGGACAGTAGCTCGAATTCGAGCCCGAACCCGAACAGCACCCCTTCCAGCTTCGGTCGGAAGTCGGGCGCGTTCTTCGTCTTCACCATCAACTCGAACGCCTTGCGCGCGCTCGGCTCGAAGTACTCGACCACCCACAGCACCCCCGCCATGAAGAAGGTGGCAAACGGCGCGAGCACGTAGAGGCCGACGCCAGACGCCAGGCCGGCACCAAGGGCGCACAGCATGACGACCGCTTCCTTCGGGTCGTCGATCGTCGAGCGGTAGCGCACCAGGCCGGCGGCGCCGACGATGCCGAAGGCGCGGGAGAGACTGTTGCCGACCACGAGCATGATGACCGCGCCGACCACCGCCAGCATGATCTGTGTCTGCACGACGAGCACGGAGCGCCGCTGCTGGCCGCGCTTGCGCGGACGCAGCGCCAGGGCGGTGCCGAGCACCGCAGCCAGCGGCAGGCGGACGAGCGCGTCCTTGATTTCCTGCATCGGCAGCACGGGCGTCGGTGTCGTCGACTCCGGCGTCTCCTGCGTGAATTCCGGCGGCTGCAGGCTCGAGGCCCGCAGCGACGGACCGAGCGGAATCAGCCCAGCCAGAACCAGCAGTAGACACAGGTACTGCAGCACGGGGGCAGGCGAACGTCGATGGACCATGATGGCGAACAGTATAGAGCCCGGCTAGCGCTTCGCGAACCGGTGCAGCTTCGCGTTGATCGTGTCGGCCACGTAGATGTCGGTGTTCGGCGCAATGGCCATGTAGTGCGCCTCGCCGAACTCGCCAAGTGCCGGACCGGGGCCAGGTTGCCCCATCATCGCCACCGGCTTGCCGGCGGCGTCCAGCCGGAGGATCTGGCCGGAGAAGCCGGATGCCAGATAGAGCTGCTTGTCGGGCCCGACGACCAGCCCGCAGGGGAGACCGTGAAACTTCCACTCGGTTTTGAAGGTGCCGTTCAAGTCGAACACCTGCACGCGGTGGTTCTCGCGGTCGGCGACGAGCAGTTGGTTATTCGCGGTCACGAGGATCGCGTGCGGCTGGTCGAACTGCCCAGGCGCCGAGCCCTTGCCGCCCCAGCTCGTGAGGAACTTGCCGGTGCGATCGAAGCGGAGCACACGCCCTTCGCCGCGCCCGTGTCCCTGCACCACGAACACATCGCCGTTCGGCGCGAAGGCAATGTCGGCCGGCTCGTAGAGCAGGCGGGTCCCGGCTGCCTCGTCCCACACACCCGGCTGCCCGCGCGTGCCGAGGGTGAGCAGCAGCTCCCCCTTCGTGTTCATCTTCATCACCGTGTGCCCCTGCACGTCGGTGGTCCAGATGCTGCCGTCAGGGGCGATGCGCAGACCGTGCGCGCGGTTGTAGAGCCCCTCACCCATCGACCGCAGGTAGGTGCCCTTCGCGTCGAACTCCATCAGGGGGTGCTGGCCACGATTGAGCACCCACATGTGCCCCTGCGCATCGAACGCCACGCCGGACGAGGCGCCGAGCGTGATGCCGTCGGGCAGGCTGAGACCGGTCTCCACCGCCTGGTAGCCCAGCGGCGGTGCGTCCTCCATCTGTTTCGGGTCCGGCTTGTCGAGCACACCAGGCGCGTTGCGCGACTGGAACAGGAGAAGGAGCAACGCAAACAGGATCTGCACAGGAGACTCTCCCGGGAAGGCGCACGACCGTCGTGGTCAGCGCGCCAATCCTGCCCCAGCGCGCGGCGAGGAGCAAGCGCCAAACGCACTCGCGTTGGTCGAAGCGCAGTTCCATGTAGACGCTGGAGCGCTCGGAGAGGCGGATGGCGCGCCCGAGGGCGTCGTCGATGGCGGCGTGGCCGTCGCGGAACGGGATGATCGCGATGGCAGCGATGTTCCCATTCGGCTCGCGCTGGCGGCCCGACGACGAGCCGCCTCAGGTGGTCCAGCCGCCGATGCGGACGAACCCCTTGCGCTCGGGGGCGTACTGCCAGCAGACGGCGACCGCCGGCTCGATGACGCCGCACACGACGGTGCCGTCCCACTCCGCGGTGACTCGCCCGTTGATCGTGTCCGACTTGGCAATCTCCGCCGTCAGCCGGTCGGCCTCGCGCACGGTGTAGCAGGACAGCTCCGGCTTGCCAGAGAAGGGGGACAGCTCGTACGCGGTGCCGTCCATCACGGCCAGGTAGCGCCCGCCTGCCCCACCCTCGCTCACGGCCACCGCCACATCATCGGGATGGCCAACGCGGAGTTCGCCGCGGCACGACGCAACGGCGGTTCCTGCGACGGCGGCCTTTGCCAGCAGCGGCGCGACGTCCGCGGCGCCCTGCTGGGCGGTGAGCAACGTGGCGCCATATGCGAACAGCGCGCCGGACAGGGCGACGAGCGCCGCGCGGCGATGGGGCGCCGCCATCAGCCTGCCACCCGCAGCGACGGCAGCACCGCGAAGTCGTCGGTGCGCGACATCAGGCGCATCGCGCCCTGCAGCGACTCGGGCGGCACCACGAGCTTGCGCGCCAGGTGGTCGAGCCAGCCGCCGGAACTGGTGACGCGTGCGGCGAGCGAGCCGTCCATACGGAAGAACTCGTTGCGGATGATGAAGCGGGCGCCGTCGTCGGAGAGCCCGGCGGCGGCGATGGTGACCCGCATCTCCTCAAGCAGCCGGATCTCGCGCATGTAGTCGACCTCGTCCTTGCGCACGACCGGACCGATGCCGAGCCGGAGGAATTCATCCATCGGCAGGCCGTGCTCGGCGAAGAACATGAGGCGGAGATCCGCAGCCTTGTCGAGGAACGCGGTGTTCCGCATGTGGGCGTTGTAGTCCATGTCGCCCCAGGTGGCGAGCATCCGTTTCTCGAACATCGCCGGAACGGTACCCCGCGCCGGGCGCCGGTGCAAGTCGCGCCGCCGCGCTTCGTCCTCGGCCATCTGCAGGAGCTGTGTGCCGACGCCGCTGCCGCGCCGCTGCTCGTCCACCCAGAGCTTCGCGACGTAGAGCCACTGCCAGCGCGTCACGCCCAGCAGCCCCGCAACAATGACGCCGTCATCGTCGCGCACGACGAACTGCACCGGCTGTTCGTTGGACGGGCCGATGCGCAGTTCGTTGAACGCCAGGAGATTGCGCGCGATGGTGGCCGCCTCGTCAGCGGAGGTGGAGGGTTCAACGCGAAGTCCGGTCACGGGGTGTCCTGGAACGTCAGGCGATGGCGAACGCGCGGACGGGAAACGTGCCGAACGCCTTCACCTTCACCGGTACCGCGAAGAAGCGGCTGCCGCGGTCGGGCAACTGCGACAGCCCGCACAGGTGTTCGACGATCGGGATGTCGTGACCGAGCAGGATGGTGTGCACGGGACGCTCGCCGGTATCGATGCAGTCGATGTTGAACGAGTCGATGCCGACGATGACGGCGCCGGCGGCGACGAGCCATGCGGCGAGCGACGCGGTGAGGTAGGGATGTGCTTCGAAGTACTGGTCCGTGCGCCAGTGCCGGTCCCAGCCGGTGTGCACCAGCACGGCCTTCCCGCGCACCTCATCCTGGCTGAACGGCAGGCGGTCGATGGCGCGGTCGGCCGATTCGGGGATGCGCGCGACCAGGCAGTCGACGCTGGCGATCGACGAGAGCGGCAGTGCCGCCAGGTCCTTGCCGTCAGGATAGCGATGGAACGGACTGTCGATGTAGGTGCCGGTGTTCCCCACCATCTCGATGCGGTCGATCTGGAACTCGGTGCCCGGCGCGTACTTCTCGCGCGACGCCTCCCGGCTGAGGAAGTCGCACATCACCGGTGCCGGCAACCCCTTGTAGGTGACCATGCCATGTTCCACCGTATGACTCAGATCGATGAGGAGTGCCATCAGGGGTGCTCCGTCAGCAGGTGGGCAATGAGGTCGCAGGCATCGTGGAGCGAATCGACCACGCGGTACGCGGTGCGCTTGGCGAGGTCCGAGGCGGGCCAGTGCGGCACGAGGATGCCGCGCATGCCGGCAGTGGCGATCGACAGCACGCCGGCTTCCGAGTCTTCGATGGCGATGCACACAGCCGGATCGACCCCGAGGCGTCGCGCGGCTTCGAGATAGATGTCGGGCGCCGGCTTGCTGTGCGCGATCTGGTCGCCGGTCACCACCGTGCTGATGCGGCCGGCCAGCCCGGCGCAGCCAAGCGTGAAGGCGGCGGTCTCGGCGGTCGTCGAAGTGGCGACGGCGGTGCGCAAGCCGTGCGAGTCGGCCAGCGCCAGCAGTTCGAGCAGGCCCGGCTTGGGCTGCACGCCGCGCCGGTCCACTTCTTTGAGCCACAGCAGGGGGCGCCGCTCGCGCACCCGCTCTACCGGAAAGGTGGGACCGAACTGCTCGACCAGCACGCGTTCACAGCCGGCCATCGTGCGGCCGACGATCATCGCGTAACGCTCGTCGTTCAGGTCGAAGCCAACCTCAGACGACGCCTGCTGCCACGCGGTCTTGTAGAGCGGCTCGGTGTCGACCATGAGGCCGTCCATGTCGAGGATGAGGGCGGCAACAGTCATGCGAGTGCCTACCAGCATGGCACAGCGGCCACGTCGCACCAACGGCGCGGCGCGGCAAATGCGACGGTCAGGCTGGCGGTGAGGCGGCTGCCGCGAACGACCGGTCGAGACCACGCTCCCACAGTAGCGACGGTGTCGTTGCGCTGAGCTGCCACTCGGCAAGGCCGGTGAGCCACCATCGATGGCGACCTGAATTATGAGAACCGACGGTTGAGCAACCTGGCTTCCGGCCTGTAGACCGCCCACCGCCTCCGACTGACATCCGGCCGTTCAGACAGCACCAGCCGGAGTTCGGCAAACTCACGATGGCCGCGGATGTGCGCACGCGGTTCAGCCGTGCGCCTGTCCGGCGTTTCCAGGCACACCGCCGATACGAGCGAATCCTTCGCGGCTGACGAGGCGGAGCGGCACCGGGCGCGCTCGCCGATACACAAAAAAAGGGCGGTGGTTCCGAAGAACCACCGCCCTGAGGTGCGTGTCCGGCTGAAGCCGGACACGACGACTTGCGACTCGAGACCTGCGACTACGAAGTCCTACTCGAGATCGCCGGTGCGCGGACCGAGCGCTTCCTCGGGTTCGACGAAGTACTCCATGTCGCGTTCGAGCTCGAGTTCGTCGTCGCTCGGCTGCGGCGGAGCTGGCGGCGGCGGCGGTTCGTCCGCCGGGATGTGCACGTGGCGGTAGTACTCGAAGCCCGTGCCCGCCGGGATGAGGCGGCCCATTGTGACGTTCTCCTTCAGACCGCGCAGATGGTCGACCTTGCCGGAGATGGACGCCTCAGTGAGGACGCGCGTGGTTTCCTGGAACGACGCCGCCGAGATGAACGAGTCGGTCGACAGCGACGCCTTCGTAATACCGAGCAGGAGCGGACGCCCCTGCGCCGGACGCAGGCCGAGCTTGAGGACCCGTTCATTCTCTTCGAGGAAACGGAACTTGTCCGTCTGCTCGTCGATCAGGAATTCGGTGTCGCCAACATCCTCGATCTTGACCCACCGCATCATCTGGCGCGCGATGGTCTCGATGTGCTTGTCGTTGATGTTGACGCCCTGCAGGCGGTAGACCTCCTGGATTTCGTTCACCAGGTACGCCTGCAGCGCCTTCTCACCGAGCACGTTCAGGATGTCGTGCGGGTTCGACGGACCGTCCATGAGCGGTTCACCCGCACGGACACGTTCGCCTTCCTGCACGTTGACGTGCACGCCGCGCGGCAGCGCGTATTCACGCTGCTCTGCGCCGGGCTCGTCCGGAACGATGATGATCTTGCGCTGGCCCTTGACGATGCCGCCGTGCTTGACGATACCGTCGATTTCCGAAATGACCGCGGTCTGGCGCGGCTTGCGGGCCTCGAAGAGTTCGACGACGCGCGGCAGACCGCCCGTGATGTCCTTCGTCTTCGTGGTTTCGCGCGGGATCTTCGCCAGCACGTCGCCGGCGAAGACCGTCTCGCCATCCTGCACCATGAGGTGCGCGTGCACCGGCATGTGGTACTTGCGGCCCGACTTGCCGCTCGCCGTCTTGATTTCGATCGTCGGCTGCTTCTTCTCGTCCGGCGAGTCCACGATGATGTATCGCGACAGACCGGTGACCTCGTCCACTTCCTCGTGCACCGTGATGCCTTCGAGGATGTCCTTGAACTTGATCTGGCCCGGTTCCTCCGTGAGGATCGAGAACGTGTAGGGGTCCCACTCAACGAGGGTCTGGCCCTGGTCGACAGCCTGGCCTTCCTTCACCTTGAGGCGGGCGCCGTAGACAATCGGGTAGCGCTCGCGATCGCGCCCCTTGTTGTCCGACACAATCAGCGAACCGTTGCGGTTCATCACCACCAGGTTGCCGTCCTTGGCCTGCACCACCTGCAGGGCTTCGAACCGCACCGAGCCGGCGTGACGCGCCTCGAGCGTGCTCTGCTCCGAGACCCGCGACGCCGTGCCGCCGATGTGGAACGTACGCATGGTGAGCTGGGTGCCTGGCTCGCCGATGGACTGCGCCGCGATGACGCCGACCGCCTGACCGAGCTCCACCATCCGGCCCGTAGCCAGGTCGCGGCCGTAGCACTTCGCGCACACGCCACGGCGTGACGTGCACGTCAGCACCGAGCGGATTTTCACCTTCTCGATACCGGCGTCCTGGATGGCCGCCGCCGCATCCTCGGTGATTTCCTCGCTGACGTCGATGATCACCTCGCCCGTGAACGGGTCGGTGATGCGCTCGAGCGTGACGCGGCCCATGATGCGCTCGCGTAGCGGCTCGATGATTTCACCCGACTCGACGATGGCGCGTGCCTCGATACCATCCACGGTGTTGCAGTCAATCTCGTGGATGATGACGTCCTGCGCCACGTCGACGAGACGACGCGTGAGGTAGCCCGAGTCGGCGGTCTTCAGTGCCGTGTCGGCCAGGCCCTTACGTGCGCCGTGCGTCGAGATGAAGTAGTGCTGCACTTCGAGGCCTTCACGGAAGTTCGCCGTGATGGGCGTCTCGATGATTTCACCGGACGGCTTGGCCATGAGGCCGCGCATGCCGGCGAGCTGACGAATCTGCTGCTTCGAACCACGGGCGCCCGAGTCGGCCATGATGTAGACCGGATTGAAGGTCTTTCCCTCCTTGTCGAGGGCCTCCATCTGGCTGAACATCGCGTTCGCAATCTGCTCGGTCGCTTCCGACCAGATGGCGATGACCTTGTTGTAGCGCTCGCCATTCGTGATGGCACCTTCGAGGTACTGCGACTCGACCCGGATGACCTCGTCGCGCGCCTCCGCGACCAACTGCCCCTTCTTCTCGGGGATGACCAGGTCGTCGATGCCGATCGACAGACCCGACCGCGTGGCGTAGGTGAAGCCGACGTTCTTGAGGGCGTCGAGCATCTCGACGGTCTTCTCGGGGCCGAACTTCAGGTAGCAGCTCTGCACCAGTTGCTGCAGGCCCTTCTTCTTGAGCAGGCCGTTGATGAACGGCATGCCCTTCGGCAGCGCCTGGTTCAGGATGACGCGGCCGACCGTGGTGTTGATGATCTTGTTCGTGGTCGGGATCACCTCGGTGCGGATGACGTCCTGGTCGTCGCGAGCGGCAGTCAGGTCCTGCAGTTCACCCGTGTAGCGCAGACGAATCGGCGAGAGCGTTTCGAGTTCGCCAGCTTCGAGCGCCAACATGACGTCTTCCGCGTTGCCGAACGCACGCCCCTCGCCCTTCGCGCCGCTCTTCGCCTTCGTCAGGTAGTAGCAGCCGAGGACGATGTCCTGCGATGGAATCGCGATCGGCGCACCGTGCGCTGGCGACAGGATGTTGTTGCTCGAGAGCATCAGCACCGACGCTTCGATCTGCGCTTCCGGCGACAGCGGGATGTGGACGGCCATCTGGTCGCCGTCGAAGTCCGCGTTGAACGACGTGCAGACGAGCGGATGGATGCGGATGGCCTTGCCTTCGACCAGCACCGGCTCGAACGCCTGGATACCCAGGCGATGCAGCGTCGGCGCGCGGTTCAGCAGGACCGGATGCTCGCGGATGACTTCTTCGAGTACGTCCCACACTTCGGGACGCTGCATCTCGACCATCTCCTTCGCCTGCTTGATGGTGGCGACGAGACCGCGCTCCTCGAGCTTGTTGTAGATGAACGGCTTGAAGAGCTCGAGCGCCATCTTCTTGGGAAGACCGCACTGGTGCAGCTTCAGCTCGGGGCCGACAACGATGACCGAACGGCCGGAGTAGTCGACGCGCTTGCCGAGCAGGTTCTGGCGGAAGCGGCCCTGCTTGCCCTTGAGCGTGTCGGACAGCGACTTCAGCGGACGGTTGTTCGCTCCTCGCAGCACCCGGCCGCGGCGGCCGTTGTCGAACAGCGCGTCCACAGCTTCCTGCAGCATGCGCTTTTCGTTACGGATGATGACGTCCGGCGCCTTCAGCTCCATCAGCTTCTTCAACCGGTTGTTTCGGTTGATGACGCGGCGATAGAGGTCGTTGAGATCCGAGGTCGCGAAGCGGCCGCCGTCGAGCGGGACGAGCGGACGCAGTTCCGGCGGAATGACCGGAATCACGTCGAGAATCATCCACTCCGGACGGTTGCTCGACTTGCGGAACGAGTCGGCCACCTTCAGGCGCTTGGCGTACTTCAGCTTCTTCTGCGCCGACTGCTCCGTCTTCATCTTCTCGCGGAGCTCGATCGACAGGCGATCGACGTTGACGCGCTTGAGCAGTTCCTTGATCGCCTCGGCACCCATCTGCGCCTTGAAGCGCGGCATGCCCGAACGCGGATCCGAGTGCTCTTCACGCGCCTTGCGGAACTGCTCCTCGTTGAGGAGCTGATTCTGCTTCAGGTCGGTGTCGCCCGGGTCGACCACGACGTACGCCTCGAAGTAGAGAACCCGCTCGAGGTCGCGCAGCGAGATGTCGAGCAGGTGGCCGATGCGGCTCGGCAACCCCTTGAAAAACCACACGTGGCTGACCGGCGTCGCCAGCGTGATGTGTCCGAGGCGCTCTCGGCGAACTTTGGCCTGCGTGACTTCGACGCCGCACTTGTCGCAGATCACCCCGCGGTGCTTCATGCGCTTGTACTTGCCGCAGAGGCATTCCCAGTCGGTGATCGGCCCGAAGATCTTGGCGCAGAACAGACCGTCCCGCTCGGGCTTGAACGTCCGGTAGTTGATCGTCTCCGGCTTGGTGACCTCGCCGTGCGACCACGACAGGATCTTTTCCGGGGACGCGAGGCTGATCCGGATCGCGTCGAAGTCGCTCGTCAGCGCCGAACGATCGTGAAATGAGGGTCGCATCTAGTTACACCTCCTCCAGGACGGGTTGAGGAGTCACGTCAGGTTTCTTCTTCGTCTTCATCAGTTCAACGTCCAAACACAACGACTGGAGTTCGCGAATCAACACGTTGAACGATTCCGGCAGGCCCGCGGTGAACGAGGCGTCGCCCTTGACGATGGCCTCGTAGATCTTGGCGCGGCCAATCACGTCGTCGGACTTGGCGGTCAGGAGTTCCTGGAGAATGTGCGCCGACCCGTAGGCCTCGAGCGCCCAGACTTCCATTTCTCCGAATCGCTGTCCGCCGAACTGTGCCTTGCCGCCCAGCGGCTGCTGGGTGATGAGCGAGTACGGTCCGATCGAGCGCGCGTGGATCTTGTCGTCGACCAGGTGCGAGAGCTTCAACATGTAGATGTAGCCAACGGTGGTCTTCTGTTCGAAGGCCTCGCCCGTCATGCCGTCATACAGGTTGTCCTTGCCGCTCTGTGGCAGCCCGGCGCGGTCGAGCCACTCCTTGATCTCCTTCTCCATCGCGCCGTCGAAGACGGGCGTGGCGAACCAGAGACCGAGGGCGTGAGCCGCCCACCCGAGGTGGGTTTCGAGAATCTGACCGACGTTCATACGCGATGGAACGCCGAGCGGATTGAGCACGATTTCGACCGGGGTGCCGTCCGGCAGGTACGGCATGTCCTCCTCGGGGAGGATGCGCGCAATGACGCCCTTGTTACCGTGGCGACCGGCCATCTTGTCGCCGACCGACAGCTTGCGCTTCATCGCGACGTACACCTTCACGAGCTTGATAACGCCCGGGGGCAGTTCGTCGCCGCGGCGGATCTTTTCCTTCTTCTCTTCGAAGAGGTTCTTGGTCACTTCCACCTGGCGCTCGGTGCGCTCCTCGAGGTCGCGCAGGTCGTCCTCGAGCCGCGGGTCGTCGGTCGTGATCTTGAGGCGGACCATCGTCTCGTACGGCAGCGTGAGGAGCACCTCTTCGGTGAGTTCGGTGCCCTTCTTCAGCAGGCGCTCGCGGCCGTATTCGTCGAACAGATCCGCCCGGAGGGACTGGCCCTTCAGCATGAGGAGCACGCGCTTCTTCACTTCATCGTGAAGGATGCGGATCTCGTCCTGAAGGTTCTTCTCCATCATGTCGAGTTCGTTCTGCTCGATGGCCTTCGCTCGGTCGTCCTTCTCGATGCCCTTGCGGGAGAAGATTTTGACGCCGACGATGATGCCCTCGATACCAGGCGGGCAGATCAGACTGGCGTCGCGCACGTCGCCGGCCTTTTCGCCGAAGATCGCGCGGAGCAGCTTCTCTTCCGGCGTGAGCTGCGTCTCGCCCTTTGGCGTGACCTTGCCCACGAGAATGTCGCCCGGCTTCACGTTCGCGCCGATGCGGATGATGCCGCTCTCGTCGAGATCGCGCAGGAACGTTTCCGACACGTTCGGGATGTCCCGGGTGATGTCCTCCGGCCCGAGCTTGGTGTCCCGCGACTCGATCTCGAACTCCTCGATGTGGATGGACGTGTAGTAGTCGTCCTTCACCATCTTTTCGGAGACCAGGATCGCGTCTTCGAAGTTGTAACCGCGCCACGGCATGAAGGCCACCAGCACGTTGCGGCCGAGCGCGAGTTCGCCCAGCTCCGTGCAGGGACCGTCCGCCATCACCTGACCCTTGTGCACCTTCTGTCCGACCCGGATGATCGGCTTCTGGGTGATACAGGTGTTCTGGTTCGAGCGCTTGAACTTGGTCATCGGGTAGATGTCCGCGCCCATCTCCTTGCCGTCTTCCGTCTCGCTCTCGACGCGGACGACGATGCGCTGCGAATCCACGTAGTCGATGACACCCGAGCGGCGCGCCACGATGACCGCCCCCGAGTCACGCGCCGTGATGTACTCCATGCCCGTGCCGACGAACGGCGAGCGGGCGCGGAGCAGCGGCACGGCCTGGCGCTGCATGTTCGAACCCATCAGGGCGCGGTTCGCGTCGTCGTTCTCGAGGAACGGGATGAGCGAGGCGGCGACCGAGACGAGCTGCTTCGGCGACACGTCGATGAACTGGATGGTGTCTCGCGGCGCAAGCAGGAATTCACCCGCGCGGCGGGAGCTGACGCGCTCTTCCATCAGGTTCAGTTTGCCGTCGACCTTGGCGTTGGCCTGCGCGATGACGTACTGGTCTTCTTCCCACGCCGACAGGTAGAAGGAGTAGGGCTCGAACTCCATCCCCTTCTTCTTCGAGTGGCCATCCTCGTTGACCAGTTCGTCGGCCTCGACGATGTCTCCCGCCTTGTACTTCGGGTTGCCGGCGGCGTTGATGATGACCACGTAGTCGGTCACCCGACCGTCCTTCACCTTGCGGTAGGGCGACTCGATGAAGCCGAACTCGTTAATCCGCGCGTAGCACGACAGCGACGAGATCAAACCGATGTTCGGACCTTCAGGCGTCTCAATCGGGCAGATGCGGCCGTAGTGCGTCGGGTGCACGTCGCGCACCTCGAAGCCGGCGCGCTCACGCGACAGACCGCCAGGCCCGAGGGCGGAGAGACGCCGCTTGTGCGTGATCTCCGATAGCGGGTTGGTCTGGTCCATGAACTGCGACAACTGCGACGACCCGAAGAACTCACGAATCGCCGCCATGACGGGCTTCGCGTTGATCAGGTCGTGCGGCATGGCCGTGGCCATTTCCTGATAGACCGACATCTTCTCCTTGATGGCGCGCTCCATACGGACCAGCCCGATGCGGAACTGGTTCTCGAGAAGTTCGCCCACGGAGCGGACGCGGCGGTTGCCCAGGTGGTCGATGTCGTCCACGTTCTGGGCGTTCTTGCGCAGCTTGAGCAGGTATTTGATGACTTCGTAGAAGTCCTGCGGGTGCAGGATCTTCTCGTCGAGCGGGGTATTCAGCCCGAGCTTCGTGTTCAGCTTGAGGCGGCCGACGCGCGAGAAGTCGTACTTCTGCGGGTTGAAGAACATGTTCTCGAAGAGCGACCGCGAACTGTCCAGGGTGGGCGGGTCGCCCGGCCGCAGACGGCGGTAGATTTCGATGAGCGCTTCTTCGTGCGTGTGAATCGGGTCTTTCTTGAGCGTCTGGCTGATGATCGAGCCGACTTCGTCCTTTTCTGGGAAGAAGATCTCGATGCGGTCGATCGCTTTCTCCTGCGCCATCGCCATGACGCGCGGTTCGAGCGGCTCGTTTGCTTCGAGGATGACCTCGCCGGTAGCGGGATCAACGATGTCGGCGGCCGCGAAGGCGCCTTCCAGTTCGGCGTCGGCGATCTCGACCGCTTCGATGTTGGCGCGCTTGAGCGCCTCGATCGCGCTGCGGGTGATCTTCTTGCCGGCGGCGATGGTGACGTTCTCGCCCGCGACGACGATGTCCTTGGCGGCACGCAGGCCGACGAGGCTATCGGCGACGCCCCAGAAGAGCGAACCGTCCTTCACGTGCAGACGATCGACGGTGTGGAACGCGCGAATGATCTCGTCGGCGCCGCGCAGCCCGAGGGCGCGCAGGAACACCGAGGCGAGGAACTTCCGCTTGCGGTCGATGCGGACGTAGAGGAGGTTCTTCGAGTCGTACTCGAATTCCACCCATGAGCCGCGGTACGGGATGATCTGCGCGATGTAGAGCGTCTTGTCTTCCGAGTGGAAGAAGGCGCCCGGCGATCGGTGCAACTGCGAGACGATGACGCGCTCGGTGCCGTTGATGATGAACGTGCCGTTCTCCGTCATCAGCGGGATATCACCGAAGTAGACCTCCTGCTCCTTGATGTCGCGGATGGTCTTGACGCCGGTGTCGGGATCCTTATTCCAGACGACGAGGCGGATAGTGACCTTCAGCGGGACCGCGTAGGTCATGCCGCGTTCCTGGCACTCGTCGACGTCGTACTTGAGCTTCAGCCCAACCGTGTTGCCGCAGATGTCACAGACGTCCCCGCGGGCATGGTTCCCCTTGCCGCAGCGCGGGCAGAGGACCTCGCGATCGCCGTACGGCTCGGCCACCAGCGTCGCACCGCAATGGCTGCAGGGCTTGCGCAGATGGTGAAGTCCCGACAGCTTTCCGCACTTGCACTCCCAGTTCCCGATCGAATACTCGATAAACTCGAGGGAGGAGTTCTCGCGGAAGTCGCTGATCGGGAAGACCGACTTGAACACCGACTGGAGACCCGCGTCCTCGCGCTCGCTCGGCAGACGATTCATCTGCAGGAAGCGCTCATAGGACTTCTTCTGGATCTCGATCAGGTTCGGAATCGGAACCGTGGTCTTGATTTTCGAGAAATCGATGCGCTCGCGGTAGACGTTCTTGGGAAGGCTGTACATGCTGTGAAAACCTCGAGAAAAGTGCGATGCGCCAAAAATGGGTTAGAGGCTGGCGGCCCCTGAGCGGGGAATTTCTCCCCGGCCCCGGAGCCTCCAACCTCTAGTTCCCCAATCCGAGCGTCCTGCCGTAGCAGGGACGAGGATCAAGCAGCGAGCGCGCGAGGCGCTCGGGCTACTTGATCTCGACTTTGGCGCCGACTTCCTCGAACTTCTTCTTGATGGCTGCGGCTTCGTCCTTCGGAATGCCTTCCTTGATCGGCTTCGGGGCCGCTTCGACCAGGTCCTTGGCTTCCTTCAGACCGAGCGCCGTGATCTCGCGGACCACCTTGATGACGTTGATCTTGTTGCCGCCGATTTCGGTCAGGGTCACGGTGAATTCGGTCTGCTCTTCCACCGCCGCCGCTGCCCCACCGGCCGCCGGCGCCGCCACTGCTACGGCAGCCGCAGCCGAGACACCGAGCTCAGTTTCCAGCGTCTTCACAAGCTGCGAGAGCTCGAGCACGCTGATTCCCTTGATGTAGTCGACCACCTGCTGCTGCGTCACTTCGGCCATTTCTATCTCCTGCTTCGCTTGTCGCCACCGGCACTAGGCTTTGGGCGCTGGGCTGTGGGCCCTACTCTGTTATTCCACGCCCTGGGTCGTCGCCTCGGCAGGACGCCGAGAGCCCGAAGCCCAGGAACAACTTGTGTCGGTTACGCTTCCTGTCGCTTCTTTTCCGCCTGCACTAGCACGCTCATGAGGTCGCGCGGAGCAGCATTGAGCACGCTGACGATCTGGACCATCGGCGCCTGCAGCACATAGAGCAGCTTCGCGTACAGCTCCGGCTTGCCGGGCAGGTTCGCGAGTTCAGTCACTTCGGCGGGCTGAATGGCGCGGCCCTGGAGCACGGCCGCCTTGATCGTGAGCGCCGGCGCGACCTTGACGAACGCCATGAGCGTCTTGGCCAGCGCCACCGGGTCGGTCGCGGTGTAGGCGACCGCCGTGGCGCCCTCGAAGTACTTGTCGAGCACCTCGAACGAGGTCCCCTTCAGCGCGCGCTTCGCGAGCGTGTTCTTGACCACCTTGTAGGAGGCCTTGGCGGAACGGAGCTGCCGACGCAGTTCAGTGACCTGCGGAACGTTGAGCCCCTTGTAGTCGACGAGGATCGCGGTCTCCGATCCTTGGAACGCCGCCTCCAGCAGCTGGAGTTCGGCGGCTTTGGCTGCTCTCGTGACAGCCATTAGTGTTTCACCGCCGCGTCAACGGCCAACGTGTCGATGGCCACGCCCGGGCCCATCGTCGAGGACAGCGTGATGCTCTTCATGTACTTGCCCTTTGCGGCGGGCGGCTTTGCCTTCACGATGCTGTCGACCAGGGCTTGCGTGTTGGCCACGAGGGATTCGCTCGCGAACGAGAGCTTCCCAACCGGCGCGTGGATGATGCCGGTCTTGTCGACGCGGAACTCCACCTTACCGGCCTTGATTTCGAGGACAGCCTTGCGGATGTCCGTCGACACGGTGCCGGTCTTCGGGTTCGGCATCAGGCCGCGCGGGCCAAGCACCTTACCGAGACGACCGACCGCACGCATCATGTCCGGTGTGGCCACGACCGCATCGAAATCGGTCCAGCCGCCCATGATCTTGTCGACCATTTCTTCGCCGCCGACGAAGTCGGCGCCAGCTTCCGTCGCTTCCTTCTGCTTTTCGCCGCCGGCAATCGCCAGCACGCGCTTGGTCTTGCCGAGGCCGTGTGGAAGGACGACGGTGCCGCGCACCATCTGGTCGGCGTGCTTCGGGTCGACGCCGAGCCTGATGGTCAGTTCGACGGTCTCGTCGAACTTGGCGAACTTCACTTTCTGGACGAGCGGGATCGCATCTTCGATCGTATAGAGCCGATCGAGATCGACCTGCGCCCGTGCGGCGTTGTAGTTCTTGCCGCGTCTGCGCATGTAATAACCTCCGTGGTGCCAGCGAGCCCGTGAGGGCTCTCCCACCGCAATGAATGGCTGATTGCTGAGTATGAACTGCCCATTGGCAATCCACATTCGCAATTGGCGATTCGGTTAACCGACGACGTCGAGTCCCATCGACCGCGCGGTACCCGCGACGGTCCGGATAGCTGAGTCGAGCGAATCGCAGTTCAGATCGGGCATCTTCAGCTTGGCGATGTCCTCGACCTGCTTCGCGGTGACCGTGCCGACCTTGTTCTTGTTCGGTTCGGCCGAGCCCTTCGCGATGTTCGCTGCACGCTTCAACAGGATCGGCGCCGGCGGCGTCTTCGTGATGAAGGTGTAGGAGCGATCCGCGTACACGGTGACCACGACGGGGATGATCAACCCCTCGTCCTTCGCCGTGCGCGAATTGAAGTTCTTGCAGAAGTCCATGATGTTCACGCCCTGCGGACCGAGCGCGGTCCCGACAGGCGGCGCCGGCGTTGCCTTGCCGGCGGCGATCTGGAGCTTCACGAGTGCCTGGATTTTCTTCGCCATGATTTCAGTGTCTTAAGCCACGGAGGCACGTAGGGCACGTAGGGCGCGCAGCCCTGCGCCGTTTAGATCTTCTCGACCTGCAGGAAATCGAGTTCGACCGGGGTAGAGCGCCCGAAGATGGTAACCATCACCTTCAGCGTGTTCTTGTCGAGGTTGACCTCGTCGACCACGCCGTTGAAGCTGGTGAACGGACCCTCGTTGATCCGGACCTGCTCGCCCTTGTCGAACATGTATTTCGGCTTCGGCTTCTCCGCGGCGGTCTTCACCTGTGTCAGGATCTGATCGACCTCGTCCTTGCTGAGCGGCGTCGGCTTGGCGCCGGCACCGACGAAACCCGTGACCTTCGGCGTGTTCTTCACGACGTGCCACGCGTGGTCGGACATGTTCATCTCGACCAGGATATAGCCGGGGAAGAAGCGCTTCGACGTGACGACCTTGCGACCGCCGCGCATTTCGACCACGTCCTCGGTCGGGATGAGGACTTCGCCGATATCGCCCTGGAGCCCGTACGCCTGTACGCGCTGCTGGAGCGACTCAGAGACCTTCTTCTCGAATCCCGAATAGGTGTGGACGATGTACCACTTTTTGTCGTCGCCCGGCGACAGCGCCGGCTCGGAAGCGACCTCGGTGATGTCGCTCATGCCACACCAAACCGGCGGAAGATCCACTGCACCAAGCTGTTGATGCCGTAATCGAGCGCAAACAGGTAGAGGCCGAAGAACGCCGACGTCAGGATGACTACCACAGTCGTGGCGTAGACTTCCTTCTGCGACGGCCAGGTGACACGCTTCAGCTCGTTGCGGACCTCGGACAGGAACGTCCGAAACCGCTCGAACTGCCCGCCTGCAGCTTCCTTTGCGTTGTCCAGCGTCGTCGTCTGTGTGTTTGCCGCCATACCGTTACTTTCAGAACCAACCGTCGCGTTCACGGGCACGTGGGAGAACTGGCAGGACAGGAGGGAATCGAACCCCCAACCCCCGGTTTTGGAGACCGGTGCTCTGCCAATTGAGCTACTGTCCTACGCTTCGATTGCTGATTGCCGAATGCGAATCGCGGATTGGAGTCGGGACCAGCGAGCGTGCCGCATCTCCCGTCCGCAATCAGCAATCCGCAATCAGCCTTCAGCAATTACTTCGTTTCCTTGTGGCCCGTGTGCTTCCGGCAGAAGCGGCAGTACTTGCTGAATTCCAGCCGCTCCGTCGTCTTCTTCTTGTTCTTCGTCGTGCTGTAGTTGCGTCGTTTGCAGTCCTGGCACGCGAGCGCAATGATGTCTCTCATGATCTAACCCTGCAGGCTCTAGGCGCTAGGCTGTGGACGCCAGGCCGAAAAAAGCGGCCTCCAGCTCCGGACCACGCCCGGAGCCGAAAGCCAGTAGCCCGAAAGCCTATTCGAGAATCTCGGTAATCGTGCCTGAGCCGACCGTGCGGCCACCCTCGCGGATGGCGAAGCGGGCGCCCTTCTCAAGCGCGACCGGGGTGAGCAGTTCGCCCGTGATCGAGGTGTTGTCCCCGGGCATCACCATTTCCACGCCCTCCGGCAGTTTCAGCGTGCCGGTGACGTCCGTGGTGCGGATGTAGAACTGCGGACGGTAGCCGTTGAAGAACGGGGTGTGACGGCCGCCCTCTTCCTTCGACAGCACGTAGACCTCGCCCTTGAACTTGGTGTGCGGCAGCATCGTTCCTGGCTTGCACAGCACCTGACCGCGTTCGACGTCAGTCTTTTCGACGCCGCGCAGCAGCACGCCAATGTTGTCGCCAGCCTCACCCGAGTCGAGCAGCTTGCGGAACATTTCGACGCCGGTGACGATCTTCTTGATGGTCGGCCTGAAGCCGACGATCTCGATTTCCTCGCCCACCTTGACGCGGCCGCGTTCGACGCGACCGGTGACGACCGTGCCACGACCAGAGATCGAGAACACGTCTTCGATCGGCATCATGAACGGCTTGTCGACGTCGCGCGGCGGCAGCGGCACGAAGCTGTCCAGCGCTTCCATCAGCTTGATGACGCTGGCGACGCCTGCGGGATCGCCGTTCAGCGCCCCGAGCGCCGACACGCGAACCACGGGGACATCGTCACCGGCGAAGCCGTAGCTCGTGAGGAGCTCGCGCACTTCGAGTTCGACGAGGTCAAGCAGTTCCTCATCGTCAATCGCGTCAACTTTGTTGAGCGCCACGACGAGGCAGGGCACGTTCACCTGGCGGGCCAGTAGCACGTGCTCGCGCGTCTGCGGCATCGGGCCGTCGACGGCGGAAACCACGAGAATGCCACCGTCCATCTGCGCGGCGCCGGTGATCATGTTCTTGACGTAGTCGGCGTGGCCAGGGCAGTCCACATGGGCGTAGTGCCGGTTCGCCGTGGAGTACTCGACATGGCTCGTCGCGATCGTCAGGATCTTGGTGTCGTCGCGGCGCCCCTGCGACTCGGACGCCTTCGCGACCTCGTCATAAGGGATGTACTTCGCCCAGCCCTTGTCAGCGGCTACCTTGGTGAGCGCCGCAGTCAGGGTGGTCTTGCCGTGGTCGATGTGGCCGATGGTGCCCACGTTCACGTGGGGCTTGGAACGATCGAATTTCTCTTTTGCCATGTCTGCGAACCTCGCGCTCTCGTTATGCCCTTCGCCGTACTTTGGAGCCGATGACCAGGATCGAACTGGTGACCTCGTCCTTACCAAGGACGTGCTCTGCCAACTGAGCTACATCGGCCTTAATTTGGTCAATCAGCGGTCGCCGTCACTCAAAACCCGACCGAAGGCTGGAGCGGGAGACGGGGATCGAACCCGCGACCAACAGCTTGGAAGGCTGTGACTCTACCACTGAGTTACTCCCGCACTTCCCCTCTACGTGCTGACGTCCACCGGGGGCGCCCGGGGATCTTACGGATCTACTTCTCGCCGGCGCGACTCTCGAACTCATGTTGGGCTCGCCGGCCGAGGTCCGCCCCGCGGTCGGGGCGAGAGATGGTGGCGAGGGAAGGATTTGAACCTTCGAAGCCACAGGGGCGACAGATTTACAGTCTGTTGCGTTTGACCGCTTCGCTACCTCGCCAGTAGTTTTGTGTGCTTGGAAACCGTGTATGTCGACGCGTACCTTGCGGACCGGGAACACCCAAGTCGTTGGAGCTGGCGAAGGGATTTGAACCCCCGACCAGCTGATTACAAATCAGCTGCTCTACCGGACTGAGCTACGCCAGCCAGACAAAAGTTGGACTTTAGCACGTCCTGTGCCACGGGCGCAACCGGCTAAATACGTACGGCACGTGCGCCGTGAGTTACCGGCCGGTTCCGCCACGCTGCCGAACCGCCTCGAACAGCGCAATCCCTGCCGCCACCGAGACGTTCAGGCTCTGCACGTGACCGTGCATGGGGATTGAGACGAGCCAATCACACCGCTCCCGCACCAGGCGGCGCAGTCCCGTCCCCTCTGCGCCGACCACAATCGCCGTCGGCACTGTAAAGTCTATTTGATCGTAGCGCTTGGAGCCATCGCCCGCAAGCCCGACCGTCCAGACCCCCGCATCCTTCAATTCTTCGACCGCCCTGGCGACGTTCACCACCTCGGCGATCTTCACGTGCGACACCGCGCCCGCTGCCGCCTTCGCCGCAGCGCCACCGAGCGGCGCCGCATGGCGCGACTGCCGGATCACGCCGTCAGCGCCAGCCGCATCGACGGTCCGCAGTATGGCACCGACGTTGTGCGGGTCCTCGATGCCATCGAGCACGACGATCAGCGGCACCGCGGCTGCGCCCGTCACCAGGTCCTCGACCGAGTAGTGGCGCGCGTCTTCCACGTCGGCGATCACGCCCTGATGCACGCCGCCCTTGGCGGCCCGGTCAAGTTCGTTGGCCTGGACGCGACGCACGGTAATCCCGGCGTGCTGCGCCGCCGCAACCGCCTCGGCGGCCCGCCCGCCGGCCTTGTCGGATACCCGCAGTTCGCGCACACCCCCGGCACCAATCGCCTCGAGCACCGCATTGATTCCGTAGATCAACATGACAAGCTCACGCTCCCAGGGCGCCCGCGAACGCCGCCGCCCGCTCGCGGCAGCCGACGATGGTTGGAATTCCACATGACGCGGGCAGTTCGGCGCCACGGTCGATGGCCGGCACGACGAGGTCGAGTTCCGGCCCTTCGGCACGTCCGGTGAGCGCGATGCGAATGGGATGGAAGAGCCCCTTCCCCTTCTGGCCGGTCTTCGCCTTCACCGCATTCGCCGCCGCGCGAAAGCGCTCGCGATCGAGGCGCGGCGCCGACGCCAGTTCCTCCGCCAAGGCGCGCGCGACAGCGCCCGCCTCGGCCGTCCCCATCTCGGCGCGCACGGCCTCGTCGCCCAGGGCCGCGTCGGCAGAGAAGTCGAACAGCACCGCCAGCCGCCCCGGCACCTGGTTGAGACGGTCCACCGAACTGCTGGCGATCGGCATCACCGACGCCAGGTACGACAGGCCCACTTCGTCCGGCGTCATCGACAGGCCGGCCTCGGCGAAGTACGGGAGAGCGAGATCGACGAGCCGCGCAGGCTCCGCAGCCTTCAGGTAATGACGATTCACCCACGCGAGCTTCTCTTCGTCGAACACGCCGGCGCTGAGGCCAACGTTCTCGAGCGAAAAGCGGCGCGCCATCTCCGCGATCGGCAGCAGTTCCTCGTCGTTGCCGGGCGACCAGCCGATTAGCGCCAGGTAGTTGACGAGCGCCTCTGGCAGGTAGCCCTTGCGGCGGAACTCACCGACCGACGTCGCGCCATGCCGCTTCGAAAGTGGCGTGTGGTCCTGCCCCATCACCAACGCGAGATGTGCGAAGGCCGGCGGCGTGAACCCCAGCGCCTCGTACAGCAGAATCTGGCGCGGTGTGTTCGAGATGTGATCCTCGCCACGAATCACCTGCGTGATCCCCATCAGCGCATCGTCAACGACGACGGCGAAGTTGTAGGCGGGGCTGCCCTCGGCGCGCACGATGATCGGATCGCCGATCACGTCGGTGTGGAACCGCACCTCGCCGCGCACCGCGTCCTCGAAGCGGATCTCGTAGTTGTCGCGCACACGGAAGCGGATAGCCGGGGTCTCGCCAGCCGCCCGCCGCGCCTCGACCTGCGCCATCGACAGCCGCCGGCACGTCCCAGCGTAGCGCGCCGGTCGCCCCGAGGCGAGCGCCTCAGTCCGGTCGGCGTCGAGTTGCTCGCGCGAGCAGAAGCAGTAATACGCGTGGCCCTGCTCGATGAGTTGATGGGCGTAGCGTGCATAGAGCGCCGCTCGCTCCGACTGCCGATACGGACCGAACGGTCCGCCCGTGTCAGGCCCCTCGTCCCAGTCGAGCCCCAGCCAGCGGATGTCCGAGATGATGGTGGCTTCGGACTCGGGCGTCGAGCGCTCGACGTCCGTATCCTCGATGCGCAGCACGAACGTGCCGCCGCGCCCGCGCGCCAGCAACCAGTTGAACAGGGCCGTGCGCGCGTTGCCGACGTGCAGCTTGCCGGTAGGACTTGGAGCGAAACGGACTCTCATAGGAATTGCGAAGCGCAACTTTCAGATTGCAGATTGCAGATTGCCGACGTGCCGGCGTCAGACACGGCGCAGCAGGGCGCTGGCATGCGCGGCGACGGCTTCACCCCGTCCCACCGCATCCACACCTTCGTTCGTCTTGCCCTTGATGCCCACGCATTCGATGGGCACGCCCACCGCGCCGGCTATCACCTGCCGCATCGACTCGACGTAGCCTTTGATCTTCGGCCGCTCGAGCACGACGGTGACATCGACGTTGCCGACAACGAAGCCGGCCTCGTTCACGATGGCGACCGCGCGCCGGAGCAGTTCGACCGAATTAGCGTCCTTCCAATGCGGGTCGTTGTCCGGAAAATGGCGGCCGATGTCGCCGAGCGCCGCACCACCGAGGATCGCGTCGGTCACCGAGTGACAGACGACATCGGCATCGGAGTGTCCGAGCGCGCCACGTTCGAACGGCACGGTCACGCCGCCGAGAATGAGCGGCCGCCCCTCGACCAGACGGTGCAGGTCGTAGCCGATACCGACGCGCACGTCGGCGCCCGCGTGGTTCCGCCCCTTCAGAATCGCATCCATCAGCGGCAGGTCCTCTGGCGTCGTGATCTTGATGTTGGTCTGCTCGCCGTCGACGAGCCGCACCGGGTGCCCGGCCCGCTCGGCCAGCGCGGCCTCATCGGTGGCGTCGGCACCGCTTTCGCCAAGGGCGAGCGCGTCGCGCAGCACACGCCGGCTGAAGACCTGCGGCGTCTGTGCCAGGTAGACGGCGTCGCGCGGGATCGTTTCGCGCACGAACGGCACCAGTTCGCCGGTCGCGAGCTTCACCGTGTCGCGCGCCGGCAGGGCCGCGAGCGCGGCGCCCGACTCGGCAGCCGCGGCAATCGTACGCGAGATCAGCCCTGGCGACGCGAACGGCCGGGCCGCATCGTGGATGACGATCAACTCTGCCTCGGCCGAGACCGCCTGAAAGGCATTCAGCACCGAGTCCTGACGCCGGTCGCCGCCCGTGACGATGCGCAGTGGCTTCGACGTGGCTCGCAGGTACGGCGGTGGTTCGGCGACGAACTCCGCCGGCAGGGCGATGACCAGTTCGTCGATTTGCGGATGCGCCAGGAACAGCGCGACGCTGCGCTCGAGCACCGACTGCCCGCCGACGCTGAGCATCTGCTTCGGCACGGCACCGCCGAAGCGCGCCCCGCGACCGCCCGCCGCAATGATGGCTGAAACGAACATAGGAAACTATCGATTATAGAGGCGGAACGGGCCGCGGCGTCAGCACGACGGGTCGATGCCGCTGCGGCTGTGCACCGTCGCCGCAACCACGGCGTGCACGCGGTCAGCGAGCCGCTTCGCGTCGCGGACGCTTGGCGCCGCGATCGTTGGCGGCACGATCGGGTCGTGCACGATGAGCTCGACGTCACCGGGCTCGGTGCGCAGCCTCCCCTTCTGCATCACGTGGCGCGTGCCGACCACGGCCACCGGGACGATCGGCAGGCCCGACTGCAGGGCGAGCAGGAAACTGCCTGCCTTGAAGCGCGCCACAGCGCCGTCCCTGCTCCGAGTGCCTTCCGCGAAAATGATGAGCGACAAGCCGTCCTTCAGCAGCGAACGCCAGCGGTTCAGGATGGAGGACGGGTCTGGGTTACGGCGATCGACGAAGAGATGGCCTCCCCGGCGGAGGTGCCAGCCGAGCATCGGGAAGTTCGCGAGCGACTCCTTGGCGATGATGCGCAACTGGAACGGCAGCGACGCGAAGATCACCGGGATGTCGTAGATGCTCTGGTGATTCGAGACGAACACGTAGGTCGTGCCAGGGGTGATGCGCTCGAGCCCCTCGACCCGCACCCGCACGCCGGTAGTCTTCAGGATGAGCCACGACCAGGCGCGCGCACAGCGATGCGCGAAGTGGCCGCTGCGGTCGAACAGGCCTGACACGATCGACGCCACACCGAGCACGAGGGTGTAGACGCTGATGGCGGGGATCAGGTAGAAGACCGTCCGCCACCAGTGAAATGGGGGAATACGCCGCAACGGAATCGCCGGTCTCAGGTCGGCTGCGCCGCCGCCGGAATGCTCGGCGCGGGCGCGGTGGCCGAGCGTGGGCGGTCGATGACGTGCGACGAGGCCTGGGGCTGGGCGGCCATGCCCGGTTCGATGTAGCGGCCGAAGATCATCTTGCCGGCGGTGGTCTGGAGCACGCTGGTGACGACGATGTCGATGGTCTTGCTGATCATCTTGCGCGCGTTGTCCACCACCACCATCGTGCCGTCGTCGAGATAGGCGACACCCTGACTGTATTCCTTGCCTTCCTTCAGGATGAAGACCTTCATGATCTCGCCTGGCAACACCACTGGCTTCAGTGAGTTGGCGAGTTCGTTGACGTTCAGGACCGAGACGCCGCGCAGCTGCGCCACCTTGTTCAGGTTGAAGTCGTTGGTGACGATCTTTGCATCGAGCGTCCGGGCGAGCTCGATGAGTTTCAGGTCGACTTCCTTCACCTCGGGAAAGTCGACGTCGGAGATCAACACCTCGATACCCGACATCTTCTGGATCTTCTGGAGGATGTCGAGGCCGCGGCGGCCACGGTTGCGCTTGAGCGAGTCGCCGGAGTCGGCCACCAATTGCAATTCCTTGAGCACGAACTGCGGAATCACCAGCGTGCCGTCGATGAAACCGGTATCGCAGACATCGGCGATGCGGCCATCGATAATGACACTGGTGTCGAGGATCTTGTAGCGACGGGTGGAGCCGGTTGCGCGGAACAGCCCCAGCAACTGCGCCGGCTCGAGCCACTCCCCATTCTTCGCCCCCAGCATCAGGCCGAGGTACGGCAGGACGATCAACAGAAAGGAGTGCAGGAACTCGACCTTGGGGTCGGAGTTGTCGGCGAAGAACAGGCCCGACTCGATCGCACGGGCGATAGCCAGGCCGACGGCGCAACCGAGCAAGGCGCCGAGCACGCGGCTCGGTGCGATCTCGCGCACGCGCGTTTCGAACGCGACGACGAGTCCGGACAGGACGACCGCGAATGCGATGTTGGCGATGAGGCCGACCGGAAGTGGCTGCAGCAGCGCCGCCGAGTACGCGACGGCCCCCACGATCAGCACACGGGCGAGCACGAACCAGGCCATTGAGGTCCCCCGCTATGAAGCGCCCACCATACCACCAAATTCAGGAGAGGAGGGCATCGAGCGCCTCACCGGCACTGCGGACCGCCACCAGTTCGCAGTTGCCGCCCACCGCGACCCGGTCCTCTGGATCGATGTTGGCCTCCGGCATGATGCAGCGCGTGAATCCCATCTGCGCGGCTTCCCTGATGCGCAGGCCCGCCTGCGTCACGCCACGCACCTCGCCCGCCAGCCCCACTTCGCCGAAGATCGCGGTGGTGCCGGCGATGACCCGGTTGCGTACGCTCGACGCGATCGCCGCCACAATCGCCAGGTCGGCGGCCGGCTCGTCAATCGCCATCCCGCCCGCGATGTTCACGAACACATCGTCGCCGACCAGGTTGAGCCCGGTCCGCTTCTCGAGCACCGCCAGAAGCAACGACAGGCGCTGGGTGTCGACCCCGTTGCCCATGCGCCGCGCGTTCCCGTAGCTGCTCGTGCTGACGAGCGCCTGCACTTCCACCAAGATCGGCCGCGACCCCTCGACGGAGCACAACACGGCGGATCCTGGCGCGTTCGCCGGCCGTTCGGCCAGGAACAGCTTGGACGGGTTCGGCACTGGCTTCAGGCCGCCGGACGTCATCTCGAAGACGCCCAATTCGCTGATGGCGCCGAAGCGGTTCTTCACTGCGCGGACGACGCGGTGGGAGTGATGCCGCTCGCCCTCGAAGTAGAGCACTGTGTCGACGACATGCTCCAGCGCCTTCGGGCCGGCGAGGCTCCCTTCCTTTGTGACGTGGCCGACCAGCAGGATGGGAACGTTTTGTCCCTTGGCAGCGAACAACAGCTGGGTGGCCGCCTCGCGTACCTGCCCGATGCTGCCAGGAGCCGACTGGAACTTCAGGGAGAAGACCGTTTGAATGGAATCGACTATGACCAGCGACGGGCGCAGCCTGGCGATCTCCTCGAGGATGCGCTCGAGGCAGGTCTCGGCCAGCAGGTAGAGCGGCGCATCGCCGACACCAAGCCGCTCGCCGCGCCCTTTCACCTGGTGCTCGGACTCTTCGCCTGAGCTGTAGAGCACCGGTCCGACGGTGCGAGCCATGTTGGCGGCCGCCTGCAGCAGTAGCGTCGACTTGCCGATGCCGGGCTCGCCGCCGAGCAGGACGAGCGAGCCGGGCACGACGCCGCCGCCAAGCACCCGGTCGAACTCATCAATACCAGTCGACAGGCGGGCGTGCTGCTCGAGGTTGATATCGGCGTAGAGTCGCGCCGCACCGGTCGACCCCGCAAGCGCGTAGCGATGCCCCACCGCCGAACCGGCACCAGGCGTCGTCTCGACGGGACGCTCCTCGACGTACGAGTTCCAGGCGCCGCAGTCGGGGCACTTGCCGAGCCACTTGGCGGCCTGTGCGCCGCACTCCTGGCAGACGAAGACAGTCGAGGGACGCTTGGCCATATCAGCGGTACACGCGCTCGATCCGCGAGCCGACGCGGCAGACGACCTCCCACGGGATGGTGCCGACCGACGCCGCCATCTCCCGCGCGTCGATGCGGTCGCCACCCTGGGCGCCGATGATCACCACCTCGTCGCCAGGCGAGACGTCCATGCCGGTCACGTCGGCCATCAGCATGTCCATGCACACCGACCCGACGATTGGCGCCCGGCGGCCGCGAATGAGGACGACGCCACGGCCCGCGAGGCGGAGATCCAGACCATCGGCATAGCCGGCCGGCACGATGGCCAGCGTGGTCGGCCGCTCGGCGGTGAAGCGTCCGCCGTACCCGGTGACCTCCCCTATCCGCACGCCCTTCACGGCCACCACGCGGCTCGTCAGCGTCATCACCGGCTGCAGCGGCACGGTGGACGCCAGCGGCGGCGGCACGATGCCGTAGAGCAGCAACCCCGGACGGACCAGGTCGAACCAGACACGCGAGTCGCGCAGGAGCGCAGCGCTGTTGGAGGCGTGGCGATAGGTCGGCCGGCCACCGAGCTGCGCCACGTCGGACAGCGCACGCTCGAAGCGGACCCGCTGCTGCTCGAAGAGCGGCGAGTCGGGCACGTCGGCGGTCGCGAAGTGCGTGTAGACGCCGTCGAGTTGGAGGTTCTCGCTGGCGAGCAACCCCGGCAGCGTCCGCCGGAGGTTGTCGGATCGAAATCCGAGCCGATTCATCCCGGTGTCGATCTTGAGGTGATAGCGCAGCCGCCGCTTGTAGCGCGCGGCTGCCGCCTGCACGGCCTGCGCGGCGCCCGGCGTCGAGATGGTCGGCGTCAGCTGGCAGTCGAACAGGCCGTCGAGATCGCTGACGCTGAGCGCGCCGAAGACGAGGATCTCCGCACGGACTCCGGCGGCGCGCAGCACCGCTCCCTCTTCGATGTCGGCACACGCGAGCAGTGCGGCGCCGGTCTGTTCGAGCGCCAGCGCCACCTGGCCGGCACCGTGCCCGTAGGCGTTGGCCTTGACGACGGCGATAACGCCGGGCGGCGCGTCGGGCCGCTCACGCGTGACGAAGTCGACGATGCTGCGGTAGTTCGCGGTCAGGGCCGCGAGGTCGATGCGCGCGGTCGTCGGGCGAATCACTCGCCGCCTCCGCCCCCGCCCCCGCCCTGCCCAGCGGCCAGGTTCTCGAAGCGCGTGAACTCGCGAATGAACGCCAGCTTCACGATGCCCGTAGGGCCGTTGCGTTGCTTGGCGATGATCAGTTCGGCGGTGCCGGTCGTCTCGCTGGGCGGCGCGTTCTTGTCCGCGTACTGATCCTCACGGTAGATGAAGATGACGACGTCCGCGTCCTGTTCGAGTGCGCCCGATTCACGCAGGTCCGACAGCATCGGGCGATGATCCGTTCGCGTCTCGGACGCGCGGCTCAACTGCGACAGCACCAGAATCGGCACGCGCAGTTCCTTGGCGAGCCCCTTCAGCGAGCGGGAAATCGACGCCAGTTCCAGCGAGCGGTTTTCAAAGCGCCCACGCCCCTGCATGAGCTGGACGTAGTCGATGATGATCATGTGCAGGCCGTGCTCCGCCTGCAGGCGGCGGCACTTGGCGCGCATCTCGAGCACGCCAATCGACGGCGTGTCGTCGATGAAGATCTTGGCCTCGCTGAGTGTGCCGAGCGCCTGCGACAGTTTGCCCCAGTCGCGTTCGCCGAGGAAGCCGCCGCGCAGCCGATGCGCGTCGATGCGCGCCTCGCCGGTGAGCATGCGGAGGAACAACTGCTCCTTCGACATTTCGAGGCTGAAAATGCCCACGGTCTTGTCGGTCTTGGTGCCGACGTGCTGCGCCATGTTCAGCACCAGACTCGTCTTGCCCATCGACGGACGGGCCGCGACGATGACGATGTCCGACGGCTGCAGGCCTGAGGTGATCTCGTCGAGGTCGGCGAAGCCGGTCGGTACGCCGGTGACCAGTTCTTTGCGCGAGGCGAGCTTCTCGATGGTATCGAGGCTGGTCTCAGCCAAGTCCTTCAGCGAGACGAAGCCGTCGCGGATCTTGCCGTCGGCGATCGCGAAGATGGCGCTCTCGGCCTGGTCGAGGATCGTGTCGGCGTCCTCCTCGGCGTCGTAGGCGTTGATGAGGATCTTGTTCGCGGAGTAGATCAGGCTGCGGAGAGTCGACTTCTCCTTGATGATGCGCGCGTAGTGCTCGACATTTGTCGAGCGCGGCACACCATCGACCAGCGCCGAGATGTAGGCCGGACCACCAACCGCGTCGAGGTCGCCCGCCCTGTTGAGCGCTTCCTTCAGGGTGACGAGATCGATCGCCTCGCCGCGCTCCGCCAGCGTGACCATCTTGTCGAAGATGCGGCGATGCGCGTCGCGGTAGAAATCGTTCGAGTCGATCGCCTCAACGGCGGTGTTGAAGGCGTCGTTGTGCAGCAGGATGGCCCCGAGCACCGAGCGTTCGGCTTCGAGGTTGTGCGGCAGCGTGCGTTCGGCAACAGCGGCGTCGGCCATGGGGAAGAAGAAGAAGTGCGAAACTCAGAGCTCAGAAATCAGGACTGGACAGGCGGCGGCCAAACGGGCGGCTGGATCCAGAGAGGTAGACGGTAGCAGTACGGCCGCATATGCCGGAAGGCCCCAAAAAGAAAAAAACTCGGGTCCGACCCCAAGGTCGAACCCGAGCTTCCGTGTCTCTCGAACGAGTGCGGCTACTCGGCCGCCGCCGCGGCAACCGGGGCCGGCGCGGCGGCAGCGCCTTCGGCGACAACCTTCACCTTGATGGTGGCGGTCACGTCGCGATGGAGCTTGACCGTCACATCCACTTCGCCGATCTTCTTGATCGGGTCGGCGAGTTGGAGCGTGCGACGGTCGATGTCGAAGCCCTTGGCGGCAAGCGCCTCGGCGATGTCCGACGTCGTGACCGAGCCGTACAGGGCCTGGGTGTCGCCGACGCGGCGGGTGATGACAACCTCGACGTTGGCGAGGCGGTCGGCCTGCGCCTGGACGACCTTGCGCTCTTCGGCTTCCTTCGCGTCGAACTTGGCGCGTTCGCGCTCGACGACCTTCTTGTTGCCTTCGGTGGCGAGTAGGGCGAGCTTGCGCGGCAGCAGGTAGTTGCGCCCGTAGCCGTTGGCGACCTTCACGACTTCGCCGCGCCGACCGAGGTTGTCTACGTGGTCTCGAAGAATGATTTCCATCTCAATGCTCTCCTGAATTGCAGAATTCAGATTGCAGGTATCAACATGCCGCCACTGGAGGCCCGCACCTTCCGCGCCAGCAGGACACGGAGGTGATCAGGCCCAAGCGGGCGCTGAGCCCTGCAATCTGCAATTCAAGCGTTAGTCGGTCACGTACGGGACGAGCGCAATCTGACGGGCGCGCTTCAGCGCCGTCTGCAGCTTGCGCTGGTGCATCGCGCACGTACCCGAGATACGACGCGGCAGGATCTTCCCGCGCTCCGGCACGAACGGCATCAGGAGCTTCGCATCCTTGTAGTTGATATCGTCGATCTTGTCCGCGCAGAACTTGCAGACCTTGCGGCGACGGAACATCGGCCGACGCTGACCCTGCGCCTTGTCTGCCGTCTTCTTGTCACCGCGACCGCGGCCACCGCCGCCACCCGAGCGTCCCTGTCCGAATGCCATGGTCTAGACCTCCCCCCCGTCAAAGCGATCGTCATCCGCATCGTCGTTGTCCGACGAACGGCCCTCACCAGGCTGCCGCTGCGGGGGCAGGCCGCGCTTGACGCGACGGCGCTCCGACTCGCTCTGGCGCTTGGTGCGTGTGCGATCCACAACGCGCTTTTCTTCGTCGACGCGTACGATCATGTGGCGCAGGACCTGGTCGATCACCTTCAATCGGCGATCGATTTCCTTCATCAGTTCGCCCGAGCCGTTGATCACTTCGAGGACGTAGACGCCCTCCTTGAAGTGGGCGATCTCGTAGGCGAACTTGCGGCGGCCCCAGTTCTCGGTCTTCTCGATCTGCCCCTTCAGGCGCGTGACGATGTCCGCCACCTGATCGTGCATCTCGTTGGCCTGAGCTTCCGCCGTTTCCGGGGGAAGGATGTAGATGAGTTCGTATTGCCGGTCTGCCATGCTTGCTCCTCGAGGACACAGCGGGATGACCAGGGGTCAGGGTCCGCCGCGGCCACCACTACGGTGGCAAGGTTGTTACTTACGATTCACTGTCCGACGACGATTTGCGACTGTCGACAGGCCCCGGGTTGAAGCGGTTCATCACCACATCCAGCCCTTCGCCTGCGAAGAGTTCGACGGCATCCGCGGCCCTGGAGACCAGGTCCGCTACCGCCTCGCGTTCCTCGCGCCCGAACTTCGAGAGCACGTGGTCCGCGAGATCCCACTTGGGGTCGCCACGACCAACGCCGATCCGCAAGCGGGGAAACTCGGCGCCGATGTGCTGGATGATCGACTTGAGGCCGTTGTGGCCCCCTGCCGATCCGTTCCGGCGCACGCGCAGACGGCCGAGAGGCAGTTGCACCTCGTCGACCACCACGAGCACGTCGGTCGGCGCCAGCTTGTGGAAGGCGGCAATGCGACTGACCGCATCGCCGCTGAGATTCATGTAGGTCTGGGGCTCCACCAGCACGACGCCACGGTTGCTGACGACGGCCACGTCCGCCACCGACTTCCAGGGACGTAGCGGCACATGCCAGCGCCGTGCGACCTCGTCGAGCACGTCGAACCCGATGTTGTGACGGGTCCCAGCATACTCCCGGCCGGGATTGCCGAGCCCGACGATGGCCTTCATCACTCGTGGAAGAGGTCAGCCTACTTTTTCTTTTCGGCCTCGGCCTCGTCCTTCTTGCCCTTCTTCAGGACTTCCGGCTCGGAGCCGCCGGCCGTCGCCGCGTCACCGGTCGCCGCCGCTTCCTCGGCCTTGGCCAGGATGATGTGGACGAGCATCGTGTCGAGGTCGGTGAGCGAGCGCCACTTCGGGTTCGTGGCGACGTCGCGCACGCGAACGCCCTGATGCACCATCAGGTCGCTGACATCGACGTCGACGTGCTCCGGAATGTCCGCCGGCAGGCATTCGATTTCGATCTCGCGGCGCACGAACTCGAGGAGGCCGCCCTGAACCTTGACACCCTTCGACTCGCCCTTCAGCAGGACGGGGATGGTGACCGTAATCATGCGATCCATGGCGACGCGGTAGAAGTCCACGTGCAGCACCTGGCGCGTGACCGGATCGAGCAGGAAGTCCTTCACCAGCACCTTGGTGGCCACACCATCGAGCTTGAGCGCGATGAGCGTGTTGGCACCCGCCTCGGAATGGAGGATCTTCAGCAGCGGCTTGGGCTCCACCGCGATCGACACCGCATCGCGGCTGGCGCCTTCGCTGGCGGCTCCATACACCACGGCGGGCACCTTGCCGGCCTTACGGGTACGGCGTGCTTCGTTCTTGCCGAATGTCGTGCGGATAGTTGCGTCGAGCAGTGCTTCCATGTCTCTTCCCTAATCTTTCCTGGCGCCTGGAATCTGGCAGGCGCGTCTACGCTTCCACCGTGAGGTCTAGACGAAGAGGCTCGATACCGAGGTCTCTTCGTGGATGCTCTTGATTGCCTGGCCCAGGAGGCGCGCCACCGACAGCACATGAATCTTGCTGGAGGCTTCGGCCGCCTTTGTCTGCGGGATCGTGTTGGTCACGATCATCGTGTCGATTGGCGACTTCTCGATACGCTCGATCGCCGGCCCTGACAGCACGCCGTGCACCGCGCATGCGAGCACACGCTCGGCGCCGTTGTTCTTCAACGCCGTCGCCGCCTTGGTTATCGTGCCGGCCGTGTCGACGATGTCGTCCTGGATGATGCAGGTGCGGCCGGCGACGTCGCCGATCACATTCATCACTTCCGCGGTGCCATCGTCACTGCGCCGCTTGTCGATCACGGCCAGTTCGGCGCCGAGCCGCTTGGCGTAGGCGCGCGCACGTTCAGCACCGCCCGCGTCGGGCGCCACGATCGTGAGCTTGGGCGAGTCCAGGCGCGTCAGGTATTCGATGATGACGGGCGCGGCGAACAGGTGATCGACCGGAATGTCGAAGAAGCCCTGAATCTGGGCCTTGTGCAAGTCCATGGTGAGGACCCGGTTCGTGCCGGCCGCGCCGAGGATGTTCGCGACGAGCTTCGCCGAGATCGGCACGCGCGGCTTGTCCTTGCGGTCCTGACGGGCGTAGCCGTAGTAAGGAATGACGGCCGTGATGCGGGAGGCCGACGAGCGGCGGAACGCATCGACCATGATCATCAGCTCCATCAGGTGCTGATCGACCGAGCCGGTATCCGTGGCCGCCGTGGGCTGCACGACGAAGACATCCTTGCCGCGGATGTTCTCGTCAATCTGGAAGGACACCTCGGTATCGGGAAAACGGCGCAGCCTGGCCGCGCCAAGCGGCACGCCAAGAAACTGCGCGATCTCCTTGGTCAGGTCGACGTGCGCACTGCCAGAGAAAATCTTCAATTCACCGAAACCGGTTGCCATCAACGGTTCACCAATCACCAAGAAGCCTCGAGAAAGTGGCTGGGGCGGAAGGATTCGAACCTTCGAATACGGGGTCCAAAGTCCCGCGCCTTACCGCTTGGCCACGCCCCATCATCAATTCCCGGGGCTCCTGCTCTCACACCATGCACCCGTCCGGCGGCGGCGGCCTCGTGCGGCCACGCTGCCCGCATCCATGCCTTGCGGTTGTCGGAATGAGAGGTAACGCCCTCAGGAGTGGTCGAAACCACATGGTGCAAACGGTAATGGTAGTCGATGGAGTGGAGCTCTGGCAAGCCGTCAGGACGACCAAGATGCCCTCGACAGTTCATCGCCGGACTAGCGGCGACTTGGGGCTGATGCCCTTACGTGCTCGGCCCTGGTCGTCGTCCGGGTCACCCAGGTGGAAACGGTCCGGCTCGTCACGGCCGCGGCCGCCCGTTCTGCCGTGGCCCGGTCTGCATACAGGCCGAACACCGCCGAACCGCTGCCCGACATGGCGGCGAACTGCGCGCCGTGGCGCGCAAGCGCACGAACCAGTCTGAGAATCCGTGGATGCCGCTCGACGACCGGCCCCTGCAGGTCGTTCACCCGCTCATCTTTACGTGAGCTGCGGCTCGACCCCAGCCCGCCCGACACCTGGCCACCGGCGGCGAGCCAGGCCGCATCCCACCAGCCGTAGGCCTCTGTCGTGCTGACGCCGAAGTCGGGTCGAGCCAGCACCACCCAGGCGCGCGGGGCATCGACCAGCGGGAACAACAGGTCGCCACGCTCGACGCCGAGCACGGTGCCCCCGGCCAGGAAAAACGCGACGTCGGCGCCGAGGTCGCGGCCAATGTGCTCGAGTTGCTCATCGGCGACGTCGAGCCGCCAGAGCACCCGCAATGCGCGCAGCGCTGCGGCCGCATCGCTGCTGCCGCCGCCAAGCCCGGCCTGCACCGGCACCCGCTTGGTGATGCGCACGGTCACGCCGTTTGGATCGCCCCGCCGTCCAGCGGCACGCCACAACCTGGCCGCTGCCTTCCACACGAGGTTCGTCTCGTCGGTCGGACAGTCAGGGTCGTGACTGATCAGGCGAAACGGCCCTGGCTTCGCCGTGAACGTCAGCGTGTCGTGCAGCGCCAGCGACTGGAACGTGGTCCGCAGCTCGTGATAGCCGTCGGCGTGGATGCCGAGCACCCGGAGTGTGAGGTTGATCTTGGCGCACGCCTGCACGCGCACGACCGCCGACTTGCGCGTCATCGCGACAGCGGTCCCGTCGCGCGCAGTTCGTCGAGCGTGATCAGCGCCGTGCCAGGAGGGACCGACACGCGGAAGGTGGACGGCTCGAGCTCAACGTTCAGGTCGACCTGCGACAGCGCCAGGCGCAGATCGAAGCGTCGGGCTTCACTCGACACCAGGCGCACGAGACGTGGCAGTCCGTCAACAAAGTCCAGATAGTCGGCACGCCAGCCGCTGTGGCCACCGATGACGACCGACACGAGCTGCCACGGCGCAGAGGGACGTTCGCGGCGAAGGTAGCGCAGCCGGTCGCCGCCGACGATACGCCAGCCGTCCCCGAAGGCACGGACATCCGCAGGCGCCCCCGTGTCACGATCGCAGCCAGTCAGCGTCGACTTCAGGGCAGCCGGATCGAGCGGCACGCCCGCGATGGCGTCGAGCAGTTCCTCAGGCTTGCCGTGCTCGAGCACGCGGCGATCGCGTGGCAGCAGCAGGGTGGCGTCGCCGTTCGACGCGCCGATGATGAACGCTGGCGCACCGAATGGTGCAGGCGCCTCGACATAGAGAGAGGCAGGCTCGGCAAGGCCGATCAGCAGCCGCCCGCGGACGCGGCGACCACCGACCGAACCACTGACGCCGACTTCAGCACTAAGCGTCGAGACGCGACGGCACGCGGCGGTGGCTTGCTCGAGCAACGCGCTGCCGTCGGCGACCGGCGTGCCGGGGCCAGCGGGCAACTTCATGAGCGGCGCACCGCACGACGCCACGAACAGCGACGCGGCACACGCCAGCGCGCGCCCCAGCCTCATTTCTTCGGGAGCTTCTGCTTGGCGCCGCGGATCTTCTTGTCGATGTCGCCGCGGTCGACCGCGTCGAGGTCACCGGATAGCGCCTTCGCCCACGCCGCGATTGCATCGTCGTAGCGGCCGACGCGGAACAGCACGTCCGCGTAGTGATCCTGCACGAGCGAGTTGGTCGCCAGCATCTGCGCGGCACGCTGCAGGTGCTCGAGCGCCAGGTCCAGCTTGCCGTCCCTGAAGTAGGCCCAGCCGATGCTGTCGAGATACGAGCCGTTGTCCGGGTCGATCGCCAGCGCACGCTTGATGTAGTCGACCGATTCATTCAAGCGCTCGCCACGCTCGGCCAGCATGTAGCCGAAGTAGTTGAGGGCCGGCGCGTTGTCGGGTTCCTTCGAGAGCAACTGGCGGAACACCGCTTCCGATTCGGCGAACTTCCTCTGGCGATCGAGCACCGTGCCCAGTTCGAAGGCAATCCCGGTCTCGGCCGGGAACTTCGACTGTGCGTCCTGCAGCACCTTCACCGCCTGCGCGCCGCGGTTCGCATCGGTGTAGACCTGCGACATCGCGACGTAGGCGTCGGGGTCGTCCTGCTTGCGACGGAAGAACTCCTCCATCGCGGCCACTCCCTGATCCACCTTGCCGCCGCGGCGGAGCGCCGTGGCCTCGAGGCTGGCGAGGCGCAATTCGTCTGGGCTCTGGACGCGTGCGACACGCACGGTGTCGACCGCGGCCGTGTAATTCTTCGCCGCCATCTGCGCGCGGACGAGATACATGATCATCGTCCCGTCGTTCGGCGCGAGCTTGCGTGCGTCCTCGAATGTCTGGATGGCCTTGTCGTACTGGCCCAGCTCCTGATAGGCGAACCCGAGGTGCGGCAGCAGCGACCCGAGCGCGAACGCACCGTTGGCGGTGCCGCGGAACTGCGCCACTGCCGGCGCCAGCGCGTCGACCACCCCCTGGAACTTCTTCTGCCCCTCGAGCGCCTCGGACAGCACGAAGTAGCCGCGCGGATTCCGCGCGTTGACCGTAATCACCTTGCGCGCCGCCGCCTCCGCCGCGGCGGCGTCGCCAGCGCGACGCTCGAACTGCGAGAGCAGCAGGAGCGCGCGCTCGTCGTTGGCGTTCATGGTAAGCGCTTCGCGCAACAGGTCGCGGCCGCGCAGCAGATCGGCGCGGCTGCCGGTATTCATCAGCACGGCCGCCAGGTTGACGCGCAGGTCGAAGCTGCGAGGGGATGCCTTCAGCGCCAGGTCGTAGGTGCTGACCGCGTCGACCCAGCGACGCTCGCGCGCATACGAGTCCGCCAGCGACGCGTAGAGCTGCGGATTGTCCGGCGCCGACTCCTCGAGCCAGGTCACGGCCTCGCGCGTCTTGCCGGCGCCCGCATACGCCTCCATCAGCAGCGACGGACCGTCGCGCCAGGCCGGCGCTTCCTTGACGATGTCGGCGAGGAGGGGGATGGCCTTGTCGAACTGCTCAGCGGCAACGTAGAGACGGCTGAGTAGCGCGCGGACGTCGATGTCGGTGAGTTTGGCCGGCGTCTCGAGCGACTTCTCCAGGTGCTCGATGGCGCTGGTGACGTGCTCCTGCTGCTGCGCTCGCCCGGCGCGCGTGTCCGGTGCATTACCCGCCAGCCCGGCATGCACCTGACCCAGCACGCGATGCGCCTGCTTGTTGGTATCGTCGACCTTCAGCGCCTGCTCGGCGGCGCCCTGCGCATCGACCGGCCGATTCTCGCCGAAGAACAGCTCGGCCAGTTCAGCGGGGATGGTGGCCGCGGTGGGGTCGAGTGCCATCGCGCGGCGATACGCATCGATGGCCTCTTCGGTCTTGCTCTCGTCGGCGAGCACATGCGCCTGCAGGAACTGCGCATACGCTTCGGCGGTGCGGTCTGGGGCCGGGGTTGTCGGCGTGGCCTGCTGACGCGGAGCCACCTGACGAGTCTGTCCAGCGGCAGCGAGCGGCGCCAACGCGCCGAGGACGGCGACCAGGACCACGATTTTCATACCGGGGATTGTTCCATAAAAGGCAGAAGGTGTCATATAGTCCGGGCATGGCCGTCGACCCGGAATTGCTTGAAATTCTTGCCTGCCCGAACTGCAAAACGCCCGTCACGCTCGTGAAGGATGGCGCGGCCCTGAAGTGCGGCACCTGCCATCGCGTCTACCCCATCAAGGACGATATCCCGGTGATGCTGGTCGACGAGGCCACAATCGAGCCGTAAGTAGCACGGGACGCCGAGGCCCGGTGTCCCGATTCCGAATTGCAGATACGCGCGTGAAGATCCTGTTGGTGCGTCTCCGGCAGATCGGCGACGTCGTCTTCACGACGCCGACGTTCGCCGCGCTGCGCGATCACTTCCCGTCGGCCCAGCTCACCTATCTCGTTGAACCGGCCGCGGCATCGGTCGTCGCGGGCAGCGCCGACCTGTCCGCGGTGATCGTGGCGCCCCGCGCGCCCGGGGTGCGCGGGTTCGTGGCCGACCTCGCACTTGGCCGGCGTCTCGCACGGGAACGCTTCGACCTCGTGCTCGACTTCCACGGTGGTCCGCGCGCCTCGCTCCTGACCTGGTTGAGCCGCGCCCCGTGCCGCGTCGGCTACGAGGTGTCGGGACGCGCGTGGATGTATACGCAGCGAGTGGCCAGGCCGCGCGAACTGCGCCCGAGGCACTCGGTGGAGAACCAGTGGGACCTGCTGACCGCCATCGGCGTGCCGCCGCCCGACCGCGGCCGCTATCCGGTGGTGATGCCGCTCGTGCGCGACACAGCGACGCAGGTGCGGCAACGTCTGGCTTCGCACGGCGTCGCCCCCGACGCCCGCATCGTCGTCATGCACGTCAGCGCGGGGAATCCGTTCCGGCGATGGCCGCTCGCGGCGTTTGCCAGCGTGGCGGCTGCGCTGCCCTCGGTCGACGCGCGCGTGCGGGTCATCGTGACGTCAGGTCCGTCCGAAGCTGACGCCGCAGCGCAGGTGATTCGTGATGCGCGCGAACGGCTTGCCCCAGAACTCCGCGAACAGGTGCTCGCGTGCGGCGAGTTCTCGCTCGCTGAACTGCGCGCGCTCGTCGATGATGCCGCGCTCTACATCGGCGGCGACAGCGGGCCGATGCATGTGGCGGCAACGAGTCGCGTGCCGATGGTGTCGCTGTATGGCCCGACACTGCCCGCGCGATCGGAACCGTGGCGCGCCGGCAGTCTGCCGGCCCTCGCCGTCGAGGTGCACGGCCTCGCGTGCCGCCCCTGCGACCAGCGCGTCTGCGAACCTGGCGACTTCCGCTGCCTCGGCCAGATCTCGCCGAGCCAGGTGATCGACGCGGCCACCCAGTTGCTCGTACGGAACGGCTAAGATTGTGGCGGACTGAACCATGACCAACGCTGACGCGCTCCGTCCGGACCATGCGTACGACGCCGCCGCGTCCGGGCTCCTGCTCGAGTCGATCGGCATGGCGGCGCTCTTCGGTGTCGCGGCCTTCACGCAACTCTCGATCGCCATCGCACAGGCGCTGCTCTTCATTGCCCTCGCCTGCTGGGCCACGCTCGTCATCGTGCGCCGCGAGCGGATCGAGGTGCCGGCGTTCTTCTACCCACTGCTCGCCTACGCCGGATGGACGCTGCTGTCGGCGGCGTTCTCCAGCGACCCGCGCGCCAGCTTCGCCGACTGCAAGCAGCTCGCCCTGTTCCTCATCGTCCCGGCGACGTATCGCCTCATCAACGCCTCGCGCAGCACGACCATGCTGACCGTCATCATGTCGGTGGGCGCGGCAACCGCGGCCTACGGCATCTTCCAGTACGGCCTGCTGCACTACGACCAGTTGAACCAGCGGCCGCAGGGCACGCTCGGTCACTACATGACCTACTCCGGCCTGCTAATGCTGGTCATCGGTACGGCACTGGCGAAGCTGTTGTTCGACTCGAGCGAGAAGGCGTGGCCGGCGCTGGTGATGCCGGCGCTGCTGCTAGCCGTGGCGCTGACGTCGACGCGCATGGCCTGGGTCGGTGTCTGCGCGGCTGCCGCGGTGCTGCTCATCGTCAAAGACTTCCGCCTGCTCGCCGTCCTGCCGATCGTCGGCGCCATCACGTTCGCGGCGGCCGGTCCCGCCATCACGCAGCGGCTGATGTCGATGTTCGATGCGAAAGACCCGACACGGCGCGACCGTATTGCGATGCTGCTCGAAGGGCAGCACATGGTGCACGACCATCCGGTGTTCGGCGTCGGGCCGAACATGGTGGAGGTGGTCTATCCGCAGTACCGGATCGCGGAGGCGGTGGAGAAGGTGAATCCGCACCTCCACAACGTGCCGATGCAGATCGCCGCAGAACGGGGGTTGCCGGCGCTGGTCCTCTGGCTCGGCTTCCTCGGCACGCTGCTGCGCGGGCTCTACCAGCGGCTGCGCTCGACCCGCCCGCGCAGTGCTGCCGCGGCAGCGCTGGCGTCGGTCGTCGGGATGCTGGCGGCCGGCATGTTCGAGTACAACTTCGGCGACTCCGAGTTCCTCATGCTCTTCCTGTTACTCAGTACGCTGCCGTTTGCCGCCCTGCGGCTCGGCGCCAGCGACGCGGCCGACGCATGAATCTTCCACCGCTCGACTCCGCCCGCGCCCGCTCGATCGTCTCGCGCTTCGCCAACCGGCACGTGCTCGTCGTCGGCGATGTCATGATCGACCGGTTCATTGTGGGGACGGTGACGCGCATCTCGCCTGAGGCGCCGGTGCCGGTGGTGAAGTTCCAGAGCGAATACTCGCGCCTGGGTGGCGCGGCCAACGTCGCACACAACATCGCGGCGCTCGGCGCGAAGGTCACCCTTGTCGGCATCGTCGGCGCCGATGCGACGGCAGCGCGCCTGCGCGAGCAGCTCGAGGCGGCCGGACTGTCGTCGGCGGGACTCGTCGAAGACCCGACACGGCCGACCGTCGAGAAGGTGCGCATCATTGCCGGGCGCAACCAGCAGGTGGCCCGCATCGACTACGAAGAGGACCGTGACGTCACCGGCGACGCCGAAGCGCGGCTCGGCGAGTGTGTCGCCAGGCTCGGCGAGCACGCCGACGTACTGCTGGTGTCCGACTACCTCAAGGGCAGCATCACCCGTGCGGTGATGGCGACGCTACTCACCTTGAAGCAGAAGGGGGCTCCGCTCCTGGTCGACCCGAAGATTCCACACCTCGAGTGCTATCACGGCGCCACGCTCGTCACCCCGAACAACCACGAGGCGGAAGTGGCCACTCAACGCCTCATCCGCACTGATGCCGACGCACAGGCGGCCGCCCTCGACTTCCGCGCGCGTGCGGGATGCGAGTCGGTGCTGATCACCCGTGGCGAACACGGGATGTGGTTATCGAGTGAGGTGGTGGAGGGTGCGGTGTCAGCGACCGCGCGGGAAGTGGCGGACGTGACGGGGGCTGGTGATACGGTGGTGGCGACGCTGGCGCTGGCGATGGCCGCGGGCGGCTCGCTCTCAGAAGCCGCCGTACTGGCGAACCACGCCGCGGGGGTGGTGGTGGCGAAGTTCGGCCCAGCCACCGTCACGCCGCACGAACTGATGGCGGCGCTGCACGAAGGCAGGTAGGCCGGGTAGGTCAGGTGGATCGGGAGGGCTGGGTGAGCCCCGCCCAGCCCAGGCCCCCCCGGCCCCCCCAGCCTCTCCTAGTGCCTGAAGTGGCGGCGGCCGGTAAAGACCATGGCGAGCCCCTGCTCGTCGGCGGCGGCAATCACTTCGGCATCGCGGACCGAACCACCCGGCTGCACCACGGCGGTTGCACCCGCGGCGGCCACAGCGTCGAGGCCATCGCGGAAGGGGAAGAACGCGTCTGACGCCGCGACGGAGCCGGCCAGCGGCTTCGACGGGTCGGCCGCCGACGCGCGCGCCTTCATCACCGCCACGTTCACCGCATCGACACGGCTCATCTGCCCCGCGCCGATGGCGAGCGTGCGGCTGGCGTCGGTGAAGATCACCGTGTTCGACTTCACATGGGCGCCGACGCGCCACGCGAACCGCAGCGCTTCCCACTCTTCAGCGGTCGGTTGACGCTTCGTCACCACCTTCACGCCCTCGGGCAGCGCGTCGGCGGCCCAGGGCTGGCGCGCTTCAGCGACGAAATCGCGTTCCTGCGCCAGCATCGCACCGAGGATGCTGCGGAATTCGACGCCTGCCGAACGCAGCGTGTCGAAGTCGGCGACGACCACCCGCATGTTCACCTTCTTCGCCAGGATCGGCTTGGCGGCGTCATCGACCGAGGGCGCGATGACCGCCTCGATGAAGGTCGAGACGATCGCTTCGGCGGCGGCGACGTCGAGGGTCCGGTTCAGCGCCACGATGCCGCCGAACGCCGAGAGGCTGTCGGCTTCACGGGCGCGGACGTAGGCATCGGCAGCCGATGCGCCGATGGCGGCGCCGCACGGGTTCGTGTGCTTGATCACGACGGCCGCCGGCTCGTCGAACTCGAGCGCGATTCGCGCGGCAGCGTCGAGGTCGAGCAGGTTGGTGTACGACAGTTCCTTGCCCTGCAGGATGGTGGCCGCACCGAGGCCCGAGGCCGACGCCTGCGGACCGGCGCCGTACCACGCGGCCTTCTGGTGCGGATTCTCGCCGTAGCGGAGGTCGCGCAGCTTCTCGAGCGACAGGCCGACCGATGCGCCGAGCGCCGTCGGCGGGCGGCGCTCGAACTGCTCGCCGCTCAACGAGACCTCGGCCAGCGTCTTCGTGATCGCCGTGTCGTACGACGCGGTGTGCGCCAACGCCTTGCGCATCAACTCGAAGCGGAACGCCAGGGTCGGGGTCTCGTCGAGCGAGGTCAGCAGCTGCCCGTAGTCGGCCGGGTCGACGACCACCAGGACGCCGCGGAAGTTCTTGGCGGCCGCACGCACCATCGAGGGACCGCCGATGTCGATCTCCTCGACCAGCGCATCGAAGCGGGTTGCCGGGTTCGACGCGGCCTTCACGAAGGGGTAGAGGTTGACCACCACGACGTCGACGAGACCGAGGCCGTGCCTGGCCAGCGCGGCGAGATCGTCCGCCCGATCGCGTCGGGCGAGGATGCCGCCGTGCAGGGCCGGATGCAGCGTCTTCACCCGACCGTCCATCATCTCGGGGAAACCGGTGACCTCAGAGACGTTGGTCACCGCCAGGCCGGCGTCGGCGAGGGTCTTTGCGGTGCCGCCGGTCGACACCAGTTCGAAGCCGCGCGCGACGAGTCCGCGACCCAATTCCACGATTCCGGTCTTGTCCGATACGCTCAGAAGGGCTCTTGGCATAGGTATTAAAGTCCAGTATTATTCCCACCGACGCCGGGCGGGCCTGGCGCCGTCGGGAAAAGGCCGCACACGGCGGCCCTTTTTATTGCTCCGCTGTTCTCACATTCCGGCCTCTGCCGGGACGACGTGACAACCTCGGGGTTGGTTTACTGACGCGGCACATCGCCACGTCACAGCAAGCAGGAATTAGAACGATGCGTATCACAGGCAAGGTCAAGTGGTTCAACAACGCCAAGGGTTACGGTTTCATCGAGCGCGACGGAGGCAGTGACGTCTTCGTTCACTACTCGGCGATCCAGGGCGATGGATTCCGCTCGCTCGAAGAAGGCCAGGCGGTTGAGTTCGAAATCGTTGACGGCCCGAAGGGCCCGCAGGCCGGCAACGTCACCAAGATCTAGTCACTAACCGGTTTGGGCGCGGGACTCCGGTTCCGCGCCCGAGCTGTTGCGACCGCTCGCTTCCCCCGCTCGTTCTTCGCAATTCCAACACCTCAGCTCTGGTTTTCCAGCTTCGCGCCGTCGGCGCGTTCGCCCCCGTGCGCCGACGTCCCCCTCAGCGCCCTGGCGGTGAAGTTCACCTTGCCGTCCTTCACCGCGACACGAAACGCCACTTCGGGACTGCCAGAGGCCTTCATTTTCTCGACCTGCGACTTCACCAGGTTGGCAAACTTGTGAAACGGCACCGGCGCCACACCAGCCTCGCGGCGCGCGCTCGCCAGCGACTCGTAGAGCTCCTCGAGCTTCCGCATCTCGCGCGCGGGGTCCTGGAAGGCGGCGACGTGGAGAACGCGGGCCTCCGTGGCGTCCGGCTTCTCCGCGCGTGCCTTGGGTGCCTGGACGAACGGCCCTGGCCGGCCTTCTTCGCGCGCGCGCTGGCCACGGTCCCATAGGTCGATGAAGGCGGCGTAGCGAGACTGCAGCGTGAGGAAGCGAAAGCGGATACCGGTGTTCTGGATGTGGGAACGGTCCAGCTTCTTGACCGCGGTCTCCACCGTGGCGCGCGTCTCCCATGGCGGCTTTTGCAGGCGGCCCGCGAAGAACATGTTGTACTCCGCCTCGAGCTGCTTCAGATCGGCTTCGAGCCGCGTCAGATCCCGTTCGATGTCAGTCGCGGCCACGGACGATTATCGCGGAAGCAGGAACCACACCAGCGGTAGCCACAGTTCACGAGCGTATGGCACGGGACGGTCGTCTACCAACACCTCGGTGGCGTGGGCGGTGCCCACCACCTGGAAGACGTCTCGCAGGCGCGCCGCATCCGCGGAGTGGAACCGGACGCGATAGCGGTGCGACTCGCCGGTGCCGGTTTCACGGAACTCGGCGGCGCCGCGCGCCAGGTCGAGCGCACGTGCGAACTCGGGATGCTCGAGCGCCGGGAAGACGAGGGTGATGGAGAACGGACGGCCGGTCGTGCCGAAGAGCGCCTCGTGCAGGTCGGGGTCGAGCGAGGCGAGTTCCTCGTCGCTGGGCTGCTCGGATAGCTCGGCGTACGGCCAGAAGCGTTCGAGTGGGCGGAATTTCGGTGGTTCCGGGGTCATGACCGTCCTGGCAGAGCCGTTAGCATACCATTGGCGTTGTGGACTTCTCTTCGGCAGACGTGATCGGATCGGCGGCCGGAACCCTCACCACGGTCGCCTTTATTCCGCAGGTGGTGCGAGCCTGGAAAACCGGGTCGGTCGAGGATCTGTCGCTCTGGATGCTGCTGGCGTTCACGACCGGCGTCGGCCTTTGGGCGGTCTACGGCATCGTGACCGATGCGGTGCCGCTCATCATCACGAACGGGCTGACGTTCGTCCTCGCGATGACGCTTCTGGTGCTGAAACTCAGAGGTTCGACGTCAGGGAACGGCAGTTAAAGGTTGGAGGTTGGGAGAGCCGACGCAACTGCCCCTGACCTCGCCCCTCCAGCCTCGAACCTCTAGAAAATGGTGCCAATCGACGCGGCGGCCCAGTTCATCACCTGTGTCGGCAGTACGCCGAGATAGAAGACGATGAGCGCCGAGATGAGCAGCGCGGCGCCGGCGAGCTTCGGCACGGCCGGCAGCTGCATCGGGCCAGCCGCCGGCGTCATGAACATCATGACGATGACGCGCAGGTAGAAGAAGACCGACACCACGCTCGTCAGCACACCGATGATGGCCAGCCACGAATAGCCGGCTTCCATTGCGGCGGTGAAGACGTACCACTTCGCGATGAAGCCGCCGAACGGCGGGAAGCCACCGAGCGACAACAGGAAGATGGCCATCAGCGCCGCGAGCTGCGGCTGCTCGGTCCAGAGGCCGGCGTAATCGCGGATCTGGTCGCGCGGACGCTCGTTGGTTTCCAGCATGCCGATGATGCCGAAGGCTCCGAGGTTCGTCACCGCATAGGTGAGCAGGTAGAAGAGGATGGCGCTCTTCGCCGTCTGGTTGGCCGACACCAGCGCGAGCAGCAGGTAGCCGCCGTGCGCGATGCTCGAGTAGGCGAGCATGCGCTTGATGCTGGTCTGCACCACGCCGACGACGGTGCCGATCACCATCGTGGCGGCGGCGATCACCCAGATCACCTGGCTCCAGTCGTCATGCATCGACTCGAACGAGGTGAGGAAGACACGGGCGAACGCCGCGAAGGCGGCGGCCTTCACACCGGTCGACATGAAGCCGGTCACCGGCGGCGGTGCACCCTCGTACGCGTCGGGTGTCCACATGTGGAACGGCACCGCCGACACCTTGAAGGCGAAGCCGACGATCAGCAACCCCATGGCCACGAGGTGAATCGGGCTCGACGCCAGCGACGTGGTCGAGAACACCTCGGCGACGCGGGTGAGCTTCGTGCTGCCGGTCAGGCCATAGGTGAGCGCGATGCCGTAGAGGAAGAATGCGCTGGCAAAGGCGCCGAGCAGGAAATACTTGAACGCGGCTTCCGTGGCGACCGGCGAATCGCGGCGGATGCCGGTGAGCACGTAGATGGCGAGCGACAGCACCTCGAGGGCGAGGAAGATGACCAGCAGGTCGGTGGCCATCGCCATCAGGATCATGCCGCTCAGCGCGAACAGCATCAGCGCGTAGTACTCGCCGGCCGGCAGCCCTTCGCGTTCGACCGTCGGAATCGACAGGGCGATCGAGAGGATACCGACGATGATGAGCGTCCAGGTGACGAACAGGCCGTAGTTATCGGCGATGACGACGCCGAAGCTCTCGGCCTTGTGGTTCCACAGCAGGAACGTCGACGCCGCGGCGCCGAGGAGACCGATGATGCCCAGCGGGGCAATCGGCATCCGTTCACCCGGCGAACGGAAAGCTTCTGCGACCATCGCCGCAATCGCGGCGGCGACGACGCACAGCAGCGGAACGAGCGCGTGAAGGGCGTCCATGTTCATCGACCCACCTCGGCGGACACCGGGGCGGCGTGCACCAGCGTTGAACTCGGCGCCATCGGCTCGGCCTGCACGCGAATCTGCGCGCCACGTCTCACCTGCGCGAGTAGTTTTTCGATGGACGGCGCCATCGGCTTCAGAAAGATATTCGGCAGCACGCCCATCAGCACCGACATAGCGATGACCGGCACCAGGATGGCCCACTCACGCGGCTTCAGGTCTGGCAACGACTTGTTCTTCTCGCTGACCTCGCCGTAGTTGACGCGCTGGAACATCCACAGCATGTAGGTCGCCGACAGGATGACGCCGGTCGCGGCGAACGCCGCGAGCGTCGGGTTCCAGGCGAACGCCCCGAGCAGAATGAGGAACTCGCCCACGAACCCGTTCAACCCCGGCAGGCCGATGGACGACAGCGTGATGATGAGGAAGGCGGCCACGAGGCGCGGCGTCACCTTCTTCAGTCCGCCGAATTCCGAGATGAGGCGCGTGTGGCGGCGATCGGAGAGCATGCCGACGATCAGGAAGAGTCCGCCGGTGCTGATGCCGTGGTTCAGCATCTGGTAGACCGCGCCCTGCACGCCCTGCGTGTTCATCGCCGCGATGCCGAGCACCACGAAGCCGAGGTGGCTCACCGACGAGTAGGCCACCAACTTCTTCATGTCCGGCTGGATCATCGCGACGAGGGCGCCGTAGATGATGCCGATCACCGCCAGCAGCGCCAGGTAGGGCGCGAAGTAGGTGGCGGCTTCCGGGAACAGCGGGAAGGCGAAGCGCACCAGGCCGTAGGTGCCCATCTTCAGCAGCACGCCGGCCAGGATGACCGAACCGGCGGTCGGCGCCTGCACGTGCGCGTCCGGCAGCCAGGTGTGGAACGGGAAGAGCGGCACCTTGATGGCGAATGCCAGCGCGAATGCCAGGAAGAACCAGAACTGGACGTTCGACGGAATCGACAGCTCGTAGAGCTTGAGCAGGTCGAAGCTGTAGCTGCCGGTCTGCTGACTGTGGAGCACGGCCAGGCCGAGGATGGCCAGCAGCATCAGCACGCTGCCCGCCATCGTGTAGATCAGGAACTTGATCGAGGCGTAGATGCGGTTGTCGTAGCCCCAGATCCCGATGAGGAAATACATCGGGATGAGCATCGCGTCCCAGAAGATGTAGAAGAGGAACAGGTCGAGCGAGACGAACACCCCGGTCATCGCCGCTTCGAGCAGCAGGATGAACATGCAGAAGGCGCGTGTCCGCTGGTGCACCGATTCCCACGAGCACAGCAACGCGATGGGCGTCAGGAAGCCGGTGAGGACAATCAGGAACAGCGTGATGCCGTCGACGCCGACGGCATAGCTGACGCCGAACGCCGGAATCCACGCGTGCCGTTCCACAAACTGGAAGTCGGCCGACGTGGGATCGAAGCGCAACCAGAGCAGGAGCGTGACCGCGAACACCACCAGGGAGACGCCCAGCGCGATGTTGCGGATGAGCCCCTCGTTCGCCTCGTCGTCGCGCACCAGGAACAGCAGGAGCGCGCCGAGGATCGGCAGGACGATGAGAGAAGTGACTATCGGCATGTCTGTCTACAGCTCAACGCGACAGGTAGTACCCGAGCACCAGAACGGCGCCCAGGAGCAGCGACGCTGCATACGCACGGACCGAACCGGTCTGGAGCCGCCGCAGCAGTTCGCCGAGCCCCCCCACCGATTCCGCAGCGCCGTTCACGGCGCCGTCGATTCCGTTCGCGTCCACAACCTTCCAGAGCACCCGCTCTGACATGATCTTGAGTGGCTGGACGATGGCCGCATCGTAGGCCTCGTCCACGTAGTACTTGTTCAGGAGCACCGTGCGCAGGCCCGAGAACGACTGGGCCACCGACTCGGCGCGGCGCGGATCGGCAACGAAGAAGAACCAGGCGATGCCGATGCCGCTCAGGGCGACGACCGACGACAGGCCCATCAGGCCGAGTTCCACGCCCGTGCTCTCGGCGTGTTCGCCCGCACCGCCGTGCTCGGTAGCGACGGGAGCAGCGACGTCCGTCGGCTCCATGCTGCGCGTCGCCTCGCCGGCGCTCGCCACCATGTGCGGCGCGGTCAGGCTCGGCTCCAGCCACTTCTCGAGACGGTTCGAGCCGCCGAGCGCGTGCGGCAGACCGATGTAGCCGGCGAGGACGGAGCCCACGGTCAGTGCGATCAGCGCGAAGGCCATCGGCTTGGGCGCGTCGTGCAAGTGGCTGCCGTGCCCGCCGTGGCCGTGCGCGTCGTGGCCATGGCCGTGCGCAGCGTGCGCGGCGGCCGGCGTACGGCTCTCACCCCAGAAGGTGAGAAACACGAGACGGAACATATAGGTCGCGGTCATCAGCGACGTCAGCATGCCGACGACCCACAGCACCGTGTGACCGCCCGCGTAGGTCTTGAAGAGAATTTCGTCCTTGCTGAAAAAGCCAGCAAGGCCGGGGACGCCGGCGATGGCCAGCGACCCGATTAGGAACGTCCAGTAGGTGATCGGCAGCTTGTCCTTCAGGCCGCCCATCTTGCGGATGTCCTGCTCGCCAGAGAGGGCGTGGATGACCGCGCCCGAGCCGAGGAAGAGCAGCGCCTTGAAGAACGCGTGCGTGTAGAGATGGAAGATGCCGGCGGTGTAGGCGCCGACGCCCATCGCCAGGAACATGTAGCCGAGCTGCGAGACCGTCGAGTAGGCCAGCACGCGCTTGATGTCGTTCTGGACCAGACCGATCGTGCCGGCGAAGAACGCCGTCGCCGCGCCGACCACCGCCACGACCATCAGCGTGTCGGGCGCGACGCTGAACAGCACCGCGTTGCGGCCGATCATGTACACACCGGCCGTCACCATCGTCGCGGCGTGGATGAGAGCCGAGACCGGAGTTGGACCTTCCATGGCGTCCGGCAGCCAGATGTAGAGCGGAAGCTGCGCCGACTTGCCAGTGGCGCCAACGAACAGCAGCAGCGTTGCCATCGACACCGTGCCGAAGACCACCTCGGGGCTCAGCATCGACGCCTGGTGCGCAATCTCCTGGAAGTCGACCGAGCCGAACTTCACAAAGAGCATCAGCACGCCGAGGATGAAGCCGAAGTCGCCGATGCGGTTGACGATGAAGGCCTTCTTGCCGGCGTCCGCCGCGGATTTCTTCGTGTAGTAGAAGCCGATGAGCAGGTAGGAGCAGAGCCCGACGCCTTCCCAGCCGACGAACATCACGAGGAAGTTCGAGCCGAGGACGAGGATCAGCATGAACGAGGCGAACAGGTTCAGGTACGAGAAGTAGCGCGCGTACTCCGAGTCCGGCTCGTCGTGCATGTACGAGGTCGAGTAGATGTGGATGAGCGAGCCGATGCCGGTGATGACCAGGATCATCAGGGCGGACAGCGGGTCGAGCCGCAGCGTGAAGTCGACGGTGAAGGTGCCCGCGGTGATCCACGTGAAGATGCGGTTGACGATCGCGCGTGACTCCTCGGGCAGCCCGGCGAGCTGGATGACCGACGTGACCGCCACGGCGAACGAGGCCACCATCACCGCGACGGCGACGAGGCCCGAGGCCGACTTCGAGAGCCGCTTGCCGATGCAGGCGTTGATCAGGAAGCCGAGGAACGGGAAGAGCGGGATGAGGAGCAGCATCATCGCGGCGTTACCACTTCAGCGCCGTGAAGGCGTCAGGGTTGAGCGACTCGCGGTGCCGGAACAGCGCGATCACGATAGCCAGGCCGACGGCGGCCTCGGCCGCGGCGACGGTCATCACGAAAAAGACGATGATCTGGCCTTCCACCGTGCCGAAGGCGCGCCCGAAGGCGACGAACGACAGGTTGACCGCGTTCAGCATGATCTCGATCGAGAGCAGGATCGTGATCAGGTTGCGGCGGACAAACACGCCCGCCGTGCCGATGGTGAAGAGCACCGCCGAAAGAATCAGGTAGTCGTTGAGCGACGGCATCAGCGTTTCTCCCCCGGCTGGTCTTCACGGCGCGCCATGAGCACGGCGCCGACCATGGCCACGAGGATGAGGACCGAGGTAACTTCGAACTGGAAGGCGTAGTCGGTGAAGAGCGTGTACCCGATGGCCGACAGCGAGGTGACCGGGGTGTTGGAGAAGGTGCTCGAGGGTCCCGAGCGCGACAGCGCCCAGGCGAGTTCACCGAGCAGCGCGACGGCCATCGCCGCGCCGAAGCGCATCGGCCCAGGCCGCAGCATCGGGTGCGTCTTCTCGTCGGCGTCGGTGTCCTCGTGCGGCGTGTTGAGGAGCATGACCACGAAGAGGAAGAGCACCATGATGGCGCCGGCGTAGACGATGATCTGGATGGCGGCGGCGAACGGGGCGTCAAGCAGGACGTAGAGCCCGGACAACGCACCGAACGACGTGATGAGCAGCAGCACGCTGTACACCGGGTTGCGCTGCGCGATGACGAGCAGCGACGCGATGACTGCCAGTGCGCCGAAAAAGTAGAACAGCATGGGCGTCAGAGTCCGAAATACAGCACGGCGGCAGCCGTGGCGATGACGTTCAGGACCGAGGCCGGCAGCATGACCTTCCAGCCGAACGACATGAGCTGGTCATAGCGGTAGCGCGGCAGCGACCAGCGCATCCACAGGTAGAAGAACAGCAGCACGCTGATCTTGAAGAGGAACACCAGCCAGCCGAGCGACTCGGGCACCCCCGGGAACCACCAACCGCCGAGGAACAGGTCGGTGGTCACGGCCGACACGGTGACCATGTTGATGTACTCGGCGAGGAAGAACATCCCGAAGCTCATCGAGCTGTACTCGGTGTGGTAGCCGGCCACCAGTTCCTGCTCCGCTTCCGGGAAGTCGAAGGGGGCACGGTTGGTTTCCGCGATGCCGGCGATGAAGAAGAGCAGGAAGCCGAGCGGATTCAGGAAAACGAACCAGCGAAACTGCGGGATGCCCAGCAGCGAGCCCGACTGCGCGTTCACGATGTCGCGTAGCGACATCGAGTTCGCCAGCACCAGGACCGCGGCCAGGGCCATACCGTAGGACAGCTCGTAGCTGATCATCTGCGCTGACGAGCGCAGCGCGCCGAGCAGCGAGTACTTGCTGTTGGAGCTCCAGCCGGCGAGCACGATGCCGTAGACGCCCATCGAGGTGATGGCGAAGACCACCAGCACCGCGACGTTCACGTCGGCGACGTGCAGCGGCAACGGCTCCGACAGCAGGCCGAAGAGGGTGGTCGAGCCGCCGAACGGCACCACTGCGAACGCGGCGAACGCCGCCGTCGCCGAGATGATCGGCGCCAGGGCGAAGAGCCATGGGTCCGCGGCGGCCGGCCGCAGCTCTTCCTTGAAGAGTAGCTTGACGACGTCGGCAATCGGCTGCAGCAGACCAGCTTTGCCGACCCGATTGGGACCGACGCGCTGTTGCAGCCACGCGCACACCTTGCGCTCGAAGTAGACCATCACCGCGGCCGAGATCTGGAGCAGGAACCAGACGACGGCGGCAATGCCAACCTGCGCGATGACGAACGAGTTGTTGCTGATGACGCTGAACATCTAGTGCGCCCCCACGGGCTGGCGCGCGCGCCAGTCGGCCGGGCAGGTGCAGCGGCCTTCACGGACATGCGCTTCGTATTCGTGGCGGAAGTGCTGGATGGTGGTCAGCACCGGCGTCACCGCCGCGTCGCCGAAGGCGCACAGCGTCTTGCCGCCGACGTTGGTGGCCACGCTCGACAGCAGGTCGATGTCGCGCATCGACCCCTGGCCGCTCTCGATCTTGCGGAGCAGCTTGAACAGCCAGTCGGTCCCTTCGCGGCACGGCGTGCACTTGCCGCACGACTCGTGGCGATAGAAGTGGAGCAGGTTCTCGGCGAGCCACACCATGCAGGTGGTGTCGTCGAGGACGATGGCGCCGGCCGAGCCGAGCATCGAGCCGGCCTTGACGACGCCGTCGAAGCTGGCCTGCGTGTCGAGCTGGTCGGGCAGCAGGATCGGCACCGACGAGCCGCCCGGAATGACCGCCTTCAGCGTGTGGCCGTCGCGCATGCCCTGGCAGTACTGCTCACCGAAGATGAGCTCCTTCAGCGTGATGTCCATCGACGCCTCGTAGACGCCAGGACGCTTCACGTGACCGCTGATCGAATAGAGCTTCGGGCCGCCGTTCTTCTCCGGCCCCAGCGCCGCGAACCACTCCGGGCCGTGCTGCACGATGAGCGGCACGTTGGCGAGCGTCTCGACGTTGTTCACCGCGGTCGGGCAGCCGTAAAGGCCGTAGACCGCCGGGAACGGCGGCTTGTTGCGCGGCTGCGCCCGCTTGCCCTCGAGCGACTCGAGCAGCGCGGTTTCCTCACCGGCCTCATAGGCGCCAGCGCCGCGGTGGACGTAGACCTCGCAGTCGAAGCCGGTGCCGAGGACGTTCTTACCGAGGTAGCCCTTGGCGCGCGCCTCGGCAATGGCGTTCTCGAGCACCTGCTGGACGTGGTAGAACTCGCCACGGATGTAGATGTAGGCGACCTTGGCGCCGATCGCGTAGCAGGCAATCGCACACCCCTCGATGAGGAGGTGCGGGTTGCGCTCCATGATCACGTGATCCTTGAAGGTGCCAGGCTCGCTCTCGTCGGCATTACAGGCGATGTAGCGCGGCTTCTCCGACTTCTTATCGACGAACTGCCACTTCATGCCGGTCGGGAAGCCGGCGCCGCCGCGGCCGCGCAGTCCGGACGCCTTCACCATCTCCACGATCTGGTCGGGCGTATGCGTAGCGAGCGCCTTGCGCAGCGACTCGTACCCACCGTGCTGGAGGTAGAAGTCGAGCGTGTAGGAGTTCGGCTCGCGAACGTATTTCGTGATGATCGGTTCCATGAGGGCTACTTCTTCTCGACCACGTGATGGCAGCCGGTCAGGGCCGCTTCCCCGTGCTGGCGCAGGTTCTCGAGCAAGGCCGGGATGTCCTCCGGACGCTGCAGTTCCTGCCAGGCGTCGTTCACCATAATCACCGGCGCGCGGTCGCAGGCGCCGAGGCATTCGACCTCGATGAGCGTGAACGTGCCGCTCGCATCGGTCTGGCCCGGCTTGATGTGCAGGTGGTTGCAGATCGCCTCGACCACCCGCTCGGCGCCGTTCACCGCGCACGACAGCGTGCGGCAGACGCTCAGCACGAACGTCCCGACGGGCTTCGTGTAGAACATCGTGTAGTAGGTGACGACGTCTTCGACGTCGGCCGGCGTCACCTTGAGGATCTCGGCGACATGCCGCATCGCGTGACCGGTGATGTAGCCCTGCTGGTGCTGCACCAGGTAGAGGGCCGGCAGCACCGCCGAACGGCTGCGGTCGGCCGGGTAGCGCGTCACGATCTCGTCGAGACGGGCGCGATTCTCCGGCGTGAACGTGAACACGGGGCCGTTGTCGGCCAGGGTACGGGTCGATTTGTGAAAGGTGGCGTCATACGCCATCTTCGGGTGGAAGCTCACCGGTCCACGTCTCCCATGACGACATCGATCGAGCCGATGACGGCGATCACGTCGGCAATCTGGCCATTCACGATCAGCCGCTCCAGCACCTGGCAGGCGAGGAGCGACGGCGCCCGCGACTTGACGCGCATCGGGCGGTTGGTGCCATCGGACACCACGGTGAAGCCCTGTTCGCCGCGCGGTCCCTCGACCGGCACGTAGGCCTCGCCGGCGGGCACGGTAAAGCCCTGCGAGTAGATCAGGAAGTGCTGGATGAGCGCTTCCATCTCGGTATAGACCCGGTCCTTCGGCGGCGGCGTGATGCGCGGGTCGGCCACGGCATACTCGCCCACCGGCGCAATCCGTTCGAGCGCCTGCAGGCAGATCTTGATGCTCTCGCGCATCTCGTCGAGCCGCAGCAGGTAGCGGGCGTAGACGTCGCCTTCGGTGCGCACCGGCACCTTGAAGTCGTAGGTCTCGTAGCCGAGGTACGGATAGGCCTTGCGCACGTCGTAGTCGATGCCAGCGGCGCGGCCGATCGGCCCGAGCAGTCCGTAGCTCAGGGCTTCCTCACGCGTGATCGCGCCAACACCCTGAGTCCGACGGATGTAGATCTCGTTCTTGGTGAGCAGGTCCTCGTACTCCGCCATCTTGCCGGGGAGCCGTTCGAGGAACTGGCGCGCCTCGGCCAGGTAGCCGCGCGGCAGGTCTTCACGCAGGCCGCCGACGCGCATGTAGCTCGGGAAGAAGCGGAAACCGGCGAGCCGCTCGTTCAAGTTGAGCAGCAGCTCGCGTTCGCGGAGGCAGTAGAACAGGACCGACACGGCGCCGACTTCCATGCCGTGCGTGCCGAGCCACACCAGGTGGCTGTTGATGCGCTGCAGTTCCGCGATGAGGATACGGATGTCCTTCACCCGCTGCGGCAGTTCGAGACCCAGCAGCTTCTCCACTGACATGCAGTAGGCCATGCTGTTGGACTGCGCGCTCAGGTAGTCCATGCGCTCGACGAGCGGGATCACCTGCTGCCACTTTTTCTGTTCCGCCGTCTTCTCGATGCCGGTGTGCAGGTAGCCGATCGTCGGCGAGGCCGAGCGAATCGTCTCACCGTCGAGTTCGAGGACCAGCCGCAGCACGCCGTGCGTGCTGGGGTGCTGGGGCCCCATGTTGACGGTCATCGTCTCTGTGCGAAGCTCTGGCATCGTTCTCTCTTCCGCCTGCTAGCTGGCGGACAGCTCGGTTTCCACCAGGTCGCAGATCACGTGCAGCAGGGTCATGTGTACTTCCTGCACCCGCGGCGTGACGTCCGACGGGACATTGATGTGGACGTCGGCCGCCCGTCCCGCCGCACCGCCGTCTCGTCCGGTCAGCGCGATGGTGGTCACCTGCAGGCCGCGCGCGGTCTCGAGCGCCGACACCACATTGGCCGAACTGCCGCTTGTCGTAATCCCCAGGGCGACATCGCCCGGCTGTCCCAGCGCTTCCACTTGCCGCGCAAACACCCGGTCGTAGCCGTAGTCGTTCGCAATACTCGTCAGGACGCAGCCGTCCGTGGTCAGCGCCACTGCGGCGTAGCCCCGGCGCTCGCGAACGAAGCGCCCAACCAATTCAGTGGCCATGTGCTGGGCATCGGCGGCCGAACCGCCATTACCGAACACCAGCACCTTGCCACCCTGCCGCAGCGACGCAACAATCGCGTCGGCGGCCGCCACTGTCGACGAGAGCCCGGCGGCACGCACCTGCTGGTGCAGCAGAATCGCCTCGCTCAGCGCCGCATCGGCCGTGTCACTTCCGGACAAGGCGATCCTTGAGCAGGTTCGCCCGGAACTCCTCGGCCGTCAGCTGCGTCGGCGACCCGGCTTCCGGCTTCTTGCGGATCTGAACCGGGTAATCCTTGCGGGCCGGGTAGCCCTCCCAGTCCTCGGGCATCAGCAGGCGGCGCGGATCGGGATGGCCATCGAAGGCGATACCGAACATGTCCCAGATTTCGCGTTCGAGCCAGTTGGCCGACGACCACAGCCCGGTGGCCGTACCAACGTGCGGGTCGTTGCCGGGCAGCCGCACCTTGAGGCGCAGCCGCAGCCGGTTCTCGACCGAGATGAGGAGGTAGATGACTTCGAAGCGCGGTTCACGCGGCCAGTAATCGACGGCCGTCATCTCCGCGAGCACCTCGAACTTCAGTTCCGCGCGGTCGCGCAGCGCCTGCAGCACGGGCAGCAGATGCTCGGACTCGATGTAGAGCGTCGACTGCAGGTCGACGGTCGGCGCCACGTCGACGGCGACGCCAGGCAGCGCCGCAGCAAGGACTTCCGCGATACCGTTGGCGTCCATTAGGCGATCTTCTGCTGATCGATCTTCCGCTGGAGCTGGACGATCCCGTAGATCAGGGATTCAGGCCGCGGCGGGCAACCGGGGACATACACATCGACCGGCACGATCTGGTCGACACCCTGGACGATGGCGTAGTTGTCGAAGACACCGCCGATCGAGGCGCAGGCGCCCATCGAGATCACCCACTTCGGTTCCGGCATCTGGTCGTAGATACGGCGCAGCGCCGGCGCCATCTTCCGCGACAGGCGGCCGGCGACAATCATCAGGTCGGCCTGCCGGGGACTGCCGCGGAACACCTCGGCGCCGAAGCGCGCGATGTCGTAGCGTCCACAACTCATCGCCATCATCTCGATGGCGCAGCAGGCGAGGCCGAAGGTGACCGGCCAGATCGCGGAGCGGCGGGCCCACTGGACCACCCGCTCGACGGTCGTCGTCAGCACCGGAATATCGGGGAGATTGGATTCAAGACCCATTCAGGACTCTCTGGAAATGCTCTGGGCGAATTGCGAATTGGGCCAACGGCTGCCTGGATGTCACGCTGCGCCACGGTCGTTCAGATTGGCAATCGGCATTCAGCAATCAGCAATGGAGTTATGCCCGCTTCTCGGCGCCCCAATCGAGGGCCCCCTTGCGCCAGACGTAGACGTAACCGGCGAGCAGCAGCGTCATGAACAGGACCACCTGGACGAAGCCGGGCCATCCGAGCTGGCGCAGGGCCATGGCCCAGGGATACAGGAACGCCACTTCGATGTCGAACAGCAGGAAGATCATCGCCACGAGGTAGAACTTCACCGACATACGCTCGCGGGCGTTGCCAACCGCGGGCATGCCGCACTCGTACGGCGCGAGCTTCTCCGGCGTAGGTTTCTTGGGCCCGAGGACGTAGGACAACAGGATCGAGGGGACCGCAAACAGCAGTCCCAGCACGATCATGAGGACGATGGATAGCCAGCCCTGCATCGATACTCGGTTTCCTTAAGGGAGTCCATCGCTTGTGAACGATTTCTCAAGCTGGATGCCACATGCTAACGCATCGGGTTTGCCTCCGTCCACTGAAGGCTGCCGAGGTTGGGCTCTCCGGCTGCGCGAGACCGGACGCGATATTGGGCAACAGCCCCACGCGTCATTCGCTCCCGAGCCAGGCCATACAGACAAAAGGCCCGCCCAGGTGTCCCTGGCCGAGCCTTGGTCTGAAGACGTATCGGTCCGACCTGCCGCTGACCGACTAGAAGGCCTCGGCGACGGCGCTCATTCTCCGGTCGACTTCGTCCATCGCCTGCTGGAGCTGAGCCTTGCGTCCCTCGTGCTGGGTGGCCTGGAACTGCCGCTCCAGTTCGGTCTTCGCCAGCCGGAGCGTTTCGAACGCACGTACCTTGTCCGGGTCGCGCGAGTCCTTCTTCTTCGATTGCTGGCGGTCGCGCTCGAGCTCTTCCATCCGCTCTTGTATGCGCGCGTCCGCGTCGATCAGTCCCTCGCCGGCATCACCACTCATGAAAGCTCCGTACAGCCAAGATTAACGTGCCCGCCATTATAAGATGCGAATCGTGAGGGCTCGTGCGATTTCCGATCCGCTCGCGCCCTTTCATCCAGCGGTCCGCGACTGGTTCCTGACGTCGTTCGCAGGACCGACGCGTCCGCAGCAGTTCGGATGGCCCGCGATCGCGCGCGGCGATTCCACCCTCATCCTCTCGCCTACCGGCAGCGGCAAGACCCTGACGGCGTTCCTCTGGTGTCTCGACCGGCTGATGTTCGCCCCGGCGGTCCCGAAGGACCGGCGCTGCCGCGTGCTCTACATCTCGCCGCTCAAGGCGCTGGCGGTCGACGTCGAACGGAACCTGCGTGCGCCGCTGGCCGGCATCGCGCGCGTGGCGGCGGCACGCGGCGACACCTTCACCGCGCCAGCCATCGCCATTCGTACTGGCGACACACCGGCGAACGAACGCGCCCGCTTCCAGCGCGACCCGGCCGACATTCTCATCACCACACCGGAATCGCTCTACCTGCTGCTCACCTCGAACGCCCGCGACGCGCTGCGCGGCGTGGAGACGGTGATCATCGACGAGATCCACGCGCTCGTCCCGACCAAGCGCGGCGCCCATCTCGCCCTGTCGCTCGAACGGCTCACCGCCCGCTGCCACCGCGAGCCGCAACGCATCGGGCTGTCGGCCACGCAACGCCCGCTCGAGGAAGTGGCGCGGTTCCTGGGAGGAGCTCAGGGAAGTCACAAGGCACAAGTCGCAGGTCAGCAGTCACAGGGCACAAGGCACAGATCGAAGACACGGGGGCGGAAGGCGGACGTGACTCGCGACGCGGCGGTGGCGCACGACTCCGCGCTGGCGGAGGCGGAGATCGGCGACGAGTTCGCCGCCACCGTGCCGGGCCCGGTCGTCTATCGACCGGTCACGATTGTCGATGCTGGCGCGAAGAAGAAGCTGAAGCTCCGCATCGAGGTGCCGGTTGAAGACATGGCCCGCCTCGGCGTCCAGGACGCCCCGTCGATACGCTCAGGGTCGATCCCGAGTGGGCCGTCCTCCTCGAGCGGCACGCGGCCGTCCATCTGGTCGGCCATCCATCCGCGCCTGCTCGAGCTGATTCGCTCCCATCAGTCGACGCTGCTCTTCGTCAACAGCCGGCGTCTCGCGGAACGGCTCGCCGGCGCGCTGAACGAACTCGCAGGCGAGATCCTGGTGCGCTCGCACCACGGCTCCATCGCGCGCGAGCAGCGGCTCGAGATCGAAGATCGCCTCAAGGCCGGCACGCTCCGCGCGCTGGTCGCCACCTCGTCGCTCGAACTCGGCATCGATATGGGTGCCATCGACCTCGTCATCCAGATCGAGGCGCCGCCGTCGGTCGCGAGCGGCCTGCAGCGTATCGGCCGCGGCGGCCACCAGATCGATGCGGTGAGCGAAGGCGTGGTGTTCCCGAAGTTCAGGGGCGACCTTGTCGCCTGCGCCGCGGTCGCGAAAGCGATGCACGACGGCGCCGTCGAAGCCACGCGCTATCCACGTAACCCGCTCGACATCGTCGCGCAGCAGATCGTCGCCATGACCTCGGTCGACCACTGGAAGGTCGACGACCTGTTCGACACCATCCGCCGCGCCGCGCCGTGCGCGGAGCTGAGCCGCGGCGTCTTCGAAGGCGTACTCGACATGCTGTCGGGCCGTTACCCCTCGGACGAATTCGCCGAGCTGAAGCCGCGTGTCACCTGGGACCGCACGGCCGGCACGATCGTCGCGCGCGAGGGGGCGAAACGCGTCGCCATCGCCAACGGCGGCACGATTCCGGACCGCGGACTCTACGGCGTGTTCCTCGTCGGCGCCGGAACCGGCGCCGCGAGAGTCGGCGAACTCGATGAAGAGATGGTGTTCGAGACGCAGGTGGGCGAGACCTTCGTGCTTGGCGCGTCGTCGTGGCGCGTCGAAGAGGTCACGCACGACAAAGTGATGGTATCGCCGGCGCCGGGCGAGCCTGGCAAGATGCCGTTCTGGAAGGGCGATCGCCCCGGACGCCCGATCGAACTCGGACTGGCCATCGGCCACCTGATGCACGACCTGCTGCGGATGCCGGCCGCGGCGGCAGTCGAACGATTGACGCGCGACCACGATCTCGAGCCGATGGCGGCAGAGAACCTGCTGCACTACCTGCGCGACCAACTGCAGGCATCGCGCGTGGTTCCAGACGCCTCGACGATCGTGATCGAACGCGTGCGCGACGAACTCGGCGATTGGCGGATCTGCGTCCTCTCGCCGCGCGGCGGTCGCGTGCACGCGCCGTGGGCGATGGCCGTGGCCGCGCGGATCCGCGAGGAGCGCGGCATCGACGTCGACACGCTGTGGAGCGACGACGGGTTCGTCGTGCGGTTCCCGGATGTGGACGAGCCGCCCGACCCGACGCTGCTGCTGCCTGGCCCCGACGAGGTGCAGGCGCTCGTCGTCCGCCAGCTCGGCGCCACCGCGCTGTTCGCGGCACGGTTCCGCGAGAATGCCGGACGCTCGCTGCTGCTGCCCAAGCGGCGACCGGGCATGCGCGCCCCACTGTGGCAACAGCGCAAGCGCGCGGCCGACCTGCTGGCTGTCGCATCCCGCTTCGGCTCGTTCCCGGTGCTCCTCGAGACCTACCGCGAGTGCCTGCGCGATCACTTCGACATGCCGGCCCTCGTCCAGACGCTGGCCGGCGTGCGCGACCGCCGCATTCGCGTCGCGACAGTCGACTCCGACACGCCATCGCCCTTCGCCGCCTCGCTGCTCTTCAGCTACGTCGCCAACTTCCTGTACGACGGCGATGCCCCGCTCGCCGAACGTCGCGCGCAGGCGCTGGCGGTGGACCAGGCGCAACTGCGCGAGCTGATGGGCGACGCCGACCTGCGCGAACTGCTCGATGCCGACGCGATCGACGCCGTGGAGCGCCAGCTCCAGCGACTCGAACCGAAGTACCAGGCGCGAACCGTGGACGGCGTCCACGACATGCTGCTCGGCCTTGGCGATCTCTCGGCCGAGGAGATCGCCGCCCGCACGTCAACGACCGACGCGGCGCAGGCCGCGGCCGCTCTCACCCGGGCGGGCCGCGCGGTGCGGCTCCGCCTGGCCGGTGAGACGCGCTACGTCGCGGTGGAAGATGCCGCGCGCTACCGCGACGCCCTCGGTGTGCCGCTGCCGCCGGGAGTGCCTGACGCGCTGCTCGCGTCCGTGCGCGACCCGCTCGGCGACCTCGCCTTGCGCTATGCGCGCAGCCACGCGCCGTTCACCGCCGCCGGCTTCGCCCTGCGCTACGCCCTCTCGAGCGACGCCGCCGAAGCGACGCTGGTGCGGCTGACGGCCGACACCCGACTGCTCGAAGGCGAGTTCATCCCTGGCGGCACACGACGCGAATGGACCGACGCCGACGTCCTCCGGATGATCCGGCGCCGCTCGCTCGCGACGCTGCGCAAGGAGGTAGAGCCGGTCGAGCAGGCCGCACTCGGACGCTTCACCGTCGCGTGGCAGGGGCTCGCTCGTCGACGACGTGGAGCGGACGCACTGCTCGATGTCATCGAGCAGTTGCAGGGGGCGCCGCTGCCCGCCTCCATCCTCGAAACCGGCATCCTCGCGTCACGGCTGGACCAGTACGAACCCGGCGACCTCGACGCCGTGATCGGCGCAGGTGAAGTGGTGTGGGTGGGCGTGGAGCCACTCGGCGAACGCGACGGGCGGGTGGCACTCTATCTTGCCGATCACCTCCCTCGCCTGCTGCCGCCACCGACCGATGCACGCCCGGTGGTGACCAACGGCCGGCGGCCGGCCACCACCGCACCCGCGGCCGCGGCCACGGCTCCTGCGCCAGCGCGCTCCGCGCGTGAGTCGGCGATCCTCCAGTGGCTCGGTGCCCGCGGTGCCTCGTTCTTTGCGCCGCTGCACGACGCGACTGGCGGCGGCTACCCCGCCGACACAGTCGATGCGTTGTGGAACCTGGTGTGGCAGGGGCTGGTGACGAACGACAGCGTTCACGCGCTGCGCGCCTTCACGCAGGCGCGGGTGACGTCGCGCCGGCGCACCGCCCGCCACACCGCGGCGTTCCGCTCGCGGCGCCTCGTGCCGCTGTCGGCCGAAGGGCGCTGGACGCTCGTCCCTGTGGTAGCGGACGACACGACCATCGCACGGGGCACCATCGCGGCCCGGGCCCGTACCCGGCAGCAGACCACGGCGTGGGCGGCTGCCGCCACGCAGCAACTCCTCAGCCGTCACGGTGTGGTCACCCGCGAGTCGATGGCCAACGAGACGCTGGCCGGCGGCTTCGGACCGATCTACACGGTACTGAAGGCCCTGGAAGAGAGCGGACGCATCCGCCGCGGCTACTTCGTCGCGGGCCTCGGCGCCACACAGTTCGCCATGCCGGCCGCACTCGACCTGCTGCGGTCGATGCGCGACGCGCCGGACGACGTGCAGGTCGTGACGCTGGCGGCCGCTGATCCGGCCAACCCGTATGGCGCCACGCTGAAGTGGCCGGCGCTCGGCACAGCGACCGGACGCGGCGCGACGCGCACGGTGGGCGCCCTCGTCGTTCTGGTGGACGGCGCGCTCGCCGGCTATCTCGCCCGGGGGGAGCGCATGCTGCTCATGTGGATGCCAGCGACCGAGCCGCAACGCAGCCGTGTGGCACGGGCCGTGGCGCGCGCCCTGCTCGACCGCGCCCGCAGCGGCGGCGACACGCCGCGCGGCATGCTCATCGAAGAGCTCAACGGCCTGTCCGCCACGCTACATCCGCTGGCGTCGTTCTTCCTCGAGGCCGGCTTCACTGCCGGCGCGATGGGACTGGCGGCCACCAGGGCCCGCACCACGTAAGGAGCCGACCTCCCCCTGTGCCTGCAGGCGTCACCATATTCGGTGCCGGCCGACCTGAAGGTCGGCAGCGGCGTCGAGGTGCAGCGCGCTAAGGAAGCGTGATCTCGGCGGCCGCAATCCCCTGCTCGCCACAGGCCGAGTAGAACAGGAACGCGCGTCCCTCGTCCTCGAAGACAAAGGGATCGCGGATCTGACGTGCCGGGCCGTCGATGTCGCCGCCCGCGGACGGCGCGTTCGGCAGGTCGCTGCACTCATAGGCGGCCTGCGGTGCCAGCACCTCCACCGGTGTCGATGCCTGCCACGTCGTCCACTCGCCGGTGAGCATCACCGTGGACAGCAGCACCCGCTCGGGCGCATCACCGATGCCGGTGAAGAACACCAAGAGTCGGTCGCCCCTGAGCACCAGCGCCACGTGTCGCACGCGGCCGGCGTAGGGCGTGCCGCGGAACAGGCTCGGTCCCAGCTCGAATGACGCCATCGGGTCGGAGGCCCGCGAGATGACGCCGAGGCGCGACACGCCGTAGAGCGAGCCGCCACGTTCGAAGACGCGCAGGTAACTGGTCTTCGTGATCGCTGGACGAACGGTGAAGTGCACGCCGTCGCTGGACTCGGCCACCTGCGTGTACTGCCCGTAGCCCCTGGCGCGCGCCCAGGCCCGTGCCTCAGGCGGGGTTGCCGGCCAGCGCTCGCCACCCGTCCACCACCCGTGCATCCACAGGACGATGCGGCGACGCGCGTGGTCGACCAGGATCTCGGGTGACGCCACGTGGGTATAGAAGTCGGCGCGCGTCTCGGGCGGATCGGGCTGGGCGCGGAAGAACGCCGTGTCCTTCACGTGCAGCACGCCGGGGTCGTAAATCGTCCACGGTCCGGTCACGGCGTCCGCGTAGGCACACCGCACGAACTCGCCCAGGTGATTGGCGAAGTACATGTAGTACTTCCCCATCGGGCGTTCCACCCACGACGGCACGCGAATGACGGTCGGACCGTTCACGTTGCCGCCAAGCGTCGAGGACGACGACACGGTGATGAGCGGGTTGGTGGCGAGACGGCGCGGGTTGAGCGGCGCCAACGGCTGGGCACGCAGGACGGTGGCACACGCGACGGCAACCCCCAGCGCAAGCCACACGCATCGCCCCCAGGGAACGTGATGCATCGGTATTCTCACGCTTATGCGAACAACTGGCGATCGAAGGTGCGCGGTTGCCGTCCGGCTAGCCCTTCTTTCCCGCCAACCACTCGAACCCTTCACGCACCACCGGCGCCGGCGCGCCGTGCGGGCCGTCGTACTCGCGGTAGGTGACGTCGTAGCCGTCGGCCTGCAACTGCGGAACGAACAGGCGCGCGGTGCGATCGATCGGCATCTGCTCGTCGCGCGTGCCATGCGCGAGGAACACCTTCGGCTTGCCTTCCCTGCGGAACGGTGTGAACAGGCCAGCCGAGAAGATCATCAGGTGGTTGAAGGTGTCGCCGTACGCCAGCCCCATGTTAAGCGCGTAGTTGGCACCGTCGGAGACACCGCCCATCGCCACGCGCGTCGTGTCGACGCTGAGCACGTCCGAGACCCAGCGGAACGCCATCCCGATGTAGCGGACGTCTTCGTCAAAGCCGGGGATCGACTGTCCCCACGTGACGTCGCGCGACTCTGGCGCGAGTACGATCACGCCGTACTCTTCAGCGAGCGGGAAGGTGACGCGCACCCCTTCGGCGGTGCCGCGGAAGCCGTGCAGCATGATGAGCAGCGGCGTCGGGACACCGGGCTTGTACGACATCGGCACGTAGACCGTACCGTCACGTTCGCTGTCGGAAATGCCGAGCCGCCACTTCCCCGGCGACAGCGTGTCGCCCGCCACCGGCACCGGCGCCTGACTGAGCGGCGGCACGAGGTTCGGTGCCTGCGCCCTGAGCAGGCGCGAACCGGCGGTGAGTCCGAGTGCGCCGGCGGCCCCGAGGGTGAGGAAGGAGCGTCGTTTCATGCGCTACAGCATTGCAGATTTCCGGCGTGCGGTGCGGATGGAATGCATGGGTCCACGCGAGCGATGCCAGGAAAGCCTCCACCGCGCGCGTGCCAGCAACGCACACCAGCGGACAACATCGACCAGGCCGCTCCAGCATGGGATCGCCGCGGCGGCTTCGCGTCCATAATGAGAGTTGCGCAGTCGGGCGCGGAGGGCGATGTGGTGACGACGACAACGACGGTGGGTGGACGGGGATGGTTGCTCGACCAGGTGCGCGCGTCGCGCGATCGCGTGATGGAACACGCGCTCTATTCAGAAATGCACACGCGCGAGCAGCTCGCGCACTTCATGACACGTCACGTCTACGCGGTCTGGGATTTCATGTCGCTGCTGAAGGCGTTGCAGCGGCGCGTCACCTGCGTCGATGTCCCCTGGCTGCCGGTCGGTTCACCGGCGGCGCGCCGACTGGTAAACGCCATTGTCCTCGATGAGGAATCGGACCTGGTGGACGGCGTCATCGTGAGCCACTTCGAACTCTACCTGACGGCGATGCAGGAAGTTGGTGCCGACACGGCGCCCGCCACGCGCTTCGTGGAGGGGCTCCGCGGTGGCGCGTCGGTCGAGGCAGCGATGGACCTTGCGCCGATGCCAGAAGCCGCGCGCGCCTTCGTTCGCCAGACGCTCGCGTTCGCACAGCACGGCAGCGTGTACGAGGTGGCCGCCGCCTTCACCCTCGGCCGCGAGGACGCCATCCCGGACATGTTCCGCCGCCTCCTCGCTGCCATCCCGAACGCGCCGCGCATGGCGCAGTATCTCGAGCGCCACATCGCGCTCGACGGGGACGAGCACGCGGACCAGGGGTTTGCGCTGCTCGAGGCGCTGTGCGGAGAGAGCGAGGTGCGGTGGCGCGAGGCCGCGCACGCCGCGCAACGCGCACTGGACGCCAGGGCCGCGCTCTGGACTGGGATCGCCGAGGATTTCCGGCGCCGCTAGCGGCCGGCCGACGCCAGCGAACGAACAGCCGGCCCCTCGAAGTACCGGCAGTACTCACGAAATCCGACCCGCTCGTAGGCGCATCGCGCCGCCTCGTTCGTGGCGATGATGTTCAGGACGATCGTCTGGATGCCTCGGTCGAAGAGCGCCTGCACGACGGCGCCCGTGGCCGCACCCGCCAGACGCCGCCCTCGCCGGTCCGCCCTGGTGTGCACATTGCCGAGTGCACCCACGCTCGTCGTTTCTGACAGCACGTGCGTCCCGGCAATGGACATCAGGCCGGCCTCGTCGCGAATGCCGACGTAGACGCCGTCGTGAAGTTGCGACGGCAGGAAGAACGACGGTGCCTCATCGGCATAGAACCGCAGCACTTCGTCGAGGTCCGGTGGTCCGAGCGGCACGACGCCTGGATGGGGCATCGGAACGAAGTGGCCGCGCTCGAGCACCATGCGGACCATCTCGCGCGACTCGAACGACGCGAAGACACGCGCGACCAGCGGCAGGTGCGCCGACTGCACGTTGAGCCAGGCGCGCGGCGTCGCCGCGACGACCTCGGCTTCGGCGAGCACGGCTTCGCAGCGAACGTCGGCGCCCTGAGTGAAGACGATTGGCGGGTCGAACGCATCGTACACGAGCACCACATCGTCGCCCTCCGGCAATCCGAACCAGTGCGCGTGCGCCGCGTAGGGCAGGTCGAGGTCGGCCAGCGAGAAGGCCGACCAGTTGCGATCGCGTTCGAGCCGGGCGCGGACGTCGTCGAGATTGCTGAGCCTGGGCATCGAGTCTACGAACCCGGACGGATGCCGCGCGACATGGCGATGATGTCGGCTTCGCGATCGGCCGTCAGCACCGGCGTCATCGGGTGCGCGCGCAGCCAGGTGCGCGTGTCGGCAATGGTGACGGCCGCGGCGGTGTGGGTGAGACCGGCGGCGGTGGCCGCGTCGTGCCCCACGTGCATCGCGCCGGCGCTGTCCGACCCGTCGCGCACGAAGAGCGGCAGGTCCGCCAGCGTCAGGCCGGCGGTGGCAATCATCTCCGTCGACACCCACACCGGGTTTGAGATGCCGAGGGCCTCGACGAACGCGGTCCACGTGAGCCGAGGACCGGCAAGGTTGAAGAGGCCTGGCGTGTTGCGCTCGATGACCGTCACGGCGAAGCGGGCCAGGTCGCGCGCATCAACCACCTGCACATGGTCGGTACCATCGCTCGGCACCAGCACCTCGCCGCCGCGCATGGCGCGCTGCACCCAGTAGGTGTGGCGTCCGGTCGGGTCGTACGGACCGGCGACGATCTGCGGGCGAAGCATGGTGACGCGGTCGCCGTAGACCTCGCGCACGATCCGTTCGCAGGTCACCTTCAGCGGACCGTAGGTCTCGTTCGTCACCTGCGTCAGCGACTCGTCGGCCTCGGGATGCAGTGCCTGCGTCTCGAGGACCGGCGTCACGGCGAGCGAGGCATACGTGCTGACGGTGCTGATGAAGACGTAGCGTCCGATGCCGTCGCGCAGCCGTTCGGCGCTGGCGCGCACCTGCAGCGGCGTATAGCCGCTGACGTCGATGCAGGCGTCCCAGCGGCGCCCCGCCAGCGCGGCGAGCCCGGCCACGCCCTCGCTGCGGTCGCCGTGCAGTCGTTCCACCTGCGCCGGCAGTTCGTCCGGCGACTGTCCACGCGTGAACACGGTGACGCCGTGGCCACCGGCGCACAGGGCATCGACGATGTGCCGGCCGATGAAGTGGGTGCCGCCGAGGACGAGGACGTTCATCGGCGCCCCTTCTCGACACTCGCGCCGCCACGCCGGACGGCTTCGACCGCCACCACGACGGCCATCACGATGCCGGACATCAGCGGCAAGAGCCTCAGCGCGGTGTCCTGCATCAGCACCCGGTCCGACTGACCGACCAGTTGGAAGCTCCGCTGCATGCGTCCCATCTGTTCCTCCTTTGCGCCGTTGCGCACCCGACGGTGCGCGGCTACGATTTGTCCGGTCGCGTCGCCGTCGGTCGTGGCTGCCGCCCTTCAGGTCGGCGACCAGCGAGGCTTCAGTCGTGCGCGCCGAGGTGCCGGCAGAACGTCGCGTGGTCGATGTTGCCGCCGCACACCACAAGTCCGACCGATCGACCGGCCAGCGTGCGCCGTAGCGGCATCATCAGCGCTGCGAGCGCAGCCGCCCCAGCGGGCTCGACCACGAGCTTAGCCGACCTGAAGAGCAGCCGCATGGCCGCGCGGATCGTCTCGTCGTTCACCAGCACCACGTCGTCGACGAAGCGGCGATTGAGCGCGAACGAATACGGCTCGCAGCGCGGTGCCCCGAGCGAATCGGCGATGGTGCGCACCGCGTCGATCGCCTGCGGACTGCCCGCGTCGAAGCTACGCCTGAGGCTGTCCGCACCCTCGGGTTCGACGACGAAGACCGCGGTGCCAGGGCTCATCTGCTTGACGGCACACGCGACGCCTCCGGTCAGCCCGCCGCCGCCCGCCGCAACAATCACGGCGTCGAGCGTGGCGCCCTCGGCGTGCACCTGCTCGATGAACTCCATGCCGACCGAGGCGGTGCCAAGCGCCGTCCACGGCCCCTCGAACGGATGGACGAACGTGCGCCCTTCGGCCTGTTCGATCTCGTGCACGCGAGCGAACGCCGCGTGCACGTCGTCCACCAATTCCACCGTCGCGCCGTACTCGCGGCACACCTGCACGCGGAACGGGTTCGCACTCTTCGGCATCACCACCGTGGCGGTGGTGCCAAGGCGACGGGCGCAGTAGCCGAGCGAGATGGCGTGGTTGCCGGCCGAGACGCCTGTGACGCCGCGGGCGAGGGCCGCAGCATCGAGCCGAAGCATCACCGACAGCGCGCCGCGCGGCTTGAAGCTGCCGGTGCGCTGAAACAGTTCCTCTTTCAGCCAGACGGTGGTGTCGTCGCCCACAGCGAGCGACACGGCATCGTCGACGAGACGGCGGACCGGGGTGGTGATGACGGCGTCGCCGAGCCGCGCCAGGTTGGCGCGGATCTCGGCGAGGTCGGGAACCCGAATGGTCATTGGTCGTTGGTCGTTGGTCGTTGGTCGTTGGTCGTTGGTCGCGCCCACGGGGTTACTGCGGACGCTTGAAGAGGCCGCCGTAGACCGCCTTGCCGAGGATATGCCCCTGGATCGCCTTGATGACGTTCGCGCGGGTCTCGAAGGCGTCGGCGGTCGGCGTGACGTCGATCGTCGCGTCGAGCGCGTAGAGCTCGAACATGTAGTGGTGGACCGGACCGGTGGCCGGTGCGCCTGGGCCGCGATACATCTGGCCGGTGGCGCTGATCTGGTAGCTGCCGTCGGCGAGCTGCGCCCCCTTGGGCACGCCTTCGGGCAGGCCGGTGGCGGTGGCCGGGAGGTTCCAGACCACCCAGTGTGCCTGGTCGTCGCTCGTCTTGTTGCGGACCACGTCCATGTCGCGCATGTTCAGCACGAAGCTCTGGGTTCCGGCCGGCACGTTCGTCCAGGTGATGGCCGGCGAGAGTCCTTCCCCGGTCGCGACGCCGGGCGCCGCCTGGCTGAACTTCACCGGGAACTGGCCGCCATCGGGGAAGCCGGCCACGGTCAGCACCATCGGGGCTGCGGGTGCCGGGGCGGCGCCGCGCTGCTGCGCGCCAAGCGGGCTGGTCATGACCACCACGGTCAGCACCGCGGCGAGGGCGTGAAACGTTCGATGCATCCTGTCCTCCGTCTACGTATTGGGTCCTGACGGCCAGCCCCCATGGGAGCCACCGCAGCGCACATGGTACTCGGGCACGCGTCCAGATGTCCGAAACGCGTTAGGCTAGGCGCATCGGAGGCTCCATGACCCGCCTGCTCGCTTCTCTGCTCGTCCTGCTCGCGTGGACCACCGCCTGCAACAGCGCCCCGCCTGCCGACGGCCTGCGCGATTCGTTCGCGCAGCAACTGTCGGCCAATACGTTCGTGTCCGACTTCCAGCGCAGCGGCGACAACATCACGTTCAAAGGCCCGCGGCCGGACGGCACGCCGTCGATCTGGCGCGTGCACATCGACACGGCCACGGTCGAGCCGCAGAAAGCGAACACGGCGCAGTCCTGGAAGGGCACCGTCACCTCGTCGTGGTTTGTGAACGGCGAGAAGGTCGACATTACCGGCGCCGACTCGAACCTGCCGATCGAGCTGACGTCGAACGGCCTCAGCCAGGAGTGCTGGGCGTTCTGGGACGCGGCGACGAAGCGCTGGGGTTGGGAGTAACCCGCAGTTGTAGTGTCCGGCTTTAGCCGGACGTCGTCAGCCTCATTGCGTCGCCCACGCCTTTCCGGCGACGATGGAGACGACGATGAGCACGCAGACTACCGTTGTCCCCGCTGAATCCGACGCCGCACCGGCAACCACGCCCGCGGTGGTCTTCGACCGCGTCTCGTTCGCCTTCGACGATCACCAGGTGCTGCGCGACGTCAGCTTCACGGTGCCGACCGGCAGCATGTGCATCCTGTTCGGGGCGAGCGGCGTCGGCAAGTCGGTCATCCTCAAGCTGCTGCTCGGACTCCTGCATCCCGACTCCGGCGCCATCTACGTAAACGGCGAGCGCGTGGACCAGATGAGCGAGACCGAGATGATGAAGGTCCGCTCGAACATGGGCATGTCGTTCCAGGAGACGGCCCTGTTCGACTCGCTCACCGTCGCCGAGAACGTCGGCTACCGGTTGTACGAAGAGTCGGACACGCCGCTCGACGAGGTGCGGGCGCGGGTGGCCGAGGTGCTGGGGTTCATCGGCCTTGCCGAGTACATCGACCGCATGCCGCCGGAGCTGTCAGGTGGCCAGCGCCGGCGCGTCGCCATTGCCCGCGCCATCTGCGCCAGGCCGCAATTGCTGCTCTTCGACGACCCGACGACCGGCCTCGATCCGATCACCGCAGTGACGGTGAACGACGAAATCGTGAAACTGCGCGACCTCGAGCACGTCACGTCGGTCCTGGTGACGCACCAGATTCGCGACGCGCACTACGTGTCGGGCCACCAGGCCGTCCGCACCGGCGACGTGGTCGACATCCGCGAGAGGCCCGGTGTCGAGCATGCGCGGTTCCTCGTCCTGCACGACGAACGGATCTACTTCGAGGGGAGCCTGCAGGCGCTGCTGGCCTCGGACGACCCGTACCTGAAGGAGTTCCTGTTCATGACGCTGCCGCCCTGGTAGGGGCGAGCGTCAGCGCGTCGAGCAGGCGTTTCAACTATTCGGCGTTGCGGCGGATGTTGGGGCGGTCGGTCCTGACGTTCGGGATGGCGACGAGCTGCAGGCAATGCGTTCGCGATGCGGACGGTATGACGAGCCATCCGTTCTGCACTCCGGGAAAGGTGAGGATCGACGCGAGGTCCGCACGCACTGGGGCAATTCCACCGAAGACCGAGACGGACCGGACGAACTGTGGCCAGTGCCGCTACTCGCGGCACCAGAGCGGTTCGCCGCCAGCCGTGGTGTCGGTGCTGAGCGTCACCCGCCCGACCGACCCCATGGGCGGCGGCGACAGGTAGGCGTCGCATGGCAGTTCGGACACCGTGTAGGTGCGCACGTCATCGGCGAAGACCCAGCTGCGCGAGCCGCAGGCGGTGGGTGGTCCTGGCGGTGCGGCCTTCGCGAACACGCGTTCGGGAGCGCCGGTGAAGCGGGGCGAGTACCACACACCGAGCGAGGCACCACCGCTGCCGTCGGCCGACACGCGAATCTTCTGGCCCGACACCTGGCACGCCAGCAGCACCTTGCCCGTCGGAGGCGGCAACTTCGCGGCGTCGGTGTTCAGCGAGATCACGCGAACGGCGTCGAGCGTGGCGCACGGCTTCGTCGCGCAGCGCGCGGCAAACCACACCTCGCCGCCGCCGAGCATCACGCCGGTGTCGTTGATGAACAGTTCCTCGTAGCGCTGCCGGCCGATGGCGCGGCGCACCGGGATGGTGAAGAGCGTGTCGTAGTTGGCCACGCACGCTGCGGCATTCGCGACCACTCCACTGGCGTGCTGCAGCGGATACGCAAGCAGACCGCACGCGGCCGCCGGCTCGCTGCGGCCGACCGTGCCGCGCAACGCTTCGTAGAACGCCTTCGCGGCATCCGGTTGGATGCCGGCGACCTGTTCCAGGCGCACGTCGAGCGTTTCCTCCTGCGCTTCGGTTGCCCGGGCGAGTCCGAGGCACACGAGCAGCAGGACGAGGATGGGTAGGGTGCGATGTCGGTCAGCAGCGGTCATGCAGGTCCTCTTGTGATGCCGATCCTAACCTGTCGTGGCCGTTCCAGCAGAGACGTCGCCAGGCTCGGCGACCGGTCTATCGGCAGCCGCTGTCAGCGTGGCGCGAACAGTGCGAGGTCCAGCGCCGACCCCATCTCGACGTATCCGCGCGGGCTCGGGTGGATGCCGTCGCCGCAGTTGAACGCCGGGCGGATCAAATCGGGGTTCGACGCGTCGGCCACGACCCGATCGAAGTCGATCACTTCGTCGAACGCGGCGCGGCCGCGGATCCAGGCGTTCACCTCGTGCCGGATGCGCGTCTTGCCCGCATCCCACCCGGAGTTCCCAGGGACCGATGCGACATGGTGCCGCGGGATGATGGTGACACCGACCACCCGCATTCCCGCAGCGCGCACGCGCTGGGCAATGGTGGTCATCGCCGCAATCACCTGGCTTGCCGACGCCCCTCGTCGGATGTCGTTGGTGCCCATGAACACCACGACTGTGTCGACACCGTGATGTGAGAGGACGTCTCGCTCGAGGCGCTCGACGCCGGTCGGGCTGTCCGGAGCGGGGTTCAACCCTTCGCGCGTGAGCGTGTTGGCGCCGATGCCTTCGTTGAGGACGGCGCGCCACCGCTCGCCTGCGCCGAGGCCGGCGCGAACAGCCGCGTCGTGCTCGAGCCCCAGCCGGACTGACAGGAGGTCTTCCCATCGGTCGTGCGCATCGAGCGTCGTGCAGGTGCCGTCCGTGATCGAGTCGCCGAATGCAGCAATCGCGCCCGACGACCGACTGGCCTGCACCTCGACCGACTTGAGCCACCACAGGCTCGTGACCGTCCCCGTGAACGGCGCTGCGCTCTCGTCCGCCGCCGCGTCACCACTGCCGTCGGCGGTGCGGTAGGAGGTGACGACGGCGCCGGTGTGCTGGGTGGGCGCAACCCGCTGGCCGGGCATGTAGAGGCTGACCGCCAGGTCCTGTTGTGCCAGCACCGGCAGCGCCACCGGGTCGCTCCAGGCTGTCGCGCCTGGGGCGATGGTGGCCTCAACCGCCCCGCCGAACGTCAGGGGTCGATTGGATCCTGCCGCCAGCAGGGCCCCGCGCACCCGGTGTCCCACGAAGGCGCGGCCGATACGCACCGATTCGGTCCCCAGCGTGTTGTCGAACCGAAGCCGGATCGTGTCGCCGGGAATCGTGACACGTGCCACGAATCGGACGGTGGCGTTCGAGATGGCTGGAACCGCAAGTATCTGGTGTGACGTGCTCCAGGCGGTCACCCATCGCGGCCCTGCCGGGGACTGCTGGGCGCTGACGCCCACGGCCGTCGTCACCATCCCGACTGCGCATAGCAACCCGGCACCAGCCAACGCCACCCACCACGGAGCGGACCAGCCGCCCATGCGCTCTCGACGAGCATCATCGCGTCTCATGTGCGGCCGAGTATAGCGCCGGGCACCCGAGTGACGCGGCATCGCGACTGCGGGACCTGGTGCCGACGGTTGTGGTAAGGTCCCGCCCCATGCCGATCACGCGCCGCTCCTTCCTGAAATCGACGGCCGGCTCCGCCGTCACCCTTGCGTGGGCCGGGGCACACGACACCGCCTGGGCGGCACAGTCCACAACCACGGGCACGCAGCCCGGCGCACGTCTCCGCCTGCTACGCAATGCCACGTCATTGATTCAGTACGGAGGGCGGACCATCCTGCTGGATCCGTTTCTCAGTCCGGCGGGTGCCCTGCCTGCGTTCAACAACACGCCGAACCCTCGGCCGAATCCGCTGGTCGCCCTGCCGATGCCCGCAGCCCAGGTGGTCGCGTCAGCCGACGCCACCCTGCTGACGCACCTGCACGTCGATCACTGGGACCCTGTGGCGCGGGAACTCCTCCCGAAGGGGCGACCGGTCCTCGTCCAACCGGCTGACCGCGAGCGGGTCGTGCAGGCAGGTTTCACCGCGGTGCACGTGGTGGAGTCGAGCCTCACCTGGGAGGGCATCAGCATCGCGCGCACGGGCGGTCAGCACGGTCGAGGCGAGGTTGGCCAGCGGATGGGAACGGTCTGTGGCTACGTCCTGAAGCGCGCGGGCCTTCCGACGGTGTACATCGCCGGCGACACGATCTGGTGCCCTGAGGTGGCCGACGCCATCCGGGTACACGCCCCGGACGTCATCGTGCTCAACGCGGGCGAGGCGCAGTTCCTCGAGGGTGGTCCGATCATCATGGGACTGGCCGATGTGCTCCAGGTGGTGCAGGCCGCACCGGCCGCGACGATCGTGGCGGTGCACCTCGAAGCGGTGAATCACTGCATGCTGTCGCGCGAGGGGCTGCGGACCGGACTGCAGCGGGCGGCGGTGCGCTCAACCGTCCTGATTCCCCGCGACGGCGAAGAGGTGCGGTTCGCCTGACACCTCCAGGTGTGCGGCACGGCCGGCTGCCATCGCGTCAGGCTTGCTTCACGAAGGACACGACGATCAAGACGACGCTCGCCGTGCGCGAACCTCGTGCAGACGATGGAGCGCGATACCGGCGGCCGTGGCGATGTTCAGGGAATCGAGCGTGCCGCTCATCGGAATGCGGATGCGCACATCGGCATGCGCGAGCGCCTGCTCGGTCAGCCCCTGCCCTTCGGTCCCGAGGAGGACCGCCACTCGGCCGACCGCGGCGGCAGTGGCGACAAACTCCCCGATGTCAGTGGCGTGCGCATGCGGCGTCATCGCCAGCACCACGAACCCGGCAGCGCGAAGGGACTCGAGGGTGGCTGGCCAGGGCGCGGCTGCGGCACACGGCACCACCAGCGCGGCGCCGGACGACGTCCGCAGCGCCTTGCGATAGAACGGATCGCAACATCCAGGGCTGAGCAGCACCGCCTCGACGCCGAAGGCCTCAGCGCAGCGAAAGACCGAGCCAACGTTGTCGGCGTCGACCACGCGCTCGAGTACGGCCACGAACGCATGATGGTCGAGGATGGTCTGCACCGGCACGTCGGCCGGACGCTGCGCCACCGCAAGGCAGCCGCGGTGCATGTTGAAGCCGGTGGCCTCGGTGATGACCTCAGGTGTGGCGACGTAGACGGCCGTGCCCGCGTCGAGGGTGGCCAGCACATCGCCGAGCGCGTTCAGCGCCGCCTGGTTCAGCAGCAGCGATTGCACCCGGAGCCGCGGGAGTTCGAGGAGGCGCCGCACCACGAAGCGCCCCTCCGCAATGAACAACCCGCCGGCGCGCAGCAGCGCCGGCTCGCGGACACCGGCATAGGCTGCCAGCCGCGGGTCGCGACCGTCATCGATGCTAACGACCATCGTTCACGCCTCGCGCCCAGGAGAGGCCCCTCGGGCCCGGGGCCACCATCACGAAGGATACGAAGAGAACGAAGAACAGCAGGGCCTTTCCAACGAGGGACCGTCGTGTGTCTTCGTGCTCTTCGTGAAGGAGTTCCGACAGTTCGCTAGCGCTTCTTCGCGCTCTTGGCCGGCGCCGCAGCCGGGGCTGCCACCTTGGCGGCCGTCTTGGCGGCGGGCTTCGTCGCAGCCTTCGCCGGCGTCTTCACTGCCTTCGCCGCGGCCTTCGCCCCCTTCACCTTCTTGATGACGACGAACGGCTCGGCATCGAAGCCGCCGTCCTCGTCGGACTGTTCCGGCTCGAAGTGGTACGACGTCGCGTACTTGTGGTCCAGTCCTGGCAGCGTCGTCGAGATGCTACCGAGGCTTTCCCCCTCTTCGAGCGCGACATGCGCAAGGAAGCCGGCCTTCGGCGTCGACGTCAGCTCGATGCACGACTCGAGGAAGATCTCCTTGACGTCGCTGAACAACTCGGACGTCTCGGCCGACTTGATGACCAGCGCCTCGAGCTTCGTCAGCGCCGAAGCCACGGTCTTCGCCTCTGCCACTGCGGTGAAGTAGCCGTGCCAGGCCTGCGCGTTCTTCTTGCGCGGCTTGTTTTCGAACGAGAAGGAGAAGTGAGCAATGTAAAGCATGAAAACCTCAGGGAAGTCAGAGCTCAGAAGTCAGAGCTTCCGATTAGCGATGGCCGATGACAGATGAGCGATGCGCTACGCATGAACGCCTGGCGCTTCGTGGCCGGTGCGCTGGACGTACTCGATGTACGAGCCGGGATAGAGATGCGGCTGCGCGTCGGTGCCGCTTTCGCCGCCCAGTTCGAGGACACGGTTGCTCAGGCCACGCAGGAACGCGCGGTCGTGCGACACGAACAGCATCGTCCCCTCGAAGTTGCTGAGCGACTCGAGCAGCATTTCCTTTGTGGCGAGATCGAGGTGGTTCGTCGGCTCGTCGAGCACTAGAAAGTTCGGCGGGTCGAGCAGCATGCGGGCCATGACGAGACGCGTCTTCTCGCCGCCCGAGAGCGCGCGGATCTTCTTATCGGTGTCGTCGCCCGAGAACTGGAAGGCGCCGGCCAGGCTGCGCAGAGCCCCGATCGACTCGAGCGGGAAGTCCTTGCGCAACTGCTCCTCAATCGTCAGGTCGGGATCGAGCACGTCGAGCGCCTGCTGCGAGAAGTAGCCCATCTTGAGGCTGGCGCCCAGCTTCACTTCGCCCTCGTCGGGCTGGATGGCGCCGGCCACCATCTTCAGCAGCGTCGACTTGCCCGCGCCGTTCTTGCCCATGACGCACCAGCGTTCGCCGCGGCGGATCATCATGTTCAGGTGGTCGTGCACGACACGCGTGCCGTAGGTCTTGGTGACGCCAAGCAGTTCCGCCACCTGGTCGCCCGAGCGCGGCGGCGTGCGGAAGTCGAACTTGACGATCTTGCGCTTCTTCGGCAGCTCGATTTTCTCGATCTTGTCGAGTGCCTTGACGCGGCTCTGCACCTGCGCGGCCTTGGCGGCGTGCGCGGCGAAGCGCTCGATGAAACGCTGTTCCTTGGCCAGCATCGACTGCTGCCGCGCGTAGGCCGCCTCGCGATTGGTTTCGCGGATGGCGCGCTCGCGCTCGTAGAAGTCGTAGTTGCCGGAGTAGCTGGTGATTTCGCCGCCGTCGATCTCGGCAATCTTGGTGACGATGCGGTTCATGAAGTCGCGATCGTGCGAGGTCATGAGCAGCGCGCCGCTTCGCGACTTAAGGAACGACTCGAGCCAGAGGATCGACTCGATATCGAGGTGGTTGGTCGGTTCGTCCATCAGCAGGACGTCGGGTTCGCCGAGCAGCACGCGCGCCATGGCCACGCGCATCTTCCAGCCGCCCGAGAGCGCGCCGACGTCGCCATCGACCCGCTCATCGTCGAACCCGAGGCCGTGGAGGATTTCGCGTGTCTTCGCCTCGAGGGCGTAGCCGCCGAGGTGGTCGTACTCCTCCTGCACTTCGCCGAAGCGCGCGAGGACCTTGTCCATCTCGTCGGCGCGCGCCGGATCTTCGAGCGCCTGCTGCAGCGCTTCCAGTTCGTGGTGCAGATTGCCGACGCGGCCGCTGCCGGCAATCGCCTCGTCGAGGACCGACCGGCCCGACATCTCCTCGATATCCTGGCGGAAGTAGCCGATGGACAGCTTCTTCGGCACCGAGACCTCGCCCTCGTCAGGGTTCTCCTCGCCCGTGATCATGCGGAAGAGCGTGGTCTTGCCGGCGCCGTTCGGGCCGACGAGTCCCACCTTCTCAGTCGGGTTGAGCTGGAACGAGGCGTCGACAAAGAGAATCTGCCGACCGTACTGCTTGCTGACACCGGAGAAGGCGATCATTGCAAAAAGGCTCTGGGCTATGGGCGCTTGGCATTAGGCCGTGCACGCCGGCACGCGGCGCTGACACACCGCCGCGTTGAAACCTCTATTGTCGCACGCCCAAAGCCCGAAGCCGAGAGCCCAACGCCGGCGGTAGGCGCCCACCGCCTATCGCCTAGCGGCCTTCCAGCTTGATCGGCAGTTCCGCGGTGAAGAGCATGGTGCGATCGTTGTCCTTCGCGGCCCACTTCAGCAGCGTCTGGAGGCTCGGCTTCACGGTGCCTTCGAACACCGTCTTGCCGTCGGCCACCACAGTGATCGGCTGTGACAGGTCGAACTGGTCCGGCGACAGCAGCAGGGTGAACGCGGCCACGCGACGTGTCGTCGCGGTGATGGTGTTGCCGGCGCGCACGAGGTCGACGCGGCCCGACGGGCGGCTGTGCGTGAACACCGGCGTCCGGCGCTGCAGCGCGGTCGGCTGGTAGGTGCCCTTCAGCGGCACGGTCTGCGTGCCGCGCGTCACCGTGAGCGTCATCGGTGCGCCGGGCTCGTAGATGACGAACAGGTCGGTGAACTCCATGCCGGGCGGCACCATGCGGTTGTCGATCTGCTTCACGACGTCACCGGGCAGCAGGCCGAAGGTGTCGGCGTTGCTGCCGGCGACGATACCGGTGATGCGCGAGCCGGCGAGGCGGACGCCGAAGTCGGGTTCGCGCGGACCGAGCACCTCGTTCACGTCTGGCAGCGGCGCGCTTTCCTTCTGCGCCGGCGCCAGCGCATCGATTACCAGCCAGTGTTCTCGCCCTGTGCCTTCGCGCAGGTCGCTCTCCCACGACAGCGTGTCGGGGTACGGCGTGCGCGGATGCGCGGAGACGAACGTCTCGTAGGTATCTTTCAGCTCCGGCCACCAGGCGGTGTTGTGCACACCTTCGGGCTGCGGCAGGTACTGCACCTCGACGCCGCCGGTCTGCATCTGCGTGATGAACGGCTCGACCAGGCTCGTCGGATAGAGCGGATCCTTGCCGCCGTTCACGATGAAGAACGGCTTGTTCACCATGTTGTTCATGAACAGTTCGCCGTCGATGCGCATCAGCGTATTACGCAGCACCGGAATAGCCCCGTTCAGCGGCAGGAACGCGGCGAACGCCGTCGAGTCGCGCATCGAGAGGTAATAGGACGCCGTGCCGCCGTCGGACACGCCCGAGAGGACGACGCGGTTTTCGTCGATGTTGTAGGTGCGCTTCACGCGGTCGACGAGGGCGCGCAGGTTGTTCAGCTGCATGTCCGTCCACCACTCGGCCTGGTTCCAGGCGGTCGGCAGCAGATAGATCTGATCGGCGCCCGCGAGCGCGCCGATGCCGCTGGTGCGCGGCGCCGGATCGGGACGGCCAACGCCGCCGTGTAACTGCACGCGCAGTTGCCACGGACGCGACGGGTCGTAGGTCTGCGGCACCTCGAGCTGGTACTGGAAATCGAGGTCGCCGACGTGATGCGTGGCGCGCGAGATGCCCTTCGGCACGTTGGCCGTGTAACTGCGCCCCTTCTTCAAGACGGCAATCGCCTCGTCCACGCTCGTGCCGGCCGTCACGACCGCGCCGGCCTCCCGCGCGGCATCGGCGGGCGTGGCCGCGGCCAGGAACCGCGCAAGCGCCGCCTCGCTCTCGGGGGACGCCGCACGCAGGCCAGCGCCGGCAAGGGCGAGGCACGCAACGGACAGGACGGCGGCAATACGCATCTTCATGGCGCAGCAGTATAAACCGGGCTGCCATCCGAGCCGAGCGAAAGGTCGGTAGCTCCGTACCGTCGGCCGTGGGGCGTCAGACGTGGTTGCGGAGGCTGAGCTCCCTCGGGTGCGGGTCGAGATAGGTCTGCCCCAGCAGGTAGGTCACCTGCTGCCGCCGCACGTGGTGCTTCATCAGCGTCATCGGCACCACCAGCGGCACGCTCCCGAGGCGGTGCTCCTCGATGAGCTGCAGCAGTTCGTAGCGGGCGTCCTGATCGATGTCCTTCGAGAAGTAGCCGAGCATGTGCTGCAGCACGTTGGCTTGCCGCTTCGGCGTGGCGATGGCAGCCAGCGCCTTCATGAAGCGCGCCTGGTACTCCTCGGCAAACTCGCGGCGTTCCCGCTGCTTGGCGTCGGCCACCAACTGCCCGAGTTCGCGGTAAGCGACCGGCGAGTGGGCCATCAGCGTGAGCTTGTGTGCGGTGTGGAACGCGACGACGGAACCGACGGTCCAACGGCCGGTGAACAGTGCGACCAGTCGCTGGTAGGCAAACACGCGTTCGACGAAGTTCTCGCGCAGCCGCGGGTCGCCGAGTCGCCCTTCTTCCTCGACCGGCAGGTTCGGCAGCCGCGCCATCAGCGCCTCCGCGAACAGGCCGCGCCCGGCGCGCTCGCCCGGTCCTTCCGGCGAGTAGACCTTCACCCGTTCCATGCCGCAGCTGGGCGAGTCCTTCTTCAGCACAAAGCCGCTCAACCCGGCACCCGCCAGTTCCTCGGCGCGCGGCTTCGAGTACGACACGAGCCGCTCGGTGACGTCGGTCTTCTGCTTGTTCAGCAGGAGGGCGATCTTGGACGGGTCGTAGCGTTCGCCCCGTTCGCGCAGTTGCGGCTCGGTGAGCACCAGCCGCATCGACTCGCGTGGGGTGCCGAAACCCGCTTCCACCTCTGGGCAGACCGGCACCCACTCGACGTGTTCCCCGAACGTTTCCACCAGGAACGGATCCCGCTTGTGACCGGTATCGAAGCGGACGGGCTGGCCGAGCAGGCAGGCTGAGATGCCGATGCGGGGACGATCGTCAGTCACGTCGTCAATTCTATGCGGGCCACACGGTCATTCCAACGATGAACGGAGACCACGGAGAGACTGATGTCCACACGCCACACGAGCCTCGGCGACCGTTTCGAAGTGCGGTCATCGGCGGTCGCAGAACACGGACGCGCCGGCTATTCACCTCACGCTGAACGAACTGGTGGCGGCGCTGCAGGGGGCCCGCCAGCGGCTCAACGAAGTGGAGGACGCCCGTCACCGCCACACCAGAAAGGTGAAGGTCGCCGCGAAGGCGGGGCCGTCAATTTCGTAGAATGGTGCCCTTATGGCCGCACAAGCTTCGTTCGACATCACCTCTCCTATCGACTTCCAGGAAGTAGACAACGCGCTGAACCAGGCGCGCAAGGAAGTGGGCCAGCGCTACGACTTCAAGGGCGCCAAGGCCGAGATCGACCTGAACACCACCGAGAAGACCCTCACCCTCACGGCCGACGACGAGATGAAGATGAACGCGCTCTGGGAAGTGGTCCAGACGCGCCTCGTCCGCCGCAACGTGCCGGTGAAGAACTTCGAGGTCGGCAAGTCCGAGGCGGCCGCCGGCAGCACGGTGAAGCGCGTGATCAAGATTCAGGAAGGCATTCCGATCGAGGCCGCCAAGGAGATCGTGAAGTTTCTGAAGGACAAGAAGGTCAAGAAGGTCCAGGGCTCGATCCAGGGCGATCAGGTGCGTGTGACGTCGCCGTCCAAGGACGACCTGCAGGAAGCGATGCAGGTACTGCGCGAGCACGACTTCGGCGTCGCGCTCTCCTTCGGCAACTACCGGTAAGACACCGCTGATTGCGAAGTGCCCACGCGCTGATTTGATGCCGGCGATCGTGAACGCGGGATGTGCGAAGGAGCAGGCGGGGGGAAGAAAAAAACGTGGAGACCAGATCACCGGGTGCCTGGTGCGCCTAGGAGGAGCGCTTCGCCGGCAGGCTACTCTCCACGTTCTGGCTCGACATTCAGCAAGCGTCGTGCCGGAGAGAACTCGCTTGTAAGTCTTTGAAAAAGAGGCGACCTGAAACGTTCGGGGCGGGACGGGCAGGAATTCTTCGCAGGCCGCGCGAATAAACCCGCAACCGGCTTAATCGCCGATTGCTGACTGCCGAGTGGAGAAGGCGCCGGCCTTTCCAATCAGCAATCAACAATCAGCGATCCGGTTCGTTACTTCTTGCTGTAGCGGCTGACGCGCTGCGGGCCGACTTCGGCGCCGAACACGTTGCCCTTCGCGTCAACGACGACGCCTTCGGCGGCATTGGTGCCGGTGGCATCGGGCGACGGGTCGGGGATGAAGGCCGTCACCTTCTTGTCCTTCAGGCTGCCGATGCGGATGCCGCGGAGCCAGTCCTGATGGTTACGCGACACCGACTTCGACTCGGAGTCGGCCACATACAGGTTGTCGTTCTTGTCGATGTAGATGCCGCTCGGACGGGAGAACTGGTAGAACTTCTCCTTGAAGTTGCCGTCCTGATCGAACACCTGGATGCGGTTGTTGTTGCGGTCGCCGACGTAGAGCAGCCCCTTGGAATCGAACGCGAGGGCGTGCGGCTGATCGAACTCGCCGTCGCCAGCGCCCCACTTGCCCCACTCCTTGACCATCTTGCCAGCGGCATCGAACTTCATCATCTTGGCGGTCCAGCCTGCGCTGCTGGAGTGACCTTCGACGATGAAGATGAACTTGCCGTCGGGCGAGGTGATGACGTCGTTCGGCTGGAAGCAGCATTCACCGGGCGCGACCGAACCACCGGGCTTGCCGATGGTGAGGAGCACCTTGCCGTCGGGACTGAACTTGAATACCTGATGGCCCTTGGTGGCACCAGCGCCGGGGCCCGGCGTCGGAACCGGACGCGGCGCGGCCGCCGCACCGGCGGCGGGTGCCGCCCCGCGCGCGGGACGCGGCGCGTTGTCCTGGCCGTCGGTCACCCACACGTTGCCCTGCTTGTCGACGTGCATGCCGTGCGGGAACACCAGCAGGCCGTTGCCCATCGCCTTCACCAGCTTGCCGGTCTCGTCAAACTTCATGACGGTGCCGACGTCCTTGATCTGGCCGGTCGCCGAATCCAGGCAGCTATTGCCGCCGCAGCGTTCGGCGATCCAGATCGACTTGCCGTCCTTGTCGACGTCGATGGTGCTCGTCGAGCCCCACTTGCGTCCCTCGGGCAGCTTGAAAAAGTCGTGGTTCGAGTTGTACGGGTTCGCCGCAACATTGACCGGCGGAATCGGTGCCGGTTCGTCTGCCTTGATCCCGGTTGCCGCGCCCGCCAGTGCCGCCAGTGCGGCGACGGCCAGGACCAGATTGCTCTTCTTCATCACCAATGCCTCCTACTTACTGCTTCTCGTAGCGCTTCAGCGCGCGGGGACCGACCTCGGCGCCATACACGATGCCCTGGCTATTGACCGCCACACCCTCGGCGGCGCTCGTCGCACCAGCTTCCTTCGGGTCGGGGATGAAGCCAGCCGGCGTCAGGGTTCTGGCGCTGCCGACGCGAATGCCGCGCTTGACGCCGGGATTGTACCCGTACCCGGTGGCGTTGGCAGACTGCGACTCGGAGTCGGCCACATACAGCGTGTCGTCCTTGCCGATATAGACACCGCTCGGACGACCGAAGGCCTTGGTCTCGGTCAGGAACTTGCCATCCTGATCGAACACCTGCACGCGGTTGTTCGTGCGGTCGGCGACGAACAGGCGACCCTGCGAGTCGAACGCGAGCGCGTGCGGCTGGCTGAATTCACCGGGGCCGGCGCCGAGCTTGCCCCAGGTCTTCAGCAGTTTGCCGGTCTTGTCGAACTTGAACATGCGCGAGTTGCCGCCGCCGTGCCCTTCACCCACGAAGATGTCGCCGTTGGGCGCCACGATCACGTCGTTCGGCTGGAAGAAGAAGTCGGGCGCAGCCGCGCCACCGGGCTTGCCGATGGTGAGCAATACCTTGCCCTCAGGGCTGAACTTGATCACCTGATGGCCCTTGGTGCCGCCGGCGGGCGGCCCCATCGGCAGCAGCGCGGGGGGGGCACCTGGTGCCGGGGCGGCGCCGCGTTCCGGACGAGGCGCGTTGTCGTTGCCATCGACGATCCAGACGTTGCCGTCGCGGTCGACGCTGATGCCGTGCGGGAAGACGACGAGACCCGCGCCGAAGCTCTTCACCAGTGCGCCGGTCTTGTCGAACTTCAGCACGGGATCGAGCGTCGAGCTGAGGCACGAGTTCGTACCGCAGCGCTCACCGACCCATACGGACGTGCCGTCCTTGTCGATGTCGACCGAACTCGTGGAGCCCCAGGTGCGCCCCGTCGGCAACTTCGCCCAGCCCTCGACCGTGCGATACGGATTCGGCAGGTCGTTCTTCGCGTTGGGCGTCGGCTGCCCCTGGGCCTGCGGCTGTGCGGTGGCCAGCGCGAGTCCGGCAACCGCGACGGCGGCCATGGGCCACCAGAATGTTCCGTGCTTCATATCAAGGCTCTCCCGTGAAACGGTGGTCGACGACGGGAAATTATAGGGCCGGAGCCTCCTGCCCGTCCCGCCCCTCCTGGCCTTCCCGCCCTATTTCAACCCAACCTGAGCCTCGACCTGCTCAGGCCGCGTCCTTAGAGAGGCAGTCCATGACACCCAGCACCCGCATCCTTCTGACCGGCGCCACCGGCTACATCGGCGGCCGCCTCCTTCCGGCGCTCGAGGCGCTCGGCCGTCCCCTGCGGTGCCTGGCCCGGCGTCCTGACGCGTTGCGCGACCGCGTCGCGCCGCAGACCGAGGTGGTGGGAGGCAACCTCGTTGATGACGCCTCGCTCGATCGCGCCATGGCAGGGGTCGACACGGCGTACTACCTCGTGCACTCGATGGGGGCACATGGCGACTACCGCGACGTCGACCTCCTCGCCGCCCGCGCCTTCGGCGGCGCCGCACGACGGGCCGGGGTGCGCCGCATCATCTACCTCGGTGGACTCGCCCACGACGATGGCTCGCTGAGCAAACACCTGAAGAGCCGCCTGGAGACCGGCGAGGCGCTGCGCGAGAGCGGCGTGCCGGTCGTCGAACTTCGCGCCTCGGTCGTCATCGGCTCTGGCAGCCTCTCGTTCGAGATGATCCGTGCGCTGGTCGAGCGGCTCCCCGTGATGATCTGCCCTCGCTGGGTGAGCACCGAAGCGCAGCCGATCGGCATCGACGATCTGCTGCTCTATCTCGTCGCGGCGCTCGACCTGGCGGGCGACACCAACCAGATATTCGAAATCGGCGGTGCCGACCGCGCGAGTTACGGCGACCTGATGCGCGAGTATGCGCGGCAGCGCGGGCTGCGCCGCCTGATGATCTCGGTGCCGCTGCTCACGCCGCACCTGTCGAGCCTGTGGCTCGGACTCGTCACCCCCATCTACGCCCGCATCGGCCGCCAACTGATCGAGGGGCTGCGCAATCGCTCGGTCGTCCAGGACCACGGGGCCGACGCGGTCTTCGCCGTCCGCCCCATCGGCCTCGCCGAGGCGGTGTCGCGAGCCATCCGGAACGAGGACCGCGACTTCGCCCTGACGCGGTGGTCTGATGCCCTGCAGTCGGGCGGCGGTCCGCGGCCGCTCGTCAGCACCCGCTTCGGTTCGCGCCTCGTCGATGCGCGCACGCTGCGGGTGGACGTCCGGCCGTCGCGCGCCTTCGGTCCGATCGCGCGCATCGGCGGACGCCAGGGCTGGTACTACGGCACGTGGATATGGCGACTGCGTGGCTACGCCGATTTACTGCTTGGCGGCGTCGGCATGCGGCGCGGCCGCCGGCATCCCGATCGCCTGGTGGTGGGCGACGCCCTCGACTTCTGGCGCGTCGAGGCGTGGGAGCCGGACCGGCGCCTGCGCCTGGCCGCCGAGATGAAGGTGCCGGGACGAGCGTGGCTCGAGTTCGAGGTCGTCGCGGACGGCAGCGGCACCATCATTCACCAGACGGCCGTGTTCGATCCGATCGGCCTCTGGGGCCTGCTCTACTGGTACTCGCTCGTGCCGATGCACGGCGTGATCTTCGGCGGCATGCTGCGGGAGATCGCCCGGCAGGCGACGCTCCCCGTTCCTCCGTCGTCCAGCTGAGATCGCGAAGGACACGGTCGCCTCACGTCGTCACCGGCGGTCCCACCACCACCGCCGCGGGCTCAGGCGGCTTCGGCCACCAGAGCGACGCGGCCATGCTCGCGGCCAGCAGCGCGCCGATGATCCCCAGCGACCAGGTGATGGGGAACTTGCCGTCGAACAGCCCGTTCAGCCACACCATCTTCAGACCGACGAACATCAGGATGAAGGCGAGGCCGTACTTCAGCAGGTGGAAGCGTTCCACCGCACCGGCGAGCATGAAGTACATCGCGCGCAACCCGAGAATGGCGAACACGTTCGAGGTGAACACGATCAACGGTTCCCGTGACACCGCGAAGATGGCCGGCACCGAGTCGACCGCGAAGATGATGTCGCTCATCTCGAGCATCAGCAGCGCCACCAGCAGCGGCGTGGCATGACGCCGGCCGTCGAGCGTCACGACGAACTGCTGGCCATGCAGCCGCGGCGTGATCGGCATGAACCGCCGCAGCAACCTGACCACCGGGTTCTTCTCGGGCTCCAGCTTCCGCTCCGGCGCCCACAGCATCTTCACGCCCGTGAGGATGAGGAACGCGCCGAACACCAGCACGACCACGTGGTATTGCATGAGCGCCGAACCGACGGCGATGAACGCCGCGCGGAAGACGAGGGCGCCGATGATGCCGTAGAACAGCACCCGGTGCTGGTAAAGCGGCGGGATGCCGAAGTAGGCGAACACCAGGACGAACACGAAGATGTTGTCGACGGCGAGCGACTTCTCGACGATGTAGCCGGCGAGGAACTCGAGCCCGAGCTGGCGGCCGGCGTCAGGGCCGAACTGGGACGCGGCGTAGAGGTGGAAGCCGTAGTTGAAGGCGAGCGCCAGCGCCACCCACACCACCGACCAGCCCAGCGACTCGCGGAACGAGACGACGTGGGCCTGCCGATGGAAGACGCCGAGATCGATGGCGAGCAGCACGAGGACGAAGCCTGTGAAGCCCGCGTAGAACCACCAGTATTCGACGAACGGAAAGAAGAGGTCCATGCCGTCGCTCTCCCGGGCGACCCCATGACTCTACGAACCGGCGCCGTATCGAGCGACTAGATAGTTTGAATAGCTGACATCGAGAAAACCTCTGAGCCTACGCAAACAGATCGGTACGGGCGGCGTTGGTGATGGCGAGCACACCGGGGTGCTTGAGGCGGCGCTCCGCGGAGATCGCGTAGTAGCGCTCGCGGATACTGCTGACGCGACCGACGACCTGCACCTTGTACTGGCGAATCACCTCGGGCTCGATGACCGCCGGCGACGGGAACACGGCGGTGCCGGCCTGCCCGAACGCCTTCATCAGCGCCGAGTCGTCGAACTCGCCGATGACGCGCGGGTGCAGGTCCTCCGTCTCCAGCCACTGATCGATCGAGCGGCGCAGCGCCGTCGAGGCGGTCGGCAGGAACATCGGCACGTCGTTCAGCGAGTGTGGGAACCGTCGCTTCAGCTTGCCCGCGAGCGGCGCCGCGGCGAAGAAGGTGACATCGGATTCGCCGAGCAGGTGTCCGAACACCTTCACACGGACGTGCGGCGGTGGCGGGACATCGGCAATCACGACATCGAGGGCGTGCGTCGCCAGTTGGGCGAGCAGCGCCTCGGTGCTGTCCTCGAGGCACTCGAGGTGCACCGCCTGCTCCCCCTGGAACGCCGGCTGCAGCAGCCGGTGCACGATCAGCTTCGGCACGGCGTTGGCCACGCCAACCGTGAGGCGCAGCGGCCGCCCTGGCGCACGCCCCTTGAGCGTCTCCATCAGCTCGCGGCCGATCCCGAAAATCTCGTCGGCGTAGCGGTAGACCACGCGGCCTGTGTCGGTGAGAACGAGCCGACGCCCCTGACGGTCGAACAGCGGTTGCCCGAGCGTGTCTTCGAGGAGCTTCACCTGCGCGCTCACGGTCGGCTGCGCCAGCCGCAGCTTCTCAGCCGCACGCGACACGCCGCCCTCGCGGACGACGGCCCAGAAGTACAGCAGGTGATGGTAGTTGAGCCACTCCATAGCCACCGACTATACCAAACGGATGGAGGCTCTCTTTGTCTATGCTGACGGCTAGCCGCCGGCGAGCCGCTGCCTGGCCTCGGCGCCGGTGAGTTGCTGGTTGTACACCGGTGCGCCCGGCTGCAGCTTCACGCCGTCGCGCAGCGTCCCCGCATCGACTGCCGCGAAACCGAGGTCGCGAATGAGCCCCGCCACCGCCGCCTTCGCCTCGGCGTCGTCACCCGCCACGAAGATGGCGCGGCGTTTGTCGTCGGGAAGGCTGGTGTTCCCCTCGGTCGCGAGATGCCGGAAGTAGATGGTGTTGAACGCCTTGACGAGGCGCGCGCCGGGCAGGCGCGTGCGTGTCTCCTCGCTCGAGCTCGAGTCGCCGAGGTCGTAGGTGCCGCCCCAGGCGCGGTAGGGGTTCATGGCATCGATGACGACCTTGCCGGTCACAGACGACGCCGACGGCAGCGCGTCGGGTGTGCGCCACGGGACGGCGAGCACGACGAGATCAGCCCACTCGGCGGCGTCGTTCACGGTCATCGCGTGCGCCCGATGGCCGAGTTCGGCCACCATCCCCTCGAGGCTGGCGGGGCCACGGCTGTTGCTGAGCGCCACCTCGTGACCGAGCGGCACCAGCAGGTGCGCCAGTGTGCCGCCGACCATGCCGGCGCCGATGATTCCGATCTTCATGGTGCGCATTGTGACACGGCACCACCCGGCATCGCGGGGTCGCTGGCACACCAGAGTGAACACTCGATGGGGAAGGTGGAACCGTCGGAACGCCCGGCGACGAGGTCGAGGGTGTGCACCGCGCCGCCCTTGGGCTCACGACAGAGGCGCGCCACGACGTTCTCGCAGGCGTCGAGCCGCAGTGTCGTTGCCGTGACCTATCCGCGGAGGGTGCCGGGCATACCGCCGTTCAGCCTCGCACTGCCAGCGGACGGGGCGCTCAGCGACGAGCGGCGGCGACCTGCGCCAGCACCTGGGCGCTGCGATTGCGGACGAAGTTCAGGAGCCCCTGCACGGAGTTCTCGAAGTCATCGTTGCTGTACGGCTTCGCAGTGTCGCCACGGGCCGCGTCGCGCACCTGCTGGTACTCGCGCTGGACTTCGTTCTCGAGCCAGTTGCCCTCGGACGCCGAATTGGCGATCTGCGTCAGCGTGTCGAGGTAGAGCGTGTAGAACTCCGGGTACGAGAGCATGCGCGTGAGCAGGCGGTTGCGCTGCGCCTCGCCGACGTCGTTCAGGTTGTGGAAGATCGACGACTCGGGACCGGCCTTGAACGCCTCGCTCTTGTCCCACGGAATCATCTGGAACCGCTTCTGGTTGTTGAAGCGATAGACGTAGAAGTTGTTGATGCCGTAGTTGCCGATGAAGCCGTCGTAGTCGCCGATGAAGACCTCGACGGCGACGTGGCGGATGAACTTCTGGAAATCGATGTACTCGCCCACCGCGCTCTGGAAGGCGGCCGTGCTCGACAGGTTCACCGCCTGCACCCACTGCGCGATGAACTCGGGGCGCGGGTTCGTCTCGTTCGTCTCCGGCTTGAACGGCAGCGGCACGTAGGCGCCGCCGTCCGCGCCGCGATCCTCGAAGTAATACGGGGTGCCGTCCGCCGGGTAGTCGTACTTGTAGAGATAGCCGGTGTCCTCACCGAGATAGCGCTTCAGGAAGTCCTTGTCGACCGCCTCGACGACGGTGAAGAGCCCGACGTACTGGTCGTTGACGTACATCTTCGCGTGCGTCTCGCGCGACGTCTCGGCCCCCATCCGCCGGAAGATCTGCATACTCAGGCGCTCGTGCAGGTTGGTCATGTCCTGCGTGTTGTTACGCAGGACGAACGATTTCAACCCGAGGAAGCGCTGGCCGCTGGTGTAGCGATCGAAGTCGACGCGCAGGCCGGGCTTGACGCCGCTGCGGCTGCCGGTGCCGCGCGAGCGGATGCCGACGTTGCGCACGGTCTGGCCGCGCCAGGTGAAATCGCACGGGTAATACTCGTTGGAGAGGTAGTTCTCCTTGAGCGTCCCCCAGTCCTTCGAGTTGATGGTGAACCGGAGTTCCTGGAGCACCGAGTCGTCGAAGAACGGGTCGGCGCTGCTGGTACTCCCGCCACCGCCAGGGGTGGGCGCGGTGCCGAAGCCAAGCAGCGGCTGGATGCGTTCCTTGTCGAGTACCTGCGCCGACGCCGCCGACACGAGGCTCATGGCGGCAGCGAGGACGAATCCGACGATGAGTGATGGTCTCATTGCTTGCTCAGTGTGACGGTGCCGGAGGAGACGCTGCCCGTGCAGGAGTTCGTGCCGGTGTAGCTGCCGCTCAGCGACGCACCGGACACAGTACCGGAGCCCGACATGCTCGCCGAGCAGGTGGTGTAGCTGCCGTCGGCGGCGCCCGCGGGCACGGCCATCGTGAAGCTCACGCTGGCGCCGGACACGGTGCCGGACACAGTGCCCGAGCCCTTCGTACCGGTGCTGTTGTCGGTCATCGTCAGCGTTCCTGAGAACGTGGTGCCCGCCTGCGTCAGCGCCCAGGTCATCAACCCGGCCCCCGACGAATCGGTCGCCGTGCCGGACCAGGAGCCGCCAACGCTGGCGTTGCTCGGCGTCGACGATGACGTGGACGCAGTGGTGGGAGACGAGCCGCCCCCGCTGCAGCCGGCCGAGACAAGGCCGGCGCCGAGGACCGCACCCGCGAGGACACGTGAGAGTCGTGTGAGGATCATGGTGAAAACTCGGCGGATTCTAGCACGGAGGAGTCCGATACACTTGCGAAGGCTACCCTTATGAAACCCTGCGACTGTGTCGAGCGGCATGCGCCGCGCCGTGTTGTCCTGACCGGCGGCCCCGGGGCGGGCAAGAGCGCGGTGCTCGAACTGATTCGCCTGTTCTTCTGCGAACACGTGAAGACGCTGCCGGAGTCGGCGGTCAACCAGGACAATCGTGCCGTGGTGCTCTGCGACCGCGGCACGGTCGACGGTGCCGCCTACTGGAGCGGGCATCCGCACCGCGTCGTCGTCGACGCGACGGAAGACTTCCTCAGCAAGGCGTCACAGGTGTTGAGGCTGTTGCGGGACGAGGTGCCGGAGTGCTGCCGGCATCATGTGCGGACGTTCCTGTGGGATGGCGACACGCGCGCCCGGCGGCTGGCCGCGCGCGCTGGAGAACAGGCGTGAGTATGACCCGACTCGGGCGGTGGATCCTCTTCGTCACGGCGCTGCTAATCGTGTCGGCATGGCCGCCACAGCAGGGCCGCAGCCTGCTCCTGAAGACAGCGCAGCTGGTGGCCGACCCTACCGGCACGCTCCCCTTCCTGCCCGAGCAACTGGGCTTCGGGCTGAGCGACGACCCGCAGGCGGTAGATATGCGCGACGAACTCGTGCGCCGCTACGACGTGGCGCTGGCGAGCGGTCCGGTGATGCGCACGCGACTGGCCCTGAAGGTGGCCGGCGACCCGTTCGACCGCGCGACCGAGCGGCAGGTGCTGCTGGTGGCGGGGGTGGTGATCGCCTTCCTGACGTTGAGTAGGAAGGCGTAGTCGTTAGTCGTTAGTCGTTAGTCGTTAGTCGTTGGTCGTTGGTCGCAAGACGGCGCGTGAGAAAAAGAAAAGGCCCGGCTGCGTGAGCAACCGGGCCTTTTCTCTGTGCGCTGGTACGCCTACTGACCGATGGTGATCTTCTCGACCTGCCAGGTCGAGCAGTCGCCCTTGTAGATGACCGTGTCCGACTCGCAGTGCAGTTCGTGCACGAGGCAGCCGTTCTGGCCGTGGTTCTGGCTGGTCTGCGCCCACCCGACGAGCTTGCCGTCGAGGTCGAACTTGTAGATCTTGCCGTTGCCGTCGCCGGTGAACAGGTGCGGGGTTGCACCGGGCGAGATGCAGGCCGACCAGGGAGCGCCCATGCCTTCGATGATGCGCAGGCGCTTCAGCTCGGGGTCGTAGACCTGCACGCGGCGGTTGCCGCGGTCAGCCACGTAGATGTTGCCGGCGGCGTCCGCCGTGATGCCGTGCGGAGTGTTGAACTGGTCGGGGGCGCTGCCGCGTTCGCCGAGCGCCTTCACCCAGTTGCCGTTCTTGTCGAACTTGGCCACGCGCGAGTTGTTGTAGCCGTCGGACACGAAGATGCTGCCGTCGGTGCTCCACGTGACGTCAGTCGGGCGGTTGAACACCCACGGGCGCTGCACGGGGGTCTTCGACTCGATGTGCGCGCCTTCTTCGACGAAGCGCTCGAGCCAGTCGAGCGGCTCTTCCTTGCGGCCAAGCGTGAGGGCGACGCTGGCGTCCGGACGGAACTTGACGATCATGTTCGCGCCTTCGTCGGTCATCCAGACGTTGTCGTCCTTGTCGATGCGCACGGTGTGCGCAAAGCCGGCCGCGTAGTTGTTCGGGCCCCACTGCTTCACGAACTTCAGGTTCTGGTCGAACTCGAACAGCATCGACGCCGCGCTGCCCTTGACCAACGCCGTGTGACCGGTGCGGCTGAACACGAACAGGTGGCCCTGCGAGTTCTTCGCCACGCCGACCGCTTCGCCGATCGTCTCGCCGGGCACGGTCAACCGGAGCACTTCCTCGGTGACCTTGAGCTGCGGCGTGTTCTTCTCGAGTTCGGCCTGCTTGGCCTGCGCCTCGGGGGTACCGTTCATGCCGCCGGCGGCGGGTGCGGCCGGAGCGGCCGCGGCGGCCTTCTGTTCGGTAGCGGCCGGCTGCTGGGCAGCCTGCTGCTGGGCGCACGCAGCGATGCCAACGGACATTGCCAGTGCCAGGATTACGCGCATCTTCATAAAAATCTCTCCTCGGAACAAGATCCCGGTAATTCAGGTAACCCGAGAGTATACACACGCGCTGGCCCTATCCACGGCGATGTAGATGGTCCCCGTAAATATTTCAGCGCTAGGCTCGCCCTCGATTGCGCCTCGTGCCACGGCACCGGTGGCAAGGGGGGATGGTCGTTGGTCGTTGGTCGTTGGTCGGTAGTGAGCCGATTGACGAGTCACGATTGGAGATTCAGTAGCTCTTGGGGTTGTGATTGTCACCGTGGCACATGAGGTAGCAGCGGCCGTGGCCGGCGCTGGTCTGCTCGAACTTCAACAGCCCGCTGCTGCTCGGCGTCACGAAGCGCTTGTCGAAGTTGACCAGGTGCACGTTGTTGATCGCGGTGCCCTGGGCGCTGCTGATGCCGTGCGGGTCGTGGCAGATAGAGCACGAGGCGTTCTCCGACCGGATGTGCCGGTCGTGCTCGAGGAACGACGTGGTGCTGAGCACGATCGTCCGGTCGTGGCACTTGTAGCAGAGCGCGTACGCCGCCGCACTCTCGGTCGTGTTCGAGTTATCCATGTCGAAGCGCCCGGCCAGCAGGTGCTTGTAGTTCGAGCCGTGCGGCCCTGACGGCGGTGCCCGGTGTCGGCGCCTTCGGCCCGGTGTCGCTGTCGTGGCAGTCGGTGCAGAGCATCAGCCTCGTGCGTGTCCACGGCGCCTTCAGGCTGGGCGACGCTGTCGCCTTCGCCGCGGCTTCAATCGGGTCACCTGGCTTCCACGGTCGCTACACGGGCCGCGATTGCCACAAGCCGGAGCGACGGCGCGCACCACCAGCCCCGGGGAGAGGCTGGTGGTGCGCCCGTGAGCGAGCGCTAGAACTTCATCCGGAGACCGCCCCAGAACTGATAGTTGTTGGCCAGGTCGGCCGCTTCGCGCAGCAACCAGCGGCCCTCACCGACGAAGTGCAGCTGGTGCACCGGGCTGTTGCCAATCGGCAGGCCGACGTGCACGAGGGCCGACGGCGTGACCGTGTCGCTGTGGAACAGATCCCACATGGACAGGCCGCCGCCGATGAAGGCACCACCGCGACGCGTGAGGTACTTGTTCGCCTCGACGTCGAGCGTCACTTCGTGTTCGCGGACCTTGTCGTCCGCATGCACGACGCTGAGGGCGAGGCCCGCGGTGCCCGCGAGTTCCCAGTTGTTCTTCAGTTCCTTCGCCAGACCGATGTTGAAGCCGAACATCGGCGAGCACTGGGCGAAGTCGACACCGCCGGCCGGGCCGACGTTCGCGGTGACCGCATCATCGGCCAGCGTCTGACGGCCGTCGATCGGACGAACGCGGCGGTCCTTGCCGAAGAAGCCGTCCGCGAAGAACGCGAAGCTCTGGTCGCACGAGAGCGAACCCGGGTCCTGCGCGGTGAGGCCGCCGTCGGCCGTTGCGCGCATCTCGGTGTTCGGCTGGGCCTGGCAGGCGTTACGCGGCGTCTTGAGGGTGCTGGTGATCGTCACCGTGACGACCTGGCCCGCCGCGATCGAGCCGAGGTCGCACGAGAGCGCGCTCTTGTTCGCGCCCGACAGCTGGCAGCTGCCGGCCGAGGCGGTGGCGGCGTCCCAGGTGAGGCCACCGCGGGTCGGCAGCAGGTCGGCCAGCTTGACGTTGGTCGCCGGGCTGGCGCCCGCCGCCGCCACGTTCTTCACGGCCACGGTGTAGGCGGCCTGTCCGCCCTGCTTGAAGGTGCCGCCGTCAGGGGTCGTCTCGACCGCGAGCTGCGGCGGCGTGCACGCGAGGCTGGCGCTGTCCTGCGCCGAGATACCACCGTCGGCATTGACCCGGGCGCTATTCGGCTGGGCCACGCACGCGGCGAACGGCGCCGGCTTGCTGGTCACGGTCACGGTGACGGCCTGCTGCGCGGCGAGGGTGCCGAGGTCGCACTGCAGGGCGGCGCCAGTGATGCGGCACGACGCCGGCGTGGCGGTCGCCCACTCGAGGCCACCGTTGGTCGGCAGCGTGTCGGTCACAACGACGCGCGTCGCGGAGCTGCCACCGGGAGCGGCGGCGTTCTTCACGGTCATGGTGTAGCTGACCGGCGACCCGATCTGGAAGGTGCCGTTCTTCGGCCCCTTGGTCAGCTCGAGGACGGGCGGCACGCAGACGGAGACGGCGCGCCCTTCGGCCGGGTTCGCGTTGTCCGCCGTGGCGCTGGCCGTGTTCTGCTGCACCTGACAGGCGGCAAACGGGGTCGGCGTGGCGCTGACCACGGTCACCGTCCTGAACTCGGTGGCGGCAAGCGAGGCGAACGAGCACGACAGCGTCGAACCGGCAATCGCGCAGTTCTGGCCGCCGATGGCGACCGGCGCCCACGCCAGACCGCCGCCCGTCGGCAGCGCGTCGGTGAGGTGCACGTTGGTGGCGGTGCCAGAACCGGCCGGCGCGGCGTTCCACACGGTGATGTTGAACGCGACCTGGCTGCCGGGCGTGAACGTGTCGGCCTGGGCCACCTTCGTCACGCGGAGTTCTGGACGGGTCTCGGTGATGCTCACGTTGCCGCACGGCTTCGGGATGAGAATCGTGTAGGTGCGGCCGCGCGAGTAGGTGCGGAACAGGAACGCCTCGAACGGGGCGTCGCCCGACCAGCGGAAATTCTTCAGGACGTGCGGCGTCAGGTTGCCGGCGCCGGCACCCGGGCGGTACGCCATCCAGGGCAGCGTGTCGCCCTGCTTGAACGAGCACTCGACCAGTTCGCCTTCACCCGCGGTTTCGACGCTGCACACGCCGCCCTTGCGCTGCGTGGAGAAGCCGCCCTTCATCACCCCGAGCACGTCGCTCGCCACCAGGCGCGCGTCGCGCACGCCGCCCTCGGCGAGGACCCGGCGGATGTCGTTCTCCATTCCGCGGGTCTCGGCCATCGTTTTCAGGCTGGCAGCGTCGGTCAGCGGCCGCTTCAGATAGAAGGACGTCGCGCCGCCCAGCTTCCTGGCGTCGTGATAGACGACCCGCGAGCGGGACGTCTGGGCGAAGGAGGGCGCGGCGGTCACCGCGAGGAGGAACGCGACGGTCGTGAGAAGTCGAAATCTGCGCATCGAAACGCTCCAATAACAATCGGATAATGGCTCAGCTAAACATCGAAGCGTAGCACGCGGCACAGAGCACACTCGTCTCTACACCCCCGCTCCAGCGCGACAATCGCGGAGGTTTCCCGTTCGCCAATGCCTGCATCCTGTCTCGCCGTCGACACCTGGCGTGCACCACTCTTGCGGACGTCTGCCGATACCTCCACGTGGCTGGACATGGCGCCCGAAGCCGGAGCGCTGAGGCCAGGAACAGCCACATGGCGGTGTTCTTCTCGCCATGCAGCATGAGCGATGAAGGCGTCCTCGGCTCCGTCATCGCCGCGAACCGCGCGCGCGTGCTGGCGCGGGTGCGGTAGCTCAGGGCGGGCAGGTATTACAGAACTCTTACAGTCGCCGCGCGGGACCGCCTCTAAGCTGAATCGACCCGTTTTACTCACGTCGACCCGCATTCTTAGAGGAAACCTTCGTGTCCAATCCCTATCTCGAGAAGGCCAAGCAGCAGTACACGCAGGGTGTCAGCCCGGTCACCACCGGCGTCCTGATTGTCTTCCACGTGATGTCGCTGTTCGCCATCTTCACGTTCAGCTGGCGGAACCTCATCGTCGCGCTCGTCCTGCACTGGATGGCTGTAGGCCTCGGCATCAGCATGGGGTACCACCGCCTGCACACGCACCGCGGGTTCAAGACCTACCTGTGGTTCGACTACTTCCTCGCGATCTGCGGCACGCTGACGCTCGAAGGCGGCCCGATCTTCTGGGTGGCGACGCACCGCCTCCACCATCAGTTCTCCGACCAGCCTGAAGATCCGCATTCGCCGCGCGTCAGCGGGTTCTGGGCGCATGCCGGCTGGATCATCTTCGGTGAGGCCCAGCACGACGACACCGCACGCCTGGCGCGCTACGCGCCGGACCTGAGCAAGGACCGCTTCTACCGCTGGCTCTCGGGCTACCACTGGGTGCCGCTCACCACGCTCGGCCTCGGGCTGCTCGCCTGGGGCGGCTGGGGGCTGGTGATCTGGGCCATCTTCCTGCGTGTCACCGTCGGCCTGCACGCCACGTGGCTCATCAACTCGGCGACCCACATCTTCGGTGGCCGCCGCTTCGAGACCGACGACGACTCGCGCAACGTCTGGTGGGTGGCGCTGCTCACCTTCGGCGAGGGCTGGCACAACAACCACCACGCGCATCCGGTGTCGGCGAAGCACGGCCTCGCGTGGTACGAGTTCGACTGGACCTGGGTGTCGCTGAAGCTGCTGAACGCGGTTGGCCTCGTGTGGGACCTGAAGGTCGCCAACGTCAAGTCGTTGGAAGAAGCCGCCGCCTAGTCGTATCCTGACCCCATGCGGTCAGGGGCTCTCCGGAAGTCGATCGTCTTCATCGTCCTGGGCATCCTGGGCGTTGGCGGCGCGATCGCCCTCAACATCGGATGGGTCATCTTCTCGTGGAGAGAGGCCGGGCTACTGATAGCCGGCCTCATTCTCTTTCCCCTCATCATCACTGGCGTCGTGCTGAACACCATCTTCCTGGTGCGCGAAATCCGCCGGAACGAACAGCACGAAAACTTCATCAACGCCGTCACGCACGAACTGAAGACGCCGATTGCGTCGGTGAAGCTGCACCTGCAGACGCTGCAGCAACGGCCGGTGGACGAGCCGAAGCGGCAGGAGTTCTACCAGGTGATGGTGGACGACTGCGACCGCCTGCTCAGCACCGTCGAACAGGTGCTGCGCGCCGGCCGCCTGCGTAACGGCCAGACGAAAGGCGGCTTCCGTCCCATCAATCTGGCGCGCGTCATGGACGAATGCCTGGCGCTGGCCCAGACCCGCTACCGGCTCACGCCAGGCGAGCTCACCTACAAGGCGACGTTCCCGGCCGAACGGCCGCCGCGCGTACTCGGTGACGAGGACGACCTCAAGGCGGTGGTGCTGAACCTCATCGATAACGCCATCAAGTACTCGGGCAACAGCGTGACGGTGGCCGTGGAACTGACGCAGTCCGGCACGCGTGCTGCCACCATCCGCGTGAGCGACCGCGGCCTCGGCATCCCTGTCGCCGAGCTGAGCCAGATCTTCAAGCGGTTCTACCGCATCCCCGGCGCGATGACCTCGCGCATCAAGGGCGCAGGCCTCGGCCTGTTCATCGTGCGCGCGGTGGTGGCGCGGCACGGCGGCACGGTGTTCGCCGAAAGCGACGGCGAGGGACTGGGCACGACCTTCACCGTGCAGTTGCCGCTCACAACGGCCACGTCATGAGCCGCATCCTCGTCGTCGAAGACGAACGGCACCTGGCCGACGGCCTGCGGTTCAACCTGGAGGCCGACGACCACGAGGTCGACCTTGCCGACACCGGCGAGGAGGCCCTGCGCCTGCTCACTGAACAACCGCGCCGTTACGACCTGGTGGTGCTCGACGTCATGCTGCCCGGCATCAACGGCTTCGAGGTGACGGCGGAGTTGCGCCGGCAGCAGCTCTACGTGCCGGTCCTCATCCTCACGGCGCGCGGCCGGTCGGACGATGTGCTGAGCGGCTTCGGAGCGGGGGCCGACGACTACCTCACCAAGCCGTTCGAGCTGCCGATTTTCCTCTCGCGCGTACGCGGCCTGCTGCGCCGCCACGAGTGGTTCCGGCTCGACGTGCAGAACCAGCCCGGTCCGGCGACGCCGCCGCTCAGCGCATTCGCGTTCGGCGGCAAGGTGATCGACTTCGAACAGCTCGAGGTGCGCGTCGGCGAGCGGCGGATGCCGCTGACGCTAATGGAAGCGGCCCTGCTCCGCTACTTCGTCGAGAACGAGGGCAAGCCGGTGGCGCGCAAGACGATCCTCGATCGCGTCTGGAACGTGCACGAAGACACCGACACCCGCGCCATCGACAACTTCGTGGTGCGCATCCGCCGCTACATCGAGGACGAGCCCGCCCGTCCGCGGCACCTGCAGACCATTCGCGGCGTCGGCTACCGCTTCGTCGCCAACCCGGAACTGGTACCAGGGGCGCCGCTACAGGTGTAGGCGGGTGGTGCGCCGGTCGGTCGCCATCCCCGGTATAGTCGGATACACAATGCGTCGGACCGTGTTCATCAAGCTCGTCCTCGGGCTGGTTGCCCTTGGCATTTTCGGCGTGCTGTTCGTCCGCTCCGCGCGGAGCACCGGCGCCACCCCCTACACGATGGCGCGAGCCGGCCTGGCCGGGTGGAGCGTCGCGCTGGCGCCGGATGCCGACACGTCAGGCGTGATGCTGGCGCTCTTCCCGCCCAACGGCATGGGCCGCCCGCTCTTCAGCCAGCTCTTCTCGCGGTCGGGTCTGTCGCTCAGCGGTCCGAATCCGGTGGCGATGCCGCTGGTGCTGAAAGGCGAATACGACCGGGCGTTGTCGACGACGGTGACTCCTGACGCGCTGCTCGCCCTGGCGCGCGAGAGCGGGCTCGAGTCGATCCAGCCGAAACCGGTCTGCATGGCGACACGGCGGGTGAGCGAGCCCGGACTGACGCGCGAGCTCTTCTTCGTGCGCTTCGAGCACGCGCCGTTCGCGCCGTTCCGTCAGCAGGTCGCGGCACGCGCCGCGGGTCGCGCGTTCGAGGCCAGCAGCCTCTCGCCGGTCCTCATCATCGCGGCCACCGACGGCGCCTTCTCCACCTGGCTACCGCTCGAAGGCGACGGCACGAGCGACTGCCTGGCACCCCTCACGCTGGAGTGACTCGTCCAGAGCACTCGAGACTTACGGCGGGAACCCGAACGCCAGCTTGACCGCGGCGTACTCAGGGTGCACGTCGCCCGAGGCACTCCGGATCACCAGCGCCGGCTCCACCCACGTCCGACCGCGCATCTCCTCGGGGAGATCGCCCGACCGCATCATCGCGAACAACTCCACCAGCGGCGCATCGCCTTCACGAAACACTACCGGCCTGCGCCGGACGATCACCGCCGCCGCGTCGGCGGCGGCTCGCTGCAGGCGGTCGAGTTGCTTCGAGGGGAACACGCAGGCGAACAGTCCGCCAGGGGCGAGGTGCGCCGTCGCCACCCTGGTGTAGTCCGCGATGTCGCCCCGCACTTCGAAGCGGCACTGGATCTTCTGTGGATGATCCCCTTCGTTGCCGGTGCCGAGCGGAAAGTAGGGGGGGCTGCCGAGCACCAGGTCGAACTGCTCGTCGGCGCCGAGCGCCTCGGGATCGCGGAAGTCGCCGAGCCTGATGTCGTAGCGCGCCGTCAGGCCGTTGTAGGCCGCCGACTTGCGCGCCAGGCGCACGCTCTCCTCTTGCGCCTCGATGGTGACGAACCGGGCGCCGGGCAGGCGCCACGCCGCCACCATGCCGACCGATCCGATCCCCGAGCCGAGATCGAGCACGCGGGACGCCGTCGGCGCCCAACTGCTGCCGTACCACGCCGTCAGCACGTCGTCGGTCGAGAAGCGATGCCCGGCGCGCAGTTGGAAGAGACGGAAGTGACCGCTGATGGCATCGAGCGACTCGCCGGGCGGGACGTCGGGTGCCGGTTCGCCGCCGGGCGGCATCGGTCCGGGCTTGGCCCATCCGCGAAAGTGGGAGCTGTGCAGGTGCATCGGGCGGTCGGCCATCGTGCGTCCATCACATCACGAGGCGGCCGGTTGGTGCCAGTCGGTATTGCGATAAGGCGGGCGGGACGGCGGGCAGGACGTAGTGTCCGGCTTCAGCCGGACGTGCGTGCTCAGCCGGACCGGTCTTCGCGACGACTCGCGCGGCGTCCAGGCCGTCTCGGCGCCGATATGGATTGCGGCCGTGGGATTGACGGCCGCGACGGCGGTCGTGATGGGGTACGGCGTGGCCGCTGCGCCGCGCGTCTGATGGCTCCGGCCACGTGTTGCGGTGGCGGATCGGCGTCGGCGTGGTCACCATGTTCGCGGAGACGGCGGCGCCAGGCAGCGGGCCGGCTGACAGATCGTCATCCGCGCGCCGCTACGTTTCAGCCAGCAGCGTCCGCTTCGCGGCAGCCATGGCCCGCTGCGCGTCCTGGCTCGGCACGGGATAGTGCAGATCGAGTCCCTTCAGCGTCTCGACCAGGATTTCGGCGACGGTCCGCCGCATGAAGTCCTTGTCATCGGCAGGCACGGCGTACCACGGCGCCCATGGACGCGACGTTTCGTTCAACGCGTCCGCGTACGCCGCCAGATACGTGCCGAACCGCCTGCGCTCGTTCACGTCGCCCGCCTGGAACTTCCAGTTGGCTTCCGGATCGGCAATCCGCTCCAGCAGCCGCTTCTTCTGTTCGGCCTTCGACACGTTGAGGAAGAACTTGACGACCGTCGTGCCGTTGCGCGCGAGGTGTCTCTCGAAATCGCGGATCGACTCGTACCGTTCGTTCCACAGGGCCTTCATCGACGGACGCTCCGGCAGACGCTGGCCATCGAGGAGCTCCGGATGCACCTTCACCACCAGCACTTCCTCGTAGTGACTGCGATTGAAGATGCCGATGCGGCCGCGCTCGGGCACATGCTGATACGCGCGCCACATGAAGTCGTGATCCAGTTCGTCGTCGTTGGGCTTCTTGAAGGCGTGCACCTCGCACCCGGCCGGGTTGATGCCCGACATCACGGCCTTGATCGTCCCGTCCTTGCCTGCGGCGTCGAGCGCCTGGAACACGACGAGGAGCGACCGGCGGTCGTTGGCGAGCAGGCGCGACTGCAGCTTCCGCATCGCACCGATCGACACGGCCAGCGCCTGTTGATTCGCGCCCTTGTCGCGACGGCCACGCGGCGGTGTCGTCGGCGCCGTGGCGGCGCGGAATCCACCGGTGAACGGCACAAGATAGGGGCTGCGGGCGTGGACAAATCGGCTCGACATGAGCCGGACGTTATCACGTGACGAAAGTAGGAGACTCGACGCGAAGCGCGCGAGCACCGTGACCCTGGGCGTGTACCACACGAACTGATGTCCTGCCTGCGGCAGCATGGCGCTGGCGTCATGGCAGACCTACCCACTCGACGAGAGTTCCTGCGCACGTCAGCCGCGATCGGGGCACGCACGCGGTGGTCCAGCACCGCGCGCGCCCAGTAACCGCGCACCAGGCTGGTGCTGCTCGGCCCTACGGACGCACCTGCTCGACAGTCACACCCTGGCCGACGACTGTGGTCGCGTGGCCGCCGCGGCTGGCGTCAGCGTCCGTGCTCGTCGGACACGTCGAACGTGTAGAGCGTCGACCGGCCATCCTCCGGCAGGAAGTAGACGCGAAGGCCGCCCTCGGCTGACGCGCCAGGCTCGATCCAGAACGGATTCTGCGTCATCGGCCGGCCCGTGTCGGTCCACAGTTCGATCGGCAGCTGGTGGACGGCGCGACCCGTTCTCAGGCTGACGAGTTCCATCCCACCCAGCGCGAACGGCGCCGACGACCTGCCCACGCGGTAGTTGCTCACCCCGCCGCACAGCATCTCGCCGCCACCGAGCGCCTTGCAGTCCTGATAGTCGACGTAGAACGACAGATTGCGCCGAATGGCCGGTGCCTCAGCGACGCGTCCGCGCGCGTCGAGCGGCCAGCGCAGGAACCGGCGCGAGCCCCAGGTGACACCGTGCAGGGCGCGGTCCTCGGCGTCGTGAACGATGGCGCCGATGTGGTCGGCGTAGCGGAACACTTCCGTCGCCGTCATCGCGACAGGGTCCACCCGGTAGACCATGGAGCGACTATCGGGCCGGTATTCGGCCACCGGCACCCAGATGAACTGGCCGTCGAAGTCGATGCCGCCAGGGTGATACATCGCGCCTTCACCAAGCGTCAGGTCCGCCAGCAGCCGTCCGTCGGCGTCGAACTTGAACAGATGGCCCCGCCCCTCGCCCGTGCTGCGATCGGCACCGGCTACTGGCTGCGACACGCGTGTCGGCGGCGTGATGACTTCCACCGACGACAGGAAAAACGCGTCGCCGATCTTCACAAGGCCCTGCGGATGAAAGGTGTCGAAGGCGAGCACGCGTGCACCGACCGGCTGCCACGCCGCCGCGCGCGTGAGCTGCTGGAACCGCTCGCTCACGAGCCGGCCAGAGGACGCGGACGGTGCCAGGCTCATCACCCCGAGCGCGCAGGCGGAGCCGACGACAGCGCCGATGGCTGTCATGCTCGCCTCACCGGCCCGACGAAGGCGTCGTCGGCAACGTCAGTTCGTGCGCGAGTGCCTCGTACTGATCCGTGGCAATGAGATCGACGCCGGCGCTGATGGCCGCGCGCCAGCGTTCGCGCGCCGCGCTGGTCGAGCCGAAGTTGTAGCCCGCGGACCACCCCTGACCGTCGGCGGGCGCGAAACCGTCGAGCGTATAGAAGCGCAGCCACAGGCCGAGTTCGTGCGCATGCGCCACGAGCGCGCGCAGCCGCTCCCTGTCGGCGGCGTCCCACGTTCCGGCGCGTCCCTGTCCGCCCCGTTCCACCACCGCCCACGGAAAGTTCGCCCAGCGGCGGTAGTTGGTGGCGCCGGCCGGCATCAGCGTTGTCGGCGTCGCGGCGATCGCCGCATCGGACTGCGCGCCGGGCGCGCGCGAGGTGGTCAGCGACACGTTCGGCACGGTGCCGAAGATCAGCATCGGCGCACCCACCGGCAGCGACTCGTAGAAGTCGCGTTCCTGGCTCTCACCCGCTTCGGTCAGCACCAGCAGCGGCCCCATCGTCAGCGCTCGCACGCGGTCATCAGCACCTCGCGTCGTCGTGGTCAGCCAGCGCTCGTATCGCGCCAGCAGCGACAGAACGTAGCGGTGATGCTCGGGCTCGTTGGTCTTGAAATCGAAGTGCAGCACGATGAGGGGCCACGTGTCGGTGGCGCCGGCCGCCAGCGCCTCGTCCAACCTGGGTGCGACCACCGTGAAGAAGTGATCGTCGAGCGTCGGCTCTCCGCCTGCCAGCGTCGTGCTGTGTGCGACGACGGAGGTGCCGCCACCCTGTCCATCGGGCTTCCACACCAGGTCCTGCTCGATGCCGATCGGCCGCTGGTTCGTGCCAAGGGCCCGCGCCAGACGATCGGTCCACTTCCCGTCCTCCGGGTAGCAGTTGTGGGCGTCGACGATCGGGCCGCGGAGCGGAGCCGGCGTCGATGCGCCAAGAGACACGGCAGCGAGCGCCACCGCCACCAGCGTCAGCCGTCCGCTCATTTCCACTCCCACGCGTCGAGCATGATGTGAAACAGGTCGGTGTTGGCAAGGTAGCCATGCACGCGGGAGGCGCCGGGGCCGCTGGCCGCGACGACCACTTCCTCGCCAGTATGGGTGTCGTCGATACGCACGTTGGGCAGGCGCAGTGAGGGGTTGGCACGCGGCGAGGCCGGGTCGAGGCCAGCCAGCACGCTGTCGCCGTTCCTGCCGTCGTGAATGCGCAGGTCGAAGGAGTGATCGGCCGTGAACAGCATCAGCGTGTCGGAGGAGGCGCGTTGCGCCACGCGCTCGATGACACGGTCGAACTCCACCAGGTGCCGCAGGCCCTGCTCGGGCCGGTCCGTGTGCGCATCCGATTCGACCATCAGGAAGTAGCCGTTCGGCTGCCGCGACAGGATGGCGATCGCGGTATCGACGGCACGTTGCAGGTCGAACTCACTGCGATCGGTGAAGACGAACGCACGTCGTGCGTCGGCGGGGACCGCATCGAGCGAGCGGTAGAGCGGGCGTCCGGCGCGGGCCGCCAGTGCGTCAAGGTCGGTGCCCGCCGCCGTCGCCGCCGCGCGCTCGCTCACGGCGGAGCCGATCAGCACGTCGAGACCGTCGCCGCTGCGGGTCTCGAACGCCTGCACGACGATCTGCGCGAAGCGTGACCGGTCGTTGGCGTGCGCGTAGAGGGCCGCGGGCGTGGCGCCGGCGATCGAGTCGTTGGAGATGATGCCGGTCGCGAGGCCATGCTCCTCGGCGTAGTCGAGGAGTGTCTTGAGCGGCGTGCCGTCCTTCGTTCCGCGCACGGCGTCCGGTCCCTGTGCAATGACGCCGTTGTGGGTCTTGACGCCGGTCACGATCGCCGTCATGCCGGCGGCCGAGTCCGTCACCCACTCCGACGCGGTGCTGGTGTCGGACAAGCCGATGAACGGCAGTCGCTGCACGAAGAGCCGCTGCGGCGCGCCGTAGCCCATGCGGCTCGCCGCGTTGATGGTCGGGATGCCCGCCGCGTCGGCGAGGAACAGCACGACGTTCTTCGCGCGCGGTTCCTGGGCCGCCACCGGCAGGAACCACGCGCACACGGACAACACGACGAGTAGTGAGCGTTTCATGTTCACGGCGTCACGCTAGCAGCGCGATATTGCGTTCCTGTGACGCGCACGACGTTGTACGGCGTTCGCATCGACTTCGCACGAACGTGACGCGACGTTGACCGGTTCGTCGAACCCGGCCCCTACGCTGATCTCACACGCGGACCGAGCCGGCCGCGCGTTCCCTGGAGGTCACCGTTGCTGATGAAGACCCTGTCCCGCCTTCTGTTCACGCTTTCCTGCGTGGGGCTCCTTGCCACCGCTGCCTTCGCGCAGACCGATTCCGGCGCCCTCCGCGTGCTCGTCACCGATGCCACACAGGGCATCGTCCCAGGCGCGACCATCGACGTGATCAACGCGGCGACCAACGACCGCCGCAGCGGCGTCACCGACACCAGCGGCTACGCGTTCTTCGTGCCCGTGTCGCGCGGCACCTATACCGTGACTGTTGCGCTGTCCGGCTTCAGGACCATGGAAGTCGGCGACGTGACGATCGCCGTCAACGAGCGTCGCTTCCTGACCGTGCCACTGGAGGTCGCCTCCGTGGCCGAGACCGTCCGTGTCGTCTCGACGCCAGCCGTCATCCAGACCGAGGACGGCTCCATCGGGCAGGTAATACAGGGAGCGGTGGCGGTCGAACTGCCGCTCGCCGGCCGTCGCTATACGGAGCTTGCGCTGCTCGTGCCAGGCACGGCGCCCACCTCGCAGACGCTCGAGACACGCGGACCCGGCTGGTTCGTCAGCAATGGCAATTACCAGACGCAGAACAACTTCGTGCTCGACGGGTTCGACAACAACCAGGGCACGACAAACGCCCAGGCGCTGTCGACGCAGGTCGTGCAGCCGTCACCCGATGCGATCGGCGAGTTCAAGGTGCAGACCAACAGCTTCTCGGCGGAGTTCGGCCGTTCGGCTGGTGCGGTCATCAACGTCTCGCTCAAGTCGGGCAGTAATCGCCTGGCCGGTTCGGCGTTCTACTACAACCGCGACAAGGCGCTGGCGAACAAGTCGTGGCTCGCCGAGCAGAACAACCTGCCGAAGGAGAACCTCCAGTGGCACCAGGGCGGCGGCACGCTGGGCGGACCGCTCCGGCGCGACAAGATCTTCCTGTTCGGGTCGTACGAAGGGTTCAAGCGGACCTTCTCGAACAGCTTCGTCACCAACGTGCCGACGGCTGACCAGAGGAACGGTATCTTTGCCAGCACCATCATCGACCCGCTGACGGGCCTGGCCTTCCTCGACAACACGATTCCGCGCGCACGGTGGGACGCGCTCGGCAGCAAGCTGCTCGGCCTCTATCCCAGCGCCAACCAGCCCGGTCGCGCCGGCTCGGGTGGCCGCATCATCGAGAACTACGCGGTGCAGCGCGCCGGCAATGAACTGACCAACAAGACCGACCTGCGCACCGACTACCTGCTGTCGCCGGCGGACCGCCTGATGGTGCGCTACAGCTTCCTGCAGCAGGCCATCACCCGCGACGCGATCTTTCCGGGCCTGGCCGACGGCGTCGGCAATCAGGGCGAGCAGTACAACCGCAACAACAGCGTCGGCGTCACGTGGACGCGGGTGATCGGCGGCCGCATGGTGAACGAAGCGCGTGTCGGCTACAACCGCACGAACGCGCGGTTCGCGCACGCCACGGCAGGAGAGCAGACGGCGTCCGCCTTCGGCTTCGTCGGCATGCCGGACTTCGTGAACACCACCGGTGGCCTGCCACTCATCGATCTCACCAACTACAACGACCTTGGCACGCGCAACTTCCGGCCGCAGTTCCAAAAGCCGGTGCAGTGGCAGTTCGTCGACACGCTGACGAGAACCTTCGGCACGCACTCGGTGCGCGCCGGCGCCGAACTCCGCCGCAAGCACAACCAGTTGGTCGACATCCAGCGGCGCACGCCGGCCTACGGGTTCAGCGGCGCGGTCACGAACAACGACGTGGCCGACCTGTTGCTCGGTCAGGCTCGCTCACTGTCGGCGACGACCGCCCCGGTCGTCGAGTGGGAGCAGCAGGCGTACTCGGGCTTCATCCAGGACGACTGGAAGGTATCGCCGGCCCTCACGCTGAACCTGGGCCTCCGCTACGAATACGGCACGCCCTACTACGGCGCCGGCGAGAACAAGAACGTGAACTTCGACTTCACGACCGGCCAGCTGCTCTTCACGACCGCGAACGACAAGTACCTGATCAATCCCGACCGCAACAACTTCGGTCCGCGGCTCGGCTTTGCCTGGCAGGCGCGGCCGGAGCAGGTCGTGGTCCGCGGCGGCTTCGGCGTCTTCTACTCGATCGAGGACATGCGCGGCAGCGAAGGCGTGATCGCCCTCAACCCGCCGTCGCTCGTCCAGGCCTCGGTTACCGGCACCGGCAGCCGCGGCGCGGCCGTCGTCGTGTCGGATCCGTTCCCGAGCGGCCTGCTCACGTCCTACAACCCGACGACCGTGTCGGTGAAAGCGCAGCAGCGCACGCAGCAGGCGGCCTCGGTGTACCAGTGGAACCTGGCGTCGCAGTTCATGCTGCCGGGCAAGACGACGTTCGAGCTGGCGTATGTGGGCAACGCCGGACGCAACCTCCTGTCGAACCTGGCGGTGAACGCCCCGGTCTTCGGGCTCGACGGCTCCGTGGCGGCGAACCGGCCCTATCCGGGCTGGCTCCAGATTGGCTACAACATCACCGAGAGCCAGTCGATGTATCACGGTCTCCAGGCGAAGCTCGAGCGCCGGCTCTCGAACGGCTTCTACGCGCTGGTGTCGTACACGTTGGCGAAGGCCGAGGATGAAACCGGTGCGTGGGACACCGGCAACGGCGTGCAGGCGTACATCAGCCCGGACCTGTCGAACGTCCGCGAGGCGCTCGCCGGCGAGCGCGGTCCGAACGGGCAGTTCCCGCGCCATCGCTTCACCACGTCGCAGGTGTGGGAGCTGCCGATCGGCCGCGGTCACGCCATCGGCAGCGACATGCCGGCGGCGCTCGATGCGCTGATCGGCGGCTGGCAACTGTCGACGATCTGGACGGCTCGTACTGGGTTGCCGGTGAATGTCTCGCTCGCCACGAGCGGCACCGACCCGAACACCGGGCTGGCGTACAGCTTCCTGAACCGCAATGGCGGCATCCTGCGGCCGAACCTGGTGGGCGATCCCAACCAGAACTCCGATGCCTCAACCGACCGCGTGCACTACCTGACAGCTGCCGCCTACGCGTTGCAGCCGATCAACACCGCCGGCAATGCGCCGCGCAACTCGGCGTGGGGGCCCGGCCTGTTCACCGTGGACATGAGCCTGGTGAAGCGCTTCCACCTCGGCGGCACCCGCGCGGCCGATGCGCGACTGGAAGCCTTCAACCTCACCAACCGCACGAACTATCAGAACCCGAACGGCACGTGGGGTTCGTCGACGTTCGGTTCGATCAGCAACGCCAACGACAAGCGCGTCGTGCAGCTGGCGGTGCGGTTCACCTTCTAGCGCCGTTTCGGTGTCGGTGTAGTCCGTAGTGTCCGGCTTCAGCCGGACGGTCTGGGGTCCGCCTGAAGGCGGACACTACACCGATCTCGAAACCGCTCGAGCCACGGGCGGCCAGCACATCGGCCGCCCGTTTTCTTTGTGAGCGTCTGACGGGGATTGGTCAGCGGACGTAGACGGCCGCCGCGGATGAGAACCCTGCGGTGGTCGCGATCTGGTCGCGCACCACCTCGACACGCAGGCGTCGCCCCTCGAGCAACTGCGTCACCAGCAGCGCCACCTGCCGCGTGCCCGCGGGTCCGCCGGGCTCTCCCGCTTCGAGCAACCGGTAGATACCCTGCCCTGTGCCTGGAGTGATCGCGGCGAAGTCGGGTGCATCGGGCGGCACGCCGTAGAGACCGGTGATGCCGAAGCCGCCGATCGAGACACGCTGCCGGTCGGGAAAGCGCACATCGCGCGCGAAGGCGAGCTGGCGGCTGCCGACGTTCACGTCGTTGCTGCTGCTCGACGCCACCGGCAGGTCCTCGGCGAACCAGTTGCCCGAGAGCGTGCCGTCGAGGTCGAAGCTGAGGCGACCATCGAACTCGCCTCCCTCGCGCTGCACCCTCGCGTAGAACTGCGAACGCAGCGGCTCGGTGAAGTACGGGAACGGCGAGCGCGCGTGCACGGTGTCCATGCCGTAGCGCCCGGGCGCGATGAAGCCAACGTTGAACCCCATGTCGCGCACCGCGAAGTCGAGCGCCGCGCCGCCGGACGTGCCGAGCACGGCCCCCGCGTCCACTCGCGAGCCGGTGGCAAGGCCGCTCGCCAGCACGATGTGGTCGAAGTAGTAGGTGAACTGGCTATTGATACGAATCCACGCTTTCACTTCGCCGTTCAGCCCTGGATACGTGTTCTCGATCGTGCCTGCTGCTGGAGCCAGCACCGGAATCGGCGTGAAGCTGCCCGAACCAAGGTGGTGATAGAGATACGCGTGATCGGTGGGGAACGTATGCGCCCACGGACCCATGTTGCCGATCGGCACGATGTACTGGAGTGCTGACGGCTCGATTGGTGCGACGGTGAAGGTAGGCGGACCTGCCGGCTCGGAGGGCGAGGTGGGCGACGAGGACGACCCGCCGCCGCACCCGTCGCAGAACAGGCTGACAAGCGCGAGGACAACCGCCGTGGTCTGCCGCATGGTCTCTCGATCCGTATCGGGACGACGTCTGCGCGGCGACAGGGCGATGGATAAGGGGGCAGGTCTTCGGACCTGCGAGGTCGGGCGGAGGGGTGCCGCCCCCTACTGGCGGCCCAGATCGAAGAGCGGCGCAATGGGGAGTCCTGCGGTCGGACGCAGTTCGGCCAAGTCCAGGCCAAAGAGCCTGGCGATGGTGGCTGCAATCTGGTTCTGATAGAGCGGAGCCTGGCCGCGCCACTCGCCTCGCCTGGCACTC
>Ga0114966_10000030_pt1 | contig 118095 bp, 102 predicted proteins | sample M_130207_XF_Meta_FD_87029 | JGI IMG/M metagenome (GOLD analysis project Ga0114966, IMG submission 87029) | Freshwater microbial communities from Lake Montjoie, Canada to study carbon cycling - M_130207_XF_MetaG | ecosystem: Environmental > Aquatic > Freshwater > Lake | place: Lake Montjoie...
CACGGAAAAACGCTCGCAGGCCGATTTGTGGCGAGGTTCTTGTTTGGCCAATGGATTGGCCGCAGGGTCTGTTCTTGGCCTCGCATCGGAGTTCGACGCGTGGCAGTCATCGCGAACCGCGCCCGTCCGCACTTGCACCGCGGTCATTCGAGCCGCATCCGGGTCGGTCATACAATGTGGCCATGCGACTGACCGGCGTGCTTGCCCCGCTGCCGACTCCGTTCGACGAGTCGGGCGCACTTGATGTCCCACGACTCCGCGCGGCGCTCCCGCGATGGCTTGCCAGCCCGCTCACCGACTTCGTGGTCCTCGGTACCAACGGCGAAGCCGGCCTGTTGAACGAACGTGAGGCCGACACGGTGATCGCCGGGACACGGGCGGGCGTGCCTGCCGGCCGGCCGCTGCTGGTCGGAACCGCCCGCGAGTCGACCCGCGAAGCCATCGCCGCCACCGGGGTCAACCTCCTGCCAGACACGGTCGGTCGCCTCGCCGCCCACTCCAACATCGTCGGCATCACGGAGTCGGGCAGCGACATCGCCCAGATTGCCGACCTCGTCGCCGTGGCGACGCCAGGATTCACGGTCCTCGCCGGTTCGGCCTCGACGCTGCAGGCCGCCTTGTCGGCCGGCGTGTCGGGCGCAATCCTCGCGCTCGGTGGTGTGCTGCGAGAGGCGTGCGTCCGCCTGTTCACACTGATGCGCGACGGCAAGCACCAGGAGGCGCGTCTGCTGCAGCGACAGCTGCTGCCGCTGGCGCCGGCTCCTGACTCGGCCGTCGACGCCCGACGCGCGGCCCTTCTCGCGTTCGAGGACGTATTCGCATGAGCCTGTTGCCCGACGTCGACCGCATCCTGCTCGGCCCCGGCCCGAGCCTCACCGCTCCGCGCGTCATGCGCGCCATGGCGGCCCCCACACTCAGCCACCTCGACCCGCTCATGCTGGCGCTGCTCGACGATGTGCGGGCGAGGTTGATGCGTGTGTTCCGCGCACCGGAGGGGTCGTTCGCCTTCGCCGTGTCGGGCACCGGCACCGCCGGCATGGAAGCGACGGTGGCGAACCTGGTCGAACCGGGCAAGCGGGTGCTGGTGATCGTCTCAGGCTACTTCGGCGATCGCCTCGCGCAGATGTGCGAGCGCTACGGTGCCAACGTGACGCGCCTCGATGTGGCGTGGGGACGTGCCTGCGACCCGGCCGCCCTGCGGACGGCACTTGCCGCCGGCCCGGCCGACATCGTCGCGATAGTGCACGCCGAAACCTCGACGGGTGCGCTCAATCCCGTGCGTGAACTCGCGGCTGTCGCCCGCGAGCACGACGCGCTGGTGCTGGTTGATGCGGTGACCTCACTCGGCGGGCACCCGCTCGAGATTGGCGCGTGGGGCATCGACGCCTGCTACAGCTGCACGCAGAAGTGCCTCGGGGCGCCGTCGGGCCTGGCGCCGGTCGTCTTCGGGCCACGCGCGCTCGAGCGCCGCGTGAAGTGCCGCAGCTTCTACTTCGACCTGCAACTGCTCGAAGACTACTGGGTGCGCCGCAAGTACCACCACACCATGTCGTCGACTCTGGTCTACGCCCTCGATGAAGCGCTGGCGATTGTCGAGGAAGAGGGGCTCGAGGCGCGGTGGGCACGCCATCAGCAGAACCATCTCGCGCTGATCGACGCGCTGCAGCCGCTCGGGCTGTCGGTGCTGCCGCCGGAAGGTGAGCGTCTGTGGACCCTGAACGCCGTGCGCGTCCCGGACGGCATCGACGAAGCTGCGGTGCGCAAGCACCTGCTCGACACCTTCAACATGGAGATCGGCGCCGGACTCGGGCCGCTGGCCGGCAAGGTGTGGCGTGTCGGCCTGATGGGCGCAAGCTCCTCGCCTCGTCTCGTCCTGCTGCTGGTGGCCGCGCTCCAGGCGGCGCTGGCGCACAGGGAAAGACGCGTCGTGGGTGAGACCGGCTCACGTCCACAGGTGGCGGAATGATCAGGCGGCTCGGGCGCTGGGCGCTCGGCGCAGCGGCGATCGGCTTCGGCTGCGTGGGCTACGCGTACCTGACGCTGCCTGACGTGCGTGTGCTCGCCACCGAGAACCCAACGTCCACTGCGTTCACCGAACTGCGGGCCCGTGAGGCGCGCGCCGAGGGCAAGACGCCGAAGCATGTGCAGACGTGGATCGCCTATCGCCGGATCTCGCCGGCGCTCACGCGAGCGGTGCTGGTGGCCGAGGATGCGGCGTTCTGGCAGCACGACGGTGTCGACTACGACGAACTGCAGAAGTCGGTCGAAGTCGACTGGGCGCGCGGGCAACTGACGCGCGGCGCCAGCACCATCACGCAGCAACTGGCGAAGAACCTCTATCTCTCGCCCTCGAAGAATCCGCTGCGGAAGTTCCGCGAGCTGATCATCGCGAGGCGGCTCGAAGCTGAGCTCTCCAAACAGCGGATCTTCGAGCTCTACCTCAACGTCATCGAGTGGGGCGACGGTATCTACGGCGCCGACGCCGCGGCGCAGGCGTACTTCCATAAGTCGGCCGCAGCCCTTGGTCGAAGCGAAGCCGCACTGATGGCCGGCGCGATCATCAACCCGCGCGTGATGAACCCACTGAAGCCGACTCGCCGGCTCAACCGTCGGCAGCAGATCATCCTTGGCCGTATGGGTGAGGTGACGCCGCCAGTGGCGCGTGCCTCAGCTGACGATCTGGCCGAAGCGGAGCGTCAGGACGAGCAGAAGTAGGCCCAACTCGAGCCTTGCTCAGCTTGACGCTGTCGGGAACGGTCGCTACCGTGGAAGTACCGGCGCGCCCATGGTCAACTACACCGACCGGCTGACGTTACTCATGCGGGACATCGTGTCGAGGGTGCCGGCTCTGTCGTTCATCGACATGGACGCCGTGCTGGTGTTCGCGCGCTTCGGCCGGCTGCGCACCGACGGCGCCTTCGCCACCTGCCACGCCCTTGGTCTTCCAGCCAGCGAACCCGGGTACTACTTCTGGCGTGACCGCATCAGCGGACAGATCACGAGGCGCTCCGATTGGTTCGTCACGAAATCGCCCAGCGTGTCGATCAACGGGCAGCGCATGAACTACCTGATCTCGTTCGCGCTGCCGCGCTTCTGCGACCAGTCGCTGGATTACTCGAGGAAGGAACGCTTCTACCGGCGGTCCAGCGACGCGTGGGTCGCCAAGCTCGACACGGTCGTGCACGAGCTCTATCACATCGATCCACAGCAGAACAGCATCCGCCGCATCGAGCGGTCCGACGGCACCTACGCCGCGCACTGTCACGGGCCCGCCTTCTTCGAACAGGTGGCAGACATGGTGACGGCGTACCTCGACACGAGCCCGGAGCCATCCGCCTACGACTTCCTACAACACGATTTCGCGACGTTGACTGCCGCGCACGCCGGCGTCACCGCGACAAGCTTCCGGAGTTTCCCGTCCTATCCGCAGCGCTATATCGAGCGGCTGCCGGAGCAACCCCCCACAGACGCCTCTTTTGCCGCGATTGATGTCGACCCGTGGAAGACGCGCCGAGTGCGTGCGCACTACACGGAAGCGGACCTGCACGTTCGGCAGTTCACGCTCGAGACCTCCCGCCGCTGGCCAACGCTCCGCGCGGAGCGCGCCGCCTAGTCGGTCTCGACCCGGCGAATGCCCAGGAGCCGCTGCGACCAGTAGGGCAGCGACAGCGACTCCACTCGCACCACACCGCGTGAGCTTGGTGCATGGATGAACGCGTCCCCGCCGAGTGCAATCCCCACATGCGACGCGCCAGGCGCAGTCGTCGAGAAGAAGATGAGGTCGCCGGGGCGCTGCTGACCTGCGGGCACGATGGTGCCGAGCCGGAACTGCTCGCGTGTCTCGCGAGGGAGCGCGGTGCCAGCCTGGTTGAAGACGTACTGCGTGAACCCGCTGCAGTCGAACCCGCGCGGGTCCGACCCGCCGTTTCTGTAGGGCGTGCCGCGAAGTTCGAGGGCGGCGCGCACCACACGGTCGGCAGCCATCGGCGTTGCCGCGACGTCTGGCGCGTCGACCTGGCGAGGCGCCGCGGCCACGGGCGCCACCGGAGGCGCCACACCCGGCACCGCGGATGAGCCCGGCATCGGGAAGGGGCGCGGCGCCACCCCGCCTGACGCGCACGCCGTCGCCAATACGCATAGAGCGATCGCCACAACAAGGGCAGTGGCTTCCTGACGCCGTCCTGACATCCGGGCGATTGTACCGGGAAGCCAGCTGGCGCGTACAGCCGCTAAATGGCTGCAATGGAATGTGTTTACAGGCGTCACAGCCTTGACACCCCGATATCGGTCGGGCAGAATTCTTCTACGAGATCGGGCCACGAGGAAGGCGGAGTCGAGACGAAGCGGTTATGGAACAGACGCTTCTCCTGAACGCGTCGTACGAACCCCTCAAGATCGTCGACTGGCAGAAGGCGGTAACGCTCTGGTGCCAGCAGAAGGTCGAGGTTATCTCTGTGTACGACAGAGAGATCAGGGGTGTGTCCATCAGCTTCAAGCTGCCCTCGGTGATCCGCCTGCTGCGCTACATCACGGTGAAGCGCCGGTTCGACTACGTACCGTTCTCTCGCGCCAACATCTACGCGCGCGACGAACATCGCTGCCAGTACTGCGGCGACCTCTTCCCGACCATCGAACTGACCTTCGATCACGTCGTGCCGATCGCGCAAGGCGGCCGCAAGGACTGGGAGAACATCGTCTCGTGCTGCGTGCAGTGCAACCGGAGCAAGGGCGGCCGCACGCCGGCGCAGGCCGGCATGCAGTTGCTGCGTCTACCAAAGCGGCCGGACGCCACTCCAGCCATCCGGATTACAGTAGGTCTGCGCAACGCGCCAGACAGTTGGCGCGATTACCTTTATTGGAACGCCGAACTGGACGACACCTAGTGCGTAGCGCCGCACCGGCATCGTCGGTTCTCCCACGCGATGCTTAGCCCCAGAATCTCCTCGATCACGCCGTCACACGCCATCGCGGGCGGACGCATCAACCTCCGCGGCTCGCACTTCGCCGTGGGCCCGACGCTGCCAGCCGTTCACATCGGGACCGCCGCGGCGCGCGTGGTCTTTGCCGCGCACGACGAACTCGGCCTCATCGTGCCGAACACCGAGGCCGGTCTGCTGCCGGTGCGCGTGGACGGCGCCGACGGTGCGTGCGTGGTCGAGGTCGGCGTGCCGATGGCGGCCGGCCTTCACCAGGTGGACAACCCGGCGTTCGACGCGTTCGGGAATCTGTTCGTCACCTACAGCGGCAGCCGCGGGCAGCAGGTCCCGATCTCCATCTTCAAGGTGACGCCAACTGGCACGCGCGAGAGCTTCTCGTCTGCCGTGACCAATCCCACCAGCATGGCGTTCTCGCCTGACGGGACGCTCTACGTGTCGAGCCGGTTCGAAGGCGCGGTCTATCGCCTGACTGACGATGGGAAGGCCGAGGTGTTCGCGTCGGACCTGGGCATTGCCTGTGGGCTGGCGTTCGCACCGGACGGCACCCTGTTCGTCGGCGATCGCTCCGGCACCGTATTCGAGGTGGCGCGCAACGGCATCGCCAGGACGCTGGCCACCGTGCCGGCCAGCGTCGCGGCATTTCACCTGGCGCTTGGCCCCGACGGCCTCTACGTCACCGCTCCGACACTGTCGGCCAGCGACGTCATCTACCGCGTGTCCTTCACGGGCGAGGTGTCGGTCTTCCACGCTGGGTTCGGCCGGCCGCAGGGGCTCGCCTTCGCTCCGGACGGAACGCTCCACGTCGTGGAAGCACTGGCGGGCGTCAGCGGTCTGTATCGTGTGCCGGCCGCTGGCGCGCCCGAACTGCTGGTCAGCGGACCGAAGCTGGTGGGCGTCGCGTTCGATCCCTCGGGCGACCTCGTGCTGTGTTCGTCCGATACCGCCTATCGATTCGCGTCGCCACTGCACGCCCACACCCTTTAGAGACAATCCGGCCCTGCTATGTCGCAGTTGCTGCAGCGCAAGCCGATCGCCGCCCTTGTGCCAGAAACGGAAGGGCACTCCGGCCTGAAACGCGTGGTGGGCGCTGGCGACCTCGTGATGCTGGCGATTGGCGCCGTCATTGGCGCCGGCATCTTCTCCTCGATCGGCACGGCGGCGGCGGGCGAGACGCTGCCGACAGGTGAGATCGTCCGCTACGGTGCGGGGCCGGCACTCGTCCTCTCCTTCATCCTGCTCGGACTGGTCTGCGGCCTCGCGGCGCTGTGTTACGCCGAACTGGCGGCGATGATTCCGCAGGCTGGCAGTGCCTATGCCTACTCGTACGCGACGCTCGGAGAGCTGGTCGCCTGGATCATCGGCTGGGACCTGATCCTCGAATATGCGGTCGGCAACATCGCGGTCGCGATTGCGTGGAGCGGCTATTTCAATTCGCTGCTCACCGGCGTCGGCGTCCACCTGCCCGACTTCCTGACGCACGGCTACCGCACGGCGCTCCTCAGCTCCGACCCTGCCGTCCACGCGCTGCTGCAGACCGCGCCGCATGTGGCCGGCATTCCGATCCTGCTCAACGTGCCGGCGTTTGCGATCGTGATGCTGGTCACGTGGCTGCTCTACATCGGCGTGCAGGAGAGTGTCCGCGTCAACAACATCATGGTGGTGGTGAAGCTGATTGTGCTCGGCGTGTTCGTCGCCGTGGGCGCCGTGCACATCGACACCGCCAACTTCGTCCCGTTCGCACCGAACGGCTGGCGCGGCATCCATCAAGGCGCGGCGATCGTCTTCTTTGCCTACATCGGCTTCGACGCCATCTCGACGGCGGCTGAAGAAACGAAGAACCCGCAGCGCAACATGCCGATCGGCATCCTCGCCGGGCTGGCCATCTGCACGCTCATCTATGTTGTGGTCGGCCTCGTCGCGACCGGCCTCGTACCGTATCAGCAACTGAAGGCGGCCGACCCGCTCGCGCAGGCACTGCAACTGGCCGGACTCGCCACCGCCGGCTGGTTCGTCTCACTCGGCGCCGTCGTGTCGCTCACGGCGGTGCTGCTGGTGTTCCAGTACGGTCAGCCGCGCATCTTCTTCTCGATGGCGCGCGACGGTCTGCTGCCGGCGTGGGCATCCAGGATCCACCCGAAGTACCGCACCCCGCACATCACGACCGTCGTCACCGGCATTGCGGTGGCGGTTGCTGCGCTCGTGCTGGACGAGAACGAAATCTACGACCTTACGAACATCGGCACCCTGTCGGCCTTTGCCATCGTCTGTGTCGGTGTCTACGTCCTCCGGAGGACTGAGCCAGACCGCGTGCGTCCGTTCCGGGTGCCGTTCCTGCCGTTCGTGTCGCTGGCCGGCGCCGCCGCCTGCGTCTACATCATGTTCGGCCTGCCGACGCATGCGTGGGAACGCTTCGGCATCTGGCTGGTGATCGGCCTCGCCATCTACATTGGCTACGGCTATCGGCACAGCCGTCTGCGAGCGGAGAACCGTACCGCGGGCTGAGCTGACGCACGGGCTGCTGCCGCAACCGCGGGTGTAGAATCAGGGTTTCGGCAATCCCGCTTTTTCCCGGCAGAGGCAGCATGGCGCACGACTGGATCGCGGTTCGCGGCGCGCGTGTCCACAACCTGAAGAACGTCGACGTTGACCTGCCGAGGCACAAGCTGGTGGTCATCACCGGCCTGTCGGGTTCGGGCAAGTCGTCGCTCGCGTTCGACACCATCTACGCCGAAGGGCAGCGACGCTACGTCGAGTCGCTGTCCGCGTATGCCCGCCAGTTTCTCGAGCAGATGGAGAAGCCCGACGTCGACCTGATCGACGGCCTCTCTCCCGCCATCTCGATCGAACAGAAGACGACCGGCTCGAACCCACGCTCGACCGTCGGGACCGTCACGGAAATCTACGACTACCTGCGTCTGCTCTTCGCGAGCATCGGCGTCCCGCACTGCCCGAACTGCGGCAAGGAAATCTCCAGCCAGTCGCTCGAGCGCATCGTCGACATGGTGATGCTCTATCCGCAGGACTCCCGTATTAACGTGCTGGCGCCGATCGTCCGCGGCCGCAAGGGGGAGTTCAAGAAGGAACTGGCGCACCTGCGCGGGCGCGGCTTCACCAAGGCGCGCATTGACGGCCAGTTCACGGCGCTCGAGGACGACATCGCGCTTGACCGGCGGCGCAACCACACGATCGAAGTGGTCGTGGATCGCCTCATCGTGCGCGGCGGCGTGGAGCGGCGGCTGACCGAGTCGGTCGAGACCGCCCTGAAACTCGCCGAGGACGTCGTCGTCATCAACGCGTTCGAGCAGGGCGACCGGCTCTTCTCCCGCCGGCTGGCCTGTGTCGATTGCGGCATCAGCGTGCCAGAGATGACGCCGCGCGCCTTCTCGTTCAACTCGCCGCACGGCGCGTGCCCGGACTGCCAGGGGCTCGGCGCGAACATCGACTTCGACCCGCACCGCCTCGTGCCGGACGAATCGGTGGCGCTGGCCGACGGCGCGATCCTGCCGTGGGCCAAGGGCGATCGGAAGCTGGTGCGCGAGGCCCTGCAGTCGCTGCACAAGGACTTCGGGATCGACCTGTCGCTGCCGTTCGGCAAGCTGCCGAAGAAGCTGCGCGACCTCATGATGTCGGGTACGCCGAAGGGCGCGCCGGTGAAGTTCGAAGGGCTGCTGCCGAACCTACGCCGCCGCTACGAGGACGGCACCTGGACGGAACAGGTGGAGCTCGAACCGTACCGTGCGATGCGGCCCTGCATCACCTGCGGCGGCCGGCGGCTGCGGCCGGAGAGCCTCGGGGTGCGGGTGAAGGGGCACAACATCGCGGACTACGTGGAGCTCTCGATCTCCGACGCGCTCACCGCGTTCGAGACGCTGCGGCTCACCGACCGTGAGGCGATCATCGCCGAGCGGATCCTGCGCGAAATTCAGGACCGCGTGCGGTTCCTGCACGACGTCGGCGTCGGCTATCTCACCCTCGGACGCAGCGCCGCCACGTTGTCGGGCGGCGAAGGGCAGCGCATCCGCCTGGCGACGCAGATCGGCGCGAACCTCACGGGTGTGCTCTACGTGCTCGACGAGCCGTCGATCGGTCTGCACCAGCGTGACAATCGCAAGCTGCTGAACACGCTGGCGCGACTGCGCGACCTCGGCAACACCGTGATCGTCGTCGAGCACGACGAGGAGACCATCCGCAGCGCCGACTGGGTGATCGACCTCGGCCCCGGCGCTGGTGAGCACGGCGGGCAGGTGATCTTCCAGGGGACCGCGGCGGCGTTGATGGAGGACCCGACTTCGATCACGGGCGCGTACCTGACCGGGGCACGGTCGATTCCGACGCCCGCGTCGCGCCGGACGCCCCGTGGCGAGATCGTCATCCGCGGGGCGCGCGAGAACAACCTCAAGAACATCGACGTGCGATTTCCGCTGGGCGTGTTCACCGCGGTCACCGGCGTCAGCGGCTCGGGCAAGTCGACACTCGTCAACGACATTCTCTACCGCTCGCTCGCGCGGACCATCTACCGCGCGGCCGAGGAGCCCGGCGCGCACGACCGCATCGAGGGGATCGCGCTGGTCGACAAGGTCATCGAGATCGACCAGTCGCCGATCGGACGAACGCCGCGCTCGAACCCCGCCACCTACACCGGCCTGTTCACGTTCATTCGCGACCTGTTCGCGATGATGCCCGAGGCCAAGCAGCGCGGCTTCAAGCCGGGGCGCTTCTCGTTCAACGTCAAGGGGGGCCGGTGCGAGGGGTGCCAGGGCGACGGCGTCATGGCCATCGAGATGCACTTCCTGCCGAACGTCTACGTAACGTGCGAACAGTGCAAGGGACGGCGCTACAACCGCGAGACACTCGACATCACCTATCGCGGCATGTCGATCGCCGACGTGCTGGAGTTGACGGTCGATCAGGCGCTCCCGCTGCTCGAGAACTTCCCGGCCATCGCCGTCAAGCTGCGCACGCTCCAGGCGGTCGGCCTCGGCTATGTCGCGCTTGGCCAGTCGGCCACGACCCTGTCGGGCGGCGAGGCGCAGCGGGTGAAGCTGTCGAAGGAACTGTCGCGCCGCGGCACCGGCAGCACGCTCTACATCCTCGACGAGCCAACCACCGGCCTGCACTTCGAAGACACCAAGAAGCTGCTGGACGTCCTCAACCGGCTGGTCGATCAGGGGAACACGGTGGTGGTTATCGAGCACAACCTCGACGTCATCCGCACCGCTGACCACGTCATCGACCTGGGACCGGAGGGGGGCTCCGGCGGCGGGCGCATCATCGCGGAGGGGGCTCCGGAGGCGGTCGCGAAGCACGAGGCTTCGGCGACGGGCCGATACCTCGCAGAACAGCTCTCGGCGCAGGCCGGGCAGCCGCTGCGCAGTCAGGCCGGCTGAGGCGTGTGGTAGGATTGCCACGCTTTGCGCGCCTGATGCTGTGGCCTATAGACCACAGTGCGATGTCAGCTAAATGCGAACATCATGGCGAAAGTGCTGATAAACATTCGATGATTCACACGATGACCAGGCCTGTCGCGTGACCGCGCGTCAGGCATCGCGTTTGCTGAAGGGGTCTGTGCATGTCGCCGCTCGCTGAGAGACCCATGGACACACAGCGCACCCTCCGTCGTGCCATTTCCTGCGTAGGAATTGGCCTGCATTCCGGCAACAAGGTTCAGCTGTCGCTGAAGCCGGCCCCGGTCGACTTCGGCATTCGCTTCCGGCGGACCGACCTGGGCGACCACGAGGTGCCCGCCAACGTGCAGCACCTGGGCGGCATCCAGCTCGCGACGGCGCTGTCGCGTAATGCGGTCTCGGTCGAGACGGTGGAGCACCTGCTGGCGGCCCTGGTCAGCATGCGCATCGACAACGTGCTCATCGAGCTCAACTCTCCTGAAGTGCCGATCATGGACGGCAGCGCGGCCCCGTTCGTCTACCTCATCCAGGAAGCGGGCATCAAACCGCAGGCGTCGGCGCGGAAGTACCTGAAGATCGTCCGCCCCATCGCCCTGTCACGCGGCGACAAACGGATCGCGCTCTATCCGTCCGACCACTTCGATGTCACCTACAGCATCAGCTTCGACCATCCGCTGCTGCGCCATCAGGCGCGCACGCTGCGCATCACCGAGGAAAGCTTCATCGAGGAAATTGCGCCGGCCCGCACCTTCACGTTCCTGAAGGACGTGGAGATGCTGCGGCAGAACGGACTGGCCCTGGGTGGGTCACTCGACAACGCGATCGTGCTCGGTGAAACCGGCGTGCTGAACAACGCGCTGCGGTTCGAGGACGAGTTCGTGCGGCACAAGATTCTTGACGCCATCGGCGACCTGGCGCTGGTCGGATATCCGGTGGTTGGCCACCTGGTCGCGCACCGCGCGGGCCATGCGCTGCACACCGAGTTCGCCGCGAAAATTCTGGAAGAGACCGACTGCTGGCAGCTCGTCGACAGCCTGACGGGCGCGAGCGTCCCAGCGTCGGACGCGATCACCGCCGCCGTTCCCAGCCTCGCCAACTAGGCGCAGCGGCGCCGGCCGGATTCTCCCGACCGGTCAGCCGATGCTCAGAGCACCCACAACGGCTGCGCCGTTGTGGCCGACCCGCACTTCTCGAACCACTCCACGCCTTCACTCACCAGATCGAACTTCAGCAGATACCGCCCTGGGTCCGGCAGTTCCTTGAGCCTGACATCGAGTTCGGTGACACCACCGCCTTCGAGTGGGCGCGGCAGGTCAGCGCGGGCGAAGTCGAGGTTGATCAGGGAGCCGTCCTGACGGCAGAGCTGTGCACCGAGGCGGACCAACCGGCGCCCCTGCGCGCCATCGTTCGGGAAGGCGCGCTGGCTCAGGTTGCGGACGCGAGCGCGCACGGTCAGCGGACGCTTCCGCGCACCGATGAGCGGCAGGCCGAAGAGCGACTTCACCTCGATGAGGGCACGCGGCGTAGCGCCGGGGATGGCGTTGCCAAGATTGCTGTCGTCCCAGGTCTCGCGGCGGATCGTCTCGTACTCGGGCGTGCCCGGCACGAACCGGCGTGAGTACGCGTCTTCCGGGTGATCAGTGATCTCCCAGCACAGGCGGTCGACGCCAATCTCCTGAGCCAGTTGCCGGGCCTGCGCCATCTCCTGGTCGCTGTCGTTCCACTTGAAGAGGATGTAGCGCCAGTTCAGGTACGGCAGATCACGTCCGGCCTTGCGCTTCTCGTCGGCCATCGCCCTGAGGTTGCGCATCGCCACGTCCAGCTTGCCGCGCTGGCGGTACTGCTCGTAGCTCGCCTGTGTCGCGCCGTCGATGGAGAACGTCACTTCATCGATGCCGGAGTGAACCAGCCGCCGTGCCTGCTCCTCGGACAGCGCGAGTCCGTTGGTGCTGGTGTAGAGGTAGATGTGCGGGAAGTTCGACTTGATGTACTCGCACATCTCGACGGCGCGCTTGTGCAGGAACGCCTCGCCGTAGTTGAAGAAGTCGATGCGGCCGAGCGACGGACCGGCGTCGTCGAGCACGCGCTTGAACAGCTCGAAGTCGAGCATGCCGGCCTGGCGGGTGCGGGTGATGCCGGTCTCCGGCGCGCAGCAGGCCTGGGCGCACGAGATGTTGCAGGCGGCCGTGCACTCGATGTACAGCCGGTTGGGATACGGACCGGCGTCCACCGGGCGCACGACGGGTACCTGGTCCTTCTTGAGCGGCAACTTCAGGGCGCAGTCGCCGCAGAACTTCGAGCCGCCCTCATTCAGGTCGGCGCGTAGCGCCGTGATCACCGGTCCGGTCCACACGTCGCGAACGGACCCGGTGCGGGCATCTCCCAGCACGCGCTTGCCGTAGGGGTCGGCGCAGCCGCAGACGAAGCGGCCGTCGCACAGCATGACCATGATCTGCCACGGCCAAGTGCACTGGAACCGTGTGGCGAGGTAGTTTAGGGACACGCGGCTACTTCCTCGCGAGCTTCTTCATGTACGCCTCGAGCTTGTCGTTCTCGTAGCGCACGGTGTTGAGGAACAGGCTCTCGACGAAGTAGGCCCGGCGGTCGTTCTCGTCCATCTGATCGATGAGATGGTGGATCTCCTTCACCATGTCGTCGAACGTCCGTTCGAGTGCCCGGCGCGCCGTCACCTCCCGGTAGAGCAGCTCCATCATGGCGAGCAGGTCGCCATCGAGCGAGAGTTCAGAGCCTGTGGTGGTCTTGATGGTCCGCATGCTATGCCCCGAAGCTACTCAACGCTGCCGCTTCGTCCGAATGAATCTTGACGAAGTTCTGCGTTCCCGTCATGGTCAACATGGTTTCGACGCGCTTCTGGACACCCGACAGCTTCAGCTGACCACCGAGGCCAGAGACCGTGCGGTAGAGGTCCATGAAGCAGCCGATCGTCGCGCTGTCGACGTAGGTGACCGGCCCGAGGTCGATGAGGATGTTGCGCGCCCCTCCCGAGATCAGCGCGGTGACGACGCCTGAGAATTCGGCAAGCATCGGATACATCATCCGGGTGTCGCCCACGCGCACGATGGCGACGTTGCCCGCCTGCTCGGTTTTCACGATCATCGATATGCTCCAGTGCGTGAGCGGCCATCCGGTGAGGCGCCACTCGGGCTGTAATCGTCGCCGCGCAGCCGCCGAATCTGGCGTGCCAGTTCGTTGCGCCCGCGGTTGATGCGCGACTTCACGGTCCCTTCAGGTAGTGTCAGCCGCTCTGCGATCTCCTGGTAGGACAACTCCTGGATATCGCGCATGACGACGGCCGTGCGGAGCGTGTCGGGGAGGGAGGCAAGCGCCTCGCGCAGCAGGGTGATGCGATCGCGCTGTTCGAGGGCGGCAATCGGCCCTGGCTCCGCCGCCGCGGGCGCCAGTTCGTTGGCGTCCACGGAGCGGTCGATGGTCTGACGCTCCTTGCGGACGCTGCGGTAGTGGTCGATGCAGAGGTTGCGGCTGACGCTGACCAGCCACGTCTGGAAGTTCGCCCGCCGGTCGTAGGTGCCGAGCGACTTGAAGATCTTGATGAAGATGTCCTGCGCCAGATCCTCGGCTTCATCGTGCTTGCCGACGAATTTGTAGGCGACATTGAACACCCGCCGCCAATGCAGGCGGACGATGCGCTCCCAGGCGGCCTGGTCGCCGCGCAGGCAGCGCTGGATGAGGGCTTCGATATCGTCCGGCGATGCGGTTGGATCGGCAGACATGAGTGGCTTGCGTAGCAACACGCGATGATATCAGGTGGTATAGTCGCTAGTCGATTCGTGACTGGATTCTATCGGGCAGACCAAAATCTCATGTGCGACGGTGTCGAGCTGGAGGCTATCGCCTCCGCCGAAGGCACGCCGCTCTACGTCTATAGCGCCGCGCTTCTGCGGGAACGATTCGCCGCGCTCGATGAGGCGTTCGACGGCTACCCGCACGCCCTGCACTACGCCCTCAAGGCCAATTCCAACCTCGCCATCGGCCGGCTGCTGCACCGGCTCGGCAGCGCTGCCGATGCCAACTCCATCTGGGAGATCGACGTGGCGCGGCGCATGGGGTTCGAGCCGCACCAGATCGTCTTCACCGGCGTCGGGAAGTCGCCGGCGGAGCTCGAACAGGCCGTTCCGCTCGGTCTGAAGGCGATTAACGTCGAATCGGCTGGCGAACTGGCCCGCATCGAGGCGATCGCCGAGCGTCTGGGCCAGCCGGCCCGTGTCGCCGTGCGCATCAACCCCGACATCGACGCCAAGAGTCATCCGCACATTTCGACGGGTTTGAAGATCAACAAGTTCGGCGTGCCGGTCGATGCGGCCCGCGAACTGTTCGCCACGCTGCAGGGACGTCCGTTCCTGAAGCTGGTGGCGGTGCACGTGCACATCGGCTCGCAGGTGACCAGCCTCGAGCCGCTGCGCGGGGCGGCACAGTTTGTCGTGGCGATGGCGGGGGAACTTGGACGCGCCGGCATGCAGCTCGAATACGTCGACGTCGGCGGCGGCCTCGGCATCTCGTACGACGGCGTGCCGGTGCTCGACCCACGCGAATACGTCCAGGCCATCGTCGAAGCCGTCCGTCCGACCGGCCTCCCGATTGTTATCGAGCCTGGTCGCTCGATCGTCGGCCCGGCCGGCGCGCTGCTGGCACGCGTCATCGACCTGAAGCCGCGCAACGCGATCAGCGAGTTTGCCGTCATCGACGCCGGCATGACGGAACTGATGCGTCCGGCTCTCTACAGCGCCTTCCACCGCATCGAGCGGGTGCTCGAGTCCGGCGCGGAGCCGCGCGACTACGAGATCGTCGGCCCGGTCTGCGAGAGCAGCGACGTGGTGGGCCGGGACCGCTCGCTCGCTCCGCTGGCAATGGGCGACCTCCTCGCCATTCGCGATGCCGGCGCGTACGGCGCGGCCATGGCCTCCAACTACAACCGCCGACCGCTCCCGGCCGAAGTCCTGGTCGATAACGGCCAGTGGGACGTGGTCCGTCGCCGGCAGACGGTCGACGACATGCTGGAGCTCGAATTGGCCGCCGCCCCCGTCACCACGCTCTGAGCGATGGCTGGCCATCTCATCGCCTTCGAGGGGCTCGACCAGAGCGGCAAGCAGACGCAGGCCGAGCGGCTGCGCGACCGGTTGACCGCCCTCGGACACCGCGTGCGCCTCGTCTCCTTCCCCGACTACACGACCCACATCGGCACTGAACTCGGACGCGCCCTCGCTGGCGAGCGTGACTACAGCGCCGAGGTGATGCAGCTGCTCTACGTCGCCAACCGCTACGAGTGGAAGGCCGAACTGCGGCGTGCCCTCGACGACGGCTGGTTCATCGTCTGCGACCGCTACCTTGCGTCGAGCGTTGCGTATGGGGAAGCATTCGGTCTCGACGCGGTGTGGCTGATGGAGATCCAGCGTTTCCTGCCTGCGCCGTCGCTCACGATCATGCTCGACATCGCACCGCAGACGGCGGTGACCCGGAAGTCGGCTGACCGCGACCGCTACGAGCGCGACCTCGCGCTGCAGCTCCGCGTACGCGACAGCTATCATCGTCTGGCGTCAGGCCACGGCTGGGTACGGCTCGATGGCGAACGCGCGAAAGACGACGTCGCCACCGACGTCTTTACCCACGTGGCGTCTCGACTCGCGCTGCAGTAAGCGCCACGACCCGTCGCACTCCCGCCTCTTTCAACGCCGCGGCACACGCATCGAGCGTGGCGCCGGTCGTTCTCACATCGTCCACCAGCAGCACCGTCATTCCGCGCAGGGCGGCAGCGCGGCGCGTCGGCCTGAACGCCGACGCCACATTCGCACGCCGCTCCTCTGCCGGCAGCGCGGTCTGCGTGCTGGTGTCGCGCAGGCGAACCAGCGCGTGCGCGACGGGCAAGCCGAGGTGGCGCGCCAGATCGGTCGCCTGATTGAAGCCGCGGCTGCGGCGCCGGGAGCCGTGCAGCGGCACCGGAACGGCGGCGCGGCTGTCTGTGACCAGCGTTGCGCCAGCCGCACGCATCCGCTCGGCCAGTGGCCGCGCGAGCGAACGGTGGCCGCCGTACTTGAACGCGTGGATGATGGCGCGAAGGGAACCGTCGTGCACCCCGATCGCCCTGGCGTGGTCGACAACCGGCGGATGACGCAGGCAGTCCGGACAGACGGACAGGGTCGTGTGCGCGGTTGGCGCGAGGGCGCCTCCGCAGGTATCGCAGAGCGGTGGCTGAAGGGTATCGAGGGCGGACCAGCACGACGCGCACACGCAGCCGCGCGTTGGATGGGGGAGCGGGGAACCGCACGCGGCACAGACAGGCGCGAGCAGGACGGCGAGCAGTGCGTCGAGCCAGGCCTGCATCATCGCAGGCTGCGGCTCGCGCAGCGATCAGGCGCGGCCGATGCGCGAGCCTGAGGCGGAAGCGGAGACGCTACTCCGCTGCGGTCTCGTCTTCGGAGTCCTCGTCCTCGGAGTCCTCGTCGTCCAGGTGCTCGTCGTCCGAGTCCTCGTCCGAGGTACCCTTCCGTTCTTCCGCGTCGCCCCACAGGCGTTCGAGCCCGTAGAACGCGCGCGTCTCGGGCATGAATACGTGGACGATGAAGTCGAAGTAGTCGAGCAGGATCCATTCGGAGCGGTCGTACCCTTCGACGTGCGACGGCTTCTCCCCTTCTGCAGCCAGGGCATCGACGATGCCGTCCGCGATTGCGCGAACCTGCCTGCTATTGGTGCCAGAGCAGATCACGAAGAAGTCGGTGAAGGCCTGGGCCTTGCGCAGATCGAGCACGACCATCTCGTTGGCCTGCTTGTCGTCGGCTGCCTTCACCGCAAGGGCCACCTGCGTTGGGAGTCGCGTCTCTGTCGTAATTGTCTCAGTCTTGGCCATGCAACCTGCCTGCCGCGGAATTCGCGCTGGGGGACGAGCGGCGTCTGTGGTGGAGCGGCGAACTGTAAAGTCCGTGCTGCTCAATGTGTTGACGGACGCGGGGATCTACCATGCCATCGATGGAGTCGCCTGTCGTCAACCGGCTCCGGATCGCAGTGGATGAGACCTCCGCGGTCGGGGCGTCGATCAGAAAGATCGACGGTGTCTCTGGAAACGTCATTCCTGGCGTCGCGACGATCATGCGTGCCGCCTGCGCCGGCATACGGTCCGGCAGCGTCGTCACGGAGTGACCCGGTCGCGAGATGACGGCAAAGTGCGCGCCGTCGAGAATGCCCGGATAGTCGCGCCAGGTCGTGATCTGCGCGAACGCATCCGCACCGATCAAGAAGAACAGTTCGGTTGGCAGATGTCCACATTCGTGGAACCTGCGCAACGTGACTGCCGTGTATGAGGGCGCCTCGTTGAGAAGTTCGACGTCGGAGACGCGCCAGTCCGGCCGGCCCGCAACGGCGAGCGCGACCATCGCGAAGCGATGGAAGGCGGACGTCAGCGGCTTTGTCCGGTGCGGCGGGACGTTCGCCGGAATAACCAGCACCTGCGTCAGGCCGAGCGCACCGTGTGCGGCGGTGGCCAGGTCGAGGTGCCCCATGTGGATCGGATCGAATGTCCCGCCGAGCAGGCCGATACGACGAACGCTCATTCGCCAGGGTAAGCGTCGTCCTGCGACGCGAGCAGGGCTTCGGCCGCTTCGGCCTCGCGTGCAGCGACGAGTTCACCCCAGATGGCTTGGAGCAGCGGCGGCAGGCCGACGCCGGTCACGCCGGAGATCCGGAAGAACGGCAGTTCGAGTTCCTGCGCGCGGCGTTCGATGGCCTGCGCACGTTCCTCGTCATCCAGTGCGTCGATCTTGTTGGCGCAGATCAGCTGCGGCTTCGCGGCCAGGTCTGGGGCGAACAGCTCGAGTTCGCGACGGATGATGTTCATGTCGGACACCGGGTCGCGCCCTGAGCCGCTCGAGACGTCGACGAGGTGCACGAGCACCTTGGTACGTTCGAGGTGCCGCAGGAACTGGTGGCCAAGCCCGGTGCCGAGGTGAGCGCCCTCGATGAGCCCGGGCACGTCGGCCACCACGAAGCTGCGGTCGTCGCTGAGGCCGACCACGCCAAGGTTCGGTGACAGCGTGGTGAACGGGTAGTCGGCGATCTTCGGCTTCGCCGCAGAAATGCGCGAGATGAGCGTGGACTTGCCCGCGTTCGGGAAGCCGACCAGCCCGACGTCCGCCAGCAGCTTGAGCTCGAGCCGCAGCCACTTTTCTTCGCCGTCTTCGCCAGGCTGCACCTTACGCGGCGCGCGGTTGGTCGAGGTCGCGAAGTGCGCGTTGCCGAGTCCGCCACGGCCGCCGCTGGCCACGGTGATCTGGTCGCCAACCGTGGATAGGTCGGCCAGCAGGCGCGGCGGAATCTCAGGGGAACCGGTGTGGTCGTACACGAGCGTACCGACCGGCACGGTGAGTGTCAGGTCGGCCGCATCCTTACCCGTACGATTGGAGCCTTCGCCGTGTCCGCCCCGCGCGGCTTCGAACTCAGGGTGAAAGCGATAATTGATGAGGGTGTTGATGTGGGCGCTGGCGATGATGTGGATCGAGCCGCCATGACCACCGTCACCGCCGCTGGGGCCGCCACGCGGTACGTACTTCTCTCGCCGGAACGCCAGGCAGCCACGACCACCGTGACCTGCCGTGACGTGGATATCTACTTCGTCAACAAACATCAGAACATTTGGTCATCTGGGCATCAGCCAATGCTCCAGCAGCAATGCACGCCGGACGCCATCCGCGAACAGAAGGCGACCGGTCGGTGCAGTTGTGGCGGCTGGCCGGATGCCGAACGGCCAAATAGCTTGCGTGTTAGGCCTGCTCGAGTGGCAGGATGCTGATGAGGCGGCCCTTGGCGCCGTGATCCTCGAAGCGCACCTTGCCGTCGATCTTCGCGAAGATGGTGTCGTCCTTCCCGCGGCCAGCGTTCAGGCCTGGGTTGAAGCGACGGCCGCGCTGACGGACGATGATCGTCCCGCCGGTCACGAAGTTGCCGTCGTGCGCCTTGACGCCGAGGCGCTGAGCGTTGGAGTCCCGACCGTTGCGGGAGCTTCCCTGACCTTTCTTAGTAGCCATGACTGAAACCTACAGAACGATGTCCGTGATGCGAAGACGCGTGAAGGTGGAGCGGTGACCCTTGGTCCGGCGCATACCCTTACGGCGCTTCATCTTGAACACGCGGAGTTTTGGGCCGCGCGCTTCACCTTCCACGACAGCCAGAACCTTGGCGTTCGCCACGAACGGCGCACCCGCCACTACTTCACCGCCGTCTTTTTCGACGAGCAGCACCTGATCCAGTGTCAGGACTTCGCCCGGTTCTCCCGCCGTGCCATCCAAGAGGGCATAGGCTCCGGGAGTCACCTTCAACTGACGGCCGCTGGTCTGAACGATTGCGTACATATTCGGCACCTGTGCAAAGGGGGTAGTGTACAACCGATCTACGGGAATGGGAATGGTTTTCTTGCTAAGACGCGGGGCCCTGAAGACGACTTCAGCGATCGTGACTAGCGGAAATCCTGACTGACGTTCACTTCGCTGCCGTTCTTGAAAACCCCGCAGCCGACCTGAGCGTACTTGCCGGCCATGATCTGGTAGTGCGAGCCGCCTGCCCCCTCGGCCCACATCTGCGCCAGTCCCTGACGAATCACGTCGTTTACGGTGTAGCCCTTCCAGAGTAACAGTTGATTCTCGGCTCTGGCGATACCGCCGCCGTTGGTCATCCGGAAGTACTGGTGTGGCACGCCCGCGCGCCCGTCGTGCTCGGCAGCCTGGGCCGCGAATGAGTCGAGGTCGGTGGCGCGGTCGAGCGGTGCGAGGCCGATCGTGGCGCGGTAGCGGTTGATCTCGTCCGTGCAGAACGACACGCTGGCGTCGACGTTGGCGGACGCGGCCGCAGTGGTGGTGCCAGCCTCGGATGGGGCAGTCGGAGCGGCGGCGCAGGCGACGGCGACCACGCTCAACCCCGCAACCGCGGCAACCCGCGTCATGCGGGTGAGGCGGGCGGCAGTCGTGGTGATTCGCATGGTCAGGCTCCGGACCGACGGTGTGCGAGCAGGTTCCGTACGCCCCGTGTCGGCGCACGCCGTGAACCGGCTTGGAGTGTCGCGTTCAAGTCGCTGCACGTACAGATCTTATCGGCTGGCAGAGGGGCATCCGCAGATCTGGCGTGTGTGAGGCGCGCGCAGTGTAGCGTGTCACGCCGGTCCAGGCAATCGTGTGAAGGTACTTACTTGAGCAGGACCCGCGTGCCGCGAATCTTCTGGCTGCTCAGGGTGCTCAGGAAGTTCGGCACCAGACGGTCCATTAACTCGAAGTAGGACGATAGCGCGGGTGTCGTCTGCTGCGCGTTGTAGAGCACCTCTTCGCGATAGCTCTCCGAGTATATTGTCGCGCCCGAGCGGCCGTCGATGAAGATGAACTTCGGCCGCAGGATGAAGCCCTTCCGTTCGAGGTAGGTGCGGGTGGGGATGACACGGCGCCTGCCGAAGGAGTCGTACTCCTCGACGTCGCGCGAAACGAATCCCGAGCGCGAGTGTGGCGTGAACAGCACCGTGCCGGTGACGATGAGCGGGTTCTGGTATTCCTCGCCGATCCGTTTCCAGTAGGCGGTGTTGGCGAAGAGTCGCTCGTAGGGCTCGAGGTCCTTCTCTTCCCGGATGCGCTGCGGCAGCGCCATCGCCGGTTGGCTACCGCGATCGGCCACCGTCGTCGGGCGCGGGCCGTCTGACGGGGACGCGTCGGCCTGGTCACCGCTCCGGCCCTGTTCCTGCGCGATTTCCATCAGCGGCATCGGGTCGGCGTCGATGATGCGAAGCCCGGACTTCGATCGCAGTTGGCTGCGAAGCAGGCGCACCGTTTCCTGGTTCGTGTCGACGTCCTCGGTGCCGCCCGCGACGAAGCCGGCGATCAGCACACGCTGGAACGGCGTGACGTCGAGCTTCGGCTGGATCGGCGTCTCGATCGGAATCTCGAACGAGACCGGGCCACAGGCAATGAGCGTGGCGACGCCGGACGCGGCAAGCAGGCCGAGCCAGCGACTACGGCGTGTCCTTGTTGTCGGCCCCAGTCCGGTCATTGATTTCCTTGAACAGTTCGTAGTTCTGGCGAATCTGCACGTTGTTCGGATCGATCTCGAGCGCCTTCTCGTACGCCTGACGCGCTTTGTCCAACTGTCCCTCGTGCTCGTAGGCGACGGCGAGGTTGTTCAGGGTGGGTGCGTACTTCGGGTCGATCTCGGCGGCGCGCTCCCACCGGTAGATCGCCTCACGCCAGAGTCCGCGCTGCGCGACGTCGATGCCGAAGGCCACCTGCGATTTGGCGTCGCTGCGCGGGTCGGCATAGGCGGAAGTGCCGAGGAGCGCGGCGAACAGCGTGCAGGCGAGAAGGCGCGTATGCATGATGGGCCGGATGGGACTGACTATATCGACTCGAATCTGCGCGAAGCAAGGCAATTGGCGCGCATCAACACCTTCGGGGGAGCAAGCGATGTGCCACGTCAACACGCTCGAAATCCCTGCAATCTTGCACAGAAGGTGGGACGCCGACTTACGAAACGTCGTTGCACTGTCGCCAAGTGGGAGCGGACCGAACGCTATACTGGACGCGGTCGGGCTCCGCGTGTGACAGCGGCGGTTCGACGTGGTGCGTACGCGCCCGGACCGCCGGGAGACGCGCATGTCCACGACCGTCGACCTCATCGCGCTGTCGCTGCTGCCCATCTGGCGGTGGCGCGCCGTAGCCGAGCAACTGCGCGCGGGCCAGCATCCCATCGATATCCTGCGCGCCCAGTGCGCCGATGGCCACCGAGGCCGGGAACGGCCGCCGAAATGGGCTGACGCGGCCCGCTGTCGCGAACGAGCCATTCAGGCCGTGCGCGACGGCGTCGACAGCGGCCTCGCGGCCGTTACGATTCGCGACGAGGGGTATCCGCCCTCGCTCCTCGACATTTCCGATCCGCCGCCGGTGCTCTGGGTGTCCGGCCACATCGACGCACTCTCCCGTCTGGCGGTCGCCATCGTCGGGTCGCGTGCCGGCTCGTCGTATGCCCTGAGCGTGGCCGAACGGCTCGGTGCGGACCTCGCGGCGCGAGGCCTGGTCGTCATCAGCGGCCTTGCCCGAGGTGTCGACTCGGCCGCCCACCAGGGTGCCCTGGCGGTCGGGGGGATCACAGTCGGGGTGCTAGGATGCGGAGCCGACGTGGTCTACCCGCCCGAACATAAGGGGCTGGCCGACGCCATGCGCGTGCGTGGTGCGCTGGTCAGCGAATTGCCGCCCCGCACCGCTCCCAGGCCAGGATTCTTTCCACGCCGGAACCGGATCATCAGCGGCCTTGTGCGTGCCGTCGTGGTGATTGAAGCGGGCGACAAGAGCGGCTCACTCATTACGGCACGGATGGCGCTCGAGCAGGGGCGCGACGTGCTGGCGGTGCCGGGCAATGTGCTGAGCGGGCGTAATCGCGGCGGCCACGCCCTGCTCCGGGACGGCGCGCGGCTCGTGGAGAGCGCGGACGACATTCTCGAGGAGCTCGGCCTGGCATCGGCCGTTCGGGTCGGCCCCGGGCCAGGGGCACCCGAGCCGGACCCAGTGCTGGCGGCGATGGTGCCGGGCGAACCTGCGGATTTGGGCCAGATTTCAGTGAGAACCGGGCTTGGGGCGTCGCAGTTGCTGCCCCGATTACTCGAACTCGAACTTCGCGGCGCGGTCAGACGCGAGCCGGGCGGCCGTTTCGTCCGTTTTGACAGAACGTGCTAGGGTGACAGGGCAGATGGCAAAGACACTCGTGATCGTCGAGTCGCCGGCGAAGGCCAGGACGATTCAGCGGTTTCTGGACAGCAAGAATTTCGACATCCAGGCCAGTTTTGGACATGTTCGCGACCTTCCCGAGTCGGCGGACGAGATTCCTGACGAGATCAGGAAGAAGAAGTGGGGCAGGCTCGGCGTCGACACCGACAACGACTTCAAGCCCTACTACGTCGTCCCGAACGACAAGCGGAAGCACGTGGCCGCCCTCAAGGCCGCGCTGAAGGGCGCCAGCGAAGTCTTCCTGGCAACCGACCCTGACCGCGAAGGTGAATCGATCAGCTGGCACCTCAAGGAGGTGCTCCAGCCGAAGGTTCCCGTGAAACGCATCGTCTTTCACGAGATCACCGAGTCGGCCATCCTCGAGGCGGTCAAGGACGCGCACGACGTCAACGAGAACCTGGTCCGCGCCCAGGAAAGCCGCCGCATTCTCGATCGCCTCTACGGCTACACGCTCTCACCGGTGCTCTGGAAAAAAGTGCAGACCGGCCTGAGCGCCGGGCGCGTCCAGAGTGTTGCCGTCCGCCTGATCGTGGACCGTGAGGAAGAACGCCGCGCCTTTACCACCGCCCTCTACTGGGACCTCGAGGCGCGCCTGTCCGGTGACGGACGCGAGTTCACCGCGACCCTGGCGCGACTCGGCACCGAGCGCGTGGCGAGCGGCAAGGACTTCGACGCCAACGGAACGTTCGTAGGAAAGAACGCCCGCGTCCTCGCTGGCGAGGCGGCCGCGGCGCTGGTCACGGCGCTTCGTTCGAACCTTCCCTGGACCGTCACGTCTGTCGAAGAGAAGCCTGGCGTCGAACGTCCGGCGCCGCCCTTCACGACATCGACACTGACGCAGGAGGCGAGCCGCAAGCTCGGCTTCTCGGCCAGCCGCACGATGCAGGCGGCCCAGTCACTGTTCCAGGACGGTCACATCTCCTATCACCGCACCGACTCGACGACCTTGAGCGAGAAGGCGCTGGGTGAGTCGGCCGCCGCCATCCGCGAGATGTTCGGCGACGCGTACTATTCCAGCCCGCGGCGCTACGCCACCAAGGTGAAGAACGCCCAGGAAGCGCATGAAGCCATCCGTCCCGCGAACTTCACGGCGACGCCGCTCACTGCGGGGCTCCACGGTGACGAGTTTCGGCTCTACGAACTGATCTGGAAGCGTACGATGGCGTCCCAGATGGTCGATGCGCGCGTGCTGCGGACCTCGGTCGAGATCACCGGCACCGGCGCCAACGGCGAGCCGGCCGTCTTCCACGCGTCGGGCAAGGCCATCGAGTTCGCCGGGTTCCGCCGCGCGTATGTCGAAGGCAGCGACGACCCGGCCGCTGAACTCGAAGATCAGGAAACCGTGCTGCCGAAGCTGGCGGTCGGCGTCCGCGTCGACGCTCCCACGGCGCAGGCATCAGGGGGGCTGGTGCTGTCGGCGCTCGAGTCGAAGAAGCACGAGACGACACCGCCCGCACGCTACACGGAAGCGTCGCTCATCAAGAAGCTCGAGGACGAGGGCATCGGCCGCCCGTCCACCTACGCTGCCACCATCGGCACGATCGAGCGGCGCGGCTACATCTTCCGCCAGGGCAAGGCGCTGGTGCCGAGCTTCACGGCGTATGCGGTGACGCGGCTTCTCGGTGCGCACTTCAGCGATCTGGTCGACATCAAGTTCACCGCGATGATGGAGGACGATCTCGATGAGATCTCCCGCGGCGAGCGCGAGTGGCTGCACTTCATCGAGGAGTTCTACCGCGGCGACGCGAACCACCGCGGTCTCGAGGTGGCAGCGAAGCAGGCCGAGGAACTCGCCGAGTATCCGCTCATCGACATCGGCGTCGACCCCGAGTCGGGCGCCCCGATCCGCGTCCGCATCGGTCGCTTCGGCGCGTTCCTCCAGCTCGGCGAGGGCGGACCGGGCAAGACCGGCTCGCTGCCGCCGAACGTGGCGCCTGCCGACCTGAGTGCCGAAGACGCCATGCGTCTCATTCGGGCGAAGGCCGAAGGGCCGCGTCTGCTCGGTGTCGATGACAAGACCGGTCAGAACGTCTACGCTATCCACGGGCGTTTCGGCGCCTACGTGCAACTGGGCGAGGCGCCGGAAAAAGGGTCGAAGGAGAAGCCGAAGCGCTCGTCGCTCGTCGGCGGCATGACCGAGTCGTCGGTCACGTTCGAGGAAGCCCTGCGCCTGCTGCAGTTGCCGCGGGAACTCGGCACGCATCCTGAGAGCGGCGACGTGGTGGTGGCCGGTCTCGGCCGCTTTGGACCCTACGTCAAGCATGGCGACGACTTCCGCTCGCTCGAAAGCGACGAAGAGTTGTTCACCGTCGACCTCGCACGCGCCCTCCAACTCTTCGCCGAACCGAAGAAGTCGCGGCGGCGTGAAGCGACCAGGAAGGTGATCACCACGATCGCTCGAACCGAAGGCGCGCCGCTGCAAGTGCTCGAGGGACGGTTCGGCCCGTACGTCACCGACGGCGAGACGAATGCGTCGTTGCCGAAGGGCACCGACTCCGCGACGCTGACGCTGGCGGCCGCCAACGACCTGCTCGAGGCGCGGCGCTCAGCGCCGCCTCGTCCCGGCCGTGGCCGCGTGGCCTCTCGCGGGAAGAAGAAGGTCGCTGGCGGGACCACTGCCAAGGCCAAGACCACCAAGGCCAAGACCGCCAAGCCAAAGGTGACGAAGGCGAAAGCCAAAGCCAAACCTGGCGCCAAGAAGTCCCGCAAGGTTGCCGCGTCATCATGATCCGCATCATTGGTGGCGGCCTCGCTGGATGTGAGGCCGCATGGCAGGTCGCGTCAGCGGGCCTGCCGGTTACGCTGTACGAGATGCGCCCGGTGCGCGGCACCGCCGTGCACAAGACCGACCGGCTCGCCGAACTGGTCTGCAGTAACTCGTTTCGCGGCGACAAGGTCGACAACGCCGTCGGGCTCCTCAAAGAGGAGATGCGGCGGCTGGGTTCCCTGGTGATACGCGCCGCCGAGGCGAGCCGTGTGCCCGCCGGGGCGGCCCTGGCCGTCGACCGTGAACGCTTCGCCGACGCCATCACCGCGGCCATCGCCACGCATCCGCTGATCACCATCGTGCGTCAGGAAGTGACCTCGCTTCCGGCTGCCTCCGTCGACGAACCACTCATCGTGGCCACGGGACCGCTCACGAGCGAGGGACTGTCGGGTGAGATTGCCCGGTTGGTCGGCAGTAGTCAGCTCTACTTCTACGACGCCATCAGCCCGATCGTTCTGGCAGAGTCGATCGACCGCACCAAGGTCTTCCGTCAATCGCGCTGGGACCGCAGCCTCAGGAATGCCCCTGCTCTAGTTGGAGGGGAGGCTGGCGTCGCCAGCGAGGGGTCTCAGCCTTCCGCGGCGGAGGTCGCCGGTGAGAGCGGCCCGGCCATTGGTTGCGGCATCGACGATGGGCAGGGCGACTATCTGAACTGTCCGCTGAACAAGGACGAGTACCTGCGCTTCTACGACGCGCTGACGCACGCCGAGTCGGCGACCGTGCACGACTTCGACAAGGAGCGCTTCTTCGAAGGGTGTCTGCCGGTCGAGGTGATGGCGCACCGCGGTGTGGACACATTGCGGTTCGGGCCGATGAAGCCGGTCGGCCTCACCGACCCGCGCACCGGCCGTTTCCCCTACGCGGCGGTGCAGTTACGCCAGGACAACCTCGCGGCCGATCACTTCAGCCTCGTCGGCTTCCAGACGCAGTTGAAGTGGGGCGAACAAGCGCGGGTGCTACGGCTGATTCCCGGTCTCGAGCAGGCGGAGTTCGTGCGCTACGGCATGGTGCACCGCAATACCTACGTCAACGGTCCCACGGTGCTCTCGGAGACGTGGCAACTGAAGCAGCATCCCGCCATTTTCTTCGCCGGCCAGATGTCAGGTGTCGAAGGCTACGTCGAGTCGGCCGCCTCTGGCCTGCTTGCCGGGTTGAATGCCGCGGCGCTCGCCCGTGGACGGGCCACGTCGGCGCCGCCGCGCACCACCGCCATCGGCGCGCTGGCCTACTACGCGTCGCACGCCGACCCGGCCCACTACGAGCCGTCGAACATCACCTTCGGCATCATGGAGCCGCTGGCGAAGCCGCCGCGCAGCAAGATGGAGCGGAAGATGGCGATGGCGAATCGCGCGCTCGACGTGCTCGCGGACTGGATGCGGGACAGGGCGGAATGATCGAGCACCTGAAGGCCTTCCTCAGGTTCCTCGCCCTCAACCGCAACGTGTCGCCGCACACGGTGCGGGCCTACGACAGCGATCTCACGCAGTTCATCGGTCACGTCGCCGCCGAAGCCGACCTGAAGAAGCGCGACCTCGAACCGGAGGCGCTCGACCGCGACGCCATCCGCTCGTTCCTCTCGCACCTCCACGACGAAGGGCAGTCGCGGGCGACCGCCGCCCGCAAGCTCGCCGCCATCCGCACCTTCCTCCGCTACCTGCGTCGCGAAGGCATCATCGACTCGGACGCTGGCTCGCTCATCGCCACGCCGAAGCGCGAAGTGCGGATGCCGGCACACCTGTCCGAGGAGGAGATGGCGCGGATGCTCGAGGCGCCCGACGACGAGCAGCCGCTCGGCCGCCGTGACCATGCCATTCTCGAGCTGTTCTATGCGTCGGGACTCCGGCTGAGTGAACTCGCCGGACTCGACATCGACGACGTGAACCTGAGCGGACGCATGGTGCGCGTGCTCGGCAAGGGTGGCAAGCAGCGGCTGGTGCCGTTCAACGGCGCCTCGGCGAAGACCATTCGCGCCTGGCTGCAGGACCGTGAGCAGTACGTGCGGAATGCGGGCACCGACGAGCGGGTCATCGGCTCACGCGCCCGCGACCAGCGGAAGCAGACCGGCCGCACGCGGCGGGAGCCGCTCTTCGTGAACTATCGCGGCGGGCGCCTGACCGTGCGCAGCATCGATCGGCTGGTGCGCAAGTACGCGGCGGTGACCGAGCGCGACGGGGTCAGCCCGCACGCGCTCCGACACTCGTTTGCCACGCACCTGCTGCAGCGCGGCGCCGATCTGCGCACCATCCAGGAACTGCTCGGACACTCGAAGCTGAGCACCACGCAGCGCTACACGCACGTCAACGCCGCGCAGTTGCTCGCGGTCTACAAGAAGGCACACCCGCGCGCCAACGCCGACACTCGCAGCGGTCACGACCGCACGACCGAGCCGGAGAAGTCCGCCGGCTGACGGCCCCGGCTGGCGGTCCCTACGACGCCGTCGAGAACGACGTGTCGGCCGGGCTCAGTGGCGCCGCGCGCCGGCCACGCGGGAACTCGATGCCGAGCGTCTTGATCTTGTAGTTCATGACGCGGGGCGAGATGGACAGCAGCTCCGCCGCATCCTTCTGCACCCAGTTCGACATGGTGAGCGCCTCGATCAGTGCGAAGCGCTCGATGTCGTCGAGCGGAATCCCGGTCGGCGGAATGCGGACGATCGTCGCATGCTCGCGCGAGCGGCCTGGGGTCGGCGCCTCGCCGAGCCGCAAATCGCCGGCGGCGATTGCGCGCCCTTCCGCCAGCAGCATGGCGCGTTCGATGGTGTTCTCGAGTTCGCGGATGTTGCCCGGCCAGTTGTAGCGCATCAGCAGTTTCTGCGCCTCGGGTTCGAGCCCTTCGATCCGCTTCTTCAGTTCACCCGAAAACTTGTGGATGAACGAATGGGCGAGTGGCACGATGTCGTCCTTGCGTTCGCGCAGCGGCGGCATCTCGATCGACACGACGTTCAGGCGGTAGTAGAGGTCCTCGCGGAACAGGCCGGTCTGCACCATGGCCGGCAGGTCGCGGTTCGTGGCCGCGATCAGGCGGACGTCGACCCGCAGCGTGCGCGTACCGCCGAGCCGCTCGAACTCGTGCTCCTGCAGCACGCGCAGGATCTTGGCCTGCGTGTTCGGACTCATGTCGCCGATTTCGTCCAGGAACAGCGTGCCGCCGTCGGCCTGTTCGAAGCGGCCGATGCGCTGTTTGTCGGCGCCGGTAAAGGCACCCTTCTCGTGGCCGAACAGCTCTGATTCGAGCAGGTTCTCCTGCAGCGCGGCGCAGTTCACCTTCACGAAGTTCCGCGAGTTCCGCAGCGAGTTGTGGTGCGTCGCGCCGGCGATCAGTTCCTTGCCCGTGCCGGTTTCGCCGCGAATGAGCACCGTCGTGTTGCTCTTCGCCACCTTCTTGACGAGGTCGAGCACGCGCTGCAGGGCGGCGCTCGAGCCGACGATCTTGTCGAACTCGTAGATGTCCTGTTGCGTGCCGCGGAGGTAGTCGAGTTCGTGCTTCAGCCGCTTCATCTCGAGCGCCTTCTCGATCTTGACCTCCATCTCCTCGATCTCGAACGGCTTCTGCACGTAGTCGAAGGCGCCGATCTTCATCGCCTCGACCGCGGTGTTGACGTTGCCGAACGCGGTCATCAGGATGACGGCCGTCGAGGGGTGCATCGCCCGCGTCGTGCGCAGCACGTCCATGCCGTCGCTGCCGCCCATCTTCAGGTCGCTCAGTACGACATCGAAGTGGCTCTCGTGCAGGCGCTCGATCGCGGCATTGCCATTGGCGGCCTCCTCGACCTCGTGTCCCGCATCCGCCAGACCGCGCGCCAGACCGCGGCGCAGCGCATCGTGATCGTCCGCAATGAGTATTCGACCCATGACCCGTAGCCTCTTCTCTATTTGAACCAGCTCGATGTGGACGCGACCGGCAGCGTCACCCTGAACCGCGTCCCGCGTCCGGGTTCGCTGGTGAGATCGATCCGTCCGTCGTGTGCGTCGATGATTTTCCGCACGATCGGCAGGCCCAGGCCGGAGCCCGTGACCTTGGTCGTGAAGAAGGGGTTGAAGATCCGGTCGCTCAGGTGTGCCGGGACGCCCGGGCCATCATCGATGACGGCGACGACGATGACGGGCGTCGGCTCCGGTGCATCGGCGGCAAAGCCGGGGTCCTGCGCCAGCGACTCGAGCGAGGCGCGGAGCACGACGTGTCCGGTGCCGTTCATCGCCTCGAAGGCATTGGTCAGCAGGTTCGAGAACACCTGGCAGAGCTGGTGTTCGTCGCCGTCCATCAGCGGCAGTCCGTGGGCGACATCGACGTCGATGCGAATGTCGCGGCGCGGCACCTTGCTCTCGGCGTTGGTCACCGACTGCTTCAGCACATGCGCGATATCGGTCTGCTCGACCTGCAGCCGGATCGGCCGCACGAACTCGAGCATCTCGACGACGATGGCGTTGGCCAGCTTCGTCTCGCTGAGGATGTCGGCCAGCAGCGACTGGGCGTCCGGTGAATCTGGCACCTGGCGGCGGAGCAGGCCGGCCATCACCTCGATGCCGGCGAGCGGATTCTTGAGTTCGTGCGCGATCCCTGCCGCCATCTCGCCGAGCGAGACGAGACGGTCGCGCAGACGCTCGCGCTCCTCCATCTGCTCGACGTGCGTGAGGTCCTTGAAGAACAGGACGGCGCCAATGGCGGCGTCTGCCTCGTCGCGCACCTGCGACAGGGTGAAGCCGATGACCCGGTCCAGTTCCCTGAGCCGCAGTTCCGCGCGGTTCGGCAGCGTGGTCAGGACGAAGGCGCCCGAGAGGACGCGGACGAGGTCGGGCGACTGGCGGAACGTGTCGCTGAACGGGCTGCCGAGTGTGGCGTCCTCGCGGGCGATGGCGAAGATGCGGCAGGCTTCGTCGTTGATCAGCGCCAGCCGGCCGTCGCGATGGATGGCGATGACGCCGTTCCGCATGCTGCTGACCAGATGCCTGAAGAAGCGGTCGTCTGGCGAGGCGACCGTATCTGCCTGGGCGGCCCTGGCCGCCTTGGCGGTCGAGGTGCGTCGTGCGCGAGGCGTGGCGGTGGACGGCGGTCGTATCGCGGGCATACCCTTCAGCTCGTCTGAAGAGGGGCAAGGGATGTACCCGCCCCTTAAGGTCAGGGATTGCGCTGAAACCCGCGCAAATCGCGAGCAGAGCGCAGGGAGGCTGAAGGGGAGTCTAACAGAAATGTAATTAAATGACGGATCCGTGATCAGTCCGCGGCTGCGGCCAGATCCGGCTCCGATTGCAGATCTTCCCAGCGCTGCATCAACTCGTTGACCTTCCACATCAGCGCCTGGTGATCGTCGGCGGCCGTCTGGGCGGCGGCGCGGTCGTCGTAGAACCCCGGCGCGGCCATGCGCCCCTCGAGTTCGCGGATGGCCGATTCGGTCTCCGCGATGCGCCCCTCGAGCCGATCGACCTCCGCCTTGCGCGCCTGCCAGGCCTTCTGCTTCTTCCGGAGTTCGGCGTCGACCCGCTTCTTCTCGTCGCGGCTCGGCGGCGCTGGCGTGGCCGCCGCATCGGTCGTGGACGGGGCGTTGCGCCTGGCAGCGTCTGCGGCCGTCTGCGGTTTCGCCGACGGGGCCTTCGACGGGGCCTTCGGCGCGGAGGCTGTCGCCGCCGGCGCCGCGGGGTGCTCCTTGTGCCACAGGAATTCGCGGTAGGTGCCGGGATAGACCAGCACGCCGCCGTTGCCGACCTCGATCACCTTGGTGGCCAGGCGTTCGACGAAGTAGCGGTCGTGCGACACGAAGATCAGCGTGCCGCCGTAGTCGACCAGTGCGTCGAGCAGCACTTCCTTGGAATCCAAATCAAGGTGGTTCGTCGGTTCGTCGAGCAGCAGCGTGTTCGACGGCCGCAGCAGCATGCGCGCCACCGCGAGGCGCGTGCGTTCGCCTCCCGACAGCACCTTCACCTTCTTGAAAATGTCGTCGCCCGAGAACAGGAACCCGCCGAGGATGTGCCTGATCATCGGCACCATGTGCATCGGCGAGCCGGACGACAGCGTGTCGTGCACGGTCGGATTCGGGTCCATGCGCGTCGCCTCGTCCTGCGCGAAGTACTGCATGACCAGGTTGTGACCGGGGACATACTCGCCCGAGTCTGGCAATTCCTCGCCCGAGAGCATGCGCATCAGCGTCGACTTGCCGGCGCCGTTGTGGCCGACCAGCGCGATGCGGTCGCCGCGCTCGACGTGCAGGTTCAGGTCGGTGAAGACCACGAGCTCACCGTAGGCCTTGTGCACGTGCTGCAACTCGAGCACCGTGCGGCCGCTCTTCTCGCACACGGGGAAGTTGAAGCGGATCTTCTTCCGCTCGGCCGGCACCTCGATCGGTACCACTTTCTCGAGCATTTTGATGCGGCTCTGCACCTGCGACGCCTTCGTCGCCTGGTAGCGGAACCGATCGACGAACATCTTCACGCGCGCCACTTCCTCGTCCTGCTCGCGCTTCGCCTTGCGCATCGCCTCGATGCGCGCGTCATGCGCGAGGAGGTAGTCGCTGTAGTTGCCGACGTAGTCGGTCAGCGTGCGCAGCGTGAGGTCGGCGATGCGGGTGACGACAGCATCGAGGAAGAAGCGGTCGTGCGAGACGAGGATGACGGCGTGCGGGTAGGCGTTCAGGTACTCCTCGAGCCAGTTGCGCGCCTCGAGGTCGAGGTGGTTGGTCGGTTCGTCGAGGAGCAGCAGGTTCGGCTGCTTCAACAGCAGCTTGGCGAGCGCGATGCGCATCTGCCAGCCGCCCGAGAAGGTTTCGGTCTGGCGCTCGAAGTCGCCGCGCGCGAAGCCGAGGCCCTGCAGGACGGTCGCGGTCTTCAGCTCGATCGCATAGCCGTCGCCGAGGCGGAAGCGATCCTGGAGGTCGCTGTAGCGGCCGAGCATCGCTTCGTGTTCCGTCTCGGGGATAGCCGGGTCGCCCAGGCGGTCCTCGAGGACGTGCATCTCCGCCTTCATCGCGAGCAGATCGGCGAAGGCGCCGCTTGCTTCTTCGAACACCGACTTGCCGGCGTGGTTGAGGCCGTCCTGCGGCAGGTAGCCGACCGTCAGCGCCGACGGCTTGAGGACCGCGCCGGAGTCCGGCTCGTCGAGGCCGGCCATCATCTTCAACAGCGTGGTCTTGCCGGCGCCGTTGGGTCCGCAGAGGCCGACGCGCTCGCGCACCGTGATCTGCCACGTCACATGGTCGAACAGGACGCGACCGCCGAAGGTCTTAGTGAGGTCTGAAAGCTGAATCATGGAAACGGCGAACTCGGGGTCTGGAACCGGGCGTTGCCCGGCGAGCCAGGGGCCGACTGGGCGAACCAGCGACCGGGTGGTGCGGCTGTCCGGTGGGCTATTCGCCCAGCGCCTTTGCCGCCGCCGCCAGTACCTGCGGTACGCGGAACGGCTTCGTCAGGTACCCCGAGACACCGAGGTTGACGGCTTCGATGGCGGCCGACTCGGTGGAGTAGCCCGTGATGATGATCACCGGCAGGTCCGCCTTGTAGCGCTTGGCTTCGCGAATGACGCTCAGGCCGTCGATGCCCGGCATCTTCAGGTCGGAGATGAGCAGGTCGTACGACTGCACGCGCATCCGTTCGAGCGCGGTGCGCCCGTCCGGAGCGACATCGACGTCGTACTCGGCCAGCGCCAGGGTCTTGGCCAGCAGGTCCCTGATGCTCGCCTCGTCGTCGACGACCAGAATGCGAGGCCGGCTATTGATGCTGCCGTGTTCAGGCTTGGCCAGCATGTCGGACGCAGGGGCGGCCGAGCGGGTGGCGGGGCGCGAATGCGGGCTGTCGAGCCACGCATCGATGTCGCTCTTACGGAAGCGCCACTGCCGTCCAACGCGCACCGCCGGAATCTTGCCGGCCTTGATGAGCCGGTAGACCGTTCGTAGATTGACCTGCAGGTACTCCAGAACTTCTTCGGTTGTCAGGAAGGTTTCGTCAATCATGGTCACGCGATCGGCAACTCCACCGTGAACACGGCACCACCGTCAGGATGGTTCCCCGCAGAAATGCGTCCTCCATGGTCCTGGACGATGCCGTAGGCGAGTGAGAGGCCGAGGCCCGTTCCCTGCCCTACGTCCCTGGTCGTGTAGAACGGTTCGAAGATGCGCGGAAGCGTATCATCGCTGATGCCCGCGCCGGTATCTCGAACCGTCGCGACCAACCAGCCGCTCTCGCCACTCCCTGTCCCGATCTCGATCCGCCCGGGCTTGCCCGTCGCGGCGATCGCCTGCTCCGCGTTCATCAGGATGTTCAAAAAGACCTGATGGAGCAGGAGCGGGTCGGCCTGAACCTGTGGAAGATGCAGGTCATATTTTCGCACGACTTCGATGTGCCTGGACCTGCACGATGCCTTCCTCAGTGCGAGTACTTTCTGCAGGATCCCGTTGAGTCCGGACTTCCGGCGCTGCACGCGTCCAGAACCGGCGAACACCAGCAGGCTGCGGACGATTCGCGCGGCCCGATCTGCCTCGCGGTAGATGGTGCGGATGTCATGGCGAATCGCCTCGGGAAAGGCGCCGGTGGTGCGGAGCAGTTCGAGGTGGCCCATCACGCTCTGCAGCGGATTGTTGAGTTCGTGCGCGATGCCCGACACGAAGTGCCCGAGCGCTGCCAGCTTCTCCGACTGGACAAGGCGGTCGCGCATCGCGTCCCGCTCGCGCAGCGCCATGACCGGCAACATGTCTCTCGCCACGATGACGCGTCGAGCATGGCGGCCGTCCAAGCCGGCGATGTCGGTGACGGTCACGACGTAGTGTCCGATGAACCCGGGATTGCTGAATTCGTGCAGGGCCGGGCTGGACAGCGGGTAGGCGAGGGTATCGAGCCAACTCGTCAGCTCCGCCGTGACGTGTTCGCGCAGCGGCTGCAACTTCAGGGCGTCGGCTGCGATGCCGACGGCGTCGGCGAAGGACGGGTTCGCGCGGACGATGCGCCCCTCGTCGTCGATCACGACGATCAGATGGGCGATCGAGGCAAACAACTGCTCGAGTTCCCGTCGCGACTTCAGCACGACATCGAGCAATTGCATCGTCTCGACAGCGCTCGACAGTTGCCGGCCCAGCTCGTCGGCGCGATTGAGCAGGGCGATGTCGTCGCCGGCTTCGATCCGCACGCCTTCGAACACCAGCGTGCCCAGGGCGCGCCGGCATCCGCGCAGCGGCACGGTGACGATGCTGGTGGCTTCGGTGCGGCGGCTGGCCAGGCCCGCGCGCAACGTACGGAGCGCGGTGGCGGCCGGCGCCAGTGGATCGTCGGCCCTGACCGGGGCGGTCGCGTCGGCGTGACCAGGCGCGGACGATGCCAGCGGCACCAGCGACCGCGAATCGCGGTCGTAGATCCAGACGGTGGTTCGGTCCGCGGCAAACAGGTGCGTAGCGGCGGCACACAGCGGTTCGAGTGCGCCCGGCAGGTCGAGGCTGGACCAGAGCCGGACCGCGAACGCATCGAGGAGCCCGCGCACATCGTGCTCGAACTCCTCGCGCTGGCGGAGGCGCGCGAGCTCGAGCGCCAGCAGGAACGCTGCGGGCACATCGCTGCGCTCGAGGTCGGCGACGTCGAGGAGCGCCCCGGCCGGCATACCGATGACCAGCAGTCCGACCCGCTGCGTGTCCGTCAGCAGCGGCAGCAGGAGGGCGCGGTCGGCGCCGAGCCGCCCGTGCAGCAGCGGCATCTTCAGGGCAAGGCCGGTGACGGCCACGGCGCGGCGCGAGTCGAACGATTCGCCGATGAGCGCGGCTTCATCGCCACGCGGGCGCCAGGCTTCCGTCGGCAGTTCCTCGACGCCGCTGCCGGAGGTCGCCTGCAACAGGCCGCTGGCCGGATGCTGTTCGAACAGCATCGACGACGTGCCGCCGGTCACCTGCCGTGCCTGTTGATGCAACCGGGACAGCGTGGCATGCCGGCTTCCGCCTTCAGCGAGTAGCGTCAGGAGTGAGTGCGCGGCCACGCGGGCGGTGCTGCTGGTTGGTTCCATATGGGGCGGGTCCGAGAAGTCTATCCGACGGAAGCCAGGCCTTTCCAACGACCTCCTGCTAAGATCGTCACCATCCCAAACGCGTACAGGCCGAATCGCCGCCGATGCCGTCTAAGCCCATAAGAAGAGAGGGCGTTCCGCGCAGCGCATGACGTCGACCGACGAAGAACTCGTTGCCCGCTCCATGGGTGGCGACCACGACAGCTTCAATCAGCTCATCCTCAGGTGGGAGCGGCCGATCTATGCCCTGGCCTACCGGACGATTGGGCGCGAGGAGGATGCGCGGGACGTGTGTCAGGAGACCTTCCTGCGCGCCTACCGCGCCCTGCCGAAGTTTCGCCGCGAAGCGAAATTCTCCTCCTGGATCTACCGTATTGCGTTGAATCTCTGCCGCGACTGGGCGCGGCGTGAACGCCGCACGCCGGTCGTCCAACCGCCAGAGGACATGGACCTGATCGAGATGGCCGCCGCGGTCGGACCGTCGGAATCGATCGAGGACCTGGTGGCGCGGAAAGACCTGACCGCCCGGGTTGAACTGGCGATGGCACGGCTGCCCGACGAACAACGCACGGCCATCGTCCTCAAGGAGTACCACGGGCTGACGTTCCAGGAGATCGCGGACCTCCAAGGGTGCCCGCTCAGTACGGTGAAGACACGGTTGTATCAAGGACTGTCGGTGCTGCGGCGCGAGTTTGCGCCGAGCCCCGGCCGAGTGGCCTGACACCATGAACGACACACGCTGCACATTCGACGGTCGCCGGGACGAAGTCCTCGTGGCTTATCTCTATGACGACATCGAGCCGCGCGAACGCGAGGCGTTCGAGGCGCACCTGCCCGATTGCCTGGTCTGCCGCACCGAACTGGACGCGCTGTCCGATGTGCGTGGTGGACTCGCGGCCTGGGCAGCGCCAGACGTGCTCGACGGCATCGGCGGCACCGCGCCCCGCTCGGCCCTGCGGATTGTCAATCCCGAGTCGCCCCGCGTCTCGACCGGCTTTCGCACGTTCGCCGAGGCGCCGGTCTGGCTGCAGGCGGCCGCAGCGATGCTGGTGGTGGCGGCATCGCTTGGCCTGGCCAACCTCAACCTGACCTACTCGCCGAGCGCCGGACTGAGCGTCAGCACCGGCTGGATGCGGCCGGCACCGGCCGTGACTCCAGCCCCAGCGCCCGTGGTGACGGCTGCGGCGCCGGCGCCCGATCCCTGGCAGGCCGACCTGACCGTCCTCGAGCAGAAGGTAATGGAGGGCGTGAAGGCGCAGTTCGCCGCGACGCAGGCGCCTGACGGTGATGCGGCCCTGCTGGCCCGCGTGCGCAACATCGTGCAGGAGAGCGAGCGTCGTCAGCAGCGCGAACTGGCCCTGCGAGTGGCCGAGGTCGCGCGCGAGAGCCAGGTGCAGCGTCAGGCTGACCTCGTGAAGATCGACCGGAACCTTGGCCTCATCCAGCGCAGCACGGGCGTCGAGGTGATGCGGACGCAGCAGCAGTTGAACACGCTGGCGCAACGCGTCTCGCAGCAGCGATGAGGGTGTGGCGTGTCGCGGAGCCGGACACAGAGCCGCGCCGGCACGCGCTGAACGCAGAGAGCGGAAGAGAGTCATGCGCAGAGTACTGATGTCGACGATGGTGATGGTGGCGGGTCTGGTGGTCGCGGCCGGCGCGCAGGACGCCGGACGCACAACCTCGGCGAGCCGGGCCGCCGCCGCGCGCAGCCAGCCGCAGGTCCGGGAGGCGCGCTACCAGATCGGCCAGATGGAGCGGTTGCTCGAGGGCGCGGTGGAGCACGGTGCCGCCGCGATGCGCGATCGGCTGCAGGCCGTCATGCCGGCGGACATGCTGCTCGCCGAGAATGCGCGTGCCCGGGGCTTCCGCCTCGACGGCTACGGCATCTTCTTCGACGTGGAGGTGCCCGACCTTGGCGGCACCCTGGCGTGGAGCCTTCGCACCCTCGACCAGAACGACCTCGGGCTCGACGCCGCGCTCCAGACGCTGCGGCAGGCGGCCGGGAACGACGTGAACCTGCAGCAAGCGCTGAAGCGCGTCGAATTGCAGGTGTCGCCGATGACCGCGTCGATGCCGGCCCAACCGGGTGGCGCGGCCGCCGTGCAGGCCAGCGGGTCGGCTCCGGTGCCTCCAGCCACGGCCGGCCGGTCGGGGGCGGGCGATCCGGTGCTGGCCAATCCCGACGAGGCGTATCGCATCGAAATCAGCGAGGCCCTCATCGACGCGATGCTGGAGCACAGCCGTGGCCTGAGTATCGGCGCCGATGAACGATTGACCGTCGCGGCGCGGCGCAGCGACGACCGTCCCAGGCTCGGCATCGACACCGATGCGCGGACGGTGGTCCTCAGCGTGCGTGGCTCCGACCTGGCCGCCTTCCTCGGCGGGCACCTGAGTCCCCAGGACGCTCGCGGTCGTGTCGAAGTCCGGGTGTTCTAGAATGGCGGCATGCGCGCCACACTCTGCCTGATTGTTCTGCTGGCTCTGTCCGGTACGGCCTGCGGTCCCAACATCGACCTGAAGGCCTCGCTCCAGGTCGCTGACGTCTCCACCGGCTGGGCCGACCTCGGCGTGGTGAACGGGCAGAACAAGATCGTGCCATCCGTCACCTTCACGCTGAAGAACGTCGGCTCGCAGTCGATCCCGACCCTGCAGTCGAACGTCATCTTCCGCCGCGTCGGCGAAGATGACGAGTGGGGGGCCGGCTTCCTGAAGATCACCGGTTCCGACGGACTCGCGGCGGGCGCGTCGTCGAAGACACAGACCGTACGTTCGACGCTGGGCTACACCAGCGCCGAGACCCGCGCCCAGATGATGGCCAACAAGCAGTGGGTCGATGCCCGGGCGCAGGTCTTCGCCAAGTACGGCTCCACGCAGTGGATTCTGCTCGGCGAATACCCGGTCGAACGTCGCCTCATCCAGAAGTAGCGTCAGCGGTTCCCGCGTGACGAACGACACCACCACGACCCTCGATCGACGCCTCGGCCCGTTCGATGCGGCGGCCATCGTCGTGTCGAACGTCATCGGCGGCGGCATCTTCTTCTCTCCCATCATTGTCGCGGGGCTCGTGCCGAGCGCCCGCGGCATCCTGTTCGTCTGGTTCCTCGGCGGTGCGCTGGCCTTTGCCGGCGCCATGGCCTATGCCGAACTTGCGGCGCTGCGCCCGCGAGCGGGCGGCGAGTACGTGTACTTACGCGAGGCCTTCGGTCCGCTCGCTGGATTCCTGAGCGGCTGGACGTCGTTCGTGGCCGGCTTCTCCGGGGCGATTGCCGCCAGTGCTGTCGCGCTCGCCGAGTACATCGGCCGGTTCGCGCCGATCGCCGGCGACGGCACGCCGCTCCTCACCATTCCGCTGCCGCTGGTGCCGATCGTGGTGTCGCCGAAGACAATGGTCGCCCTCGCCGCCATCCTCCTCATTACCCTCGTGCACCTCCGCGGGCTGGGGCCGGGCCGGCTGGTGCAGAACGTCCTGGCCGGCGCCAAGGTGTCGGCCATCCTCGTGTTCCTCGCGCTGGCGTTCGGCGCCGGGCATGGCCAGTTGTCGAATGTCACCGCTGGCGGTACCGTGACGGCAAGCGGCATGCTGCTGGCGCTGGTGCCGGTGATGTTCACCTACTCGGGTTGGAACGCCGCGGCCTACGTGGCCGAAGAAGTGCGGTCGCCCGGACGCAACGTGCCGCTGGCGCTCGGCCTCGGCACGCTCGCGGTCGTCATCATCTATCTGGGGCTGAACGCGGTCTATCTCTACGCGATGCCGGTGGACGCGATTGCGGCGGTGCAGGGCACGCTCATCGACACCGTCGCCGAGCGGCTGTTCGGCTTCACCGTCGGCCACGTCATCGCGGCGTTCACGGTCGTGAGCATCGCGGCCAGCATCAGCGCCATGGTGCTGGCGGGGCCGCGTGTCTACTTCGCCATGGGGCGCGACGGCCTGTTCACCGAGGCGTCAGGACGCGTGCATCCGCGGTTCCGCGCGCCGGTCAGTGCCATCGTGACGCAGGCGGTCTGGAGCGGCGTCCTCGTGCTCTGCGGCTCGCTGTCGCAACTGGTGAGCTACACCGGGTTCGCCGTTGTGCTGTTCTCGGGAGTGGCGGTGGCCGCGCTCTTCGTGCTGCGCGCCAGGGATGGCGCAGTCGAGCGTCCGTTCCGCGCCTGGGGCTACCCGGTGGCGCCGGCGGTGTTCGTACTGGCGAGTGCGGTGATGGTGGGGAACGAGATCTGGCGGAACCCCCGCCCCTCGATCGCCGGTCTCGCAATCATCGGGCTGGGGGTTCCACTTTTTTTCTGGCTGCGGCGCCGGACGGCGTCGTAGCGCGGATTCGCACGGTTACGGCTCGGCCCGTTCCAGCTCGCCCTTGTAGGTGATGGTGCGCTCCGGCCTGATGCGGACTTCGAACGACAGCGGCTCGTAGCCGTCGAGGCGCACCTCGATGCGATGCGGACCGGGTTCGAGACGCAGTTGCTGGAACACGCCGTCATAGTCGTCGACCGAGCCCGCGAAGTAGCCGTCGACGAACACCTCCGCCTGCCGCGGTGTGACTTTCAGCTTCAGCGCCCCGTCGTAACCCTCGCGGTAGCCGTAGCTGTAACCGCCGGGCGGATACGGGTCGTACCAGCCCGAGCCCCACGGGTCGTCGTAGCGGTAGTAGCCGCCGAGGCCCAGGCCTCCCCAGCCCCAGGGATAGAAGCCGCCGTAGTAGCCGCCGCGGTCGACGATGACCGTGGAGGGGCGATCGCCGTCGCGCCGCTCGACCGCCGTTCCGGTCGCCGGACGCTCACCGCGCGGACGCGAGGCAGTGGTGTCGCCGCCGCCGGCCGCGCGGCCCGAGTCGTCGCCCCGGCCGCTGCGGGTGCGGGTATCACCGCCCGAGTTGCCGCCGGACCGCGTGCCGCCGCCGCTGGAGGTGCCACCGCCAGCAGTCGAGCCGCCGCCGGCCCCGGAGCCGCCCCGTGGCACCGCCTGTCCACCGCCGCCACCGGAATCGCCGCCGCCACGGCGGGAATGTTGTTCGAACAGGGGCGACGCCGCGCCGGTCGACCCAGGCAGCGTGGCGCGCAGACCCACGGTCGAGTGGGGCAGCAGGGTCACCGGCTGTGCCGGCCTGGCCGAGACCGTGCCGGGCGTGAGGACGAGAAGCGCCGTGGCCAGCGCGCCGCCGAGCGAGCTCAGCGCACGTGATGCCGGCATACCGACGGAGATTCGCGATTTCACAGTCATGAACGTGGCTCCAGACAAGGAAACTGCAACCGGTCTGCCAGCCTCATCCCGTTGAAATACGCCTGTTTTACACGTTCGAACGGCATGCGGCGCTGGGCTGTCCTTGTGCGAGTCCACCGCGCGTCCCGTTTTCTTGACACCCTGATCTCCGGGCCGATACAGTCAGAAAATCGCTATGTTCCACAGCACTACCATCCTCGCCGTGCGCCATCGTGGTCAGTCGGTCCTGGCCGGCGACGGCCAGGTGACGTTCGGCCAGACGGTCATGAAACAGAGCGCGAAGAAGATTCGCCGACTCTACAACGACCGTATCCTGGCCGGCTTTGCCGGATCGGCGGCGGACTCGTTTGCGCTCTTCGCCCGTTTCGAATTGAAGCTCGAACAGTACCGGGGCAATCTCGAGCGTTCGGCCGTGGAACTCGCCAAGGACTGGCGCACCGACCGCATCCTGCGACGGTTGGAGGCGATGCTCATCGTGCTCGACACCAGGTCGACCTTTCTGCTCTCTGGCACCGGCGACCTGATCGAGCCGGACGACGGCATCGTGGCCATCGGGTCGGGCGGTCCGTATGCCCTGTCGGCGGCGCGTGCGCTGGCGGCCAACACCGACCTCGACGCCAGGACCATCGCGCAGAAGTCGATGCAGATTGCCGGCGAGATCTGCATCTACACGAACACCAATATCGTGATCGAAGAGCTGTAGCGCGTGCCGATTCTGCTGCCCGACAGCGCGCACTCGTCGCCCGACGCGATGACGCCGCGCCAGATCGTCGCCGAACTCGACAAGCACGTGATCGGACAGGCGGCGGCGAAGCGTGCTGTGGCCATTGCCCTGCGCAACCGGACACGCCGCCAGAAGCTGTCTCCCGAACTCGCGGAAGAGATCGTGCCGAAGAACATCCTCATGATCGGACCGACCGGCGTCGGCAAGACCGAGATTGCCCGCCGCCTGGCGCGGCTGGCGCAGTCGCCGTTCATCAAGGTCGAAGCCTCGACGTTCACCGAGGTTGGCTATGTCGGCCGCGATGTCGAGTCGATGGTGCGCGACCTGGTCGAGCTGGCGGTCGAGATGATCCGCGCCGAGCGGCTCGAAGATGTGCGCGGGAAGGCGCGCCAGAATGCCGAGGAGCGAGTGCTCGACCTGCTGCTGCCGCCGTCGCGACCGCTGACGCCCGGGGAAGAGGCGTCCGGGCGCGAGCAGGGGTCGCACACGCGCGACTGGTTCCGCGAACAACTGCGCGATGGCCGCCTCGACAACCGCGTCGTCGAAGTGGACGTGCGCGAGAAGTCGGTCCCGTCGCTCGAGATCATTGCCGGCGGGTCGGCCGAGGAAGTCGGCCTGAGCCTGAACGACGCCGTGCAGGGGCTCTTCCAGGTCGGCGGCCGCTCGAAGAAGCGGAAGATGAAGCTGCCCGAGGCGCTCGAGTATCTCGCGCAGGAAGAAGTGCAGAAGCTGATCGACATGGACAGTGTCGCTCGCGCCGCGGTCGAGCGCGTGCAGCAGTCGGGCATCATCTTCATCGACGAAATCGACAAGATCGCCGGGCGCGAAGGCGGGCACGGGCCGGACATCAGCCGCGAGGGCGTGCAGCGCGACATCCTGCCGATTGTCGAAGGCACGACCGTGAATACCAAGCACGGCATGGTGCGCACCGATCACATCCTCTTCATTGCCGCTGGCGCCTTCCACGTGTCGAAGCCGTCGGACCTCATCCCGGAACTCCAGGGACGCTTCCCGATCCGTGTGGAGCTCGAGGCGCTCGGCAAGGAGGAGTTCGTACGTATCCTCACCGAGCCACGCAACGCACTGGTCAAGCAGTACACCGCACTGATGGGCACCGAGGGGATCACGCTGTCGTTTACCGACGATGCCGTCCTCGCCATCGCCGACTACGCGTGCCTCGTCAACGAACGGACCGAAAACATCGGCGCGCGCCGCCTGCACACGGTGATGGAGAGACTGCTCGACGAGATCTCGTTCGAGGGGTCCGACCTTCACGAAAAGCAGGTCGTGATCGACGACGCCTACGTGTCGCGTATGCTCGCCGACATCGTCAAGAACGAAGACCTCTCCCGGTACATCCTGTGAACCGTCCCCGTCTGCGTTCCGCGCGGCTGGCGCTTCTGGCCGCCACGGTCGCTCTCTCGGCCTGCGGCAAGAAGGGGCCGCCGCTGCCGCGGCTCGTCCTGCTGCCAAATCCTCCTGGTGAGGTCGCCGCGGTCCGCCGAGGGGAGCAGATCGACCTGTCGTTCACGGTGCCCAACGCGAACACTGATCGCAGCGCGCCGGCCGATCTCGCGCGCGTCGAGGTCTACGCGTGGACCGTGCCCGGCGCCGTCAGTGGTGACGACATCGTCCGGCGCGGCACCCGCGTCGCCAGCGTGGCGGTGAACCTCCCAAAAGACCCCGACGAGCCGGAACCGAAGGCAGCGGCGCCGAAGGGCGACGGTGTCGAACAGAACGCCAAAGTCAGCGTCAGCGACACGCTGGCGCCGGGCATCGAGCCGTCGGCCTACCGCGCCTACGTGGCCGTCGGCATCAACGTGCGCGGACGCCGCGGCGCGCTGTCGCGCAGCGTGGCGGTGCCGCTCGTACCGCCGCCCGCCGCACCGGCGCAGCCGACGGTCACCTACACCGAGACGTCGATGACGGTAACCTGGCCGGCGGTAGCATCCGATGGGACGCCGGTCGCCTACAGCGTCTACCGCACCGGTGCGCCGCCCGTCGCGCTGACGCCGACGCCCGTTGCCGATACCACGTTTGCCGACGCCGGCATCGAGTGGCAACAGGAACGGTGCTACGAGGTGCGTGCGGTCGCGACGATCGAGAGTGTCCGTATCGAGAGCACTGCCTCGCCGGCGCGCTGCGTGACACCGCGAGATACCTTTGCGCCGGCGCGTCCGGAGGGGCTGGTCGGCGTCGGCTCGGAAGGAGCGGTCAGCCTGATCTGGACGGCCAATGCCGATGCGGACCTGGCCGGATACCTCGTGCTGCGCGCCGTGGCTCCGGCGACGCAGCTCGAGCCGATCACGGCCGCGCCGATCACCGACACGAACTTCAGGGACACGGCGGCAGGCGGGTCGCGGGTGACCTACGCGGTGCAGGCGGTCGACAAGGCCGGTAACCGCAGCGCCGCGTCGGCCCCGATTACGGAAACAGCACGGTAGCGGCAGGCGTCGCGGGAGCTCCCATGGAACGACTGTATCGAGTGTCACGGGCCGGCGAGCGGTTCTTCGCCGTCGAGCAGGACGGCGTGCTGCGGCGGGCGCTGCCGGCCGGCGCCAGTATCTACGATGGGTTCGAGGCCGGACCGGCCGTCGACGGCGGGCTGACCGCTGTCACCATTCACGCCCCGGTCCGGCCGTCGAAGATCGTCTGCGTCGGTTTGAATTACAAGGACCACGCGGCCGAGATGAAGAAGGTGATTCCGCCTGAGCCGATGCTGTTCCTGAAGCCGCCGAGCTCGGTGCTCGACCCGGGCGAGGCCATCCTCATCCCGCCGGGCGTTGGCGCGGTGCACTATGAGTCGGAACTGGCGCTGGTCATCAGCCGGCGCGCCCACCGCGTCAGCGCGGCGAACGCCTGGGATTACATCCTCGGCGTCACCTGCCTCAACGACGTGACGGCGCGCGATATTCAGAACAAGGAAACCCAGTACACCCGCGCCAAGGGGTTCGACACCTTCGCGCCGTTCGGGCCCTGCATCGAGATTGGCGGCAACCGGGGGCCGCGCGTGATCGAGGGGTTCGTGAACGGCGAACGCCGCCAGCACTCGAGCACGGCCAACCTGATCTTCTCGATCGAGTTCCTGGTCGAATACATCACCTTCGTGATGACGCTCGAGCCGGGCGACATCATCTCGACCGGCACACCGTCTGGCGTCGGCCCGATCGTTGCGGGCGATACGGTCACCGTCCGTGTGGAAGGCGTCGGCGACCTGAGCAACCCGGTGCGGGCGGAACACGCGCACTGAGACGCCGTTCGGCCACCGCACGTCAGCAATTAGCAATCAGCAATTTCTTGAGGTCTGTAATGAAGCTGTTCATCGACTCGGGCAACCTGAAGGACATCGAAGCGCTCTGCGCCATCGGCATCATCGACGGCGTCACCACCAACCCGACGCTGCTGGCCAAGGAACCTGGCGACTACAAGGAGAACCTGAAGAAGATCTGCGCCATCGTGCAGGGGCCGGTCAGCGGCGAGGTCATCTCGACCGAGTTCGACGGGATGATGCGCGAAGGGCACGACATCGCGGCGCTCGACGAGCACATGGTGGTGAAGCTGCCGCTCACCCGCAACGGCATCAAGGCGTGCAAGGCGCTGTCGGATGAAGGCATCCGCGTGAACGTCACGCTCGTCTTCTCTGCCGCACAGGCGCTGCTCGCCGCCAAGGCCGGCGCCACGTTCGTCAGCCCATTCGTCGGCCGGCTCGACGATATCGGCCAGAACGGCATGGAACTGATCCGCGAGATCGTGCAGATGTACGACAACTACGCGTTCACCACCGAAGTGCTGGTGGCCAGCTGCCGCAACCCGATCCATATCGTCGATGCCGCCAAGATGGGCGCCAGCATCTGCACCTGTCCGCCGGCGCTGATCGACCAGCTCTTCAACCACCCGCTCACCACCAGCGGCCTCGAGCGGTTCCTGAAGGACTGGGAGAAGGCCTACCCGTCAGCCAAGTGAACCCATCGACCAAGAGCGAGCCGCCGACCATGGACCCCACCCGCATCCTTGCTGATCTCGAACGCCGCGCCGAACTGGGCGGCGGAGAGGAACGCATTCGCCGCCAGCACGAGGCTGGCAAGCTCACCGCGCGTGAACGGATCGATTGCCTCTTCGATCCTGGGACGTTCGAGGAGGTCGACAAGCTGGTCACTCACCGGTGCCTCGACTTCGGGATGGCCGACCAGCTCATTCCCGGCGACGGCGTGGTGGCTGGGCACGGCCTGGTCGATGGCCGGCAGGTGTTCGCCTTCGCGCAGGACTTCACGGTGTTCGGCGGGTCGCTGTCGGAGACGAACGCCGCGAAGATCTGCAAGGTGATGGACCTGGCGATGAAGCTGGGCTCGCCGGTGGTCGGTCTCAACGACTCCGGCGGTGCGCGCATCCAGGAAGGGGTGGTGTCGCTCGGTGGCTACGCCGACATCTTCCTGCGCAACACGCTTGCATCAGGGGTGGTGCCGCAGATCTCTGCGATCATGGGGCCGTGCGCCGGCGGCGCGGTCTACTCGCCGGCCATCACCGACTTCAACGTGATGGTGAAGAACACGAGCTACATGTTCGTGACCGGCCCCGACGTCATCAAGACGGTGACGCACGAGGAGGTGTCGAAGGAGGAACTCGGCGGCGCCATGACGCACAACGCCAAGAGCGGGGTCGCGCATTTCGCCGTGGAGGACGACCGCGAGTGCATCGCGCTCATCCGCGACCTGCTGTCGTTCCTGCCGTCGAACAACGTCGACGACCCGCCGCGCCACGCCCCGGCCGCCGACCCCGACCGCGAGGTCGAGGCGCTCGACTCGATCGTGCCTGCATCACCCAACCAGCCGTACGACATGCTGGACCTGATTCACGCGGTCACCGACGATGGCTACTTCCTCGAAGTACACCAGCACTACGCGCGGAACATCGTCGTCGGCTTCGCGCGCATCGATGGCCGCCCGGTCGGGATCGTGGCGAACCAGCCGGCCGTGCTTGCTGGGACGCTCGATATCGACGCATCGGTGAAGGGGGCGCGCTTCGTCCGCTTCTGCGACGCCTTCAACATCCCGCTCGTCACCTTCGAGGATGTGCCGGGGTTCCTGCCCGGCACTGTCCAGGAGTTCGGTGGCATCATCCGGCACGGCGCCAAGCTGCTCTATGCCTACGCGGAAGCGACGGTGCCGAAGGTGACCGTCATCACCCGCAAGGCCTACGGCGGCGCCTACTGCGTGATGGCGAGCAAACACCTCCGCACCGACTTCAACTATGCCTGGCCGACGGCCGAACTGGCGGTGATGGGGCCGGAGGGGGCAGTCAACATCCTCTACAAGCGGGAACTCGACGCGGCGGCCGACGCGATCGCCGCGCGCGCCGAGAAGGTCTCCGAGTTCCGCGAGAAGTTCGCCAACCCCTACATCGCCGCGTCGCGCGGCTTCGTCGACGAAGTGATTCGTCCGCGCGACACCCGGCGCAAGCTGATTACCGCGCTCCGGAACCTCGAGAACAAGCGCGACCGGAATCCACCGAAGAAGCACGGCAACATCCCGCTCTGACGCAGGGAGGCCACGTCCGGCCCGGCCGGGTGGCCAGATGGCCATTTCGTGCGTAAGTCCAGGTGCTAGAATCGTGAGCGATTCACCCGTTCAGACGAACCCGTGCGAAAGATTCTCATCGCCAACCGCGGCGAAATTGCCGTTCGCATCATCCGCGCCTGTCGCGAGATGCAGATCTCGCCGGTCGCGATCTATTCCGAATGCGACCGCCGCGCCCTGCATGTCCGCTACGCCGACGAGGCGTATCCAATCGGGCCCAGCGCGCCGCGTGACAGCTACCTGCGCATCGACGCCATCATCGAGGTGGCGCTGCGCTGCGGTGCCGACGCGATCCATCCCGGCTATGGCTTCCTCGCCGAGAACGAAGAGTTCGCAGCCGCGGTCCATCGCGCCGGCCTGATCTACATCGGGCCGACCGCCGCAGCCGTGGCGCTCATGGGCAGCAAGACCGCCGCGCGCGCCGTCGCCGTGCGCGCTGGTGTGCCGGTGGTGCCAGGCACGGCCGAGCCGCTCGCGGCCGACACGTCTGACGACGACCTGCAGCGCATGGCGGACGATATTGGCTTTCCGCTGCTGGTGAAGGCCGTGGCGGGCGGCGGCGGCAAGGGCATGCGCACGGTGACCAGCCGTGCCGATCTCCTCGGCGCGGTCCGGGCGGCCCGCTCGGAAGCCGGCACGGCCTTCGGCGATCCGGCCGTGTTCCTCGAGCGCCGCATCACCCACGCGCGGCACATCGAAGTGCAGCTGCTGGCCGACCATCACGGCACCGTGCTCCCGTTCGTCGAACGCGAGTGCTCCATCCAGCGGCGTCACCAGAAGGTGGTGGAGGAGACGCCGTCGCTGGCCGTCACTCCAGAGCTGCGGCGGCGCATCACGTCGGCGGCGGCCGACGTGGCGAAGGCGGCAGGGTACACGAACGCGGGCACGATCGAGTTCCTGCTCGACCAGGATGGCCGCTTCTACTTCCTCGAGATGAACACCCGCCTGCAGGTCGAACATCCCATCACCGAGATGGTGACCGGACTCGACCTGGTGCACTGGCAGATTCGCATCGCGCGCGGCGAAGCGCTGACAATCGATCCGGCGCGAGCGCTCGAGCCGCGCGGCCACGCGATCGAGTGCCGCATCTACGCCGAAGATCCGGACAACAACTTCCTGCCGTCGCCAGGCCGCATCCAGCAGCTGCGTGTGCCGGCGGGCCCTGGCATCCGTGACGACAGCGGTGCGACGGCCGGCCTCGACGTGCCGATCTTCTACGACCCGATGATCTCGAAGCTGGTGGCCTGGGCCGAGGATCGTCCGGCTGCCGTCGCGCGCATGAGGCGTGCCCTGGGCGAGTACGTCGTCACGGGCATCCGGACCACCGTGCCGTTCTTCACGTGGCTGTTCCAGCAGCCAGAATTCCACGCCAGCGCGTTCCACACCACGTATCTCGACGAGCTCCTGACGCAGCGCAACGGCCGGCCGTTTGTCGAACCGACAGCCGCGGACGAGGACCTGATCGCCGTGGCCGCGGCGCTGCAGGTGGCGCTGTCGCCGCGCGCCGTGGTGGCCGGAGGTCCGAGCAGCACGACCGCGGAAACGACGTCAGCGGTGGGCGGCCGCTGGAAGACGCGTGCGCGCCTCGAAGGGCTGCGGTAGGCCGTGCAGTACGACGTCGCCATCAACGGCCAGCTGAAGCAGGTCACCGTCGTCAGGCGCAACGGCGGCTTCGCCGTCTCGCTCGGTGAACGCGAGTGGGTGGTCGATGCCGCCCAGGTGGAAGGGCATACGCTCTCGCTGCTCATCGAAGAGGTGACGGCCGGCGCGCTCGATCGCGGCGCTGCCGCCTCCAGCCGTGAAATCAGCGTCGCCACCGACCCGTTGAGCGGGCAGTTCGTCTTCGGTGTGGGTCCGGTGCGGCTGCCGGTGAACCTCAATGCGAGGCGCACCTGGGCACGTCGTGGCGATGAGGCGGCCAACGGCTCTGGACCACAGCGCCTCGTGGCGCCGATGCCAGGCAAGGTGGTGCGCGTCCTCGGTGCACCCGGCGACCCGGTCGCCCATCGTCAGCCCGTCATCGTCATCGAAGCGATGAAGATGGAAAACGAACTACGCGCCTCGCGCGACGGGACACTGACCGAGGTGCTTGTGCAGGAAGGGCAGCTGGTCGAGGCCGGCATGCTGCTCGCGATCATCACGCCCGCGTAAGCACGTGGCCTTGCTTTCACGCACCCGCATTCGCACACTCCTCCGCTACGCCGGCATCGCCGTCGTCAGCACGATCGTGCTTTTGGGGATCGCGATCGTCGTCACGCTTCGCATCGATCTCGGTCCAGCGATTCGCGCCCTCGCCGAACGCGAAGGATCGAAGCAGATCCAGCGGCCGCTGCACATCGGCCGCCTGTCGATCCGGGTGGCCCGCGGCCGTGTCGAAGTGAACGACGTGCGCATCGAGGGGGTGAAGCCGGAAGACCGGTCGTTCTTCGAGGCGAAGCTGCTGTCGGTATCGCTCGACTGGAGCCAGATCGTCCAGCGACGGCCGGAGATCATCATCACCTCGGTCGAACTCGTCGACTGGCAGATGCTCGTCGAGAAGTGGCCAGGGACCGACAGCTTCATCCGCATGCGGCGGAGCACCAGCACCAGTCCGCCTGGTCCGCGCCGCTTCGTCAGCACGCTGCGCTATCTGCATGCCTATCGTGGGCAGTTCGCGTACGAGGATCACGAAACCCCGTGGGGCATCGTTGCCCCGAACATGGACATCACCGTTACCAACAGCCGTGGCTACAACGGTGATGCGGTGTTCAAGGGCGGGCTGGTTACCATCCAGAACTACGTGCCGATGTGGACCGACTTCGACGCCCACTTCTCCATCGACGGCTCGACGATTCGCATGGACCGCATCGACCTGCGCACCGACGGCGCGATGAGCAGCGCGAAGGGAGAGATCGACACCGGCAGGTGGCCCGAGATGTCCTACGCCGTCACGTCGCGCCTGCAGTTCCAGCGGATACGAGAGCTGTTCTTCAAAGACGAGCCCTGGGTGCTCGGCGGCGACGGCAACTTCGATGGCCAGTTCCACCTCTACAAGGGCGGCTACGACCTGACCGGTAGCTTCGCCTCGGACGGCGCGGGTCTCTACGACTACCGCTTCCCCGAGCTGAACGGCTCGCTCCACTGGAACCCGAAGTTCTTCAAGGTGATGAACGCGGGCTCGAAGTTCTCGGGCGGGAAGGCGCGCTTCTCGTTCGACGTCGCACCGCTGAACGACCCGATCAAGCCGACCGGCCGCTTCGAGGCCGAGTACGAGAACCTCGACGTCGCGCAGTTGAGCGATTTCTACGCGCTCGCCGGCGTGCGCTTCGATGGCCGCGCGAGTGGCCGCAATCTGCTCGAGTGGCCGATGGGACGCTTCCGCGAGCATCGCGGTGATGGTCACGTCGTTCTCACGCCGCCAGCCGGCGCCACGCCGATGGTGGCCTCGCTCGATGGGGAGCGTGCGGCCGACCCGAATCATGCGCGCCACGAGTGGGGACCGTTCCTGCCGACGCCGCTGGTGCAGCACCTGCCGGTGGCCGGCAAGGTGACGTACAAGTTCGGACCCGACACGGTTGACGTCCGCGGCGGTGAGTTCGCCACCGAGAAGACCTGGGTGTCGTTCGAGGGGCGCACGCACTGGGCTGAGGCTGCGAACGTCGCCTTCCACGTGACGAGTGCCGACTGGCAGGAGAGCGATCAGGTGCTCGCCGGCATCCTCACCAATTTCGGCTCCCGCACCGGATGGGTGGCGCTTGGCGGACGCGGGGCCTTCGACGGCGGCCTGACCGGTCCGTTCCGCCGGCCGCGGATCGAGGGCGACGTCATGGGCGAGGACATGCGCGCCTGGGACACGCTCTGGGGCGACGGCACCGCGCACATCGTGGTCGAGAACAGCTACGTGACGGTGACGAACGGCATCGTCCGCAAGAACGGCTCCGAGATTCGCGCCGAAGGGCTCTACTCGCTCGGCTACCCGAGGAGCGACCGCGGCGAGGAACTGGACGCGCGCTTTCGCATCAACAACCGCGACCTCGACAGCCTTCGGCATGCGTTCGAACTCGACGCCTGGCCGGTGTCCGGCAAGCTGAGCGGCGAGTTCCACCTGACCGGCAACTACCTGACACCGATCGGCTTCGGCGCCATAACGGTGGCTGACGGTATCGCGTACGACGAGCCGTTCCAGAAGGGGGGCGCCAACCTGCGCTTCGACGGCAAGGGCGTGCGGCTCGACGGCGTGCAGCTCGCGAAGGCGACCGGCAGCGTGACGGCGACGGCCTACGTCGGCTGGGACGGTACCTACTCGTTCAACGCCGATGGGCGCCGTATTCCGGCCGAGCGGGTCGCGATGCTCGAGTACCCGACCGTGCAGCCGTCTGGCCTCATCGATTTCACCGCGGCCGGCAACGGCATCTTCGACGTCCCGCGCTATGACGTGCGCTTCCGCATGAACAACCTGGCTGTCGCCCAGGAGCCGGTCGGGCTCCTCACCGGCACCATGGCGCTGCGCGGCACGGACGTGAACGTCGAACTCGAAGCCTCGTCCGAGAAGCTGGCGCTCACCGGCACCGGGCGCTGGTCGCTTGCGCCCGGCTACGACGCCGACCTCACATTCCGTTTTCACGACAGCCCGCTCGACCCCTACGCGCGCCTGTTCATGCCGACGCTGTCGCCCTCGACCACGGCGGTGGCCAGCGGCACGATTCGCGTCAGCGGCCCGCTGGCACGCGTGAACGAGGTGCGGGTCGAGGCGACGGTCGACCGCCTCGAGATGGCGCTGTTCGACTACGGCATCCGCATTCCGCGCCCCATCCGGCTGACGATGGACAAGCAGGTGGTGCGGGTCGACGACTTCCAGCTGGTCGGCGACAAGACGCAGCTGTCGATCGGTGGGTCTGTGTCGCTCGGCGACGAGCGCATCGCGCTGCGTGCGAACGGCGACGCCAACCTCGGCATCCTGCAGGGGTTCATGCGCGACGTGCGCGGCGCCGGCCGCGCCACGCTGACGGCCGCCATCGACGGTCCGATGTACGCCCCGGTGTTCAGCGGCAGCGCGGTCATCGCCGACGGCCGCGTGCGTCACTTCTCGCTGCCGAACTCGCTCGATTCGATCAATGGCGCCATCCGCTTCGACTCGCGCGGCATCCGCCTGGATGACATCACCGCCACCATGGGCGGCGGCCGCGTGCAGTTCGGCGGCCGCATCGGGCTCGACGGCTACGCACCGGGCGACCTGAACGTGACGGTGCGTGGTGAAGACATGCACCTCCGTTATCCCGAGGGCATCCGCTCCACCGTCGACGCCGACCTGGCGCTGCGCGGTAACGTCCAGGCGCTCACGCTCGGGGGTGTGGTGCGCGTCAAGCAGGCCATCTGGACCCGGCGCATGGATCCGAGCGGTGGCCTGCTCGACTTCAGCTCCGGACGGTCGAGCACCGAGATGGCGCCGACGCCGGCGGCCAGCACCATTCCGCTGCGTTTCGATCTCGAGGTGGTGGTGCCGTCGAGCCTGCGCATCGAGAACAACCTCGCGCGGCTCGTCGCCAGTGCCGACCTGCAGCTGCGCGGCACCTACGACCGCCCGGTGCTGTTCGGGCGCGCCGAGGTGGATCGCGGCGAGGTGACCTTCGAGGGGCGCCGCTACCTGGTGACGCGCGGCAATATCGACTTCACCAACCCGTCGCGGATCGAGCCGTTCTTCGATGTCGAGGCGCAGACACGGGTCCGCATTCCCGGCCAGACCTACCAGGTCACTGTGCGCGCCGTCGGCACGCTCGACCGGCTGCAGCCAGAACTCAGCTCCGACCCGCCGCTGCCCGCCGCCGACGTGCTGGCGCTGCTGTTCAGCGACGTGCGCCGCCAGCAGGGACCGGGTGACGCCGAACTGCGCGCCCTGCAGAACCCGAACGAGCGCCAGCGCGACATCCTGACCACCAGGGCGACACAGCTGCTGGCGAATCCGGTCGCGTCCGAAGTGGGGCGCGTCGTCGAACAGACCTTCGGCGTCGATACGTTCCAGGTGACGCCGTCGTTGATCGACCCGTATAACCAGTCGACCGGTCGCGTGAACCCGTCGGCGCGTGTCACCATCGGCAAGCGCATCTCGGACCGCGTCTACCTGACGTTCTCGCGCAGCCTGAGCACGTCGCTGAACGACCAGATCCTGCTGCTCGAGTACGACGAGAGCGAACGGCTGTCGTGGATTCTCTCGCGCAATGAAGACTCGACCTATGCCATCGAGGTGCGTGTGAGGCACGCGTTCTGATGAGGCGTCGCTACGTCATCGCGGCCCTCGGGCTCAGCTGCGGGCTGGCCTTCGCGCCAGCGGCGCGAGCCGACGTCGCCGACTACCTGGGCAAGCCGATCACCGCCGTTGCCGTGGAGGTGGAAGGGCGTGCGGTGGCCGACGCGCGGCTGCTCCCGCTCGTCGAAACCACCGTGGGGCAGGCGCTCGGCATGCAGGCCGTGCGCGAGTCGATCGCGCACCTGTTCAGCCTCGGCGTCTACGAGGACGTGCAGGTGCGGGCCTCGAATGCCGGAGCGGGCGTCGCGCTGGTCTACGACCTGCTACCCCTGCATCCGGTCGAGTCGATCGACTTCAATGGCGGCGACCAGCCGGGCATCGACGAGGGGCGGCTGCGCGCATTGCTGACCGACCGGTTCGGGCGCACACCGCGGGCCGCGCGCGCGGCGGAAATGGCGGCCGCGGTGGAAGCGGCGCTGCACGATGTCGGCTACCTGCGCGCGCGCGTCTCGCCGCGTGCCGATGTGCAGCACAACCCCGAGCGCACGAGGCTCAGGTTCGCCATCGAACCCGGCCCGCGCGCGCGCCTGGCGGCGGTGACGGTCGAAGGCACACCAGGTGTGTCGGCGGTGGAATTGTTGCAGCGACTGGAAGTGGGCACTGGGCAACCGTGGGAGCGCGAACGCATCGCGGGGCGCATCGAGCGCTACCTGCAGGATCAGCGGCGGCGCGGCTACTACGAGGCGCGGTTGTCGGCGGCGTCCAGTGTCGCGGATGCCGGGCGCGCCGTGAACCTCCGGCTGACGGCGCTGCGCGGGCCGTTCGTCAGGGTGGTGTTTGCTGGCGACGCCGTTCCCGAGAACCGGCGTGAGGAACTGGTGCCGGTGGCGCGTGACGGCGCGGCCGACGAAGATCTGCTCGAAGATTCGAGCAACCGCATCGAGGAGTTCTTCCGGGCGCAGGGCTATCGCGACGCGTCGGCGCCACACACGCGCGAGGAAACCGACGGACAGCTGGTCGTGACCTTCACCGTGGCAAAGGGCGCGCAGCACCGCGTCGGCTCGGTCGAGATCGCCGGCAGCACCGCGGTCACGGCCGCGGCGCTCGCGTCGCGCCTGCGCGTGCGGGCAGGACAACCGTTCTCCGCCGCGGCGCTCGACGCCGACCTGACGCAGCTCGAGGAAGCCTACCGGCGGATCGGCTTCGCCTCGGCGCGCGCGGAGGCGACGACCACGCCGCAGCCGGCCGCCGGCGAACAGCACGTGCCGGTCGCCATTCGCATCCAGATCACCGAGAACCTGCAGACGGTGGTGAACTCGGTGCGTGTCGAGGGGAACGCCAGCGTCGCCGAGGGGGACCTCGCGGGTGTGTTCAGCCTCGGGCCAGGACAGCCGTACTCCGTCGGGCGGCTCGCGGTCGATCGCGACGCCCTCGAACTCAAGTACGCCAACCTCGGCTTCCAGAGCGCGACGATCGAGGCACGGCCCGGCATCAGCGCCGATTCTCGCCGTGCCGATGTCGTGTTCGTCGTACACGAAGGGCCGCGCATCTTCGTCGATCACGTCCTCATCGTCGGCAACTCGCGCACGAAGACCGCCACCATCGAACGCGAGCTGCGCCTCAAGGCCGGCGACCCGATCGGGCTCGAGGCGATCAGCGAGAGCCAGCGCCGGCTGGCGGCGCTGGGGCTGTTCCACCGCGCCCGCATCACCCAGCTCGGACGCGGCGACGAGACGCAGCGCGACCTGCTGGTCACCATCGAGGAGGCGCCGCTCACCACGATCGGGTGGGGCGGCGGCTTCGAGGTGCGGCCACGGGTGATCCGCACGGGCGATGTCGCGACGGAGAAGTTGGAGTTCGCCCCGCGCGCCTCCTTCGAAGTGGGCCGCCGGAATCTCTTCGGCACCAACCGCTCGGTGAACGCCTTCACGAGCGCCAGCCTGCACCCGCGCGACTCCCCGGTGTTCGCCAACCAGGGGCAGACCGTGGCTACGAATACCGGGGGCTGGGGCTTCCCTGAATACCGCGTGCTCGGCCAGTTCCGGCAGCCGCGCCTGCGCGGATCGAATGCCGACTTCCGCGTGACCGGCACGGTGGAGCAGCAGATCCGTTCGAGCTTCAACTTCTCGCGTCGCAGCACCGCGGCGGAACTGGCCATCCGGCTGCCGCGGAACATGAGCGCGAGCGGCGGCTACCAGATTCAGCGCACGCGTGTCTTCAACCAGAACGTCGAGGAATCGCAACAGCGCGACATCGACCGGCTGTTTCCGAACGTGCGCCTGTCGTCGTTTCTCGGCTCGATCATTCGCGACACGCGCAACGACCCGGTCGATCCGACGGCCGGTCAGTACCTGAGTGCCAACGGTCAACTGGCGGGCCGGGCGATCGGTTCGGAGGTCGGCTTCCTCAAGTCGTTCTTCACCGTGCAGGCGTTCCGAACGTTACCGGGGCAGCGCGGCGTGGTGGTGGCCGCAAGCACACGGCTCGGTGCGGCCGTCGGTTTCCCGAGTGCGGCCGGCTCGCGCGACCTCCCGGCCAGCGAGCGCTTCTTCGCGGGCGGCGACACGACGGTACGCGCTTTCGCGCTCGATCGCCTCGGCGTCCGTCACGAGCCGGCGCGCGAGTCCGACACCCTCGACAGCGCCGGCTTTCCGCTGGGCGGCAATGCGCTGGTGCTGTTCAACGGCGAACTGCGCGTGCCGGTCGGGCACGGCGTGAAGCTGGTGACCTTTGCCGATGTCGGGAACGTATTCACGACCGTGTCGGAGGTGAGCGGTCGCGACCTGCGCACCGCGCTGGGTCTGGGCTTCCGCTACAAGTCGCCGGTCGGCCCGATTCGCTTCGACCTGGGCTTCAAGGTGCCGCGTCGCAGCGACGAGTCGCGCGTCGAATGGTTCATCACGTTCGGAGAAGCGTTTTGAGCACGGCCCTGCGTGCCTGCCTGTTCGCGGTGGTGGTATGCACCGGCGCATCGCGCGCCGTGGCCGCACAAGGCGAGGTGATCGACCGCGTGCTCGCGGTGGCTGGCGGCGAGGTGATTACGCTCAGTGACGTGCGCGCGGCGCGGGAACTCGGTCGCGTCGCGGCCGGGACCGCGCCGGACCCGGTGCGTGCCGTGCTCTCGCAACTGACCGACCGCGCCCTGGTGCTGGCCGAGGTGAATCGTTTCGCCCCGCCGGAACCGACCGTTGCGGCGCGCGATGCGGCGCTCGACGCGGTGACCGCCCGCTTTGCGTCGGCGGCCGCGTTCGACACCGTCCTGGGACGTCTCGGGATCGATCGTTCCTTCGTCCGGGAACTGCTCCGCGAAGACCTGCGCATCCGCGCGTATCTCGATCAGCGCTTTACCGCCGATACGCCGGCCGAACAGCGACGATTGGAGGACGACTGGATTGCCGGCTTGCGCCGCCGGTCGGATGTGGTCGACCTCTACGCGCCTGGCGTCAGCGGCCGAACGCCAGATACTGCGCCACCTGGAGGACGTTGAAGCCGGCATGGCTCACGACCGGCGCGCCGACTGAGCGCCGCCTGAGATAGACCGAGCCCCAGAAGGCGCCGAGCGCTGCCGTCGCCACCATGGCATCCGCACCCTGCACGAAGTGCCCGGCGCCGAACGCGACGCTGGTCACCACCAGACCCACACGCGGACCGCCCAGCCACCGCTCGAATCGTCGCAGCAGGAATGCACGCTGCACTTCTTCACGAATACCGCCAGCCACGATCAGGACGACCGCAAACAGGGCGGCATCCTTCGGTGTGCGCACCAGGTCCTGCAGCGGGTTGTGCGGCACGGTGTGCAGCCACGGCGCCACCAGTTGCATCGCCAGCATCAGCAGCACCGCGACGGCGGACGCCGCGAAGATGAGCGGCACACCGGCTCGGAGTTCAGCCCTCACCGGGAGACGGCCGAAGAGCACCTCGCGCGGGCTCTCGCCCCTGGCGCGCAGAAAAAAGATGATGAGGCCGATCAGGACGACAGAGTCGAGCAGCGAGATGGCGGCGACGTAGCCAAGGCTGAACGCGCCGCCGGCCTTGGGCCGCAGGCCGAACGCGGCGAAGGTGGCGGCCAGCGCAACCTGCGTCGGGTAATCGGAGCAGATCAGCACCTCGAGCAAGGCTGCCGCTCGCTCCGCCAGCGTGGGCGTCGGACCGGACGTCTGAGTGTCCGGCGTGGCGTCACCGGAGTCCGGCGCGTGCGGGTCCATGATCTTCAAGCGTATCGCATGCGCGGCCGGCCGTGCTGCGCATGCGGTCGCCGTGCTAGCCGCGCGGGACGCGGATGGTGATTGCCTCCGACGCGACCGCCGTCGTCGACCGCGCCGCTCAAATGCAGCACAACAATTGCAGAGTGGCGCGTAACACCTCTCATGCCGGGACACTGCCGCAATGCGGTCTGAATGAGTAGAGGTTGGCTTATCAACAACTTACGGTGAGAGGACCTGCGATTGCGCGCGAGATTGGCGTGAGCGCACAATGTAAGAATGACACTGCGTGGCGCGACCACCACCACACCCAACGTCGTTGCCGAGCGGGTGCTGATCGTCGAAGACGATACGTCGGCCCGTGTCGGTCTCGAGCAACTTGTCCGGAGCTGGGGCTTCCTTGCGGAGTCTGCCGGCGACGGTGAGGAAGGACTCGAAAAGGTCACCTCCTTCCGTCCCGCCATCGTCATCACCGACCTGGTGATGCCAAAGCTCGACGGACTCGGTCTGTTGCGCGCGCTCCAGGAGCAGGGCGCAGACGTGACCACCCTGCTGCTAACTGCCCAGGGCACCGTCGAGACCGCTGTCGAGGCAATGAAGGAGGGGGCGTACGACTACCTCACCAAGCCGGTCGACATCCAGCGCCTGAAGATCCTGCTGGACAAGATCGTCGAGCGGCTCGAGACGTTGCGCGAGGTCAAGGCGCTGCGGCGTCAACTGCGCGAACACGGCAGCTTCGGCACGATGATCGGCAACAGTTCCGAGATGCGTAAAATTTACGCGGTCATCGAGCAGGCCGCGCCGACGAGTGCGTCCGTGCTGATCACCGGTGAATCGGGGACGGGCAAGGAGCTGGTCGCGCAGACCGTCCATCAGCTCAGTCCACGGGCCGCGTTCCCGTTCGTGGCGATCAACTGCGCCGCCATCCCGGAGACGCTGCTCGAGAGTGAAATCTTCGGGCACGAGAAGGGCGCGTTCACTGGCGCCTCGGACCGGCGCCAGGGGTGCTTCGAGCTGGCGGACCGCGGCACGCTCTTCCTCGACGAGATCTGCGAGATGGCACCGTCGACGCAGGTGAAACTGCTGCGCGTGCTGCAGGAGCGGCGCTTCCGCCGCCTCGGCGGACGCAACGAGCAGTCTGTGGACGTGCGCGTCATCGCCGCCACGAACATCGACCCGGTCGATGCCGTGGCGAAGGGGAGGCTGCGCGAGGACCTCTTCTATCGTCTCAATGTCTTCGCGCTGGCGCTGCCGCCGCTGCGCCAGCGCAAGGACGATCTGCCGCTGCTCATCCAGGCCTTCGTCACCGAGTTCAACCTGCGCAACCAGAAGTCGGTGGCCGGCGTGGACCACGAGACGATGCGCATACTGGAGCAGTACAACTGGCCGGGCAACGTGCGCGAACTGCGCAACGTCATCGAGCGGGCGACCATCCTCTCGCAGGGGCCGTTCATCGAGCCGCGGCAACTGCCGCCGTCACTGCTGAATGAGCCGCTGCCGCAGCACCAGTCGCAGGTGGCGCTGGCGCCGGGCACGACCGTCGAGGAAGCCGAGCGCCGGCTGATCATGATGACGCTCGAGCATACCCGCGACAACAAGACGCGGGCGGCCGAGATCCTCGGCATCAGCCTGAAGACGCTGCACAACAAGCTGAACAAGCTGCGGCTGCGTCCCACGCGGAACGACGACTGATGCGGGCAGACGGGTAGGATCACACCATGCGTCTTGGCATCAAGGGGAAGCAGGTCCTCGGCGTCACGATCATTGTCGGGGCCGTCGTGGTCGTGCTGAGCCTGATGCACCTGGCGCGCCTGGCGCAGGTGAGCCTCGACGAGAGCAGCGCCCGCGCTGAGCTGCTGGCGAATGCCATCTATCACCGTGCGCGTGAGGTGGTGGCCGACCAGCCTGAGGCGTACGCGGCCCTGCGCGCCGACACCGGACTCCGGTCACTGCTCGAGGCGAGCCTCTACGACAACAACGTCACGTTTGCCGCCATCGTCGATGCGCAGGGCGTGGCGGTGGCGCATGCGGATCCGTCGCAGGAGGGGCAGCCGGTGCCGGTGGCCGCCGACCTCGGCGAACTGCTGACGCGCCCCTCCTTCTATCAACTCAGCGCGATCTATCGTGACCAGGGGCGCAATCTCGACTTCGCGGAGCCGCTGCTGCTCGACGATCGACCGATCGGGTCGATCCACATCGGCGTCTCGACACTGTTGATCCGGCGCGACCTGAATCGATCGCTCGGCCCCGCCATCGTCACGGCGCTGCTGGCGCTGGGCATGGCGGTGTTCGGCGCCACGGTCCTCGCGCAGTTGCTGCTGCGGCCCATCCACGTGATCAGGAGCGGCCTCACGCGTCTCGGCAAGGGCGAGACCGGCGTGCAGCTCGATCTGCCGCAGGCCGACGAGTTCGGCGAACTCGGGACGTTCTTCAACACTGTCAGCGCGCAACTAGCCGCGGACCGATCGCAGATGGCCGGTCAGGTGGCGCATCTCGAGTCGGCGGTGGAGCACCTCGAGGATGCGGTGGCGATTGTCGGACCTGACGGTCGCCTGCTGTTCGCCAACCCGGCGATGCGCGTGCTGGTGCCGTCGGCGGCGGTCGGCGCCGCGCTGGACGCGCTCGTCGCGGCGGATCATCCACTGCGACGCATGGCCGAAGATACGCTCAGCACACGGCAGTCGCGCGGGCCGACGTCCGCCACCTTTGCCGACCTGAAGGGCGAGACCGGCGACCGGTTGCTGCTCGCCCATCCGGTGAACGATGCGGCGGGCGGGCTCGTGGGCGTGATGCTGATCGCACGCAATGTCGAGTATCTCGGGCAGGTGGAGTCGACGATTCGCTATTCGCGCAAGCTCGCCGCGCTCGGCCGTCTCTCGGCCGGCGTCGCGCACGAAGTGAAGAATCCGCTCAACGCGATGATGATTCACCTCGAACTGCTGCGGCAGCACGTGGCGCCGTCGGCGCTGGCTTCCGCGCGAGGCGCGGGGCGTGGCCCGCTCGGCATCGAGACGCCGGGCACCGGGCCGCCGCCCGCGGCGCTGCAGCATATCGAGGTGATCGCACGCGAGATTCGCCGGCTCGACGAAGTGGTGCAGGGGTTCCTGAAGTTCACGCGCCCCGAGGACATGAAGCTGCAGTCGGTCGACCTCGGCGATCTCATCGGCGACGTGGTGCCGGTCGTCACGCCGGAAGCCGAGCAGCGCGGGGTGCGCATCGTGGTGGAAGCGAGCTCGGCGACCGAGGTGAACGGCGACCCGTCGATGCTGCGTCAGGCGCTCATGAACCTGGCCCTGAACGCCTGCCAGGCGATGCCTGACGGCGGCACGCTGCGGCTTGGCTGCGAGCCGGCGCGTGGGCGCAAGGTGAAGGTGACGGTGTCGGACACCGGCGTCGGCATCAAGCCCGAGCACCTGCAGCGGATCTTCGACCTCTACTTCACCACCAAGGAGCGGGGCAGCGGCATCGGACTGTCGATGGTCTACCGTACGGTCCAGATGCACGACGGTGAGATTGAAGTACAGTCAACTTCTGGTAAGGGCACGATATTTACCGTGCTGTTGCCGCAGGCCGAGTGAGAAGCGCCATGCACGGACGCACGAAGGCGGGAGGGCAGGTTCACGGCGCCGGACACCGGCGTCTCCTGGTGGTCCTGCAGCTCGGCGCGGTGGCCCTGGCCAGCGTCACCCTCGTCTCCTGCGCGCACGCCACGGCCAGCACGGTCGTGGAACTGCCGCCGCTCGAAATGCCGGAGCCGCCGCCGCGCGTCGTGGAGGTGGTCGAGCCCGAGCCGCTTCCGGTCGTCGTGCTGCCAGAGGAACCGCACACCAACGTCCGCTCGCGTCCGGCACAGCCTCCGCGTCAGGACTCGCCCCGCCAGGAACCGCCGAAGGGCGACCCTGTGGTGGTCGAGACGCCGAGGCCGGCCGACAATGGACCGACGGCGCCGCCGACCACACTCCAGACCACGCCGACGCAGCGCGAGGGCGAAGTGGAGCGGCGCATCCGCATCCTGGTCGCACAGGCGCGCAACGATTTGAATCGCGTGAACTACCAGGCCCTCAACCCCGACGCCCGCAACCAGTACGAGATGGCGAAGCGCTTCGCGACGCAGGCCGAAGAGGCCGTGCGGACACGGAACCTCATGTTCGCCACCAACCTGGCCGACAAGGCGGCCGCACTGGCCGCCCAGCTCCCCGGCCGGTAGTCTCCGGTCGCCCCGCCACTGATCCTGTTGTGATCAGCAGGATGTCATTTCTTACCCACCGTGCAGCGCAGCCGTCCAGCAGACCGACACCCTGTCGATGAGCGGGCCGGACTCCTCATCGAATTCAGGCCGAAAGTGAGGCACCTGAGCGTGGCACTGCCATTGCTCTGAGGAAGGTCAACCTCGTTCCTCCTGCCTTCTGCGGGAGGGCACACAACCTTCCATCCCCTCTGCCAGTGCCGGGGGAGGCGGTCGAACAGACCGCCTCCCGCCCCCCCACAACCCTGTACGTAGTGTCCGGCTTTAGCCGGACCTGATCCGTCCGCCTGAAGGCGGACACTACGACAGACGGCCCCATTTCCGAGGAATTTGGCCGGTTCCTGCGTTTTCCACATGTGTCCACATCTTGGGTCTGCCCTAAAATAAAAGCACTACATGTGGTAGATCGTCCCTTGACAACCAGGTAACGCGGGCGCATATTGAAACCCCTGACGCAAGAGGAGCGACGAGCGCAATCGGGAGCCTCTCAGCTTCCCGTAGCGGACGCTTCTTGCTGAAGGTTCGCGAAGCCGATTCGGTCAACACCGGAGCTTCACCTTTTTATAAGACCAAGTCGATCGGACCCCCTGGGCAGGGGTGCTCGATTGCTTGATCCGCGGCCACCCGGAGCAAACGGAGCAGGACTATGAAAGAAGGCGCTGCCTACCAGGCTGTCGCAGCCGGTCAGCAAACAGTGGAGTCGAGCGGGTCGTCGTCAACGGCGCCCTTCCTCGAATCCGACAAGCCCAGGGCCAAGAAGGTTGCCGCCGCGGCACCAGGCCTGGCGTTCCCCCGCTTCTTCACCGAAGCCGGCGTGGACCCGTTCGACGAGGTCGAGTGGGAACTGCGCTCTGCGGTGATCGGCAATGAAAAGGGGGAGGTCGTCTTCGAGCAGCGCGACGTCGAGATCCCGAAGGCGTGGTCGCAGCAGGCCACGAACATCGTGGTGTCAAAGTACTTCCGCGGCCAGATCGACACGCCCGAGCGCGAGCGCAGCGTCAAGCAGCTCATCGGCCGCGTGGTGACGACCATCACCGAGTGGGCGCGCGCACACAAGTACTTCGCGACCGACGAAGACCTGCAGGCGTTCAGCGACGACCTGAAGCACATCCTCGTCTACCAGAAGGCGGCCTTCAACAGCCCGGTCTGGTTCAACTGTGGCTTCGAGACGCAGCCCCAGTGCTCGGCCTGCTTCATCAACTCGGTGCAGGACACGATGGACTCGATCCTGACACTGGCCCGCACCGAGGGCATGCTGTTCAAGTTCGGCTCCGGCACGGGCACCAACCTCTCACCGATCCGTTCCTCGAGGGAACTGCTCGCGGGCGGCGGCACCGCCTCCGGCCCGGTGTCGTTCATGAAGGGCTACGACGCCTTCGCCGGCGTCATCAAGTCGGGCGGCAAGACGCGTCGCGCCGCCAAGATGGTCATCCTCAACGCCGACCATCCGGATATCGTCGACTTCATCAACTGCAAGGTCGAGGAAGAGAAGAAGGCCTGGGCGCTCATCGATGCCGGCTATGACGGCTCGTTCACCGGCACCGCCTACGGCTCGGTGTTCTTCCAGAACTCGAACAACAGCGTGCGCGTGACCGACGAGTTCATGCGTGCGGTACTCGACGATTCCACCTGGGACACCCACGCGGTCCGCGACGGCGCGGTCGTCGACACCTATCGTGCGGCCGACCTGATGCGGCTCATCTCCGAGGGCACGCACGTGTGCGGCGACCCGGGCATGCAGTTCGACACCACGATCAACGAGTGGCACACCTGCCCGAACACGGACCGGATCCACGGCAGCAACCCGTGCTCCGAGTACATGTTCCTGAACGACTCGGCCTGCAACCTGGCGTCGATCAACCTGATGAAGCTCGTCAAGGATGACGGTGAGTTCGACACGGTGGCGTACAAGGCGGCCATCCGCACGCTCATCACCGCGCAGGAGATCATCGTCGACAACGCGAGCTATCCGTCAGCGGACATCGGCAAGAACAGCCACGCCTACCGTCCACTCGGTCTGGGCTACGCAAACCTCGGGGCGCTGCTCATGTCGCGCGGCCTGCCCTACGACAGCGACACCGGCCGCGACTACGCCGCGGCGCTGACGGCGCTGATGACCGGCGAGGCCTATGCCCAGTCGTCGCGCATCGCGCGCGACCACGGCGGTCCGTTCGCCGGCTACGAGACCAACCGCGAGCCGTTCCTGCGCGTCATGCGCAAGCACCGCGACTCGATGCGCGACGTCAATGCGCGCAACGTCCCGACCGATCTCTACGCTGCGGCGAAGACCTCGTGGGACGACGCCGTGGAACTGGGCGAACAGCACGGCTACCGCAACGCGCAGGCCACCGTCCTCGCGCCGACCGGCACCATCGGCTTCATGATGGACTGCGACACCACGGGCGTCGAGCCCGACATCGCGCTGGTGAAGTACAAGAAGCTCGTCGGCGGCGGCATGATGAAGATCGTCAACCAGACGGTGCCGACGGCGCTCCGCAAGCTCGGCTACACCCAGCTGCAGGTGGACGCAATCATCAACCACATCGATCAGCACGAGACGATCGAGGGCGCACCAGAACTGAAGGACGCGCACCTGCCGGTGTTCGACTGCGCCTTCAAGGCAGCCAAGGGGCAGCGCTCCATCCAGTACATGGGCCACATCAAGATGATGGGGGCCACGCAGCCGTTCATTTCGGGCGCGATCAGCAAGACCGTGAACGTCCCCAAGGATGCGACGGTCGACGACATCATGCAGGCCTACGTCCAGTCGTGGAAGATCGGCGCCAAGGCGATCTCGATCTACCGTGACGGCAGCAAGCGCACGCAGCCGTTGAACACCTCGAAGTCGTCGCCGAGCGACACGGTGTCGCAGGCGGCCGCCGCGCTGGTCACGCAGCCCATCCGCCGCAAGTTGCCGGATGAGCGCCACGCGCTGACGCACAAGTTCGACATCCAGGGGCACGAGGGCTACATCACGGTCGGCCTCTTCGAGGACGGCCAGCCGGGAGAAATCTTCCTGGTGATGGCGAAGGAAGGCTCGACGATCTCGGGCTTCGCCGACGCGTTCGCGCAGGCCATCTCCTACGCCCTGCAGTACGGCGTGCCGCTGGCCTCGCTCGTCGACAAGTTCAGCCATGTGCGCTTCGAACCGAGCGGCATGACGCGCAACCCGGAAATCCGGTTTGCCAAGTCGATCGTCGACTACATCTTCCGCTGGCTCGCGTCGAAGTTCCTCTCGCCGGAGGCGCAGTTCCACGCCGGCGTGAACGGACGCGATCTGGACGAGATCAAGGCGGCCTCGGCGTCGGCGCCGGCCGCAACGGCCTCCGCCGCGGCTCCGGCAGCGTCGGCTCCGGCCCCGGTGACCGCCGCGACGGCGACGCCGTTCTCGACGATCCAGAACCAGGAAGATGCACCGCCGTGCTCCACCTGCGGCTCGATCATGATCCGCAGCGGTGCGTGCTACAAGTGCATGAACTGCGGCAACACGTCGGGCTGCGCGTAGTTCTGCTGAGGCTGTAGTGCCCGGCTTCAGCCGGGCTTCCAGGTCCGCCTGAAGGCGGACACGACGACAGGCAGCACAGACGACAGCACGGGCGGTCTCCTTACCGGGGACCGCCCTTTTCTTTTGCGCCGGTCACGCGGCCCGTCCGCCCACGGTAAGATGGCGCCGGTAAATCTGGACTGGAGACTTGGCGTGGACACGAGTGCGGCGATGACAGCAGCAGACGACGACGGCGAACTGCACTTCGTGGAAGTGCGCCGGCGCGTGGGGGCGATCTTCGTCGGCTCCATCGGCAACCTCGTCGAGTGGTACGACTTCTACGCCTACTCCGCGTTCGCGCTCTACTTCGCCAGCTCGTTTTTTCCCGGCACGGACCCGGTCGTCCAGCAACTGAACGCGGCCATCCTCTTCGCCATCGGCTTCGTCGTGCGACCGATTGGCGGCTGGCTATTCGGGCACCTCGCCGACTCGCAGGGACGCCGCCGCTCGCTCATGATCTCGGTTCTGCTCATGTGCTTCGGCTCGCTCATGATCGCGGTGACGCCGACCTACGCGTCAATCGGTGTCGCGGCACCGGTCATGCTCGGTCTGGCGCGACTGCTGCAGGGGCTGAGCCTTGGTGGCGAATACGGCACCAGCGCCACCTACCTCAGTGAAGTCGCCGACGAGAAACACCGCGGCTTCTACTCGAGCTTCCAGTACGTCACTCTCATCGGCGGCCAACTCTGCGCCATCGTCGTCCTGATGCTGCTGCAGCAGGTCTTCCTCACCGCCGAGCAATTGAGGGCGTGGGGCTGGCGCATTCCGTTCATCGTCGGCGCGCTGTTGGCGCTGGTGGCCCTCGCCATGCGGCGCAACCTGCACGAGACCGACGACTTCGTGGCGGCGAAGAAGCGCGGGCCGCGCCGCGAGAGTTCGCTGAAGGCATTGATGCGCTATCCGCGCGAGGTGCTGGTGGTGGTGGGGCTCACCATGGGCGGCACAACGGCCTTCTACACCTACACGACCTACATGCAGAAGTTCCTGAAGCTGTCGGTGGGTCTCACCGACAACCAGACGACGCTGGTGACGGGCGGGTCGCTCGTCTTCGCGCTGATCCTGCAGCCGATCTACGGCGCCATCTCGGACCGCATTGGGCGCAAGCCGCTGCTGATCTGGTTCGGGGTCACCGGCACGCTGTTCACCATCCCGCTGCTGTTCACGCTGCAGGCGACGAAGAGCGGCTTCGTGGCGTTCCTGCTGATCTCGGCGGCCTGGCTGATCGTGGCGGGCTACACGTCGATCAATGCGGTGGTGAAGGCCGAGTTGTTCCCCACGCACGTGCGCGCCACCGGCGTCGGTCTGCCGTATGCGGTCACGGTCTCGATCTTCGGCGGCACCGCCGAGTCGATCGCGCTCTGGTTCAAGTCGATCGGTCACGAAACCTGGTTCTACTTCTACCTGACCGCGGTCATTGCCGCGTCGCTGCTGGTCTACGCGTCGATGCGCGACACGAAGCACGAGTCGGCGATGGGACGGCACGAGTAGCCTTCTTCACACTGAGGACGTCTTCCCATGAATGCTCCATCGTCCATCGCGACCCTTCGCACGGCTCTCAATGCTGACCGTCGGATGCTCCGCGCGGCGGTCGAACGGGTGCCCGAATCACTGCGGACGGTGAAGCCGGCCCCCGATCGCTGGTCGGTGGCCGAGGTGCTCGAGCACCTGTCGATCGTCGAGCGGGGGGCGCTGCTGCGGGTGCGGGCGCTCATCCAGGAGGCGCCGGCGGTGGACGAGCCGGCCGCACTGACGGCGCTCGACCGCGACTTCCTGAAGAACCGGACGCGGCGGATCACGGCGCCCGACCGGATTCAGCCGACCGGGACAATCAGCGTCGAGACCGCGCTGGCGGCGCTCGAGAACTCGCGCGAGGAACTGCTGGCGGTGCTCAGCGAGGCCGAAGGGCGCGACCTGTCGAAGGTGACCCAGCCGCACCCGGCGCTCGGTCCGCTCGATGGCTACCAGTGGATTGCCATCATCGGCGGACACGAGATGCGGCACTCGCTGCAGATCGACGAGATTGCGGCCGGACTGATGGGGCACGCCTGATCTAGGATCGATCCCATGGCTCGTCTCGTCAGGTATGCCTGGGCTGTCCTCTTCTACAATCTGGCGGTGATCGCGTGGGGCGCGTACGTGCGCGCCACCGGGTCGGGCGCCGGCTGCGGCGCGCACTGGCCCCTCTGCAACGGTGAGGTGCTCGTCCGTCCGCAGACGCTCGAGATGCTCATCGAGTTCTCGCACCGCGCCACGAGCGGCCTCGCGCTGATCGCGGTGGTGGTGCTGTTCTTCTGGGCGCGGCGTCTCACGCCGCCCGGCCACCCGTTGCGGCTCGGTGCGAACCTCTCGCTCGGGTTCATGCTGTCTGAAGCGGCGCTCGGCGCCGGCCTCGTCCTCTTCCAGTTGGTGGCCAACGATGCCAGCGCCGCACGCGCCTTCGCCGTGGCGGCGCACCTGCTGAACACGTTCCTGTTACTGGCGGCGCTCACGCTCAGTGTGTTCTGGGCCTCGGGTGGCGCCGCACTCGCACCGTCCGCTTCGCGTCAGGCGCGCAATCGCCTGCTGCTCGGTGCCGGGGCGCTGCTGCTGGTCAGCGTCGCCGGTGCAGTCACGGCGCTCGGCGACACGCTCTTCCCGTCGGGCACCCTGGCGGAAGGGCTGAGCGCCGATCTCTCGACCACCTCGCACTTCCTCATCCGGCTCCGCACTATCCATCCCATCCTCGCGGTGATGGTGGCGCTCTACCTCATGACGAGCGTCTGGCAGATTGCCAACGGCGCAGCTCGCCCGCGGTCGCTGGCCCGCCTGCTGACGTGGCTGCTCGTGGCGCAGCTCGTGGCTGGTGCGGCGAACGTGCTGCTGCTGGCACCAGTGTGGCTGCAACTGCTGCACTTGCTACTGGCCGACGCCGTGTGGGTGGCCTACGTGTTCCTGGGCGCTGAGGTGCTGGCCGTGCCGCACCTCGCGAGAGCGGTGCCTGATGCAGCACCGCTGCGCGCGTAAGCGCTCGCCACCGGGCATCAGCAGGCCCGGGCCTACAGCACCTGGAAGATGCGGTACGACACTCGCTGCGGCACCTGGACACTGACACCGACGAACACCGCCTGCGTGAGCCACTCGTACTTCTTCGAGTCGGTTTCGAAGATCGGTACGGTGCGCCAGTAGCGTTCGCCCTGCCCGGCCGGTGGCGTGTAGATGACGCCCCGGTATGTCATGTAGATCTTCTGCGCATCATCGGTGACCAGGAGCGTGCGTACGTCCAGCACGCGCAGGTTCGGCGTGAGCACCAGCGGCCAGTCGGCGCCTGGGGAGATGACCGTGCCGCGAAGCTTTGGTCCCTCGAACGTCCCACCGGTCACAGCCACCGCGGTTCGCGGACCGATCGCGACCGCGGGCTGTGTCTCAAGAATCAGGTCCATCAGGAATTCGGACTTCAGCACGTCTGGACGAACGGCACCAGCCTGCGACTGCTGAGCCGCCGAGGCCAGTTCCGGCATGCCGCCGATCGCTGCGCCGAGTCCTGCCGCTACCGCCGCGCTCTGCGCAAATTCTCGTCTGGTGATCCGCTGTGGTGTCTTCATATGCCTCCCCGTGTGTGTCGCGAAGGATACCGTATGTGAAGCGATAGGGGGATGAAGACACACTTCGGTCGCAGAACCTCGCGCACAAGAACCAGGCACCTCAACCTTAGCGGACGCTATTCGGAATACGGACAGGCGACGTAGCGGCCGTCGCGCAGTTCGAGCGGCGGCACGGCGTCGGCGCAGCTCTCGCGTGCAATCGGGCAGCGGGTGCGGAACGGGCAGCCAGACGGCTTGTTGATCGGCGACGGGATGTCGCCCACCAGCTTCGCCTGACGGATGCGTCGCACGCTGGGGTCGGGCCGTGGCGCCGACGCGAGCAGCGCCCGCGAGTACGGGTGCAGCGGCGACTGGTAGATGGTGTCGGCATCGCCGGTCTCGACGATGTGGCCGAGATACATCACGGCAATGCGGTTCGAGATGTGCCGCACGACCGAAAGGTCGTGCGCGATGAACAGGTAGGAGAGCCCGAACTCCTCCTGCAGGTCCTGCATCAGGTTGATCACCTGTGCCTGCACCGAGACGTCGAGCGCACTGACCGGTTCGTCGGCGATCACCAGCTTCGGATTCGTCGACAGTGCGCGTGCAATGCCGATGCGCTGCCGCTGGCCACCGGAGAACTCGTGCGGATAGCGGTTGCCCTGCTCGGCCGACAGTCCGACCTTCTCCAGCAGCCACGCGACGCGCTCGGCCTGTTCCTTCTTCGAGGTCCGGCTGAATCCGGACCCTACAGCTGCTCCAACGGATGGTGTTCCATCGGTCGTAGGGTCCGGCTTCAGCCGGACCTTGTCGGCGTGGATGGCCATCGGCTCGCCGACGATCTGGTTCACCGTCTTGCGCGGGTTGAGCGACGCGTACGGATCCTGGAAGACCATCTGGATATCGGAGCGGTACGGCCGCATCCCTTTGCGGGTCATCGCCGCCAGATCCACGGTGCCGCCCTCGTGGTGATACAGGATCTGTCCAGATACCTCCACGCCGTAGGCCATCGCGCTCAGGATGTTGACGATGGCGCGCCCCACCGTCGTCTTGCCGCAGCCCGACTCGCCGACGAGGCCGAGCGTTTCGCCGCGGCCGATGGTGAACGAGACGTTGTCGACCGCGCGCACCTCGCCGACGCGGCGCAGCAGCACGCCGCCCGTGATCGGGAAGCGCACGCTCAGGTTCTGGACTTCGAGGATCATGTCCTGCGGTGTGCGCATGTCAGCGTGGGTAGAGGTGGCAGCGGACGAAGTGGTCCGGCTCCATCTCGATGAGAGGCGGTTCCTGATCGGCGCACGGCTCGAAGCGGTGCGGGCAGCGGGTGACGAACTTGCACCCGACCGGCATGTCGAGGATGCTCGGCACCGTGCCGGGAATGACGTTGAGGCGTCTGGCGCGCGCGCCGTCGACGCGCGGGATCGAGCCGAGCAGCCCCTGCGTGTAGGGGTGCAGCGGGTTCTCGAACAACCGGCCGACCGGCGCCACCTCCTGGATCTTGCCGCCGTACATCACCGCCACGCGGTCGCACGTCTCTGCGACCACTGACAGGTTGTGCGTGATCATCAGGATGGCCGCCCCAGGGCGCCGCTCCTTCAGTTCCAGCATCAGGTCGAGGATCTGCGCCTGGATGGTGACGTCGAGGGCGGTGGTCGGTTCGTCGGCGATCAGCAGATCCGGATTCAGGACCAGCGCCATGGCGATCATCACGCGCTGCCGCATGCCGCCCGACATGTGATGCGGATACTGCGTCATGCGCCGCGCTGCGTCCGGGATGCCGACCTCGGTGAGGATGGCGACGGCCCTGCGGTTCGCTTCGTCCTTCGACACCACCTCGTGCTGCAGGATCACTTCGGTGACCTGCATCCCGATGGTGAACACCGGGTTGAGCGAGGTCATCGGCTCCTGGAAGATCATGCTGATCTCGCTGCCGCGGACCTTGCGGATCTCTTCCCACGACAGCCCGAGCAGGTTGCGCCCCTTGAACTGGATTTCGCCGCCGACGATGCGGCCTGGCGGCGTCGGGATGAGTCGCAGCACGCTGAGTGCGGTGACGCTCTTCCCGGAACCCGACTCGCCGACGAGACCGAGCACTTCACCGGCGCGGATGTCGAGGTCGACGCCGTCGACCGCCTTCGCCACACCGGCTTCGGTGTCGAAGTACGTGCGCAGTCCGCGAATGGAGAGGAGCGTGGATGGCGAAGTCGGCTGGGTCATCGGAGGCGTGAATACTCCCGCGGGTCGAACGCTTCGCGCACCGCCTCGCCGATGAACACTACGAGCAGCAGCGTCACGAACAGGATGCCGTTCGGATAGAACACCAGCCACCACTTGGACAGGTTCTCCATCCCCTGTCCGATCAGCTCGCCCCAGCTCGGCGTCGGCGCCGGCAGGCCGAAGCCGAGAAAGTCGAGCGCGACCAGCGAGCCGATGTTCGCGACGATGACGAACGGGGCGAACGAGACGACCGGGGTCAGCGCGTTCGGCAGGATGTGATTGAAGATAATCCCCGCGTCGGACACGCCGGCGGTCATCGCGGCGCCGACGTAATCTTTCACCTTCTCGCGGTAGAACTCGCCGCGCACGTAGTAGGTGATGCCCATCCAGTTGAAGGCCGAAAGGATGACGACCAGCAGCCAGAACGACGGCTGCATCAACTGCGAATGCCCAGGCAGGTACACGGGCACCACCACGGAGCTGATGATGATGATGGTGTAGAGGAACGGCAGCGACGACCAGATCTCGATGCCGCGCTGTCCGAGCATGTCGAGCCTGCCGCCGAAGTAGCCGAGCATGGCGCCGATGGCGATGCCAAGCCCTTCGCCGACCAGCGTCACCACAATCGCGAACGTCATCGAGATGTTGAAGCCGTAGGCGAGGCGGACCAGCACGTCGCGGCCGCGGTCGTCGGTCCCCATCAGGTGCGACCACGACGGCGAATTCGGCGGGCTGCCGGAGTCGTCGAGCAGCGCTTCGTTCGGGCCGAATGGATAGAGCGGCATCAGCACCCAGTTGCCCGCATCCTGCGCGGCGAACTGCTGCTTGATCTGGCGGTAGTCGGCTTCGCCGATCGCCTGCACGCCGAACTCGGTGGCTGCGTGGTACGACGAGATGGGGAAGAAGTAGCTGCCGTTGTAGTGCACCACCAGCGCCTTGTTGTTGGCGATGAGCGGCAGGGCGAACGAGAGCAGATACGCACCCATCACGAGCAGGAACGAGTAGTAGCCCCGCTTCAGGCGCCGGAATTTCTTCAGGCGCTTCGTGAGAATCGACTCGGACTGGCTCATTGGAAGCGGATGCGCGGATCGACCAGCGCGTAGATGATGTCGGAGAGGATGTTGCCGACCAGCATGAGCAGGCTGCCGATGACGAGGATGCCGAGCGCCACCGGGTAATCGCGCTGCAGGATGGCGGTGTAGCCGAGGTAACCCATGCCGTCGATGTTGAAGACCCGTTCGATGAGGAACGAGCCGGCGAGAATCAGGCTGATGGCGTTTCCAAGTCCGGTGACGAGCGGAATGAGCGAGTTGCGGAGCGCATGCACGAAGATGACGCGCCGCTCACTGAGCCCCTTCGCGAACGCCGTCCGCACGTAGTCCTGGCCGAGATTCTCCATCAGCGAGTTCTTCGTCAGGATGGTTTCGGTGGCAAACGCACCGACCATGTAGCAGAACACCGGCAGCGCCATGTGGTAGAGCTGCCCGGTGATCTTGCCCCACGTGCTCAGGTACTCCCAGTTGTCGGGCCGGAAGCCGCCGAGCGGGAACAGCGCCCAGAAACTGCCGCCGCCGAACAGCACCAGCAGCGCGGTGCCGAGCGCCCATCCTGGAACCGCGTAGCCGAGGAACACGAGGACACTGGTGAAGAAGTCGAAGCGCGACCCGTGCCGCACCGCCTTCATCACGCCGAGCGGAATGCACACCAGGTAGCTGAGGACGAAGCCGGTCAGCCCCAGGAAAATCGAGATGGGGAAGCGCGACTTGATCACGTCCCACACCGGGTCCTGGTAGATGTAGGAGGTGCCGAGGTCGAGGTGCAGCACGTTCCACAGCCACTTGCCGTAGCGCACGTACACCGGCTTGTCGAAGCCGTAGTAGCGCCGGATCTCCTCGATCTGCTCCTCGGGCAGCGCGTTGCTGCCGCGGCCGCTGACCGAGATGCCGCCACCGCCGCCGCCCTCGGTCATCGCCGCCATCTGGTAGCGCATGATCTGCCGTTCGACCGGACCGCCCGGCACGAACTGCATCACCACGAAGACCGCCATCGTGATGCCGATGAAGGTCGGGATAATCAGGAGGAACCGGCGGATGAAGTACGCCGTCATTTCGCGGTGGCCGCCGCCTTCTCACGTTCGCCGTACTGCGGCCAGTAGCGCACTTCGGTGTCGCCGACCGGCAGCGTGGCCGAGTTGTCGCCCATGGCCTTGCGCAGCGCGGCGTCCTTCTCGGGGTCGATCCACCAGAGCGACGGAATGTCGCGGTAGTCGCCGACCCGCGTCAGGTAGCCGGCAGGCATCCCGAACTTGTTCCAGAAGGCGATGCGATGGAACGGCGCGTCCCAGCTGAGGAGGTAGTGGTACTGGCTGGCGACGATGCCGTCGACTTCCTGGATGAGCGCGACGCGCTTCTTCTGGTCGTACTCGACGTCGTACTGCTTCAGCAGCTCGTCGACCCGCGCGTTCTTGAAGCCGGTGATGTTGTTGTTGGAGTTCTGGTCGGCGAGTTCAGAGCCGAACGAGGTTTCCGGATTCGGGAAGAGCAGCGCGCCCCAGGCCATGCTGACCATGCCGAAGTTGCGGTCCATTACCAGCTTGAACAGCGTTTCCGGCGTGACGAGCCGGAGGTTCAGCGCAATGCCGACCTTGCGCAGATCCTCCTGGTACACCGTCATCCAGGTCTCGTTCCCCTTGTTGCCGTAGAGCAGTTCGAGGGTGAGCGGTTGGCCGTTCTTCACGAGCCGGCCCTGCGCGTCGCGGTCCTTCCAGCCGGCCTCGGCGAGCAGCGCGAGCGCCTCCTGCTGGTTGTAGAGGTTCTTCGGGTTGTTCGGGTTCTCGTAGATGCCGCCCGCGTAGTAGGAATGCAGCGGCACGTATTCGTTGAAGAACAGCCGCTTGATCAGTTCGTCGCGATTCATCAGCAGCGTCAGCGCCTTGCGCACGCGAAGATCGTCGAACGGCGCCTTGCGGGTGTTGAAGCCGATGCCACCGAAGCCGCTCGGGGCATCGTTGAAGATCTTGCGTTTCTGGATGAGGCCGCGCTGGACGCGGTCGAAGTTCATCTCCTCGACCCACTCACGCGAGACGTTCACGTAGTAGTCGTCGATGTCGCCCTTCTTGAACATCTCGAAGGCGAGCTTCTGGTCGCGGACGACGGTCTCGCGGATCTCGTCGAAGTTGTTCATGCCGACGTTGCGGCGGTACTTCTCGGCCCAGTAGTCGGTGCGGCGGCGAATCGAGACGCTCTTGCCCTTCTGGATATCGGCGTCCTCCACCGTGTAGGCGCCGGAGCCTGGCAGCAGCTTGAAGTTGTAGTCCTTGAGGTAGCTGGCGCCGTCGACGGTCTTCAGGACATGGGCCGGGAAGATCGACATGCCGGAGAAGTAGAGGAAGTTGCGCCAGTTGAGCGCCTTGCTCTTCACCGAGACGATGTACTTAGTCTCGGCGACCGGCTTCTCGAACTTCCCGAACGTCATCTGGTTGCTCGGGTCCTGCAGCCCCTTGTCCATCCTGAACACCCAGCTCGCCACTACGTCCTCTGCCGTGACCGGTTGGCCGTCGGCCCAGCGGGCATTCGGGTTGATGCGGAAGCGGTAGGTGGTCTTGTCGGCGGAGACTTGCCAGTGAGTGGCGAGGACGGGGATGTAGTCGAGCGTGGTCGGATGAATCGTGAGCAGCGACTCGTAGACCATCGGCCCGATCATGTAGTTCAGGGCCGAGTTCGATTCCGGCCCTTCCATGCGAAGCGTGCCGGGGAAGTCGAGGACGTACTCCTTGAGGACGCCGCCCTTCACCGCGCGCGGATCGCCGATGAGGTCGAAGCTGGTATTGGTGTCCCAGCCGTCACCGGTGAAGCCCTTGCCGCCCTGGTCGGCCGGGACCGAGGCGTCGGCTCCGGCATCGGCGTCGACGAAGACCGGATAGGCGTTCTTGTCGGTGGTGACCGGAGTGCTCGGCTGGGCTGCGGTGGTGGCCGGCGCCTGCTGCGCCGGCTGGCTGCCACCGCACGCGCTGGCGGCGAATGCGGCGACTACGGCCGTCAAAGTGAAAAGTGCACGTCGCACGGAAGTATTCCTTTCGGAAGAACGAGTTCGGGCAGACCCGACGGCTCAATCTTACGGGAAACCAGGGAGTGCCAGAGCGGAAAGGCGAAGACGCCTCGGCGGGCTCCAGGCTCCAGGCTTCAGGGCGGAAGCCGAGAGCCGAGAGCCCAGAGCCCGAAGCCTTCTGCCCGCAGTCTCCCTCAGTTCGTGGATGCTGACTCCGCGACCACCGAATGGGTCTGCTGGCCGATGCCTTCCACCGAGCACACCGCCTTGTCGCCAGCCCGCATCCAGCGCGGCTCGGCCCGTTCGATGTTGGTGCCCGCCGGACTGCCACCCGAGATGATGTCGCCCGGGCTGAGCGTCAGGATGTTCGACGCGTAATGGAGCAGCTCGTAGAAGTTGTGGCTCATCCGGTTGGTGTTCGAGTCCTGCATCACGTCACCGTTCAGCGTGAACGTGTGGCGGGTGTTGAGCGGCTCCTTCAGGTACTCCTTGGGAACCACCACCGGCCCGAACGGCCCGAAGGTGTCATGGCTCTTCTGCAGCAGCCAGTCCGAGCCGCCCATCTTCCGGTCGCCACGGCCGCCGCGGTCCGACACGTCGATCTGAATCGTGTAGCCGAACACATGGTCCGGTGCCTCGGCGACCGGCACGTACTTCGATTTCTTCCCGATGACGATCGCGAACTCGCACTCGAAGTCGATGTTGGTGCGTCCGCGCGGAATCACGATCGGGTCGTTGGCGCCGGTCATCACCGTCGGCGACTTCAGGAAGATGTAGGGGTTCTCGGGACGCGGGTCGTCCGGCTTGCGTTCCCAGATGCCAGGCGCGGAGACGGCCGTCGCCGCGGCCTCGGCGCGCGCGCCGGCCCGTGCGGCCTGCGCCGCGATGCCCGCGGTGTGCTCGGTGTAGTTGCCGCCGGCGTTGAGAATGAGTCCCGGACGCACAGGCGGGAGCGGACGCACGCCGTCCATAGCGAAGACGAACGGCGGCGCACCCTCGGCCGGAATGGCGCGCGCCAGTGCGACGAGACGCGGCTTCCAGGTGTCGTAGGTGGTGATGAGGGCGTTCACGTCAGCGGGTGCCGCGAGCTTCGCCGCGCTGCGGTTGCCGTTCTCGAACGCCGCATTGGCGCGCGCCAGATCGACGACCTGCGCATCGCGGAGGACGAGACCGACGAACGTCTGGCCGCTCGCCTCGAACATCCCGAGCTTGTAGGGCACTTCCGGCCCATCCTTCGCCGCAAGCGTCGCGCCGCCCGAGCCCTCGCCCGCCGCCGGTGCTGACTGGTTGCACGCGCTGACGCTGAGCGCCAGTGCCAGTGCCACGATCCCCCCACGAACGTACCTGCGATGCATGATGCCCCCTGATTAATTGCTGATTGCAGATTGCAGATTGGCGTTCCGCCGACGAGCGCGCTATTTTACGGAAATCTGACGTCGCCGGTAGGATGATTCTGGCATGGTCATCGACTCCTCCTGGCTGCTGGTCGCTCACACGGTGGCCACATTCGTGATGGTGGGGATCATCTGGTTCGTGCAGGTTGTGCACTACCCGATGTTCGCCCTCGTCGGCGTCCGCGAGTTCCCGGCCTGGGAGCATCGCAATACACGACAGACGACCTGGGTGGTCGGGCCGGCGATGCTCGTGGAACTGGTGTCGGCGGCGGGCCTCCTGATGCTGCGCGCCGATCGACTGGCGGCGGCTGGCGCGGTCCTCCTCGCGATCATCTGGGCGAGCACAGCGCTGCTGCAGGTGCCTGCGCACACACGGCTGGAGCAGGGATTCGACGCGGTCGTGCACAGGCGATTGGTGCAGACGAACTGGATCCGGACGGTGTGCTGGACGGCCCGCGGCGTCGTCGGCCTGGCCCTGTGGCTCCCGACCGTCGGCCAGCCCTGACGCGTGCCGACGGGGCGTCACCTCGCGGGCCGACTGTCGGGGCGAGCCCGCGCGACTCGCCGGCCCAGCTGCGCCGATGGGCAACGTGGGTTCGCCCCACCCGTCGCGTTCTGAGCGGCGCTATCATCGGCTCATGTCCGGTGTGCACGCGGCAGGGTCCGTGACGCTCGTTGTGGCATCCAGCGCCGCGCACTTCGCCGACGCGCGGTCGCTGTTCGAGGAATACGCGGCCCAGCTCGGCGTCCACCTCTGCTTCCAGGGGTTCAGCGCCGAACTGGCGGTGCTTCCGGAGATGTACGGCGCGCCGGCCGGACGGCTGCTCCTGGCGGTCCGCGACGGCCAGATCCTCGGGTGCATCGGCATCCGGCCCGTGAAGTCGGACCCGGACGCGTGCGAGATGAAACGGCTCTACGTGCGCGAGGCGGCCCGCGGCACCGGCCTCGCGCGTCGTCTTGCCGAGGCGTCGATGGCGGCCGGCAGGGAACTCGGCTATCGGCGGATGGTGCTCGACACGCTCGCCACCATGACCGCGGCCCGTGCCCTCTACGCGCACCTCGGATTCGTGGACCGCACGGCCTACTACGACAATCCGACCGCGGGCATCTCGTATCTCGAACGGGTGCTCTGACCGGCCGTCATGCTCACGCAGTTGAACTGGTACTGGATCGCGGTGGCCCTGACGGCGCCGATGGCGGCCGGGTTGATCGTGGCCTGGGCCATCTGGCTGACGGGGCAGCCGATCCTCGGCAACATCGCCGGCAGCACGGTGATCTTCGGGGCGGCCGTCGGGTTCATCATGCGTGAGCATGCCGAACTCGACCTGCTGGTCCAGGCCTGTATCGAGCAGGGGACGACCTGCTGGCCCAGTCCGAGCGCCTTTACCCGGTTTGCCCTCTACGCTTTCATCGGCCTGGCGCAGGTGATCGTGCTCTTCACCACCAGCATCAGCGTCGAGACCCGCCAGCGCCGGAAACGCTACGCGCCGGAGTGGCGCTAAGGGAATTGCGCATGCGGCCCGGCGAATTGCTAATCTGAAGCACGAACTGTGAAGGACTACTGCGTATGCGTCCAGATCGCCGCGCCGCCGGCGCGTGTCTGGACGGTGATGAGCGACGTTGAACGGTGGCACGAGTGGACGCCAACGATTCGGAGCGTCCGGCGCACCAACGCCGGCCCGTTCCGCATCGGCGCCAGCGCCCGCGTCTCCCAGCCGAAGCTGCCGCCGGCCGACTGGATCGTGACGGCGCTGGACGAGGGGCGTGAGTTCACGTGGGAGAGCCGTGCCCCTGGCGTCCGCGTGGTGGCCAGACACCTTGTCGAGCCGAGTGCAGAGGGAAGCCGCGTCACGCTCTCGATCAAGTACAGCGGTCTCATCGGCAACCTGTTCGGACGGTTGACGGCCGGTATCAACCGCCGCTACATCGCGCTCGAAGCCGATGGCCTGAAGCGCCGCGCCGAGGCGCACGCGGCCAGTGCTTGACGCGCTGCAGGCATCCTGGCTGGCGCGGGCCGTCAACGAGTCGCAACTGGCGACGGCGTCTCTGAGCGCACTGCACCTGCTCGGTTTCACGCTGATCATGGGGAGCGTCATGCTCGGCAGCCTGCATCTGCTCGGTCTGCTGCTCGCCGAACAGCCCACCGCTGCCGTCGTGCGACCGGCCGCGCGTGCCCTGCTCGCGGGGCTCTGCCTCAGTGTCGTGACCGGCGTCCTCCTCGTGATGCCGCGTGCCTCCGGCGCGGTGATGAACCCGACCTTCCGCCTGAAGATGCTGCTGCTCGTCCTCGGCGTGCTGCTGCACGTGTTCGTGGTGGCGCCGCTGGCGGCGCGCGCGCACGCCGGTGTGTGGACACGCCGGCTGTCCGGCCTGGCGAGCCTGATGGTCTGGGTCGGCGTCGCCGTGGCTGGCTGCGCGTTCATCCTGCTGGAGTAGATGATGCTCGCGATGCTCCCGGCACTCGAGGCGACGCAGGTGGGGACGCTGGTCCGGGAGTCGCTCTACGGCTTTCCGATCCTCGTGGGGCTCCACGTCCTCGGACTGACGTTCTCGGTCGGCTTGCTGCTGTGGTTCGACCTGCGGCTGCTCGGGTTCGCGCTCACGTCGGCTCGTGTGACGCACGTCTATCGCCGCCTCATCCCGTGGGCTACCGTCGGATTCGTGATGATGGCGGTGACCGGTGCGCTGCTGTTCACCGGCTACGCGGCATCGGCCTGGGGGAACCCGTACTTCCGGGTGAAAGCGGCCGCCATCGTGCTCGCGGGCCTCAATGCGCTGGTGTATCACCGCTCGACCGAGCGCGGTATCGCCGGGTGGGACGCCGAGGTTCGACCGCCGCGTGCGGCGCGCCTGGCTGGCGCCGTGTCGCTGCTTGCCTGGGCGGTGGTGATCCTCTGCGGGCGGATGATGGCCTACACGATGTACTGAGCGGATGGCGCTAGAGCCGTTTCGGTGTAGTACGTAGTGTCCGGCTTGAGCCGGACTTTGCGGGGTCCCCCTAAAGGCGGACACTACATCGATCTCGAAACCGCGCTACGGTCGCGGGGCCAGCACGAGGATGTCGGAGGCGAGCGTCACCGTGAGCCGATCGAGCGCCGCGACGCGCGACGACGTGCTGAAGCGCTCGCCGCGGTAGGTGCCGCGCAGCAGGCGTCGCAGCGCCTCGGGTTCGAGCTGGTGCTGTCGCCGCGTCACGCTCCGCGCCACGACCTCGAAGTGGGCGTCGTGCTCGGCCACCAACTGCGCGGTCCGGTCGCGTGACACCGCATCGCCCTGCACCAGCTCGCGCAATTCAATCAGATCGTCCGCGGCCGGAATGGCCACGATCAGCCAGCCTGACGGCGTCAGCACGCGACGGCACTCGCCTGGGTTGCGCCGCGCATGGACCGACAGCACCAAATCGACCGTGCCGTCCAGCAGCGGCAGGCGCCGGTCGGCGTTCGCCACCACCCACGTCAGCGACGGGAAGCGGCGCGCGGCGTGTGCGGCGGCTGCGGTCGACAGGTCGATGCCGATGCCGGCGATGGCGTGGTGCTCGGCGAACAGGCCGAGCGTCTCGCCCGAGCCCGACCCGAGGTCGACAACCACCGGTGTCTCGGGCAGCTGCTCCACGGCACATCCCTGTGCGATCACGGCATCGATGACGCCGCGGCCGACGCCGTCCGCGATGAGCGCCGCGCGTGCCTTGACCGCCTCGCGGCTGTCGCCGGCGTCGAGCGACTTGCGATCCTGGGGCTGCAGCAGGTTGATGTAGCCGCTACGGGCGATGTCGTAGGTGTGGGCGCGAGGACAGACGAGCGCGCGGTCCTGTAGCCGCAGCGGCTCGTGGCAGCCGCGAACCGGGCACGACAGGGGATGGGGACGGAAGGGCACGACGGTCAGGCGCTCACGACGGCATGTGGGAGGGCGGACGCGTGAAGGCGGACGTCACGCGCGGAGCGAGCCCGCGCGTGTATCCGCGTTCCTGCGGCGGATGGCTACCGCTTCTGGTAGACCGACGTCTTCCCGCTCTTGTCGAACGAGACGATGTCGTACTTGTCCTTCTGGCCGCTCGGCACTTCCATGCCGGGCGCGCCCATCGGCATGCCGGGGACGGCGATGCCGGCGATGGACGGCTTGTCCTTCAGCATCTTGAGCACGGCGTCAGCCGGGACGTGACCTTCGACGACGTAGCCGTTCACCAGGCCGGTGTGGCACGAGGCGGCCGACTGTGGCACGCCGTTGTCGCGCTTCACCTTGTCGATGTCGTCGACGTTCACCGACTTCACCTCGAAGCCGTTCGCCTGCATGTGTTCGATCCATTTCGAGCAGCAGCCGCAGGTGGCCGACTTGTAGACCGTCATCTGGGGCCTGGCCGACTGCGCGGCCGTCCAGACGCTTCCGGCCCACGCCAGCCCGATGGCGAGCGCGAGCGTGATCAAGGAACGACGGATCATGGCGGAAGGTCCAAGAGTCATAGTCTTCACTCTACACCCCGGCTACTTGAGGTTCACGGCTGAAAGTGCGGCGCGCACCGAGTCTTCATCCTGCTGCGAACTGGCACCGCTGGCCGCAATGGCGCCGACGGTGAAGCCGCCCCGCACGATGGGTAGTGCGCCCTGCAGGAACCGGAAGCGGCCGCCGGTCGATTCGTTCATGGCCTGCGTGACCGGGTTGGTCTGCCGCGCCACGAGCGCGGCGCTCGGCTGGCCGTAGATCGCCGACAGCATCGCCTTGCCGATGGCCGTGTCCGGCGTCGCCGCACCGGCGCCCGGCATGCGGGCGACCGCGATCAGGTCGCCTCGCTGGTCGACGACCGCGAAGCTCAGACGGTAGTTCTTCGCGGTGGCTTCCTTCTGTGCCATGTCGATGAGGGCGAGGGCGTCCTGCAGCGTGACGCGTGGCGTGTCCTGCGCGGTGATGGCCGGCGCACCACTCCAGAGCATCGTGGCGACGGCCACGACACCGGCTGCGCGGCGCCAGGGGTTGAGGAGAACGTTGATGGGCATGGGCATCCTCAGAACGCGGCGAGCGCCGCACGCACGGCGTCCTCGTCCTGCTGCGACGATGCGCCGCTGCAGCCCATGGCGCCGATGGTGGCGTTGCCCTTCTGAATCGGCAGCGCGCCCTGGATCGGATACAGCCGTCCCTGCGCGGCGCTGTTGAAGTTCTGGAACAGCGGCGTGCTGCCGAACTGCACCATCTCGCCGCTGGCACGGCCGAAGGTGGCGGAGGTCAGCGCCTTCCCGCGCGCCACGTCGGTGGTGTAGTAGCGCGCGCCGTCCATGCGCGTCACCGCGACGAGGTCGCCGCGCGAGTCGACGACGACGCAGCTCAGTTTGACGTTGAGCGTGTCGGCGGCGGCCTTCGCCAGGTCCATGGCTTTCAGCGCCTGCGCGAGCGTCGGGCCCGGTGTGGGCGCCGGCGGTGCGGCGGGCTGCTGGGCGAGCGCCGGTCCGGCCACCACCAGCGCGGTGAGGACCGCAGCGGCGGTCAGGGCGACGAGTTTCATGACGACTCCCTATGAGGCAGTGAACGTGTCTTTCGCGATTCCTTATGTCAAAAGGCAGTCTACCGCAGGGCAGTAGTCGTTGGTCGTTGGTCGTTGGTCGTTGGTCCTGGCGGTGGCGATGGGCTTCGTTGTGTCCGGCTTCAGCCGGACCATTCCGTCAGCGACGGCGTTGACGCGTGCTCTCGTCCGCCACAGCGCTGCCGACCAGGAAGAACGCCAGCACGGCCCGGCCGATCTGCGGAGCCAGCCCCGACTCGAGGTGAGCCGCGGTGTGGACCTCGAGCGCCTGCAGCGCCAGCATGGCGCTGATCGCCACGGATAGGCCACCCGGCATGCCCACTCGGACGAACGCCGCCGCCAGAATCAGCAGCAACCCGGCGAGGGTAATGAGAGCCTCGGCCCAGAGTTCGATGCGCGCTCCCTGTACGACGTCGGCAATGGCCCAGACGGCAGAGTAGGCACCGTAGGCGAACATCCCGAGGGTGGCCAGCGTCAGCACGCCCTAATATTTGCACACGTCGGCCTGCGCGCCGCTGCGGCACAATGAGCGGATGCCATCCTGTTCTCGTCTGCGGTACCTGGAATCTCATCCGCGCACCTCGGGAACCTGGCCGGCCGATCGACCAATCCTCGGCACGCTCGTTCTCCTGCACGCCTTTCCGTTGAGCGCCCGACAGTGGGAACCGCAGTACGCCCTCGCCGATGCGGGATGGCGCGTCGTGATGCCGCAGCTCCGCGGCTTCGACTGCACGACCCCCGACGGCGCCGATGTCCACTCGATTGACGACTACGCCAATGACGTCGCCGACCTGATGCAGACGCTCGAGCTCGAGCGTGCGGTGATCGGTGGGCTGTCGCTTGGCGGCTACGTGGCGTTCGCGCTCTACCGGCAGGCGCCTGCGCTGTTCCAGGCGCTCATCCTCGCCGACACCCGTGCGGAGGCCGATGCGGCAGAGGCCCGCGCCAATCGCACGCGTCTCATTGAGGTGGTGCGCACCCGAGGTGCTGCCGCCGTTGCCGACGAGATGGTACCGAACTTACTCGGTGCCACCAGCCAGTCGACGAGGCCCGATCTGGTGGAGCGCGTGCGGTCGCTCATCGTCAGCAACCAGGTGGGCGCCATCGAAGGCGCGCTCACGGCGATGATGGCGCGGCCCGACTCGACGTCGCTGCTGCCGACGGTCGCCGTGCCGGCGCTCGTCGTGGTTGGCGAGGAAGACGTGCTGACGCCGCCAGCGTTGAGCACAGCCCTGGTCGAGCGGCTGCCCAATGCCGAGCTGGTGGTCGTGCCGAAGGCGGGCCATCTGGCCAACCTCGAGCAGCCTGACGCGTTCAATGCCGCACTGCTGCGCTTTCTCGTACGTCTATAGTTCGTCAAGACCAGCGGACAGGACGCGGGCATCACGAAGGAGGGCGGACCGTGCAGATATTGACGAGCAGGATTACGCTGGGATGGCGTCTCCAGCTGCCGGTCGTGCTGCTGGCGCTGTCGATGGTCGGCGGCGGGCTGCGTGCGCAGGATGCCGAGGCCGACACGCGCCGGCAACGGTTCGACGCGATCCTCGATGCCAACGTGCGCGACGGCTTCGTCTACTACCACGCGCTAAAGAGCGAACGGTCGCGCCTGGACGGCTACATCACCTCGCTGGCGAACGTACAGCTCGAGACCGCGTCGCCGCAGGAGCAGGTGGCGTTCTGGTTGAACGGCTACAACGCGCTCGTGCTGCGCACAGTCATCGACCACTATCCCATCACCGCGCGCACGCAGGACTACCCGGCGAATAGCGTGCGCCAGATTCCCGGTGTCTTCGAGGGGGAGACGCACCGGCTCGCCGGCCGCACATTGACGCTCGATCAGATCGAGCAGACGGTGCTGCCGCGGTTCCACGATCCGCGCGTCTTCTTTGCGCTTGGGCGCGGTGCGGTTGGCAGCGGCCGCCTGCGCAGCGACGCCTACGCGCCGGAGATGCTCGAACAGCAACTCGCTGAGACCGCCGCGGAGTGCGCGAGTCGTGCCCGGTGCGTCGAGGTGGACGGGGCGAGCAATGTGATGAAGGTCAGCTCCATCTTCTCGTGGCGCCGCGAGCAGTTCGTGGCGGCCTACGCCGACCGCGCGAAGACTGGCTTCGCCGAGCGCAGCCCGATCGAGCGTGCGGTGCTGGCGTTCATCGATCCGCGCATGCTCGCCGCCGAACGCGACTTCCTGGCGCGCAACAGCTTTCGCATGGAGTACCAGCCGTTCGACTGGACGCTGAACGATCTCACCGGCCGCGGCGGTCGCTGAGTTCTTCGCTGAGTTCAGCTTCACGAAGGCGCAAAGGCCACGAAACAACTTGGGTTGGCAAACTTGCCTTCGTGAGGGGTGCTCTCCATCGCCCGTCGCCCATCGCCCGTCTTTCCACGCGGCCCCCGGTCGCCCCGCCATCTACAATGACCGGTCTATGGATCTCCAACTGACCGACAAAGTGGCCATCGTCACCGGCGGCAGCCGTGGCCTCGGCCTGGCGAGCGCGATGGCCCTGGCGGCTGAAGGGTGCCGCGTCGCGATCTGCGCGCGCGGCGAAGCCGCATTGCACGCTGCTGCCAGCAGCCTGCGTGCCGTGGCCGGAGGCGAGGACCGCATCCTCCCGATCGTCGCCGACGTGTCGTCCGCGACCGACGTCGAGCGGATCGTGCGTCAGACCGTCGAGACCTTCGGCCAGCTCGACATCCTCGTGAACAACGTCGGACTCGCGCGCGGCTCAACCATCGTCGACACGCTGGACGCCGAGTGGCAGGAAGCGTTCGACCAGACGCTGTTCCCGGCCATCCGGATGTCGCGGCTGGCCGTCCCGCACATGCGGAAGCAGGGCGGCGGCGCCGTGGTGATGATTGCGTCCATCTGGGGACGCGAGTCGGGCGGCCGCATGACCTACAACGCCGTGAAAGCCGCGGAGATCAGCCTCGCAAAGTCGATGGCGCAGCAACTGGCGCGCGACAACATCCGCGTGAACAGCGTCGCGCCAGGCTCCATCTCGTTTCCCGGGGGCTCGTGGCACAAGCGTCAGCAGGACGACCCCACGGGGATTGCCGATTTCGTGATGCGGGAGTTGCCGTTCGGCCGCTTCGGCCGGGCCGACGAGGTTGGCAACGTCGTGGCGTTCCTCGCGTCGCCGTGCGCGAGTTGGATAAGTGGCGCGAGCGTCACGGTGGACGGTTGCCAGTCGAAGTCGAATATCTGAGCGCTGGCTGGTTGGTCCGGCTGAAGCCGGACACTACGTGGCCTGAGGTTCAGGCCGTCTGTGGGCGGCCGGCGAACGCCATCAGGTAGACCGGGATGCCGGTGAGGATGATCGCGAAGGTGATCGTCGTCGAGACCGGCTCGCTGACGAGCCGAAGGTCCCCGAACCGACCGTGATGCCGATGACCAGCACGGTGGCGCTGCCGAGACCCAGGGTGTGCGGACGCTTGTCCAACTGGTGCGCCACGGCGGCGGTATACAGACGCCGGTCGCGCGCTGGGCACGGTCCGGCTAAAGCCGGACACCACAACGCGCCGCAACCGACCAACCGACCAACCGACCAACGACCAACGACCAACGACCATTCACTTTCGGTACTTGATCGCCTTCCGAAGCGGCTGCTACGATTTCGGTGAACTTTCGCCGTGCACCGTTTGGCTTCGCGCGACGAGTCGGCACCCGTGGGTCTGCACTCCCTATGAACGAACTGACGACGACCGACACGCGCGCCATCAAGCCCGGCCGCGATGGAGCGCTGGACGCCGCGCTCGATCGCCTGGTGCCAGGGCGGCTGCCAGACCGGCCCGACAGCCCGGACGGGCACGTCACCGCCATCCGCCGTATGGAACCGGTGGCTGCGCAAGTGGCGCCATTCCCAGAGGCGCTCGACGGACGGCTGAAGCATGCCCTCGAGTCGCGCGGCATCAGCCAGCTCTACACCCACCAGGCGGAAGCGATCGACCATGCGCTGGCCGGGCGGAACGCCGTCGTCATCACCCCGACCGCCTCGGGCAAGACGCTCTGCTACAACGCGCCGGTGCTGCATGCCATCCTGCAGGACCCGTCGAGCCGTGCACTCTACCTGTTCCCGACCAAGGCGCTGGCGCAGGACCAGCTCGCGGAACTGCAGGCGCTGTGCGAGCACATCGCCGACGACACGGGCGAGCAGGTCGGTGTGTCTACCTACGACGGCGATACGCCGCAGGACGCCCGTCGCTCCATCCGGTCACGCGCGCACATCGTCCTCAGCAATCCGGACATGGTGCACTCCGGCATCCTGCCGCACCATCCCAAGTGGGCGAAGCTCTTCGAGAATCTGAAGTACGTCGTGATCGACGAACTGCATGCCTATCGCGGCGTATTCGGCAGTCACCTGTGCAACGTGTTGCGCCGGCTGCGCCGCATCTGCCGGCACTACGGCTCGAACCCGGTGTTCCTCTGTTCGTCGGCGACGATCGCCAACCCGCGGGAGCTGGCCGAGCGGCTGACCGAGCAGCCGTTCGAGCTGGTGCAGCGCAGCGGTGCGCCGCGCGGCGAGAAGTTCTTCATCTTCGTGAACCCGCCGGTGGTGAACCAGCAGTTGGGCATCCGGCGCTCGTACCTGAGCGAGACACGGCGTGTGGCGTCGGAGTTCCTCAAGCGGAACCTGCAGATCATCGTCTTCGCGCAGAGCCGGCTGTCGACGGAAATTCTCACCACCTACCTGAAGGACGACTTCGAGAACGAACCGGGACAGCCCGAGCGCATCCGCGGCTATCGCGGCGGCTACCTGCCGCTGCGGCGGCGGGAGATCGAAAAAGGGCTGCGTGACGGAGCGGTGCGGGCGGTGGTCTCCACCAGTGCGCTCGAGCTCGGCATCGACATCGGTGCGCTCGACGTGTCGGTGATGGCCGGCTATCCTGGCACCATCGCGTCCACCTGGCAGCGCGCCGGACGTGCCGGGCGTCGCGCCAGCCGGTCGGCGGCGGTGATGGTAGCGAGCAGCGCACCACTCGATCAGTTCATCGTGCGCAACCCGTCCTACTTCTTCGACGCCACGCCCGAGCGTGCCCTCATCGATCCCGACAACCTGCACATCCTTGTCGACCACGTGAAGTGCGCCGCGTTCGAGCTGCCCTTTGCACAGACCGAGTCGTTCGGGAAGCACGACCTGCAGGAGGTGCTGGCCATCCTGGCCGAGCAGGGACTGGTGCATCGCTCCGGTGGCAGCGACGATCTCGACAACCCGACGGACGATGGGCAGTGGAACTGGACGAGTGAGTCGTATCCCGCGGATGCGGTCAGCCTCCGCTCGGTCTCGTCGGACAATTTCATCATCGTCGACACCACGCACGAGACGCGGGTCATCGGCGAGACCGACTTCACCAGCGGCCCGTCCACTCTGCACGAGAAGGCCATCTACATCATGGAAGGCACGCTCTACCAGGTGGAGAAGCTCGACTTCGAAGGGCGGAAGGCGTACGTCCGCGAGATCGACTGCGACTACTACACCGATGCGATTACCTACAACAAGGTGACCATCATCGACACCTTCTCCGAGGTCGCCGTCCCGGCGAACGGGGAAGTGCACGTGGTCTCGCGCGTCGTCGGCTTCAAGAAGATCAAGTTCTATACGAACGAGAACATCGGCTCTGGCGAGCTCGACCTGCCGGAGCAGCAGATGCACACCACGTCCTACTGGTTGACCGTGCCGGCCGAACTGATGGGGGTGCTGCCGTTCGCCACTGACGATCGGCGCGACGGCATCGTCGGCCTGTCGTTCGCGATGAAGCAGGTCGCGCAGCTGCTGCTGATGTGCGACGGCCACGACATCGGCATTTCGATCGACACCGAGGAGCAGTGTCCGCGCATCTTCATCTACGACAACTACCCGGGCGGCATCGGCTTCAGCGCGCCGCTGTTCCGTATGCACGAGGAGTTGCTCACCGCTACCGAGCGCCTGATTGCCGACTGTCCGTGCGAGAGCGGCTGTCCGGGCTGTGTCGGTCCGATTGGCAACACCGGGCCGCTGGCGAAGACGGCCGCGCTGCGCATCCTCGGTTTGCTCCTCGCTGACCGGATCGCCGCATGACGATGGACCCGGCGAAGCTGCGCGATCGATTGCGTGGCATCGTGCGTCCGCTCGGCAGCGGGGCACCTCCGCGTCCAGGGCCTGACGGCGTCGCCGATGGGACCAGCGCCGACGCCGCACTCGCGCTGCCGCCGAAGGCTGCTGCCGTGGCGCGGGCCAGCGGCGTGCTCGAGCGCGTGCTCGACGGCGAGTGGCGCAGCCGCGATGGCGCGAAGTCGTTCGTGGTCACCAGGCGCTTCGAGGCTGACGCTCCGTACGGCAATGGCCGCGTCGGCGACTTCGCCGCGCAGTTGACCGCGGCGCAGGCTGGCGCGTCGCTGCTGGCGACCGGCACGCCGCGCGGGCCGTTTGTCTTCTTCGACCTCGAGACGACGGGACTCAGCGGCGGCGCCGGCACGCATGCGTTTCTCGTCGGCTGTGCGTGGTTCGATGACTCCGGCGCGTTCGTCGTCGAGCAGCACCTGATGACCGACTACGCGTCCGAGCGCGGCATGCTGACGTTCGTCGCGCAGGACCTGGCCACCGCCGGGGCGCTCGTCACCTTCAACGGCAAGTCGTTTGATGCGCCGGTGATCGAAACGCGCTACCTGTTCCATCGGCTCACCTCACCGTGCACCCCGATTCCGCACGTCGACGTGCTGCACCCGGCGCGCCGCTTCTGGGGTGGCGACCCGGCGCTGGGCTGCTCGCTTATGGCCCTCGAACAGCAACTGCTCGGGGTGCGGCGCGTGGGCGACGTGCCCGGCGCGGAAATTCCCGAGCGCTACTTCCAGTTCATCCGCTCGGGCGACGCGCAACCGCTCGCCGAGGTGTTCGAGCACAACCGGCTCGACCTGCTGTCGCTGGCGGCGTTGACCGCCCGCCTGTTGATGCTGGTGACCGAGGGGGCCGCGGCCACCGACGACGAACGCGAGGCGTTGGCGCTGGGACGGGTGTACGAGCGAGCGGAGCAGACGGGACAGGCCGAACGGGCGTTCGAGCGGGCGGCGGAACTGGCCGGGCGCGCCCGCGAGCGTGGCGGGCGCCGCCGGCAGGGCGTGGAGTGGATGTGGACGCCGCAGGGCATCCGGGCCGAGGCGATTCGCGCGCTCGCGCTCAGCGCCAGGCGAGGACGGCGCTACAGCGAAGCGGCCGGTCGCTGGCGTCAGTTACTGGAATTGCAGGGGTGTCCGGCTGCGCTCAGGCGTGAGGCAACCGACGCGCTCGCGATTCATCACGAGCACCGGGATCGCGACCTATCGGCCGCGCACATGTTTGCGTTGAAGAGTCTGGAAGCGGGAACAGAGAAGGCGTGGGGCGATGCCGCACGGCATCGCCTCGCGCGCCTCGAACGGAAGCTCGTTACTGAGCAGCCGTCCCTTCCTTCTTTGCCTTCGCAGCAGCCTTGCGGCTCTCCGAGGTCTGGACGCCGAACTTCTTCGTGAAGCGTTCCACACGGCCTTCCGTGTCTAGCAACTTCTGCCGACCGGTGTAGAACGGGTGGCAGTTCGAGCAGATGTCGAGATGCAGTTCCTGCTTCGTTGAGCGGGTCTGCCAGGTCGCGCTGCACGCGCATCGGGCCTCGACATCAAAATACTTGGGGTGGATACCTTCCTGCACAGCGAACTCCTTAGGCGTTCCGGGAAACCCCAAGTATACAGTTTCAGGCGCGGTCCCACCGATGAAACTTCAGGGCCTCGTGACTGCGGGGCGGCAGGCGCTGCCCGTCGCTGACGGCGAGGTTCCGCTCCACGTGGGCGGTTCGGCGCATTCCGGGAATGGTGGTCGAGACCGCCGGATGCTCGAGGATGAAGCGCAGGGCCACCTCTGGGAGGTCCATGCCGTCGGGGATGAGCATGTCGAGGCGCTCGACCCGTTCCACGATTTCGGCCAGGCGCGCCGGCGTGAAGTAGCTGTTGCGCCAGTCGCCCTCGGGCCAGGTGGAGTCGGTCGTGAGCGCGCCCGTCAGGCTCCCCTCATCGAAGGGGACCCGTGCGATGACGGCGATGTTGTTCGCCTGGCAATACGGGAACAACTCGTCCTCGGCCGCCTGATCGAAGATGTTGTAGACGACCTGGACAGAGTCGACGAGCCCCGTCTGCAGGGCGCGCATGACGTTCGTCGGCTGCCAGCGGTTCACGCTGATGCCGAACGCGCGGATGAGCCCCTCGTCCTTCAGGGCGCGCACACCGCGCTGCCAGCCCTCGTCGTCGGCCCAGCTGTCGCTCCACACGTGGCACTGCTGCAGGTCGATGACGTCGGTGTCGAGATTACGCAGGCTCTTTTCGGTGTACTCGCGGATATGGTCGGCCGGATAGGCGTCCGCGGCTGCCGCGTCGGCACTGGCAGGCCACCGCATGTTCTTCGGCGGAATCTTTGTGGCGATGCGGATCGGCGCGTGCGGATAGCGCCGCCGCGCCTCGCCGAGCAACTGCTCGCTCTTGCCGTGGCCGTAGACCCACGCCGTGTCGAAGAACGTGCAGCCGAGCACGATGGCGCGCCCGAGCGAGGCGAGCGACTCCTCGTCGTTCGAGCCGGTCCAGCCGCCCATGCCCCACATGCCGTAGCCGATCTCCGAGACCGGCCATCCCGTGCGTCCGAACGTGCGGTAGTGCATGGGGCGATCTTATCCGGAGGTTGGAGGTCACGGCTTGTAGCCACACCTGTGGCGCAGGTGGATGGCGACCAGTCCGCGCAGCGGCAGCTCGTCGCGGCGCTCTTCGAAGTAGCAGGTCTCATCGGACCAGCTGCGCACGTCCGCCGATTCCTCGCGGCTGCGGAACAGCACGACACTCGGCGTGGTGAGCTCGCCCAGCCGGCGGACGATGTCCTTCACGGTGGTGCTGTCGGGGGCGTAGAGCACGTTGCGGCCGTCCAGGGCCGATGCGGCCAGCTGGTCGAGCCACCACAGGTCGGTCACCACGTTCGCGCCTGGTTCCACGTTCGCGGCAACGAAGTCCACCAGCCGGCCGTAGGTGGCCTTGGTGCCGCGCAGCGAGCGATACGCGGCGCGCTGCACCCAGATGCCTGCCGCGAGTACCAGAAGGATTGTCGCGCCAGCGAGCAGACGGCGTCGCGGCCACTCCTGCAGCGTGTCGACGGCCAGCAGCACGAGCGGCACATACGCGAAGAGCAGATAGCGCGGACCCCACTGTCCGCCGCCATCGTTCGGCGCTGCCGCAATCACGAACACCGTCGTCAACAGGGCGACGAGCCACAGGAACGTGCGTTCATGGCGCTCGGAGCTACGCGCCAGCCCGAGGACCGCCACGACCGCCGCCGGCGCGACGCTCCAGAAGCCGGACGGGTGAACGGGGCCACCGCGTGTCCACAGCGACGGCGACAGCCATCCGACCGCCACGTGCAGCCGTTCCGCCCACCACGACGTGCCAATCAGTCCGGCATTGGTCCCGACGTGAAGCGGCACCACCGACCCGGTGTGCCAGAGCGTATAGGCCTCGAGCGGCAGCATCGCCAGCGCGATGCCGGCGAGCGCGATGGCGATCGCGCGCCAGGTCGGCCGATGGACCAGGGCTCGCGACGCGAGCATCACGGCAACCACGAAGCCGGCCGACTCGGGGCGCAGGACGATCGCGCCGCCCATGAGGAGCCCGGCGAGGAACGTCGGCACGGTGTCAGCGTGACGGCCTGGGTTCCCGCGTGCCACGGCCAGCATCCACGCCGCGCCGGTCGTCCCCAGTGCCAGGGCTGGCGTGTGCTCCCAGAATTCCAGACCGTAGAACAGGAAGGGGGTGCCGAGCGCCGCCGTGGTCGCAACCAGCGCGACGGAGCGTCGCGGGTCGAGCACGAACGCCAGCCATGCACACGCTGCCAGCGTGGCGACGACGCCGAGCGCCGGGAGCACGTAGAGGCCCCGCATCCCGAGTATCGCCAGCAGAGGCGCCGAGAGCAGCGGGAATACTTCAGAGGTCACGGCATGGGCGTGCGTGTTGTCGTGCACTGCGAAGAACGGCTCCACATGCGGAACCGCATCGCGGCCGATGCGCGGCAGTGGAAGGTCGAGTGGGGTCGAGGGAGTGCGGAGGGCGGCGCGCGTGGCGATCAGCTTGACGCCAGGGTCGCCAACGAAGAACGCGTCCGGTCTCAGGTTCGAGGCCAGCAGTGCGAGCGCGATGGCGACCGCAACGAGCACGAGCGCCAGATGCTTCATGGGCAGTCCCACGGATTGGGGCAGTCGGCCGGACCCTGCGGCCCGGCCCACCTCGAATGGCTAGCTCTTACCGCCGGCCATCGAACCGAGGAAGTCCTGGTTCGTCTTGGTCTTGCCCATCTTCGAGAGCAGCAGTTCCATCGCCTCGACCGGCGACAGCGGCGTCAGTACCTTGCGCAGTACCCACACGCGGTTGAGGTCTTCCTTCGGAATGAGGAGCTCCTCTTTGCGCGTGCCGCTCTTCTGGATGTCGATCGACGGGAACACGCGACGGTCCGTGAGCTTGCGATCGAGGTGGATTTCAAGGTTGCCGGTGCCCTTGAATTCCTCGAAGATCACTTCGTCCATGCGCGACCCGGTGTCGATGAGCGCGGTCGCCATGATGGTGAGCGAGCCGCCTTCCTCGACGTTGCGTGCGGCACCGAAGAAGCGCTTCGGCCGCTGCAGCGCGTTGCTGTCTACACCGCCCGATAGCACCTTACCCGAGGGCGGCACGATGGTGTTGTAGGCGCGTGCGAGGCGCGTGATGGAGTCGAGCAGGATGACGACGTCCTTCTTGTGCTCGACCAGGCGCTTCGCCTTCTCGATGACCATCTCGGCCACCTGGACATGACGCTGCGCCGGCTCGTCGAACGTCGACGAGATGACCTCGCCGCGCACCGAGCGCTGCATGTCGGTCACTTCTTCAGGCCGCTCGTCGATGAGCAGGACGATGAGGTAGACCTCGGGGTGGTTGCGCGTGATGCTGTTGGCGATGTTCTGCAGCAGCATCGTCTTGCCGGTGCGAGGCGGCGCCACGATGAGGCCGCGCTGGCCCTTGCCGATCGGCACCATCAGGTCGAGCACACGCCCCGCCAGGTTGTCGCTGTCGGTCTCGAGCTGGATGCGGCCCTGCGGGTAGAGCGGCGTCAGGTTCTCGAAGAAGACCTTGTCCTTCGTGCGCTCCGGCGGCTCGAAGTTGACCGCTTCGACCTTGATGAGGGCGAAGTAGCGTTCGCCTTCCTTCGGCGAGCGGATCTGGCCCGACACCGTATCGCCCGTGTGCAGATCGAACTTGCGGATCTGCGACGGCGACACGTAGATGTCGTCGGGACCAGGCAGGTAGTTGTAATCGGGGGCACGGAGGAAGCCGAAGCCGTCGGGCAGGGTCTCGAGGACGCCTTCCGAGAAGATGAGGCCGCTCTTCTCGGCGCGCGCCTTCAGGATTTCGAAGATCAGCTCCTGCTTGCGCATCCCGGTGGCACCGGGCACGTCGAGCTGCTTCGCAATCTTGGTGAGGGCCGCGACGCTCATGTCCTTGAGCGTTGCCAGATCGATGCGTTCGATCTTCTCGGGTTTCTCGGCCGGCGCAGCGCCGCTCCCCTTGGTGTCCTGCTGCTGCGTGGTGGTTACGGCTGCCGGCTGTTCGCCAGCCTGTCGATCAGTTTCCACAGTTCGTCCAGTCCTTCACCGGTCACTGCCGAGACTGGCAGCACGGTGTTTTCAAACACGGATTCGAGTTGCTTGAGCGCGCGTATCCGTTGTCCGCGCGGCAGTTTGTCGATCTTGGTGCCCACGAGCGCCGCCGGTGCCGCGCGCTGCAGCCACTGCCACGCCGCGCGGTCGTTGTCGAGTCCGGGATGCCGCGTGTCCACCAGCAGGATGCCGCTGATGTTGTCGCGGGAGAAGACGGCCTCGGTCAGCGCCTCGAACGTGGTGCTGTCCGGAATCTTCGACCGCCGCGCGTAGCCGTATCCCGGCAGATCCACCAGGTTGAACGGCGCGGACGATCCGCGCTGTACCCGGAATATGTTCGCGAGCCTCGTTTTGCCAGGCTCGGCGCTCGTCCGCGCCAATTTCTGCCGCATCAGTGCGTTGATGAGGCTCGACTTGCCCACATTCGACCGTCCAACCATGGCGATTTCCGGAAGACCATCGTGGGGAAAGTCGCGGAGGCCGGCGGCCGAGGTGATGAATTCAGCGGTTATTTTCAAAGGCTGGTTTGGCGGGTCAGGCCGACCGGGCAGGTGAGCTGGTTGTCGTGCCCACCAGCCTTACCGCCCAGCCGTGCCTCACCTGCGCCTGTGTCAGTGCGTGATGGCGTCGTCGACGTCGGCGGTGTCGACCGGTTCGGCCTGCGCTTCGGCAGGAATCCGTCCGACCAGTGGTTCCACCAGCGCGATCTTCAGAACCTCGTCCATCGTCTGGACCATGTGGACCTTCAGGCCATCCAGCACGTTCTTTGGGATATCCGCCAGATCCCTTTCGTTGTCCTTTGGCAGGATGATGGTCGTGATGCCGGCACGATGCGCCGCCAGCAACTTCTCCTTCAGGCCGCCGATCGGCAGCACCTTACCGCGCAGTGTGATCTCGCCCGTCATCGCCACGTCCTTGCGGACCGGCACACGGGAGAGCGCCGACACCAGCGCCGTGGCGAGGGTGATGCCCGCCGACGGGCCATCCTTCGGAATGGCGCCTTCCGGCACGTGCACGTGGATGTCGCTGCGGCGGCTGAAGTCGACCGGCAGGCCGTACTCGTCGGACTTGGTCCGGACGTAGCTCATCGCTGCCTGGGCCGACTCCTGCATGACGTCGCCGAGCTTGCCGGTGAGGGTCAGCTTGCCGCGGCCAGGCATCAGCGTCGCTTCGGTTACCAGGATCTCGCCGCCGACCTCGGTCCACGCCAGGCCGGTCGCGATGCCGATCTCGTTGGTTTCTTCCGCCATCGTGCTGCGGTAGCGTGGCACGCCGAGGTACTGGGTGACCTTGTCGGGCGTGATGTCCTCGCTGAACGAGGGGCCGTCCACCACCACCTTGCGCGCCACCTTGCGGCAGATCGAGGAGATTTCGCGCTCGAGGTTGCGGACGCCGGCTTCACGCGTGTAGCGGTTGACCACCGTCTGCAGCGCGTCGTCGGCGAAGCGGATGTTGGCCTTCGTGAGACCCGCGTTCTCCACCGCCTTTGGCGCCAGGAACATCTTGGCGATCTCGATTTTCTCGAGCTCGGTGTAGCCGGCGAGTTGCAGCACTTCCATGCGGTCGCGCAGCGCCTGCGGGATGGTGTGCAGCACGTTCGCCGTGCAGATGAACATGACGTGCGACAGGTCGTACTCGACGTCGAGGTAGTGGTCGAGGAACGTGCCGTTCTGTTCCGGGTCGAGCACCTCGAGCAGCGCCGACGACGGGTCGCCGCGGAAGTCCATCGACATTTTGTCGACTTCGTCCAGCAGGAACACCGGGTTCATCGTGCCGGCCTTCTTCATCATCTGGATGATCTGGCCGGGGAAGGCGCCAATGTAGGTGCGGCGGTGGCCGCGGATCTCCGCTTCGTCGCGCACGCCGCCAAGCGACAGGCGGACGAACTTACGATTCATCGCGCGGGCGATCGACTTGGCAAGCGAGGTCTTGCCGACACCGGGAGGTCCGGAGAAGGTGAGGATGGTCGCCTTCGGCTTCTTCACGAGCGCACGCACAGCGAGGAACTCGAGGACGCGTTCCTTGAGCTTGTCGAGGCCGTAGTGGTCCTCGTTCAACACCGCTTCGGCATGCTTCAGGTCGCGGCTCTCGCGCGTCTTCTTGTGCCACGGCACCGCGATGAGCCAGTCGAGGTAGTTGCGCGAGACGGTGGCCTCGGCCGACATCGGCGGCATCGATTCCAGCCGCTTGAGTTCCTGGATCGCCTTCTCCTCGACGTCTTTCGGCATCTTCGAGGTTTCGATCTTCTTCTTCAGCTCGTCGACCTCGTTGCCCTTCTCGTCCTTGCGGCCCAGTTCCTTCTGAATCGCCTTCATCTTCTCGTTGAGGTAGTACTCCTTCTGCGCCTTCTCCATCTGCTTCTTCACGCGAGACTGGATGCGGCGGTCGACCTGGAGCTTGTCTACTTCGATTTCGAGGATGCCGGCAATGCGGTTGAGTCGTTCGATGGGCGAGATGATCTCAAGGAGGTTCTGCTTCTCGTCGACGCCGACGAGCAGGTGCGCCGAGATCGTGTCGGCCAGCTTGCCCGGGTCGTCGACCCGGACCGCGGCGACCATGGCGTCGTAGTTCAGGTTGTTCGAGAGCTTCACGTACTGCTCGAACAGCGAGACCACGCGGCTCATCGTGCCTTCGACGTCGCCGCTGCTGTCGCGCTGCTTCGGCAGCACCTTCACCACGACGCGGTAGAAGCCCTTGTCTTCCTTCCACTCGATGGCGCGGGCACGCTCGACACCTTCAACGAGCACCTTGATGTTGCCGTCGGGGAGCTTGAGGCTCTGGACCACGTTTGCGACGCAACCCATCGTGTAGATGTCTTCGGGCTGCGGGTCGTCGGTCGACGCGTCATGCTGCGCCGCGAGGAAAATCCGCTTGTCCATCAGCAGCGCGTGCTCGAGAGCGCGCGTCGAGCTGGGCCGTCCAATGACGAACGGCATCATCATGTGCGGAAAGACGACCACGTCCCGGAGCGGGACGATCGGCAGGGTCTCGTAGACTTCGAGGGTGTTTTCCATGGGATTGGATTGCTGACTGCGACAGGCTAATTGCCCAAGTGCATCGGCGCTACGTAAGTCGAACAGCGAGACCGAACAGCGAGACCGATCAGCGACGAGCCATCAGCACTGGGCAAGTTCACGAGAGCGGGCGTCAGCCCGCCTTCTCGATGAGCGCGATCGGCGTGTCCTTGGCCATCACGATTTCGCGCGTGATCGTCACTTCCCTGACCTTCTTCTGGTTCGGCACCTGATACATCAGGTCGAGCATCAGGTCTTCGATGATCATCCGGAGGCCGCGCGCCCCGATTTTCCGTTCGAGCGCTGCCTCGGCGATCGCCTCCAGCGCATCGTCCGAGAAGCGGAGCTTGACGTTCTCGTACTCGAACAGCTTCTGATACTGACGCGTGATGGCGTTGCGTGGTTGCGTCAGGATCTGAACCAGCGCCGCCTTGTCGAGCTCGTGCAGCGTGCCGATGACCGGCAGGCGGCCAACGAACTCCGGAATCAGGCCGTACTTGATGAGGTCCTGCGGCTCGAGCTGCTCGAGCGCCGCACCCGGCTGGCGACTGGCCATCCCCTTGACGTCGGCCTTGAAGCCGAGCGTCTTCTTGCCGACGCGACGCTCGATCGACTTGTCGAGGCCGACGAACGCGCCGCCGCAGATGAAGAGGATGTTGGTCGTGTCGACCTGGAAGAACTCCTGGTGCGGGTGCTTGCGGCCGCCCTGAGGCGGGACGTTGGCCACCGTGCCCTCGAGGATCTTCAGCAGCGCCTGCTGGACGCCCTCGCCCGAGACATCGCGGGTGATGGAGGGGTTCTCGTCCTTGCGGCAGATCTTGTCGACTTCGTCGATATAGATCATCCCCTGCTGCGCCTTCTCGATGTCGCCACCGGAGGCCTGGAGCAGCTTGAGGATGATGTTCTCGACGTCCTCGCCGACATAACCCGCTTCGGTCAGCGTGGTGGCGTCGACGATGGTGAAGGGGACCGACAGCAGCTTGGCCAGCGTCTGCGCGAGCAGCGTCTTGCCCGTGCCGGTCGGTCCGATCAGCAGGATGTTCGACTTGCTGAGCTCGATGTCGTTGCGGCTACGCGGCTGCTTCTGGATCTCGATCCGCTTGTAGTGGTTGTAGACCGCGACGGCGAGCTTCTTCTTGGTCCGATCCTGGCCGATGACGTACTCGTCCAGGAACTTCTTGATTTCCTGTGGGGTGGGCAGCGAGGTCCGCGTACCGCGGTTCTCGAAGCGATTGTCGTCCGCAATGATGTCGTTGCAGACTTCGACGCACTCGTCGCAAATGAAGACCGTCGGGCCTGCGATGAGCTTGCGGACATCGTTCTGGTCTTTATTGCAGAACGAGCACCGGAGAACCTCCGCTTCGCCGCTTTTCTTCACCATTTGCGGCTCCTACGCCCTCTTGCGGATGACGTCATCGATAATACCGTATTCCTTGCCCTGATCGGCCGTCATGATGTAGTCGCGCTCTGTGTCGTCCTCGATGCGCTTGACGGTCTGGCCGGTGTGCTGGACAAGGATGTTGTTCAGGCGCTCGCGCATGCGCAGGATTTCGCGCGCGGCGAGGTCGATGTCGGTGGCCTGACCGCTCAGCCCCTGCATCAGCGGTTGATGAATCAGGATGCGCGAGTTCGGCAGCGAGAAGCGCTTGCCCTTCGCGCCGGCCGCCAGCAGCACGGCCGCCATCGACGCCGCCTGGCCGATGCAGTAGGTCTGCACGTCCGGCTTGATGAACTGCATCGTGTCGTAGATCGCCAGACCCGCCGTGATGGAACCACCAGGGCTGTTGATGTACAGCAGGATGTCCTTGTCCGGATCTTCAGCCTCGAGGAACAGCATCTGCGCGATGACGAGGTTCGCGATCTGGTCGTCGATCGGCGTCCCGACGAAGATGATGCTGTCCTTCAGCAGGCGCGAGAAGATGTCGTAGGCGCGCTCGCCACGGTTGGTCTGTTCGACCACCATGGGCACAAGCTGCGCGTGCGGATCGGGAAGCTGATGACGCATAAGCGTTAGCGGTTCGGCGTGAAAGCGCTCTTGTTTTCGGGAAAAGGCGAGCGGGAAAGGGGCTTACTCTCCTGAAATTGTAACACGCGCCATAACATGGTCAACGGACTTCTCCCGGCGCAAACCCGCGTAAATACGGGAGATTCCGCCCTCTTTCTCGAGCGTGGCGCGAACCGCGGCCGCGCTCCGCTCGGTCCGTTGCGCGTAGCGCCCGATCTCCTGTTCGATCTCCTCGTCCGAGACGGCGATCGCCTCCTTGCGGGCGACCTCATCCAGCACCAGCGCGCCGCCGACGGCTTCCTTCGACACCGCACGCTGGCTCTCCCGGAAAGCCCCCCAGTCGATGCCCGCCTGCCGGGGGTCGAGGTTCTGCTGCATCAGCCGGCTGGCGAAGTCCTCGAGGCGACGGTCGATCTCGCGCTCGATGAGCGACGCCGGAATCTCGAACGGCACCCGTGACGCCAGCGCCTTCATCAGTTCGCCGCGCAGTTCGTTCTCGACGGTGTGCGTCGCCTCGTGCTCGAGGTCGGCGCGGACACGCGTCCTGAGCGCCTCGATGTTCTCGAACTCACCCATGTCCTTGGCGAACTCGTCGTCGAGCTCCGGCAGGTGGCGCCGCTTGATCGCCTTCACCGTGACGGTATACGAGACGGTGGTGTTCGCCAACTCCCCGTTCGGGTAGTCCGCCGGGAACGTGATGGAGAACGACTTGACGGCGCCGTTCTCGAGACCGAGCAGCTGCTCGTCGAATCCGGGCGGGTTGGCCTTGGCGCCGAACTCGATTGCCACGTCCTTGTGCGAGTCGCTTGCGCCGGTCGCATCGGTGCGGTCGATGTCGACGGTGACCACGTCGCCGTCGACGACGCCGCGGTCCTCGACAACGTCGTAGCGGGCCGCACGCTCACGCAGTCGCTGCAGCGCGTCGTTCAGCGCGTCGTCCGACACCGCGGTCGACTTGCGGGTGAGGGCGACGGTGGAGAAGTCGCCCAGTTCGAACGGCGGCAGCGTATCGAACGCCGCCGTGAACGTCAGCGATCGTCCTTCCTCGACGACGACCTCGCGGATGTCCGGCGAACTGACCGGTTCGAGCCCCTTCTCGCGGAGCGCGGCGTCGACGGCACGGGGCACCATCTCGTGGGCCACGTCGTGGAGAATCTGGTCCTTATAGCGCTGGCGGACAACCCGGGAGGGCACCTTGCCAGGACGGAAGCCCGGGATGCGCGCCTTGCGCGAGTAGTCGCGCGCGATGCGCTCGATCTCGGCCTCGACCAGGTCGCTCGGGATTTCAATCGACAGGCTCTTGCGGGTTTCGTTGACGTCGACGAGTTCGGCTTTCATGCAGCGCTATTTTGGGGAAGTCAGAGGTTAGAAATCAGAAGGCAGAGGTTTCGAGAAGTCTTGCTGGTGGGAGCGGAGGGACTTGAACCCACACGGACTTCCGCCCACGGGCTCCTAAGACCCGCGCGTCTGCCAGTTTCGCCACGCTCCCGACTCCCCGAACTTTAACTGTCCCCTGCACGGCAGATTTCGTCAATCAGATTCTCGTGCCGGCTTTCGCCCTAGCTGTGCCAGGCCGTCCATCAGTGCGCGACGCGTCGCATGAGGCTATCGGCACGAGTGCCCGGCTCCAAGATCCCGGGGCCATCCGCCCGCTCTGGTTAGCCGGGGGCGTCAGTGCCGGGAATGTTGGTAATGACGTACTCGTCGACCGGTCCACGGCGGGCGGCGTTGCTGTTGATCGCCCGGCGGGCTGGTACCCGCAGTGCCCGGAGTCCGGCGTCCCTGGCATCGGGGTTGGTGTCGTAGAGGTCGGCGATAACCGGCGCGGTCGAGTTGCTCAGCAGGACGTGACAGCCACGGTGCGAGAGGTCGATGACCATCTGCTGCAACGCCTGCTGTTCCTCGGGCCCGAAGCGTGGCGAGGTGTACGACGTGAAATTCGCGGTCGCGCTGAGCGGCGCGTAGGGCGGGTCGACGTAGAGGAAGTCGCCCGGGCGGGCACTCGCCGCCGCCCCGAGGAACGAGCCCCACCGCAAGCTCACGTCTGGGCTGTTGAGCGCGTCGGCCACCCGTTCGAGGCGCGCCCGCTCCGAGATACGCGGCTTGTCGTAGCGTCCGACCGGCACATTGAACGCGCCGCTGGCATTCACCCGGAACAGGCCGTTGAAGCCGGTGCGATTCAGGTAGATCAACATCGCCGCCAGCGCCGGCGTGTAGGCGATGCGCCCCTCAGGCGTCCGCCGTGCAGCCCGCATCGGATTGAACTGTTCGTCGCGCACCCGGTAGTACTGCACCCGTCCGTCGCGCGCGTGCGCCTCCGCCAGTCCGTCGAGTTCGTGGGCCACCGCATCGGGGGTGTCGCGTACGGCCTCGTAGCAGCCAATGAGGTCGGGGTTCGAGTCGATGAGGACGATCGGATGGCCGGTGAGCCGCCCCTGTTCCCAAAGATCGAAGAATACGGCGCCACTGCCGAAGAACGGCTCGATATACGTCTCGAACTGCGGCGGATAGAAGCGCCGCAGGGCGGGCAGCAACTGCCGCTTGCCGCCTACCCACTTCAGCAGAGGCCTGACGCTCATCGCCGATGATGATCGCAGATTGGCGAGTGGAAGTGCACGGCCATTCGTGCCGTCGAGGCCCCGGGCCCCGCTACAATCACCGGCGTGATCTGGCCGCTTCTTCTCGCCGGCCTCGCGGCCGCCGCGCTGCTCGCGCCACTACCCGCCTCGCTGGTCGAGCGGTTGTACGCGTCGGGGCTCTTCCCGCTGCTGCAGCGGACGCTGACCTCCGCTTCGAACCTGACGGCCGTGGCCTGGCTCGATCTGGGCATCGTGCTCGTTGTCGTCGCGCTCCTGCTTCGCACGCTTCGCGACGCGGGGACCCGGCCGGCGCTCCGCGTGATTGTGCGGTTGGCCGGACGGCTCGTGAGCGTGGCGGCTTTCGTCTGCATCGCCTTCGTGCTGTCCTGGGGGTTGAACTACCGGCGCACGCCGCTGCGCGACAAGGTGCCGTATCAGCCGGCGCGCATCACCGTTGACGGCGCCGTCGCGCTCGCGGGCGAGGCCGTTGCGCGCGTGAACGCACTCCACGCCCAGGCGCACGCCGAAGGGTGGCCGGCCGCCGATGCCGTCGACCCCGCCCTGGCCGAGTCGTTCCGGCGCACCCTGCCCGTTGCCGGCGTGACCGCAGCGACTGTTCCTGGACGGCCCAAACGCTCGCTGCTCGATTGGTATTTCCGGCGGGCGGGCGTGGCCGGGATGACCGACCCGTTTTTCCTGGAGACGCTGATAGCCAGCGACATTCTGCCGTTCGAACGGCCCCACGTGGTCGCGCACGAGTGGGCGCACCTCGCCGGCTTCACCGATGAAGGCGAGGCGAACTTCGTCGGCTGGCTCACCTGCGTCCACGGGACGCCGCCGCAGCAGTACAGCGGCTGGCTCTTCCTGTACAGCGAAGTGCTGGCCGGATTGCCACGCGAGCGCGCACAGGCCGTCAGCGCACGGCTGTCGGCGGGGCCGCGCGCCGACCTGCAGGCGCTGCGCGACCGCTCGCTCCGCGAGGTGAATCCGCGCGTCGCTGGCGCCGGCTGGCTGGTCTACGACCAGTACCTGAAGGCGAACCGCGTCGAAGCCGGCACGGCCAGCTACGCGCAGGTGGTGCAGTTGGTGCTGGGCACGGGGCTGCGGTAGTCATTAGTCATTAGTCATTAGTCATTAGTCATTGGTCGTTAGTCATTGGTCGGTAGTCACGCGACCGGTGTGGCGGGGCGGAGGGTGTGGTCGCGCGGCTCGCCTTTGTAGAGCACGCGCTCCAGGAAGAGTCCTGACGCCGGAGCCGTGAGCGTCGCCGGCAGGTCGGAGCGTCCATCGAGCAGGGCCGTGGCCGCCGCCACCTCGAGGTCGCCCCGGCCGACGGCGACGAGGACGCCAACCAGGCGGCGCACCATCCGCCAGAGGAAGTGCGAGCCTTCGACGCCGACGAGAATGAGCGACCCCTCCACGGCGAAGTCGAGCCGTTCCAGCAGCACGCGGGTCGACGTCTCCTCGTCATGCCGGTCGGCGACGGCGAACGCCCCGAAGTCGTGCATGCCGATGAACGCCTGTGCGGCCTGCTCCATCCGCTCCACGCGGAGCGTCTCCTTCACCCACCAGACGTAGGGCTTGGCGAAGGCGGTGCGGCGCGTGGCCACCTGATAGAGGTAGCGGCGCGCCACGGCGTCGTGCCTGGCGTGGAAGCGGTGCGGTACTACCTGCGCCGTGAGGATGTTGATGTCGGCGGGCAGTTCGTCGTTCACCTTGCGCCGCAGTGACTCGGGCGGCAGGCTGGTCGCGACATCAAGGTGCGCCACCTGGCCAAGGGCGTGCACGCCGGCGTCGGTCCGGCCGGAGCCGTAGAGCTCGAAATCCTTGCGTCCGGTGACCTCGCGCACGGCGGCGTCAATCTCTCCAGCGACGGTCCGGGCGTTCTGCTGGATCTGCCAGCCGCTGTACTTCGTGCCGGAATATTCGATGGTGAGCTTATATCTGGGCATCTGCCTCTAAGGTTGACACCGTGCGGACCGATATGTTCATGTAGAAGCAACTTTCATGAGCAGTGCGCCCCGTTTCACGTCCGCAACCACCCTGGCGACCCGCCGGGCTGGCCTGACGTCTGCGCCGCTCCCAACGATCACCCTGCTCCTTCGCATCGGCAGCCTTCCGCTGCCGCGCAGGGACCAGTACACCGGGTGATGTGACCAGAAACGCCAGATCAGGATTTTCAAAGGGCCATCACCCATCCAGGTGATGGCCCTTTTGCTTTTTCAGGGCCAGAACAGCAGTCACGCGGAGGACCATCATGAACACGCCTACGACGCCCGTCGAAGAGACCACCCGCTACCCCGAGACGGTCGGCGACTCCGACGATCAGGGCGACACCCGTCAGCTCGCGCCAGAAGCCGAGGACCGGGACGTCGAAGAAGCGGGCTACGGCTACGGCGTGTGAGCGTGGTACCCTTCGGGGGCAACGACCCCCGACCAACGAGATGAACGGAGTTTCTGCTGTGAAGGTGAAGGCGAACGGTAGTCCAGTGCGCGTGGCGCTCATGGGATTCGGCACGGTGGGTCAGTCGGTGGCTCGCATCCTCTGCAGCGGTGAAGTGCCTCAGGTGCAGCTCACCCACATCTTCAACCGCGACGTGACGCGCAAGAAGGTGGATTGGGTGCCGGCCTCAGTGACCTGGACCGACTCCGCCGACGACATCATCACCTCCGACGCCTCCATCGTCATCGAGGTCGTGGGCGGCATCCGCCCGGCGTACGACTGGGTGAAGGGCGCGCTGCAGTCGGGCAAGTCGGTGGTCACCGCCAACAAGCAGCTCATGGCGCATCACGGCGCCGAACTGCTGGACCTGGCGCGCGCCAAAGGGCTGGAAGTGCGGTTCGAAGCCTCAGTCGCCGGCGGCATCCCGGTGCTGCGGGCGCTGCAGGAAGGACTCGCCGGCGACCGGCTCGTCGAGGTGCGCGGCATCCTGAACGGCACCTGCGCCTACATCCTGAGCCGTATGCAGAACGAGCCGATCTCGTTCGCCGATGCCCTCGCTGAGGCCCAGAAGGCCGGCTACGCCGAGGCGGACCCGAGCGAAGACCTCGACGGCGCGGACGCGGCCGCCAAGCTGGCCATCATTGCCGCCGTCGGCCTTCGCCGCCCGGTGCGCGTCGGCGACATCGCGACCAAGTCGATCCGGCCGATCGAAGCGGTCGACTTCATGTACGCACGCGAACTCGGCTGCACCATCCGCCAGATTGCCCGTGCCTCCGCCGAGGACAACGGTGAAGTGTTCGCCGCGGTTCGCCCGGCGCTGGTCCCGCTCGCGTCGAACTTCGGCCGCATCGAAGGCAGCCAGAACATCGTGACCGTGCGCGGCATCTTTGGCGGCGAGACCTCGTTCTCCGGTTCCGGCGCTGGCGGCTCACCGACAGCGGTCGCGGTGGTCTCCGACGTGCTCTCGGTGGCGGGCCACGGCGAGCTGTCGCCAGCCCAGGCCGAACCGACGGTCTATCACAAGGTGCGCGGCGACTTCGTGGCGCCGCACTACGTGCGCTTCACGGTGAACGACAAGCCGGGCATCCTGGCGTCGATCACCAACGCGTACGCCAAGTACGGCATCAACATCGAAGGTGTGCTCCAGCTACCCAAGTTCAGGCGCGATCGCCTGCCGTTTGTCACCACGCTCGAAGAGTGCCCCGAATCGGTGCTCGAGCGCGCCCTCGCCGAAGTGGCGAAGAGCGACTATCACGTGGTGCCGCCGCTGGCGCTGCCCATTTTCGCCTGACATGAAGAAACCCGGTGCGTTCAGCGAGGTGGTCGAGGCCGAAGGCCACCTCATCGACTCCCAGATCCTCAACGTCGTCTTCGACACGGTGGTGAAGCACAACGCGTCGTTCGACGTGTTGAAGTTCGACATCGGCCGTCGCAATGACGAACCGTCCTCGATCGCGATGCGCATCTCGGCCGAGTCCGAGCGCGCCCTCAAGGACGTGCTCGAGGAACTCGTGGCACTCGGCTGCCGTCTCGCCGACGACCAGGACGCGTTGACCCGCCCAGCCGAACGCGACGGCTGCGTGACCGACGACTTCTACTCGACGACCAACCACAAGACGCTCGTGCGCATCGACGGCGTGTGGACCGAGGTCCTGAAGCAGCGCATGGACGCGGTTGTGGTCATCGAGGGCCCGGTGGCGATGTGCCGCAAGCTCCGCGACGTCCGGAAGGGCGAGCGCATCGTCTGCGGCGTGAACGGCATCAGGGTGAACCCGGAGTTCCAGGAGCGCGACCGTCATGGCTTCGCGTTCATGACCAACGAGATCTCCTCGGAACGGCGCGTCGAGGTCGGCGTCGGCCGCATCGCCGCGATGATGCAGGAGATCAAGGCCAGCGGCGGACGCATCGCGGTCGTCGCCGGCCCGGTCGTCGTCCATACCGGCGGCGGCGCCTACTTCCAGGACCTGGTCCGTGCCGGTTTCGTCGACGTGCTGCTGGCGGGCAATGCCCTGGCGGTGCACGACGTGGAGCAGGCGTTCTTCGGCACCTCGCTCGGCGTCGACCTGAATACCGGCAAGGCGATCGAAGGCGGCCATCGCCACCACATGCGGGCGATCAACACCATCGCGCGCGCCGGCGGCCTGAAGCAGGCGGTTGAGCAGGGCGTGCTGACCTCGGGCGTCATGTACGAGGTGATCAAACACAACGTCGACTACGTGCTCGCGGGCAGCATTCGCGACGATGGTCCGCTGCCGGACACGATCATGGACCTGCGCGTCGCGCAGGACCAGTACGCCGACTCGCTGCAGAACGTGAAGCTGGTGCTTGCCCTGTCGACGATGCTGCACGGCATCGGCGTCGGGAACATGCTGCCGTCGTGGGTGCGCATGGTGTGCGTCGACATCAACCCGGCGGTGGTGACCAAGCTTGCCGACCGCGGTTCGTCACAGACGATCGGGATCGTGACCGACGTCGGACTCTTCCTGCATCGCCTCGCGCAGAAGCTGAAGGGGCCGGCGTAGGGGCCAGGTAGGGCGGCAGGCAGGACTGAAACAGAAACGGCGCGGAACCCGTGTGGGAGCCGCGCCGTTTTGCTTTTCGGTGCTGGTGCCTTGCGGCCAGCGTCTTGCGACTACGTCAGGTTTAGTTGCCGCCCGGCTTGGCCGCGAGGAACTTGATCGCCTTGAGCTCGTCGGTCGAGGTCGAGAGTTCGGTGGTGCCGACCGGGTTGTTCATCTTGCGCAGGATGTAGGACAGGATGTCCGAATTCTGCTGGCGCGTCAGGCTGCCTGGGGCGCTCTGCGGCATCGAGATGCGGATGCGCTCGTAGAGGTCGCCGATCGACAGGTCGTTCCAGTTGGCCGTGAACTCGCCACCGGTCAGGCCTGGCGCCATTTCGCCACCCGCGAGGTCAGGCCCGTGGCAGCTGGCGCAGGACTGCGAGTAGAGTCCCTCGCCGCGCTTCGCCTGCGCCTCGGTGTAGATGCCGTCCCACTGCGATTTGCCCTGCGCGGCAACCGTGTTGCCCGCGGTCAGTGCGCCAATAACGATCGTTCCTGCAAGTGCCAGAGTCGCGACTGTGAACTTCATGTGACCTCACCCGTTCAGGGCCAAGTTGATATTAGACAGATATCTCCATCTTAGCAGGGTCTGCCGGTCCGTCCCGCCCCCTCCTGTCACCTGCATCACACCTGGACCAGGTAGCGCACGGGTCACGCAGCCACCCACAGTGCCGAGATCGTGCCAATCGGCGACACGGCAGAATGCCGCGCAATGTGGGCGTGTGCGTTGCCTCGGACCTCGGAAGGGGACAGGTGGAGGGTGGCGGAGAGCGGGGAAAAGAGAAAGGGCTCGCCGGGTTTCCCCAGCGAGCCCTTCGGTGTGACGGGCGCCAGGCCCGGAGCCTATAGCCCAGAGCCTGAAGCCGGCGCGAGGCCGGACGGCCTCGCGCCTAGCGGGGGAGTTCGCTCTGCGGCAGCGCGTAGGCGATGTACTCGCCCGTGTAGTTGCCACCGCTGACCGCGACGATGATGTACTGCCGGCCGTCGATGCTGTAGGTCATCGGCGAGCCGCTGATGGCGGCCGGCATCAGGATGGCGCCGACTTCGGCACCGTTCTTCTTGTCGTAGGCGCGGAGCAGGGCGCCGCGGCCGCGTCCCGGCGGCGCGGTGATCTGCGGATCGCCGGCGACGAGCACGGTCTTGGTGACCATGATGCCGACGCTCGAGCCCTGGCCGGTCTTCGGGATGTCCATCCCGCGGAGCAGCGGGTGGTTGCGGACGTTGTCCGGCGTGTCGCCGTGCGGCACCTGGAAGAGCAGCTTGCCGCCCTGGTTCAGGTCGATGCCGGCGATGACGCCGTACGGCGGCTTCACGATCGGCAGGCCGTCGAGCCCTTCGGCCAGCGCCATGCGGCCGGTGTTGCCCGAGCGGCCGGGGATGCCGCCAGCGGGCCGTGCAGCCGGAGCTGCCGGGCGCTCGACGCGGAGGCCGTAGTTCGGCTCAGCTTCCCAGCGCGGCTTGCGCGGGTTCTGCGCGGTGTACTTGTCGGCGCGCACCTGCTCGAACTCTTCCTCTTCGTACTTGCCGATCGACACGTTGGTGTTCATCGCCTGCGTGTAGAAGGTGGCGGTTTCCGGGTCGAAGCCCGAACCAGGCCAGTTCACGCCGCCGTTGGTGTTGCCGATGTTGATCGAGCCGAAGCGCGGGTCGTTCGGGCCAAGGGGCGGAACATACGGCGACTGCTCCCAGCGGAACTTCTTCAGGTTCTCGACCGCACGGGCGCGCAGCGCCGGGGTGAAGTCGATCAAATCGTTCTCGCCCACGAAGGTGCGCGAGTACGGCGGCGGGTTGCTCGGAATCGGCTGCGTCGGCGACGTGCGTTCCGTCGGCATGTTGGTTTGCGGGACGGCCACTTCCGGCATCGGCCAGATCGGCTGACCCGTGAGACGGTCGAACACGTAGAGCCAGCCCTGCTTGCTCGGCTGCGCAATCAGCTTGCGCGGCTGACCGTTGATGGTCGCGTCGATGAGCAGCGAGGCCGACGAGTTGTCGTGGTCCCACAGGCCGTGATGGATCTGCTGGAAGTGCCACTTGCGGACGCCGGTCTTCAGGTCGACCGCCACGAGCGACTCGGCGAACAGGTTGTTGCCGAGGCGGTTGCCGCCGTATTCGTCGATAGTGGGCGTTTCCACCGGCAGGTAGGCGAGGCCGGCAACCGGGTCGACCGAAATCTGGGTCCAGACGCCGGTGTTCCCCGACCACTCCCACGAACCGTTTTCCCAGCTGTCGTTGCCGAATTCACCGGGGCCGGGGATGGTGTTGAATCGCCACAGCTGCTTGCCGGTCTTGATATCGAACGCGCGGACCAGCCCCTTGGCGTTCGTGCTGTAGCGATAGCCGAGACCTTCGAACATCGACGAGCCGACGATGATGGTGTCGCCCGCGACGGTCGGGGTCGAGTGGAGGCCGATTTCGCCCTTCTCGAGGTCGAGCTGCTTGTCCTTGCCGATGACCACGCCGACCTTCAGATCGAGGATGCCGTTGGTGCCGAACGTGGCAATCGGCTGGCCGGTCTTGGCGTTCAGCGACACCAGGCGGTAGCCGGTGGTGACGTAGAAGATGCGCTCGTCGCCACGGCCGTCAGTCCAGTACGAGAGGCCGCGGCCTGAGAGCTGGCGCGGTGCCCAGCGGGTGGCACGCTCACCCTCGTCGAGGGCGTACATCCACTTCATCTCGCCGGTCCGGCCGTTGAGGGCCACGACGGCGCGACGGGTCCCGGCGGTCGCGTAGACCGTCCCCTTGACCATGATCGGCGTGCCTTCGAGCTTGTTCTCGGGGCGCGGGCCCAGGTTGTCGGTCTTGAAGCGCCAGGCGACTTCCAGCTTGCTGAAGTTGCTGGCGTTGATCTGGTCGAGGGGCGAGTACTTGCTGCCGGCGAGGTCAGCCGTGTACATCGGCCACTCACCGTTCTTGGTGCTCGGCTGGCCGGTATTCTGTCCGGCCATCCTGGGCGCGAACGTGGCAAGGCCCACGGCGAGGAGGGCGACTACCGGCACGAGGCGTGCCGCGTGATGTTTCATAGAGGGCTCCATCTGAAAAGAGAACCTGCAGTCGGTCTGTAAGGAAACGATAGGCGTGTGCTGCCAGGAAACAGCCTTCGAAGGACAACGGTAGACCGGCCCGTCAGAAACTGCAAAGGGCGAGTTGTGGCGCGCGGGAGTGTGGGAAGGCCAGGGAGGTCGGGCGGGTGGGATAAAGACAAAGGGCTCGCCGGGTTTCCCAGGCGAGCCCTTCGGTGTGGCTTCAGAGACGTGCTCGGAGCCCGTAGCCCAGAGCCCGAAGCCTGTTAGTTACCTGACCGCGGCAGTTCGCTCTGCGGCAGCGCGTAGGCGATGTACTCGCCCGTGTAGTTGCCGCCGCTGACCGCGACGATGATGTACTGACGGCCGTCCACGCTGTAGGTCATCGGCGAGCCGCTGATGGCGGCCGGCATCACGACCGAGCCGAGTTCGTGGCCGTCCTTCTTGTCGTAGGCCACCAGGCGGGCGCCGCGAGCGCGTCCCTGAGGGGCAGTGATCTGCGACTCACCGACGACGAGCATGGTCTTGGTGACCATGATGCCGACGCTGGCGCCCTGACCGGTCTTCGGGATGGTCATGCCGCGGAGCAGCGGGTGGTTGCGGACGTTGTCCGGCGTCTCACCGTGCGGCACGCTGAAGATCAGCTTGCCGTTCTGGTTGAGATCGATGCCGGCGATGACGCCGTACGGCGGCTTGGTGATCTGGAGACCATCAAGACCTTCGTTCAGTGCCTGGCGGCCGCTGAGGGCCGGGTTGGCAGCAGCGGCAGCCTGCTGCGCCGGGGTCGGCGGAGCGGGCGGCGCACCACCGGGCTGGTTGGTGCCGCGGAGACCGTAGGTCGGGTCGGCTTCCCAGCGCGGCTTGCGCGGGTTCTGCGCGCTGAACTTGTCCGAGCGGATCTCGTTGAATTCTTCGTCGTAGTACTTCGCCGCGCTGACGTTGGTGTTGCTCGCCATCGTGTAGAAGGTGGCGGTTTCCGGGTCGAAGCCCGAACCCGGCCAGTTCACGCCACCGGCGGTGTTGCCGATGTTGATCGAGCCGAGGCGCGGATCGTTCGGGCCAACCGGCGGCACGAAGGGCGACTGCTCCCAGCGGAACTTCGTCAGGTTCTTGAGCGCCTGCTCATGCAGCGCCGGCGTGAAGTCGATCAGGTCGGTCGGCTTGACGTAGGTGAGCGAGTAGGGCGGCGGGTTGGTCGGAATCGGCTGCGTCGGCGAGGTGCGCTCGGTCGGCAGGTTGGTCTGGGGGACGGCCACTTCCGGGATCGGCCAGATCGGCTGACCGGTGATGCGGTCGAACGTGTAGAGCCAGCCCTGCTTGGTCGGCTGCGCAATCAGCTTGCGCGGCTGGCCGTTGATGTTCGCATCGATGAGCAGCGAGGCCGACGAGTTGTCGTGGTCCCACAGGCCGTGGTGCACCTGCTGGAAGTGCCACTTGCGGACACCGGTCTTCAGGTCGACCGCGACGATCGATTCGGCGAACAGGTTGTTACCCGGGCGGTTGCCGCCGTATTCGTCGATGGTCGGCGTTTCCACCGGCAGGTAGGCGAGGCCGGCGACCGGGTCGACCGAAATCTGGGTCCAGACGCCGGTGTTCCCCGACCACTCCCACGAACCGTTCTCCCAGGTGTCGTTGCCGAATTCACCGGGGCCCGGGATGGTGTTGAAGCGCCAGATCTGCTTGCCGGTCTTCACGTCGAAGGCGCGAACGAGACCTTTGGCGTTCGTGGCGTAGCGGTAGCCCAGACCTTCGAACATCGACGAACCGACGATGATCGTGTCGTTGACGACGGTCGGGGTCGAGTGGAGGCCGATTTCGCCCTTCTCGAGGTCGAGCTGCTTGTCCTTGCCGATGACGACGCCGACCTTCAGGTCGAGCACGCCGTTGGTGCCGAACGTGGCGATCGGGGCGCCGGTCTTCGCATTCAGCGACACCAGGCGGTAGCCGGTGGTGACGTAGAAGATGCGCTCGTCGCCACGGCCGTCGGTCCAGTACGAGAGACCACGGCCCGACAGCTGACGGGGCGCCCAACGGGTGGCACGCTCGCCCTCGTCGAGGGCGTACATCCACTTCATCTCACCGGTCCGGCCGTTGAGGGCCACGACGGCGCGACGGGTCCCGGCGGTCGCGTAGACCGTCCCCTTGACCATGATCGGCGTGCCTTCGAGCTTGTTCTCGGGGCGCGGGCCCAGATTGTCGGTCTTGAAGCGCCAGGCGACTTCCATCTTGCTGAAGTTGCTGGCGCCAATCTGGTCGAGGGGCGAGTACTTGCTACCGGCGAGGTCAGCCGTGTACATCGGCCACTCGCCGTTTTTGGTGCTCGGCTGCCCAGTGTTCTGACCCTGGAGACGCGGCACAAAGGTGGCCACTCCAAGGGCAAGCAGGGCGATTGCCGGCACAACGCGAATCGCGGTGCGCTTCATCATTAACTCCTCACAGACTTACGAAACTTCTGGAAACGGGCGCTGGATTATAACCCTGTCAGGGGCGTGTGGAACGGACGATTGCGGGGGGGGGGAGGACGGGGGGGGCGGATTATCCGCGAGAGCCGAACGGCTGCGGCGGCAAAGAAACCGGCCCACTCCTCCGGTGAGGAGCGGGCCGGGCATCATCAGAACTTGAGTTGTGCCGCCAGGCGCAAGGTGCGCGGCTGGAGGATGTCGAGCGGCTGGCCGAGTGACGCACCGAACGTGATGTTCTGGTTCTTCACGTACGACGAGTTGATGATGTTGAAGACGTCGGCCTGTCCGGACAGCTGATACCGGCCAAAACGGAAGAGCTTGCGGACGCCGACATCGACCTGATTCTGGCGGTGGTAGTACTCCTGGCCTGGTGCGACGAGGTCGAGCACGTAGCTCGCCAGGGTCAGACCGGGGACGACCAGCTCGCCGGGCCGGCACGGGCTCTTGCAGTCGGCGGCATACCGCGTGGTCGGCGAGATGTTCCAGCGCGTGAACAGCGGCGCGCCGTTGTAGCTCTGAAACGCCAGGTTGGCCTGGATGCCGTACCAGGGGAGCTTGTAGGAGCCAGCCAACTTCACTTCATGCAGGTACGGTATGTCGAGCTTGCTCTGATCGCACCAGTGGTAGTTCGTCTGCGGCGCGTTGTTGGCGGGAGCTTCGATCGCGTCGCACCGCACGTCGAGGATGCGGTCGACCGTCCAGCCGCCGAAGAACTGCGCGCCCCCGATGCGCGCGTTGAACCCGAGCTGGACGCCGTTGTAGGTGCGTCGCCGCAGGTCGGAGTCGGTCGAGTTGTAGTCAGTGCGGTCGACGTTGGCGCGCAACGCGGGATTGAGGTTGTAGACCGGCAGGACTGCGCCGTCGAGCGGGCTGACGACGTTCACGATGGTGTAGTCGGACGGCTTCCACCCGTTGTTCTGCGTGCGGCGCTGGTTGTAGGTGCCGCGACGGTAGTAGCCGCCCGTGACCGACAGGCCGGGCCGGAGTTGGTGCTGGACCGACGCGGAGTACTCCAGGTCGTACTCGCGATTCATGTTCGCGTCGGGCCGCAGCGTCTGCACCGGCAGACCGAAGGCGGCGTTGTTGCTTGGACCGATTTCGTTCTCCTGGGCGAGGTTGTCGCCGTTCAGGTCGCGCCAGGTGCGGGTGTCGCTCTGAAGCGTCAAGGGGTTGTAGCGCGCCGGGAAGCTGGTGGTCTGTCCAGCCATGTACTTGCCGACGGTGGCCTTGATGGCGGTCTGTGCGTTGCCGAAGAGGTCGTAGGACACGCCGAGCCGTGGCGCAACATCGAACCAGCTGGGCATGCCGGAGACCCCGGCGAAGGTGCGCTGGGGCGCGAATCTGCCGGCCCCCGCGGTCTGATCCTTGATTTCAGCGACGAAACGCTCGAAGCGCACGCCCATGTTCACCGTCATGCGCCTCATCGTCCATGCATCCTGCACGAACATCCCGAGGTTCGCATCGAGGTACTCGTCCGAGCGAAGCGGCGTGTTGTACACGCGCACCGAGTCTGGCACGCCGTTGCGATAGAGCTGCACCAGGTCGCCGTTGATGTCGGACTCGATCTGGTAGTCGCCGAACGTCCAGTTGAAGCCGGCCTTCAGGGCATGGGTGCCGGTGACGTACGACATCTGGCTGGTGACGGTATTGGCAATGGGGTCGACACCAGAGGCGGGGGAGATGCGGCCGTCATACGCGCGCAGGGTGATGAGGTCGCTCTTGCCGATGGACGTATACCAGGCCGGCGTGCCTCGGTCCTGCTGCACGCCCGGCTGATAGCGGGCGGTGTAGTACTCGGAATTGATGGAGTAGCCCGCTTCGAAGAGGAGCCGGCTGGTGAGCGTTGACGTCCACTTGGCCTGACCGGTGTAGTAGCGCGCGTTGTTGGGATTGCGACGGCCCGGGGTGGTGTTCCATTCGGAGATCGCGCCGGCGACAGCCTCGTGCCCTTTGAACTTCGGGTAGCGGTCGTGATAGACGCTGAACTTGCTCTTCGAATTGACCTGCCAGGTCAGGCGCGCCATCTGGTTCTGGACCCACTGATCCTCGACGCCGGCGCCGACCTCCCCCGTGTCCGCGAAGTAGCTGCCCGGGATGACCGAATCGGTGGCAATACGGCGCCAGCTCGAGAAGAACCACAGCTTGTCCTGCTTGATCGGACCGCCGAAGCCGACGTTGACGTCGCTGATCTGCGCCACGCGCGACCCGGTGCGCAGTCCCTTCGCCCGGAGTTCGTCGGTGACGTTGTTGGACTGCCACGCCCCGTCCGTTCCTCCGACGAACGCCTGGCCGCTGAACTTGTTGCCGCCGTCCTTCGGGATCATGTTGATGCGGACGCCGCCACCGGACACGTCGGCGGTGATGCCGCTCGTCTGATAGTTGGTTTCCGTGATGGCGGAGTCGCTGAAGTAGGCCTGCACCTGCCCGTCGTTCATCAGGCTGTTCAGGTTCATGCCGTCCACCTGCAACGTGGTGTCGGTCTGGCGAGACCCGTTGACGGTCATGTAGACCTGTTCCATCTGCTGGTTGCCACCGACGTCGGTGTTGCTCATGCGCACGCCGGGCATCAACGCGGCCATGCCGCTGTAGTTGCGGGCCGTCGGCACGGAGTCCATCAGTTCACGGTTCATGACGACGCTGCGCTGCGTGTTCTGCACGTCGACGAGCGGCGCGGCGCCGGTCACGGTCACCGATTCCTCGAGTGCGCCGACGCGCAGTTCGGCGTTCACCGTGGCCGTGAAGTTGGCCGGCAACTCGAGGCCTTCCTGGCGGTAGGTGTTGAACCCTTCGAGCGTGAACGTCACCGTGTAGGTGCCCGGGCGCAGGTTGACGATCGTGAAGCGTCCACTCTCGTCGGTGACCGCTGAGCGCACTTTCTCGATCAGCACCGGGCTGGCCGCTTCGACCGAGACGCCGGGCATCACTGCACCGCTGGTGTCTCTGACGGCGCCGCTGATCGCGCCCTGCGCGAATGCGGTACTGGAACCGAGAACGAAAAGCGCGAACACCGACCACGAAAACCGGACAACGGATCTGATCATGCTTTCTCCCAGGGGAGGTTGACGCCGAATACTTGGCGCGCGGACGGTAACACGGCCGGTCAGCCGTGGCAACAGACTTGTCGGTGTTGAATGCGCGAAGGGCCGTGGTGGCGGACGAACTCGGATCGGGTGGAACGACACAGGGTTCACCGCGACGTCGCGGCGAACCCTGTGCGTAACGGTTGCGGAGGTTCAGGTCCTGACGCCGGCCACAATGGCCGGGGGGCGCTAGTTTCCGGTGCGTCGAACCTCGCTCTGCGGCAGGGCGAAGGCGAGGAATTCACCGGAGTAATTGCCGCCGCTGACGTCGACGATCATGTACTGGCGGCCGTCGACCATGTAGGTCATGGGCGAGCCACTCTGGCCGGCCGGCATCTGCACGGCGCCGACCTCCTGCCCGGTCTGCTTGTCGTAGGCGCGGAACATGGCGCCGCGCCCGCGGCCCGGCACGGTGGTGACCTGCGGGTCACCGAGGACGACCAGCGTCTTGGTGACCATCAGGCCGACGCTCCCCTGCTGCCCGGTTCTTGGGATGTTCAGGCCGGCCAGCAGCGGGTTGTTGCGCACCGAGTCGGGCGTGTCGCCGTGCGGCACCCGCCACTTCATGTCGCCCGAGTTGAGGTCGATGGCGGCCAGCACGCCGTACGGCGGCTTGACGATCGGCAGCCCCTGCACGTCGTTCAGGGCCGGCACCGTCGGCAGGCGATCCTGGTTGGTGACGCCGGCACGGCGCAGCCGCTCCTCGCTCTGGCTGACCGGCGGCGCGTCGGCGGCGCTGCCGAAGCCCGGACCTTCGGCGACGCGGAACGCCGTCCCATCGACACCCGACACGTAGTCGATGTCGGAGAAGCCGGCGGGCGGCTTGCGGAGCGAACCGGCGGTGACGCCGGCGTTGGCCGCCTGCACGTAGGCGATGTGGGTTTCGGGATCGAACGACGAGCCGGCCCAGTTCACGCCGCCGCCCGTGTTGCCGATGTTCACCGTGCCGTAGCGGCCAGTGACGGTGCCCATGGTGAGCGGCACGTAAGGCGACTGTTCCCAGCGGTACTTCTTCAGCTTCTCGAGCGCCTCGGCGCGCAGCGCCGGCGTGAAGTCGATGAGGTCGTCCATGCCGATGAAGGTACGCGAGTAGGGGGCGGGACGCGTCGGAATGGGCTGTGTCGCAGCGGCCCTCTCGCCGGGGACGTCACTGGCCGGCATCGGCTTCTCTTCGATCGGCCAGATCGGCTGCCCGGTGATGCGGTCGAACACGTAGAGCCAGCCCTGCTTGGTCGGCTGCGCGAGCAGCTTGCGCGGTTGGCCGTTGATGGTGGCGTCGACGAGCAGCGACGCCGACGAGTTGTCATGGTCCCAGATGCCGTGATGAATCATCTGGAAGTGCCACTTGCGCACGCCGGTCTTCACGTCGACCGCCACGATGCTCTCGGCAAACAGGTTGTTGCCGTGGCGATGGCCGCCGTAGAAGTCGGAGGTGGGCGTTTCCACCGGCAGATAAGCGAGCCCTGCTTCTTCGTCGACGCTGATCTGCGTCCAGACACCGGTGTTGCCGTTCACCGACCACGAATCGTTCTCCCACGACTCGTTGCCGAATTCGCCCGGGCGCGGGATGGTGTTGAAGGTCCAGACCAGCTTGCCGGTCCGCACGTCGAACGCGCGCGCCATCCCCTTCGTGTTGTTGTGCGTGAGGACGGTCATCCCCTCCTTGAAGGAGGAGCCGACGATGATGGTGTCCTTCGTGATCGTCGGCGTCGAATGCAGGCCGATTTCGCCCGTCTCCTTGTCGATCGGCTGGCGGTTGCCGAACATCGCCCCGTCCTTCAAATCGACGACGCCGTTGGTGCCGAACGACGCGATCATCTGGCCGTTCTTTGCGTTGAGCGCAATCATCCGGTAGCCGGTGGTGACGTAGATGATGCGGTCGTCACCCTTGCCGTCGCTCCAGTAGGAGACGCCGCGGCCGGAGAGTTGACGCGGCGCGATCGCGGCGCGCGTCCCCTCACGGTAGCTGTGCGTCCACATGATCTCGCCGCTCTTGGCGTCCACCGCGATGACCGAGCGGCGCGTGCCGGCGGTCATGTAGAGCACCCCGTTCACCATGATCGGCGTCGCCTCGAGCTTGTACTCGGGGCGCGTGCCGAAGTTGTCGGTCTTGAGCCGCCACGCCACTTCGAGCTTGTTGAAGTTGCCGGCGTTGATCTGATCGAGCGGCGAGTACTTGCTGCCGCGCAGATCGGCCGTGTACATCGGCCACTCCCCCCTGGCCGTGCTGGGGAGCGGGGTGGTCTGGCCGAGTACGCGGGGGCCGACCCACGTCAGGCCGGCGCCCAGCAGGAGGATGGCCGGCACGCACGTGAAGATGTTTCGTGACATGTGTTCTCCCGCACCGACCTGAGCGTCGGTGCAAAGACCGGAGGTCCGGTCGGTTTGCAGGGGAACTCTACACCTGGAAGGGGAGGGGGGAAAGGGGGAAGGGAGGTTGGAGGGTAGGGAGCCGGAACCTCCAGTTCCCACCCTCCGCTGATTTACTCGCCCGGTTTCAGCCCGGGGCGTTCCACCAGTTCGATCTTGGCGCCGGCCGGTCCGGCGACGTACGAGAAGTTGATCGTCGGGCCGTTCGGCAGCGGCAGCGGGCGCGGCTCGGTGGTGACGGTCACACCCTTGTCCTTCAGTCCCTTGATCGTGTCGGCCAGCGGGCCGGTTGAGCGCCAGCCGATGTGGTCGATGGCGTGCCCTTCGCTGGGGGTCGCTTCCCCGCGCTGCACGAGGATCCACATGTCGCTGAAGCCGGGCGCGCTGTACTTGACGGCGTCGAGCCGCCCCTTCAACTGGGTGCGCTGGCCGCCGAACTTCTGCAGCAGCCAGGTGAACACCGCTTCCGGGTCTGGACCGCGCATGTGGATGTGGTGCAGGCCGAGCAACTCGGAGTCCTGGACGACTTCGAGCCGCGTCCCCCACGGGTCCTCGACGAACCCGATCTTGAAGATGCCTGGCAGTTCGCGCACCGGCG